>CAJHYB010000511.1_pt1 | contig 17790 bp, 11 predicted proteins | sample 9198631 | NCBI WGS metagenome assembly CAJHYB01 (sample SAMEA7708354, study PRJEB35096) | sediment metagenome | biome: marine neritic benthic zone biome [ENVO:01000025]; feature: sediment [ENVO:00002007]; material: shallow marine sediment [ENVO:03000034] sea grass bed [ENVO_01000059] ... | reverse complement strand
TGAGCCTGGTCGTCATGGTGGCCTGCGCCCTCTCGGCAGTCGCCAGGGCCCAGGACTCCGACAGGCCTCGATCGGTTCCGTCAGCTCCACCGAGAGCGGAAGGTGAAGGCCCCTTTGATCGTCTGATTCTCCGGGGCGCCACCCTGATCGACGGCACCGGATCGCCACCGATCGGCCCGGTCGACATCGTCATCGAGCGAAACAGGATCGCCAACATCCGGAGCGTCGGATTCCCTGGGCTCCCCATCTCGCCGGAGCGGCGACCGAAGGCGCAGCCGGGTGACAAGGAAGTGGACCTGAAAGGCCAATACGTCCTGCCTGGGCTCATCGACATGCATGCCCATATCGGAGGTGTCAGCCAGGGAACCACCGCCGAGTACGTCTTCAAGCTGTGGATGGGACACGGGATCACCACCGTGCGGGACCCGGGAAGCGGCAACGGCCTGGACTGGACAGTCGGACACAAAAAGAAAAGCGCCGCCAATGAGATCACTGCACCGAGAATCTTCTCCTACGCCTGGTTCGGCTCCGGGGGTGGGGATGATGAGAACAAGCCCATTTCAACCCCGGAGGAAGCTCGAGCCTGGGTCGCCCGCGTCGCGCAAGAGGGGGCCGACGGACTCAAGTTGTCCTCGCTTCGTCCCGACATCATGGAGGCCACGATAGATGAAGCCCGTAAACAGGGGATCAGGACGGCAGCTCATCTGGCTCAGTTGAGGGTCGCCTGGATGAACGTGCTGGAAGCGGCTCGCCTGGGTCTTAATACGATGGAGCACTGGTACGGCCTTCCAGAGGCTCTTTTTGAGGACCGCACGATTCAGGATTTCCGGCTTGACTACAACTACAACAACGAACAGCACCGCTTCGGGCAGGCCGGGCGTTTGTGGGAACAGGCGGCACCTCCGGGCAGCGACCACTGGCACGCCGTCATCGACGAACTGATCGCGTTGGACTTCACGCTCAACCCGACGATGACTATCTATGAGGCGAGCCGTGATCTCATGCGAGCGCGCCGGGCCGAGTGGCACGATGAGTACACCCTCCCGTCACTCTGGAGGTTCTACGAGCCGAACCGGAATTCCCACGGTTCCTATTGGTTTTACTGGTCGACAGAAGACGAAATCGCCTGGAAGAAGAACTACCAGCTCTGGATGGCTTTCATCAACGAGTACAAGAATCGAGGCGGCCGGGTCACTGCCGGCTCCGACTCGGGCTTCATCTACAAACTCTATGGGTTCGGCTACATCCGTGAACTCGAACTCCTGCGAGAGGCCGGCTTCCATCCTCTGGAGGTCTTGCGTGCCGCCACTTTGAAGGGGGCGGAGGCGCTGGGGTTCGACCACCAAATCGGGACAATCGAAATCGGAAAGCTGGCCGATCTCGTCGTAGTCGGCGAGAACCCTCTCCAGAACCTCAAAGTTCTTTACGGGACGGGTGCTATTCGCCTGAATGAGAACAACCAGGCCGTGAGGACAGGCGGGGTCCGCTACACGATCAAGGACGGAATCATCTATGACGCCAGGCAACTGCTTGCCGACGTTCGCCGTATGGTCCGAGAGGCCAAACAGAAGGAAGGCTTTGAAATCGAGCAGCCGGGAACGCAGAAGAAGCGAGAGGAAATCACGACCGACGGCACCGGTGCTGGATCCTTCTAACCGACCCGAATCGCAAGAGGGATGACTTGGCTCCTTCGATCAAAGACTTCACGAAAGCCGGGTTCAAGCCGTCCAGCCTCGAAATCCTGGCACAGTTTCATGAGCCTCCGGTCGGGAGCGAAGTCAATCCACGCACCATCACACCTTTCCTGAGAGCTCTGCTCGAGATCGATGGGACGGTAACGGACTTCATCAAGGCGTACACGATGGAGCCCGTGCGAATTTCGAAACTCGGCCAGGGGCGGCTCACTCTTCCGGAGGACGTTTCACCTCTCGAGGCGCTCGCCGGGGACAGCGTCACCACTCGTCAGGTTCTTCTCTGGGGCGTTTACAGTCACCGGATCTATGCCTACGGATCATCGCTGATCGTCCCGGATCGGTTGGATCCAAAGACGAGAGCCGAACTCGAAATCGAAGACAAGGGCCTGGGACGAATCATGCGCGAGAGGCGCATGGAGACATTTCGAGAAATCATCTGGCGATATCGCGAGTACAGCAAGACCCTTCCTGAGGCGATTCGTCCGCTTGCCCGTTCAGGACTGGTTTCCCGGACCTACCGGGTCATCTTTCGCGACCGTCCCATAATGCTGATCAACGAGAAGTTTCCTTGCGGCGCCGACCCGAGTCCCGATCATCACTGAAAAGTGCTCACCGCCGGGAAAGGTGGGGAAAGGACCCCGGCAAAACCGCCGGGGACCGTGTCCCTTCGATCGAGGCACCGATAGCGGTAATTCCCTTTTTCAAATAGAATCTGTGCACCGAGTTAGGAAACAGGAGGAAAACGACATGAAACGATATTTGATTCTTGTGGCTGCAGCGCTGCTGCTGCTGCTCTCAGCTTGCTCTGGATCCGAGGAACCCGCTGCCGAAAAGACAGACGCACCACCAGCCGAATCCGAGCAGCCACCGGACCGCGATACGGCGGAGGCAAACATCGGCGGAGCTCGGGTCTCCATCAATTACGGGCGCCCCAGTCTTCAGGGCCGTGACATGCTCGGACAACTCCCCGATGGCCAGGTCTGGCGTCTGGGCATGAACAACGCAACGGAACTCGAAACAACCGCCAACATTGTTTTTGGCGAGACCGTGATCGAGGCCGGAAAATACTCTCTGTTTGCCATGAAGGTGAACGCCGAGGAGTGGCACCTGATCGTCAACTCGGCGACCGGAATCTGGGGAACCGAGTACAACTCCGGCACGGACGTCGCACACATTCCGCTGCAGGTGTCCACGAATGCCGACAGCGTCGAGACGTTCACGATCAACCTCCGCTCGACCGGGGAAATGGACGGAGAGATTCAGATGGACTGGTCCACACTCAAACTCGCCGCTACATTCCGGGTGGAATGATCGAGATTTCGGGCCAGGATCAGCCACGATTCAAGTCAGAAGGCCTCAGATTCCCCGTGGGTTTGACAACTGATGCCCGCGGGGGACCGGCTCAGCTTCATATCGTAGCGAAGACGCGGTGGCCGCCTTGCCGCCACTCGACCGGTTAAGCTCGCTCTCAGAATGAACAAAACACGCTCGCCGGAGTCACTGGAAACTCTCGACCGCGAGTCGCTGTCCGAACTGCAACTCAGCCGCTTCCGGAGCGGCCTCGAACGACTCCTCGCCTCGAACCCTTTCTATTCGTCGAAGCTGCGAGAAGTTGGAATCGAGTCGGGAAGCGAGGTCCGGTCGTCCAAAGACTACGCCAATCTTCCCTTCACGACCAAGTCTGAGCTTTCAGCCGATCAGATCTCGAATCCTCCCTATGGTTCGAACCTGACCGAAGCTCTGGATCGCTACACTCGAATCCATCAGACGTCGGGAACGAAGGGAGAACCACTCCGCTGGCTCGACACGGAAGACAGCTGGAACTGGGTCGCCCGATGCTGGAACGACGTTTATCGGGCGGCCGGTGTCACCTCTTCCGATCGCATCTTCTTCGCGTTCTCCTTCGGACCTTTTCTCGGCTTCTGGAGCGCTCACGAAAGCGCGCGTCTCCTCGGTGCACTCTCTATTCCGGGCGGCGGAATGTCCTCGCTTCAGAGGATCGAAGCCATCATGACGCACCAGGCGACCGTTCTGATCTGTACGCCGACCTATGCGTTGCATCTGGCTGAGGTGGCCGAACACGAGGGGATCGACCTTCGGGACTCGCCGATCACGCGGACGATCCAGGCGGGTGAGCCGGGAGCCAGCCTGGCCTCCACCAAGGCCCGAATCGAGGAATCGTGGGGAGCCCGGTGTTTCGATCACGCCGGCGCGACCGAGGTCGGCCCGTGGGGATACGAATGCCAGTCTCAGGCGGGTCTTCACATCAACGAAGCGGAATACGTGACCGAAGTGATCGATCCTTTATCCGGGGAACCCAGCGACGAAGGCGAACTGGTCATCACCAATCTCGGCCGAACTGCAATGCCCGTCATCCGCTACCGAACGGGTGATCGGGTCCATCTCGATCGCAAACTCTGCTCCTGCGGACGCTCGTATCATCGATTGAGTCACGGAATCATTGGTCGTGTCGACGATGTCCTGGTCGTCAGGGGTGTCAACATCTACCCGAGCTCAATCGAAAACCTGGTCCGACGCAGAGCTGAAGTCGGAGAATTCACGGTTGACGTCTACCGGCGAGGTCAACTCGACCAGATGGAGATCCGAATCGAAGCCCGTGGAGCCGGCGAAGACCTCTCGGACGCTCTGAGCCGGGAGCTTCGAGTCGCTCTTGGACTCAGGGTCGAAGTCTCGCTGGTTCCCTTCGGTTCCCTTCCTCGCTTTGACCTCAAGGCTCGTCGCTTTACCGATCATCGGCACGACCTCGCCTGATCGGGCGTCTCCCGCGGTTCAAGATCCGGGAAATCAACCCCACAGGGATTGCCTCGTCCAGCCCAGGGGTTCCAAGCCCCGGGATAAAAAGAGATCAGAGTCGTCTGAACAGATGGATGGACACAACCTCTTTGGGGTTGGAATCCGGCGGGATCGTCCGACCCAGGGTTGGAGACCCCGGGGCTGAACGACACAGTCCCTACGGGATTGAACTGTTCCGGGACGTCGCCTCGTTTTGAACCTCTTCGGAGTTTCCGACGACTCAACTCCTGACACCCGATTGCGATTCGAGTCATGACAAATGACTTGAAATGGATTGAAGCGACATTTACTATTGCCAAAATATTCGTTCTCGTAGACAAACCGCTCTGACAGCGGTCGCGAAAGAGGCCCGGAAACGCGTCACTTGCCAGCACGCTGGGCACGTGCGCCCTTGCGCCGGCTTGTTCAAACGACGTGACTCGTCCGAGCCTCTGGCAAGATCGGCCCGAAATGTCAATCGACTGACCGGGCAAAGGGGGACCAGTGCCGGTCAACAAACGGGCGATCAATACGATCCTTATCGTCCTCGTCATCTACGACATCGTCCTTTCGGCGACGTGCCTACTGGCCCCTGAACTCTGGTTTCGACTGATCCATGGAGCCGAGCACGTTGATCCCCAAGGACTGGCGATTCGGACGGGAGCGGTTTGGGCCGCTTTCGTGCTGTTTCAGTTCATCGCATGGAGGCGTTGGGAGTACCAGCCCTACTGGCTGGCCGTGATCGCCGGGATTCGTCTGACCGAGGTCTTCTCCGACTGGACATACCTCTACGTTGCCGAAAGCCTGACCTGGTTCGGGAGGGCCGGCCTGTTTGTTAACCCGCCCATGAACGTCTTCCTCGGCTGGTTCTTCATCCGGGCGTACCGGCGCCTGCAGATCGACGCGGAAAGCTAGTCTGGAAAGGACACTGGAGGGGTCGTATGGCGCAAGACATCATCCTGGAGCCGCTCGAGTTTCGAAACCTGACAGTCAAGAACCGGGTCTTCCGATCGAACATCGCGGGCCGTTTCGGCAACTACAATGGATCCGGAAGCCAGGCGCGGATCAACTGGGAAGCCAAGTTCGCACGCGGAGGAGTCGGTGCCATCATCTCCTCGTTCGTGCCGGTGACGACGAAGGGACGAATTCTACCTAACTACGCCTGTATCGACAGCGATGAGCGGATTCCTTTCTGGAAGGCGGTCGCTGAGGCCGTGCACCAGTACGACTGCCGCTACATCCTTCAACTCAGCCATTCCGGAAGACAGCAGGACATCGGTGGCGTCGACAACCTGAACCAACGAGTCCTGAGTTCGACCGACAACCGCGATCCCTTTCACGGCATTCTGTGCAGAGCGGCGACAACCTCGGAGATCGAGGAGATCGTCGGAATGTTTGCTCAGGGAGCCCGCAGGGCACGGGAGGCCGGGATCGACGGCGTGGAATTGCACGGCGCCAACGGATACCTGATCACTCAGTTCCTCAGTTCAGCTATCAATGACCGCGACGACGCCTATGGAGGTTCCCTTTCCAACCGGGCACGTTTCGTCCTTAAAATCATTCGTGCCATACGGAAGGAAGTCGGCGACGACTTCCACTTTCAGGTCAAGATCAGCGCATCGGACAACGACAACGTCATCAATCCACTCGCCAAGTCAGGGAACAAGCTCGAGGACACGATCAGGGTCTGCCGCTGGATGGAGGAAGCGGGTATCGACGCCATACACGTCTCGAAGGGCAGTCTCTTCCCTCACCCGTTGAACCCCATCGGAGGGTTCCCCTTCGAGCACGCAGTCCGCGCCTACCCCGTGATGCTGCCGCAAGGAGTCGATACACATCGCAACTACAGCTTCTTCCGCCGCCGGCTCCTGCGTCCCCTGTTCAAATTGCTGTGGAACCGGACGGCCCGTGGTGTGCCGATCGAGGGAGTCAGCGTTCAGGATGCCAGCGCCATCAAGAAGGCTGTCGATATCCCTGTGATCGTCACAGGGGGGTTCCAACGCGCTTCCTACATCCGCCAGGTCCTGAGAAACGGAGATTGCGATGGCGTTTCTCTTGCCAGGGCGCTGATCGCTAATCCTGATCTCGTCAAGATCTTCGAGCGAGGAGCGGATCTCCCCGACCGCCCATGCACTCACTGCAACAAGTGTCTCGTCTACGCTCCCGTGAACCCGCTGGGGTGCTACGAGGAATCCCGGTTCGACAGCTACGACGAAATGATCAGGGAAGTGATGTCCGTCTATGACCCGCCGGGTCGCTGGATCATCCCGCACTCTCCGACCGTTGAGGATCCGCATGGCACGAACTGAATCCGATGATCGATCCGACGGCGGAAGGACTGAAGCACTGCGGCCTGGTGGGACTCTCCCCAGCCCCGTGGAGATCTTCGCCCGCGACAGAGCGCTTCGAAGACTCCTGATCCTGGGTGTCATTTTTCTGATTCTGGCCGTCTATTTCTACCGACAGTTCAATCCCGACCGCCCGGTCGACTACGATGACATCCGCGAACACTTCAAATACGGATCGATCGGGAGTGAACCGGTAAACGGCCTTCCGATCTGGCTCCTGAAGGCCCTTCCGATCGTCTTTGCGGACAAGCTGCCAGGCGAAGGACTGTCATCGATCGGATTCATCGAAGAGGAGGGCCGGGAGCTCCCGATCGGATTCTCCAAAAGGCGAGTGTTCATCGACCGCGCCTGGCTGAACTGCAGCGTCTGCCACACCGGCACGGTGCGCGATACACCCGGAGTTCCGCCTCGCATCTACCTGGGCATGCCGGCAAACACAGTGGACCTGCAGGCCTTGATCGACTTCCTGGTCGCCTGCGCTCAGGACCATCGGTTTACGCCGGATCACCTGATGCCGGTGATCGAGGAAATCGGCGATCTGGGGCTGCTCGAGAGCTTTCTCTACCGATCCGTCCTCATCCCGACGGTCCGGGAGGCTCTTCTCGAAGCGGCTCACACAATTGCATTCCAGAAACGGCAGCCAGGGCGTTGGGGTCCCGGCCGTGTGGACACTTTTAATCCCTACAAGATCGTCCAGTTCAACTTCCCGATGGACAAGCTGCCGGACAGTGAGATCATCGGAATCTCCGACCTTCCCTCGATCTGGCTCCAACGGAAGAGAGTCGGAATGGACCTTCACTGGGACGGGAATAACTCTTCGGTTGAAGAGCGTAACAAGAGCGCGGCACTGGGCGCCGGTGTCACACCGACAACGATCGACCTCGATCGGATCAAACGCATCGAAGACTGGCTGTGGGATCTGGAACCTCCCCGATATCCGTACGAAATCGACTCAACGGCCGCCGCGCTGGGCGCCGAGATCTACGGCCGGGAATGCGCCTCGTGCCACGGTAAGGACGGCCGAGATTTCACCGGTGCCGAGGTCGGGAAGGTTGTGCCGATCGAACAGATCCAGACCGATCGGCATCGTCTCGACTCTTACACGCGAGTCCTTTCGGTCAATCAGAACACGCTCTATTCCGGCTATCCCTGGCGGTTCACCCAGTTCAGGAAGACAAACGGCTACGCCAACTCACCGCTCGACGGCGTGTGGCTGCGCGGTCCTTATCTCCACAACGGGTCGGTGCCGTCCCTCCGCGATCTCCTTGAACCTCCAGAGAACCGTCCTGAGGTCTTCTATCGCGGATACGACGTTTTCGATCGGGAACGAGTGGGCTTCATCTCAACAGTCGCTCAGGAGAATGGGCGGGCGTTTTTCAGGTACGACACTCGACTCCCTGGGAACGGTAATCAGGGACACCTTTATGGACTGGCTCTGACAGGCGACGAGAAGGATGCACTCGTCGAGTACTTGAAGGGATTCTAGTGCAGTGAGGAATCTTCCGCTGAGAGGAAAAGAAGGAGAACATGAGGATTGGGCGGCCCAGATCCGTACGTATCGGTGAATGAAATGAACAAGTACAAGATCTGGTTCAGAAGGCTCGTCTGGCTCGGGATCGCCGTCAACATCTACTTTTCGGCGATGACGATCATCGTCCCGGACCAGCTCCTATCCTTCCTTGAACTCCCTCCGACGGAATCGCCGATCTGGCTGTCCTTCTCCGGCAACCTGCTCATCCTGCTGAGCCTCTTTTACATCCTTCCGGCTTTGGACCCGGATAGATTTCGTGCGGCCGCCTGGTTGGCTATAGCCTCAAGGTTCGCCGGGGTCCTCTTCTTCACCGCCTACTCGCTCACCCGTGGAGAATCGGGATACCTTCTTTTCGGCCTCGCTGATCTCGCATTTGCTATCCCCCAGTTCCTGCTTCTCTATCTCGGAACTCGTGAGGAACGTTCACAAGCCCCGCTCTCGGCGGACCGGCGACTGTCGCGAAGAATCCTGATCGGGGCGCTGATCCTGGTTGTCGCAGTCTCCGGCTCGGTCTTCTGGTTCTATCTCTTTCGTGAGGTCCCGCAGTCATTCTCGAGCATCGAGGATCAGTTCAAGTATGGCTCGATCGGCGGCGAGCAGGAGGAGGGGATCCCCTACTGGATCTGGATGATCCTACCCCGTATGTTTCCAGAAAAGCTGCCTGGACCCGGCGGATACGCTTCACTCGGAATCGCCTGGGAAGAGGGAGCGGAGACTCCAATCGGTTTTTCAAAGAAGACGATCGGCTTTCCACGAGTCGCGATCAACTGCGCTTTCTGCCACACGGCGACGCTTCGAGAGGCACCGAACGCTGACCCGCGGATCTTTCTGGGAGGACCCTCTCACCAGTTCAATCCTCAGGCCTACCAGAGGTTCCTCTTCGACTGCGCCGCAGATCCTCGTTTCACCGCCGACAACATTCTCGCTGAAATGGAACTTGTCTATGAGCTCTCCTTCATCGAAAGGATCATCTACCGATACGCCGTCATTCCCTTCGTCAGAGATGGTCTCCTCGAACAGAGGGAGGCTTTCGAGTGGACGAACCGGATGCCGGACTGGGGGCACGGCCGGATCGACCCTTTCAATCCGGTCAAGTATCGAGTTCTGGAACAACCCTTCGACGGAACGATCGGAAACTCCGACATGGTCCCCATCTGGAACATGGCCCCACGCGAAGGCATGTCCCTTCACTGGGACGGACTCAGCGCCGTTCTCCAGGAAGTGACGCGAAGTTCAGCGATCGGCGACGGCGCGACGCTGAAGACCATTCCACTCGACGATCTCGACCGCCTTGAGGCTTGGTTCGAACAGCTCCCTCCCCCTCGTTATCCCTTTGAAGTCGACGAGGATCTGGCGGCCCGGGGTCGACCGATCTACGAGGAGGAGTGCGCCTCTTGTCATGCTTTCGGAGGAGAACGGACGGGAACCGTCATTCCGCTTGACGAGGTCGGGACAGACCGCCACCGGCTCGATATGTGGACACAAGGATCAGCTGATGCCTACAACGACTACACGGCTGGCTACGACTGGGATTTCTCGGGATTCGTCAAGACGAACGGATACGTCACTCCTCCGGACGACGCGATCTGGATCCGAGCGCCATACCTGCACAATGGATCGGTCCCGACGCTCCGGGACCTTCTGGCTCGGCCCGATCAGCGCCCGAAGGCATTTTATCGAGGATATGACGTTTTTGATCCGATTGCGGTCGGCTTCATCTCGAACGTTTCCGAGGACGGTGGAGTCCCGCTGACGCAGTTCGATACGACCCAGCCGGGGAACGGTAATTCCGGACATATCTGGGGAACCGATCTCAGTGACGACCAGAAGAACGCGCTCCTGGAGTATCTGAAGACTCGCTGAGGCCGTTTGGATTTCCGATGCACTCCGGAGACTACTGAAGGAGGAGAGTGAGAGAGAGTTACGATGTCGTCGTGGTCGGTTCCGGCTTCGGCGGCGCTGTGACCGCCTGCAGGCTGGCCCAGGCCGGCCGTTCCGTCTGCATCCTCGAAAAAGGAAAACGATGGAAGGCCTCCGACTTTCCCCGTTCTCCCGGCGAGGTCGCCGACGCTTTCTGGCAAGACGGACGGTCTCTCGGTTTCCTCGAGTACAAAGTCTTTCGCCGAATCGATGTCATCCAGGGATGCGGAGTTGGAGGAGGCTCGCTCCACTACTTCAACGTCCATCTGAGAACACCGCACGAGATCTTCGAGGGACCTCGCTGGCCAGGCGCGGTCACGGGCCGGATCCTGTCACCTTACTATGCACTGGCCGAGTCGATGCTCGAGTCCAGTCCGCTGACCCCGCCCGAGGGGCGTGAGCTGCCGGAGAGGACCAGGGCCTTCCTCGCGGCGGCGAAGAAAACGGGTCGGGAAGGATTCCTCGTTCCCATCGGTGTCCACACAGGTCCTGAACGGAACAACCCTGTTGGAGGGACCCCCCAGAACCCTTGTGACTACTCTGGAAACTGTCTGATCGGTTGCACGCAACAGGCTAAGAACACTCTCGACCTCAACTACCTCCCCCTCGCCGAAAAGTCCGGGGCCGATCTGTTTCCACTCCATCAAGTCGATAGAATCGAACCCGCCCGTGATTCCGGCTACGCTGTCCATTTCCGGCGACTCGACCCTGAGGGACCCGGCCGATCCGAACCCGGTTCAGTGAGGGCGACCTGTGTCGTCCTGGCTGCCGGAACCGTCGGTTCGAATGAGATCCTGCTCCGCAACAGGGACGTTCACCGAACGTTGCCAAAGGTGAGTTCGGCCCTCGGGAGGAACTTCTCGGGCAACGGGGATTTCCTCCTCGCTCTGACGGTGGACACCGAACGCCGCATCGACCCCGGACGGGGCCCGAGCATCACGGCCGGCGCCGATTTCTCCTCCGATCGACACAGGATTCTCATCGAAGATCTCGGTTTTCCCGGGCCGTTCATGTGGATGTTGGAGGGGACCATTCCGAATACGCATAGAATCGGCAACATCCTGCGGTCACTCAAGAGCTACCTGCTCGATGGGCTCGGAATCGGGCAGGGTCGGATCGCCTTCGAGGCGGACCGACTCTTCAGGGGTGGATCGACCACCGACCTTCTTCCCTATCTCGGCATGGGGACCGATGCCGCGAACGGACGGCTGCTCCTTCGAAAAGGCTCGATCGATATCAACTGGTCACCGCGCAAGAGCAAAGCCATGTTCAAGCAGATGGAGAGGGGCCTCAAGGAACTCAGCCGGGCGGCCGGCGGGCGGTACCTGAGCAGCATTCTCTGGAAGTGGCCTTTCCGGAGACTGCTGACCGCCCATCCACTGGGCGGTTGCTGTCTCGGTGAAAACAAGGCGGAAAGCGTGGTCGCCCAGGATGGACAGGTCTGGGACTACCCGGGCCTCTACGTGGCTGACGGCTCGATCATCCCTTCTGCACTGGCCGTGAATCCGTCACTGACTATTGCGGCCCTCGCCGAGCGCATCGCGTTTCAGATTCTTCACGGGAGCGAGATGATCGAAGACGATCCTCGGACGCCGAGGAATCGGTGAGCCGGTGACAAATGTACTGATAAGGAGACCTGAGTCATGACCGAGAAGATGTTCGAGGCGGTTGTCATCGGGAGTGGGTTCGGTGGGGCGATCAACGCCTGCAGACTCAGCAGGAAGTGGCCTGGCCATGTCCGGGTGCTGGAGAGAGGAAAGCGGTATCCACTCGGTTCTTTCCCCCGGTCACCGTATGACTTCGCGCGAAACATCTGGAACGTCCCCCATGAGAATCGGTCGAACTTTCAGGAAATCGCGGACGAAGAGCAGCATGGAATCTACGACGTTCGATCGTTCCAGAACATGGACGTGGTTCAGGGTGCCGGCTTGGGCGGGACTTCCCTGATTTACGCGAACGTGTTCCTGCTGCCTCCAGACCAGGTCTTCGCCCATCCGCGGTGGCCCGAGACCTGCCGACGGGAGCACCTCGGGTACTACTATGATGTTGCTAAATCCGTCTTGGGATCGAGGCCGATTCCAGGCTACGACTCAGACGATCCGGAAACGAAACCGAGCGATCCTCGGCGTCGGGTCCTGCGCACAGAACTTTTTCGGGAAGTCGCACGCAAGAATAACCGCGAGTCCCGTCTCTGCGACCTGAACGTCTTCTTCGGTAACGACTTCGACAATCCACTGCCGATCGGAGAACAGGACGAGAACAGGTTCGGGGCGCTGCAGACGTCCTGTGTTTACTGCGGCGAGTGCATGATCGGGTGCAACTACCAGTCAAAGAACACCGTCGACCTGAACTACCTTTACGTGGCGGAGCACGTTCACAAAGCCGAGATTCTGACGGAATGTCTCGTTGAGGCGATCGTTCCCGTCGACGGCGATGGACAGGACGACCCGGCAGCGGACGGAGCCCACGGATATCGCGTCTACCACTGGGACATGAGCGAGATCCCCCTGAAAGATCAGAATCCTGAGGATCGCCCATACCAGGATCTTCCCTCGACCCTGACCAAGCGGGTGATCGTGTCGGCCGGCTCTCTCGGAACCACAGAACTCCTCATGCGCTGCCGAGACTACCTCCGCAGCCTGCCGAACATCAGCCAACGGCTCGGGGAGTATTTTTCCGGCAACGGGGATTTCCTCTCTTTCGCATTGCGTACTGAGAAGCGCGTCGGTTCGACCTACGGTCCCGTCATCACTCAATACACCGACTACAACCTCTTCAAGAACCCCGACCCCAAGCGAGCTTTCATCGTCGAGGACGCAGCCTTCCCGAACATCATGGCCTGGATGATCGAAGGAATCAGGCCCGGGTTCTCGCGCACTGTGACGATACTGCGAGCCCTCAAGGACTTCGCGAGACGATTCGCCGGCGGCCGGCAGGCGGGACGAGTCGGAAGCTCGCTTCGACTGGTGATGGGAGACGCGGCCAGCGACCGGACCGCGATTCTGCTCAACATGGGGGTAGATGAATCTGACGGCCGTTTCAAGCTGGGACCGAACAACCGGATTCGCCTCGACTGGCCCTACCGGAACAGCATCGCTCTCTACCGGGCGATCATCAGTTCGGGAGCGGCCTTCGCCCGGCGCGTCTGGGCAGGCCTCTTCCTACCACTTCTGACGTGGACCTGGCCCTTCAGGCGCAATATTACCGTTCATCCTCTGGGAGGCTGCATCCTGGCTTCGGAGGCGAGCGAGGGAGTCACCAACTCAGAACGATCGCGTTTCGGTGAAGTCTTTGGATACAAAGGACTTTACGTGGCCGACGGGGCCCTCGTCCCGTCCGCCGTGGGTTCGAACCCGAGTGCGACCATAGCCGCTCTGTCCGAGATGGTCGCAGAAGGGATCACGGAGGAGAAGCCCACGGCCGATCTTTAGGCATCGAGAAGGCTGAGTCCACGAAAAAGCGTGTCCGAGCCTCAGCGGATCTGCGGCGAATTCTTCAGCGTCAGGTCAAAGGCTCGTAGTCCAGGCCGAATTGCTCAGGATTTCGTGCGATCAGGATGGCTGCCACGATCTTCGGAATGTACTCCCGAGTTTCACGGGGGAGCGCCCGCGTCCGGTAGAGATACCAGAAGTCTCTTTGCCGGATCGGATCGTCCACTTTTCGCAGAACGCGCTTCACGCGTGCGGGCCCCAGATTGTACGCCGCCAGGGCCAGCATCACTGAATCACCCGCGCCGAACTCGAAGATCAGGTGCCTGATGTAGCGCGCGGCCGCCCGGCTCGATTTCAAGACCTCAAACCGTTCGTCAACTCCCTCCTCGACTTTCAGCCCATACGCCTTGGCTGTCGCGGGAACCAACTGCCAAGGGCCGGCTGCTCCGCGCTTGCTGACGCTCCTCCAACGAAAAGCGCTCTCTACGAGGGCAATAAGAGCGAGATCACCCGGGATTCGGGCGTTCTGAAACTCCGCCCGCATGACCTCCAGATCCGGGCGCTTGCTTCTGAGCGCCCGATCCAGATTCGGTTTTCCCGGACCGCAATATCGCTCGATATAGAACTTGACCCTTTCCCGAAAGAGAGGCGGGATGCTGTACTGCTGGGCCCCCAGTTCCGACATCAGCTGGAGAATCTCTTCCTCGATGAAATCGACGTTCCTGTCTCGAGTACCGAGACGATACAGCAGGCTTCTCTGAATCTCTCGCGCCTGTTCCTGCAGACTCCCCAGTTCAGCGACGTAGGTGTCGATCTCCGCTGGGTCCTGCGTTGAGGCGAGGGCAACTTCGATTTCGTTGATCCGGCTGTCGACCTGGTCTTTCTGCTGCCCCAGACCCCGAATTGTCCAGAAGGCCCAGACCGCAAAGATCAGCATGACGGTACCGAGAATCCCAATGACGGTCCTGTGCCGCCGGTCGGACTTCCTGACAGCCTGCGTCAGTACGTCCCGCATGATCATGACCGTCTGGCCTGATTCCCCCGATTCTCGCGCGCGACGGGCCTGCTGGACAGCGGCGATCAATTCATCGTCCCTGGGATCTTCTGGAACTGAGAGATCCGGGGATGCACTTTCGACAGGTATCTGTCGGAAATCGGATTCGAGAACTGTCTCGTCGACTGCCGGTGCGGTTTCGTCCCCTTTCTCGAAGCGGAATTCGGGCCCACCCTTCCCAAGGGAGATTATGGATCCGTGGGTCAGCAGAGCCTCCTCGACACGAACCCCATCCAGATAGGTGCCGTTCCGGCTACCCGTGTCGACGATTCTGTAGCCTTCCTCGGAGCTCCGAATCTCGGCGTGGGTGGCGGAAACGATCTCCGCTCCCGGACCCTCCGGCGCGATATCGTTCCGACTCGGATCCCGACCGATCCTATGGACATCGGATTCGAGGGCGTGACGTGAATCGCGAGATCCGCCGATCCCGACTAACCAATCGGGGCCGCTTGAACCTTCGAGTGAATGAGATCTCATGTTCCGAATTCGCTTCAGCCCCGGTGGCGTCCCCTCGGTCCACCTCATTTCACGGAGACGACCCTGGACCCGGAGCGTAAGCCCGCGAAAGAGGCGGATTCGAGCGTGGACCGATTATAGGAGTCCCATCAGGGAAACCACAATACTCGGACTTCCGGACGGCCCAGCCGCAACCCGATTTGCAAAAACTCACATCCCTGTACGGGAGTGTGATAATAGTGAGAGGAATTCCCAACCACCAACGTTCAAGTTCTGTGATGACAGAGAAACTCGGCCGGTACGAACTTATCGAGGAAATTGGCCGCGGGGGCCAGAGTGTCGCCTATCGCGCGAACGATCCTTTGATTGGACGCGAGGTCGCCGTCAAGCAGATCCGCGTCGGCGACGGGATACCTGAACATCGCCGCGAGGAATTCGTCAAGCGATTCCTCCAGGAAGCGCAGGTTGTCGGAGCCCTCAACCATCCCAATATCGTCTCGGTTTTCGACATGGGAGAGACCGAGGACGGCCCATACATTGTGATGGAGTTCATCAACGGCCAGAACCTCTTCCAGATCATCGCCGAGAAAGCACCGCTACGACCGGAGTTTGTCGTCCGGTACTTCGGTCAGATATCTCAGGCTCTGGATTTCGCACATCAGAGGGGTATCGTTCATCGCGACATCAAGCCGGCCAATCTTCTGCTGTCCGAAGAGGGACAGGGAAAGATTCTCGACTTCGGGGTCGCGCGCCTTGAAGACTCCGATCTCACTCGCACCGGTGCCCTGGTCGGAACTCCGCGGTACATGTCTCCCGAGCAGATTCGAGGCGAGAAGCTGGACCGAAGGTCGGACATCTTTTCGCTGGGCATATGCCTCTACGAGTGCCTCACCGGAAACCCTCCGTTCGCCGGTCAGAAGCCGACGACAGTGATCTTCAAGATCGTCAATGACGAACATCCCCCGGTTCGTCAGTTCGGGATCGATATCAGCGGCCCGTTTGAGGAAGTCGTCGACCGCGCTCTGGCGAAACGCCCTGAAGATCGCTACGCGACCTGTACAGAACTCGCAGACGATCTTCGCCGGCTCATGCTCCAGGATTTTGGATCCGTTACGACCTTCGACGCCGGACTGTCTCTGGCTCTCGCCTCCTCCGAGGCGGGGTCGGACGAGTCGGACTCAGACGACTCGGCGGTTCCCGAAACGTCCGAGGCGGGCGGCGGACCAGACGGCAAGGGACGATCCGATACGACGTTTATCGATGTACTGAGAACGAAGAAGATAGGAATCGGTGCGGGTATCGGGGTCGTGCTGCTTCTGATCACGGCGTTCTGGCTGGTCGGGCCGTTCTCTCCCGAAGTCCCTGCGGCCAACATCGAAGAGGCGGAGATGTCCCTGGAAACCGATCCGGCGCCGGCAGGCCAAATCCTGAGGGAGGCCCGGGCGGCATTTGACGCGGGCAACCTGGTCGGGGACTCTGAAGACGACGCTCTTCACCTCGCCCAGACCGCTCTGGCTCTCGGAGACGACACGGCCTCGGAGTTGATCGATCAGACACTCGAGCGCTATCGACGCGAGACACTGGAAGGGTCTGAGAACGTCCCTCCCCACGAAGGACTTCAGACGGTCGAAGCCTATCTCAAGCGGTTCCCTGAGGACCCCGACGTCACGCAGAGGCGTCTCGAACTCCAGAACGAGATCCTCCAACTCAACACCGCCTTCGAGCTTCAGCGCCTGGGTGAAGAGGCTCGCTCAGCGCTCGGCTCAGGCAATAACGACAGAGCCGCGACACTCTTTGAAAGAGTCGTCGGGCTGGACCGGAACAACGCTGAGGCTCACCGTAATCTTGCCCAGGCTTATTCTCGATCGAAGAAGTGGCGGAAAGCGGAGCAACATCTTCAGACCGCCGTCCGGCTCCGACCACGGAGCACCATCTACCTCAAGGAACTTTCCGACGTGCTGGAAGCCCGGAGCCGATACTCTGAAGCGGCGAAGTTTCTTCGTCGGGCGGCTCAATCAGAAAGCGACGCCGAGAAAGCAGAGGCGCTCAGCGGGCGGGCCGACCAACTCGCTTCGAGAGGCCGTCTGAGCAGTCTACCGACCCTGGATTCGGCCACGCGGCACAAGCATCTCCTCGGTGGATGCTCCGGAACGCTGCAGTTGACTGCCCTCGGTTTGAGATTCGAACGGGATAGCGGCACCGATCACAATCTGAATCTCACCTGGGATCAGGTGTCCGAGTTCGAGGCCAAGGGCGACGAACTGTCTCTCATTGTCGACGGAAAGAATTTCAACTTCGACGGCCTGCCCGCGTCCGAACTCGGCCGATGGGCCACCGCCCTCGCTGGAGATCGATAAGCACCTCGTTGCAGCAGCACAATTCTTGCCGATCCACAGACCCGTTGGGGCGCCAGTAAGGCGCCCGATCTGCGGCGCTCGCACCTCGGTGCACCACCTTGGCTCCAGAAGTTCCGGTCGATTGCTATCGACCCTTGTGCTGAGGAAGCCTTGTCACCTCATTTCCCTTCCCTCGATAGCCGATAGAAAACTCTGTGCGAAGTCTC
>CAJHYB010000395.1_pt1 | contig 18068 bp, 10 predicted proteins | sample 9198631 | NCBI WGS metagenome assembly CAJHYB01 (sample SAMEA7708354, study PRJEB35096) | sediment metagenome | biome: marine neritic benthic zone biome [ENVO:01000025]; feature: sediment [ENVO:00002007]; material: shallow marine sediment [ENVO:03000034] sea grass bed [ENVO_01000059] ... | reverse complement strand
GGACAATCTGTCCGGAGGCGCATCGGCGAACGCCGTCCGACCACAAAATGCCTATGACCTCGACGCGGACTACGGCCGACTCGTTTTCGACCAGAATCATCGCTTCGTCTTCAACTGGGTCTGGGAACTTCCCTTCGGACCGGGCAAACAACATCTCAGCGACGGCGCACTTGCATACATCGCTGGTGGCTGGCAGTTCAATGGAATCTTCAGCTCGACTTCCGGCTCACCTATCGGCGTCAGCGGTCCCGACCAGAGCGGCACTCGAAGCCAGAACCCGCGTGCGGATTGCATCGGTAATCCCGACGGTCCTGGAACGGTGGAACAGTTCTTCAATACGAACGCATTCGCCATCCCGGAGAACTTCACCTTCGGCGACTGCGGCGTTGCCAGCTTGAGCGGATGGTCACACACCAATTTTGATATGTCGCTGTTCAAGAACTTTGATTTCGGACCCAATGAAGGCTTGAGAGCGCAGGTCCGCTTCGAGTTCTTCAACGCCTTCAACACACCCCAGTTCGACAACCCGAATCGAAGTGTTACGAGTGGTCAATTCGGCCAGACTACCCGGACGTTCGATTTCGAGAAGGAAGCCCGTGTCATCCAGATCGGCTTCAAGTTCATCTTCTGAGGCGTGAGAATCGCCAGAGACGCCGGGACGGGTCTTCATCTCGTTCCGGCGTCAACGGCCCTGGGCAGCTCTTCAGGAGTTTCGGTGGGGCCAGCCTTGTAAGGGCGAGATTCTGTCGGCCGCCTGCCTCGCTCGGCCGGGATCAGGGTTCGCGGATCCTCAATGTCCGACCTCCCCGGGTCGGCCCGACCGATTGCTCTTCTCCACCGGGCCAGCGAACCTGCAATTCATCAGCTCCCTTCGCCTGGCCCAGTCCAAAATGCACAATCCACTCGCTCTGCGACAGGTAGCTGCCGCCACTCGCGACCTCGCGCTGCTGCCAGGTTTCGCCGATCCTCAACCGGACCACGGCCCCAACGGCAAAGCGGTTCGAACTCTTCCCCGTCAGGCTGAGGCGGAGGTGCCGATTCTCCCGAGGCGTCTCGTTCCAGAACAGACTCGGCGGGCCGTCCATGTTGCTGAGGACGACGTCGAGGCGGCCGTCGCCGTCAAAGTCCGCGCAGGCCGCACCCCGGCTGACCTGGGCCGAATCGAGGCCGGCTTTGATTCCAACTTCTTCGAATCTGCCGGTGCCAAGATTGCGAAAAAGCAGGCTCCGCTGTCGATACCCTGCCACGGCCGGGCTTTCCAGCTGATCCACAGAAGGAAAGACGTGTCCGTTTGCGACAAAGAGATCCAGCCACCCGTCGTTGTCCACGTCCAGGAAGAGGGTCCCCCAGCCGACATATGGCATCGATGGGCGTGCCAGTCCGCTGCGGCGGGTGACATCCGAGAAATTGAGATTTCCCTCATTGCGATAGAGAGTGTTGTACTCCTCAGAGAAGTTGGTGACGTAGACCGCATTTCGGCCTTCGTTCGCGAAGTCGCCAACGGCAACACCCATTCCGGACTGCTCGACTCCCTGATCGTTGAAGGCGACGCCCGCTAGCAGTCCGACCTCTTCCAAGTTGCCGTCGCCTCGGTTGCGATAAAGATAGTTGGGTGTCGCGTCGTTCGCCACGTAGAGATCGACCCAGCCGTCGCCATCCAGATCGGACCACACGGCCCCGAGTCCATAGTATCCGTTGCTGTCGTCGGCCCCGGCCTCACGGCCGATCTCTTCGAATGTTCCGTCGCCACGATTGCGGAAGAATGAATCACCCGCTCCCTTGAGTCCACGAGGACCGCACATGACGGGCATGCCCAGGTAACGACAGCCGAGACCGGGGCCGCCCATGGTGCCGTAACGGGGACTTCCAGGTTCGGGCAGATCGAGGCGGTCGAGTTCGATGTAGTTGGCGACGAAGAGATCGAGATCGCCATCCCGATCGAAGTCGGCCCAGGCCGATCCTGTCGACCAGCGCCGATCGTCTGCACCGGCCCGCTGAGCCACTTCCTCGAAAGAGCCGCCTCCGCTGTTGCGGAAGAGCAGGTTCGGGCCGTAGTTCGTGACGTAAAGATCGGGAAGGCCGTCGTCGTCGAAATCGGCTACCGAGCAGCCCATGCCCCAATGGCCCAACCCCCCAACTCCGGCCTCGACCGTGACGTCCTGGAAACGCCTTTGGCCCAGGTTGCGAAACAGGGCATGCCGCAGTGACGACGGCTTGTTCTCTCGGAAGGCGTTCAATTCGCCTCCATTGACGAGGTAGATGTCAGGGAGGCCGTCCATGTCGAAGTCTACGACGCAGACGCCGCCCGAGTTGGATTCGACGATATAGCGCTTTTGGGCGTCTCCGCTGATGAGATGAAAAGAGCCCAGCCCCGAGGACTGATTGCCGTCTGAGAATCGGATCGACGGCCCTGAACCCTGGGCAAGAAGGGAGGAGGCCAGCAAAGCCGGGACCAGCAGGCGCCAGAGCAGTCCCCGGTGGCTCAAGCGCGTTGAGCCGCGGACCTGTGGAGACTCAGACTGCGTTCGGCCTGCCCGAATCACAACTACCAGCTTCCCGGCTTCGATTCGTCGGCCAGCCACGCTCGGACTAGATCGCCGATGCGTTGCACCGCCATGTCAACCAAAACCTCTCCTCTTTCTGCTGAGATCTCGCTCAACTTGCCTGAGTATCCAGGCCAGCCGGTCGTATCACTCTTCTCGAGATAGTACGGAAAGTCGGCGTGGCCGCCCAACGACGGCAGATCGGGACCCTGGCCGGCTTTCACACTCTTCGGGGCAAAGACCGCCGTGACCGAGAGCTCGAGCGGGCCTCCATGGCCATGTCCTCCGTTTCCCGAGGTAAACAGGCCGAGTTCTTCCACGTCGGGAGTCGGAAGTGTTTCCCACCAGCTGACCAGGACCATCTGAGTGCCGGGCTGTTCCCTGGTGATCTGCGAGATAGCTGTTCGGGCCGGGCCGATATTTCCGTCGTGGCCGTTCAGGACGAGGATTTTGCTGAAGCCGTTTTCGACGATCCCGCGCAGAACGTCGGCCAGGAGCATCGTGACGACCTCCGGCCGAACTGAAAGCGTGCTCGGATAGGCCGCGCTGTGAGCTGGGGCGTGCGTGTAACTCAATACGGGATAAAGAGAACCCTTGAGTTCAGACGCCAGTCGGCGGGCGAAGCCCTCGGCGATGATGCTGTCTGTCAACGTCGGGCCGCTCGGTCCGTGATACTCGATCGAACCAAGAGGCAGGATCGCAAGACGCTTGTCCTTGATGTACGCATCCAGTCCCACGCCGACCTGGTGGCCGAACGAGGGGTCCTGTTGACCGTAGACGGGTGAGGTGCCCAGGAGTAGAAGCGCGGTGGACAGGGCCAGATTGATAGCCTCGTGGCGCAGTCGAGACGACTCATACATGTCTTGAAGCTCCGGCGGATCGTTGTCGTTTAGAGTCGAGGTTTCGCACCGTCTTGAATCGAAGCCAGTCTACTATAATGAACGGATCTTGACCCTCGGCATCAACCGGGAAAGACTGTTCGACCCTCATGTTGAAACACACTCCAAGTTTCCGTCGCGCTGACAGGACCTGCCAGCCACAGTGGGCTCTCGAAAGCGGGGCCGGGGCCCGCCAGGGCGAGTCGTTTGCCGTGGACAGGAAAGGGAGGCATGGTACCCGAGCCGTGACCGTCCTTCGAGTGTTCCTCATTCCCTTCTTGTGTCTCCAGCTCTCTGCCCAGGAGGCCCAGATCCCCCGGGCAGCGGCCCCGGATTTCCGGCAGGCTGTCGACCACTTCCAGGCGAGCCGATACGTCGAGGCTCTTCAGCTTTTGAACTCACTCGAGGAGCGTTTCCCGGAAAACGCGGAGATTCATCACCTGCTCGCGATCGTCCTGGATCTCAGTGAACGGCCGGACCGGGCGAATGATCATTTCAAAAGAGCGGCAGAGCTGGCTCCCGGTTCGGCGACAATCAGGACGAACTACGGAGCCAGTCTGAGGCGACTCGGTCGAATTGAAGAAGCGCTGGAACAGTTCCGGCAGGCCTTGCAGATCGACCCGAAGAATGGGACGGCCAGCTTCAACCTGGGCACGATGCTCCTTCAGCAAGGGGATCTGGGCGGCGCGTCCAGGTGGCTCGAACAAGCATATCGAGCTCGACCGGAGCTTTATGAGAATGGATATCAGCTGGCTTACTGCCAGTTCCTGCTCGAAGACCATACGGCCGTGGACAGAATCCTCGACGAACTGGGGAACATCCCGTTCCAGCGGGCTGAGTTCCACCTTCTCAGGGCACTGAACGATCGAGCCCTGGGCCGCGATGATCGCTCATCCGAAATGCTGAGGAGGCTCCGGCCTCGACTTCTCGAGAGCCACGCTCTCTACGAACCGATCGCACTCCTCCTGCTGAGTCAAGGGATGTATGAAGACGCGATTCTTCTGCTCGAGCGAGCGCGGGATCGCGAGCCGGATCGGCGCAGGATCCGAGTGTATCTGGCTGAGGCTCAGCTCGCTTCCGGGCGGCTGAAAGAAGCGGAGGAAGAGGCCGTCCGGGCTCTCGAGATTCGTGAAGACGCTGCAGTCCACCGTTTGCTGGGTGACATACTCGAGGCCCTGCAACGGCCCCTGGAAGCCGTCGAACACTTCCAGATAGCCGTCCAGCTGGATCCAAGCGAGGAGAATCTCTACTCGCTGGGACATGAGTTCCTTATTCACTGGAATTGGGATGTCGCGCAGGGGGTCTTCGATCAGGCTTTGAAGGCTTTCCCGTCCTCGTTGCGACTTTGGGCCGGTCACGGAGCGGCTGCCCTGGGGAGGGGTGAAAGCGACAAGGCGACAGAATCCTTTCTGAAGGCAGCCGACCTCGATCCAGAGAATCTGGTGATCTACCACCTTCTCTCGCAAAGCTCCACCGACGCGGATTCGAGATTCGAAGATTCCGTGGCCTGCTTCGAAAGGTTTTACGCCCGCGTGCCGATGAACCCGTGGGCCGTCTACTATGAAGCCCTGGCCTTCTTTCGGAAGTCATCCCGTTCGGCAGACACGCTGGATCTGGAGAGCCGTGTCGCCCGCCTCGAAAAACTCGTCGCTGAAATCCCGGACTTTTCCGAGGCTCAGTTCCTGCTTGGAGAAATCTACTTCGACCAGGGGAAATGGATCCAGGCCGCTGCCGCGCTGGAGCGAGGTGTGAAACTGAACTCTGAGAATCTGCAGGGCCTCTACAAGCTGGCACTGGTCCTGCAACGGACCGGAGAGCGTGAGCGAGCCCGCGAGACTCTGGAACAATACACGTCTTTGAAATCTGCCCAGGACAAGGCGGTCAGCGAGAGAATGGCTCGGACGACCCAGTTCCTCATCGAAGCGCACAAGGAAAGTCGGGCAAAGCCTTGAGTCGGAATGGCCGGCAAAGCCCGCCCAGTATGAGAGACTCCGTCGGCCGAGAGAAAGGTCCGGCGGTCGGTCCCGCTCAGGTCCCGCTCCCGACGCCACCCCGGGACAGGTTCTGCCCGACCGTTTCGGTGCCCGAAGAAACCTGAACAGGCTGCTTCCAGCGTGATTTCGGGAGCTTCACAAGCCGCCCGGTCTGGAGCGACTCCACCGCAGCGTTCGCCAGTTGAAGCGCCCTCGCACCGTCTTCGAAGGTCACTCCCGGCTCCCTGTCTTCCATGACGCATCTGACGAAATCATCCAGTTCGAGTCGATAGCTCTCGGCGTAACGCTCGATGAAGAATCGCAACAAGGGATCCTGGACACCCGTGGCCTCGGATGTGTACAGCTTGACCGATGTGGCTCTCAGATTGTCCGAACGGACCATACCTCCTGAGCCGAAGACCTCCACCCTTTGATCGTAGCCGTAAACCGCACGTCTGGAATTGTTGATGTGGCAGAGCACTCCGCCGGAGGTCCGGAGAATGACCATCGCAGTGTCGACGTCGCCGATCGCCCCGATCTCGTCGTTCACCAAGGTGCTTGCCGTGGCGAAGATCTCCGTCGGCTCTTCGGCGAGGAGGAACCGGGCCAGATCCAGGTCGTGGATCATCATGTCACGGAAAATGCCTCCAGACACCTTGAGGTATTCCAGAGAAGGTGGGGAAGGGTCACGGCTGGTCAGGAGAATCAGCTCCACGCGACCGATGTCGCCTTTTCGAACGGCGTCGAACACGGCTCGATGACTGGGGTCGTAGCGGCGATTGAAGCCGACCTGAATAGGAACGCTGCAATGCTGGATCTCCTTCCAGCAGCGATCGACCTGATCGATGTCCAAGTCGATCGGTTTCTCACACAGAACCGCCTTTCCCGCCTGAACCGAGGCAGCGAGAGCGGCGCAATGCGTGTCGGTGCTCGACGCGATGAGCACAGCGTCGATTCCGTCCTGGATGGTCTCCTCGAGATTGTACGCCGGGCGAGCCGAGTAGAGCTCGGCCACCGCCTGGGCTGCAGCCGGATCGACGTCGAATACTGTGGCCAGACTCGTCTGGGGGTGGCTTGCCAGATTGGCCGCGTGCAGGCGTCCGATTCTTCCTGCCCCGACCAGCGCGAATCTCAGTCTCAAGAGTCAGATCCTCGGACCATGATGCGTCCTCAAGATTGATGGAACTCGCTACTCTCGAGGAGTTCCAGCCCGCACTAATTAAGCGCTTCAGATATTTTCATAAATCTGTGCCCGATTTGCAACAGAGAATCGAAGAATCAACTGACTGGATCGACGGTCTCGTCAACTCCAGACTGCCTCCGAGTGAGAATATAAATAATTTTATTTCAGCATGTTGCAGGTTCTTCGGTGAGATTCACGAAGCTGTGTTCAGGAGCCCTTGATGAATTGGCGCAGCAGCTTGTCGAAGCGCTTCATTGTCCTCATCATTTCCGCTTGCCCGGGAGTTCTCGCGAAACTATACTGCTCTGAAGGGTCTCTGTTCTTCCCGCACGAGTCTGAGTTTCCACACTCTGGAGAAAAACGGAAATGGGAAACGTGATTGACCGAACTCTTCGCTGTCAGGTCCTTTTCTTCTCTCTCTTGATCGTTTTTTGCTTTCTGGTGGCGGTGGTTATCGCCCAGGATGGTTCTGATCAGCAGAAGATTCTGACTCTGCTGGAGGAAAAGACAGGTCCGCACTCGCTATCGGTCGATCGCGGGGGACCGGGTCTGTGGCAAAGGATCCTCAAGCTGCGAACGATCGCCAGCGCGCTGTACACCACGGCACATCCAGACGATGAACAGGGCGGAACGCTGACGCTCTTGAGTCGGGGCGAGGGAGTGAGGACTGCGTTGCTGTCACTGAACCGAGGCGAGTCAGGGGCGAACGCGATCGGCTCAGAACTCTTCGACGGCCTGGGTCTGATCCGCACCGAGGAACTTCTTCTCTCCGGCCGCTATTACGGACTCGACGATCAATATTTCACCACTGTCGTGGACTACGGTTACTCCAAGACGCTCGACGAGTCTCTCGGAAAATGGGGCCGCGAGAACGTTCTGAGAGACGTCGTTCGCGTTATCAGGATCAATCGACCGCTGGTCCTGATTTCCCGGTTTCATGGAAGTGGCCGCGACGGTCACGGTAATCATCAGACTGCCGGACTGGTCAGCCAGGAAGCGTTTGAGGCTGCAGGGGATCCTCAGAGGTTTCCGGAACAGATCACCCAGGAGGGGCTGCGACCATGGCAACCCCTCAAGATGTACCGCAGCAATCTGAGGCCGCGCCGCTTTTTCGGGGGTTCGGCTCAGGCCCCCGAGGAACGCTGGAACGTGCGCACAGAGGTCGGCGACTTCAGCCCCTGGCTTGGACAGACTTATCAGGAGTTCTCATCGCTCGGCCTGAGCTTTCAGCGTTCTCAGACCAGCGGCCGAATGAGAGAGTCCGCAGGTTCTTACTATCAGTTCTTCGAACGCCTGCACAGCCAGCTTGACGGTCCTGAAAGCGAGACGGGATTCTTCGCCGGGATCGACACCTCTCTCACCGGAATGTTCAGCGTTCTGAGCAAGCCACCTCAAGCCGAGATGATGGGGCTGCTGTCTGCGATTAAGGGCCACGTCAACGCCGCCACCGCCGCTTTCAGCATGGAAAACCCCTCGTCGACTGTCCCCTTCCTTGCGCTCGGGTTGGAAGCCACCCGGAGCGCCATTGAGGTCGTGAACGATCCGGATGTCCGGTTCATGCTCGAGATCAAGGAACGGCAGTTCCAGGACGCCATCAACACCGCGCTCGGCATCAACTTCCGGGCAACGGCGCTCCCTGCCGGAACCGGAGATTCTGCGTCTCCCTTTGCGCCGGCGCCGACGATGGGTGCAGTCGTCCCGGGACAGAGCTTCAAAGTCAATGCGACCCTCGTCAACTCGAGCGACCTTGCGATCACCGTCGAGGGCGTCAGGCTGGGAGGGACCGTCGAGTGGCAGGTCAACGCAGCTGGCGCTCAGGCTCAGACGATTCGATCCGGTGAGGTCCTGAAGACCGATTTCGAAGTCACCACCCCAGGCGATGCCTCCCTCTCCCGGCGGTACTTTCGACGAGCCTCGATCCAGGAAAGCCGTTACGAGATCGGAGAGCCCGAGTTTCTTCATCTGGCGGCGAGAAAGCCGGCCCTCATGGCCACGGTGGATTACAAGGTGGGCGGACAGGAGGTTTCGGCTCATTCTGTTGTCTACCGGCGCGAGGCCAATCTGCCGTATGGCTACGAGCTTCGGGAGCTCAAAATCGTCCCGGCTCTGGGTATCAGGATCCAGCCCCTCAACATGGTTGTGCCGCTTTCCTCCAGACGGAAATCCCTGAGCGTCAGAGTCGAAGTCCTGAACAACAACCCCGGTGGAATCAAGGGTGACGTGGGGCTCGATGTGCCCGATGGATGGCGCGTCCAGCCAGCCAGTCATCCAGCCGAATTCGGGCAATCCGGTGAGAGAAGGACATTCTCTTTTTCGGTAACGATGCCTCGGCTCAGTGCTCAGAGCTACAGAATCGGAGCGGTCGTTCGGGCGGAAGGTCGCGAATATCGGGAAGGGTATGACGTCATTCGACATCGGGACTACGATATCAAGTATCTGTACGAAGACGCCGTAGCCGAGGTGCGCGGAATAGACGTCAAAGTCGCGTCCGGCCTGCGGGTCGGCTACGTGATGGGTGTGGGCGACGAAGTTCCGGAGGGTATAGAGCAGTTGGGCGCGGAGGTCACGCTGCTCGATTCGGAAGGCCTCGCCTCAGGCGACCTCGGCCGGTATGACAGTATCGTCGTCGGGACCAGAGCGTACGCCGTCCGTCAGGATCTGATCACATACAACCAGAGGTTGATCGACTACGCTCGGCGCGGCGGGAACCTGATCATTCTCTACCAGACTCAGGAATTCATTCCCGATAAGTGGGCTGCGTTTCCGGGGCAACTTCCGCGTCGGGCGGAAGAGGTTTCGGAAGAAGACTCACCTGTCACTATCCTGGCTCCTGAGCATGCCGCCTTCAAGAAGCCGAACCTGATCACGCAGGCCGACTTCAGCAACTGGGTGGAGCAACGGGGCTCAAAGTTCTTTTCGGAGTGGGATTCTCACTACGTGGCGATGATCGAGACTCAGGACCAGGGGCAGGATCCACAGAAAGGCGGCTGGCTGATCGCGAGCTTTGGCGAGGGGTACTATACTTACTTTGCCTATGCGGTTCACCGCCAGTTTCCCTATGGAGTACCGGGCGCCTATCGGATCTTTGCCAATCTCCTATCGCTCAACAAACAGTGAGACGAAGGCCGATGCGAAATAGTGCTACGGGGCTGTTTCTTTCGGCCCTGCGGATTCTCTTCCTCGGCAGTCTTCTCACTGGGCTGGCTCTCGCGAGCCAGGAGAAGCAGCGGAAGGAAGAAGCTGAGGACTATTTCGAGAAATGGCTCACCGAGACGGTGACCTATATCATTTCCGAAGAGGAACGCGCTGTCTTCAAGACTCTCACGACAGATGACGAGAAAGAACAGTTCATCGAACAGTTCTGGTATCGCAGAGATCCCGACAAGCGGACGCCGATCAACGAGTTCAAGACCGAGCACTATCGGCGGATCGCCTACTCAAATGAGCACTTCACCGCCGGTTGGCCCGGATGGAAGACGGATCGCGGCAGGATCTACATCGTCCACGGTCCGCCTGACGAGATCGAGGACAACCCCTCCGGAGGTGAGTACGAACGGACGCTGCAAGAGGGCGGCGGAAACACCTCTGTCTTTCCATTTCAGAAGTGGAGGTACCGAAACATCGAGAATGTCGGTTCGGACGTGGTTCTGGAGTTTGTCGACCGCGACTTCAGCGGTGTTTTTCGGCTGGCACTGAGCCCAGAGGAAAAGGACGCATTCATGTTCGTCCCCAACGCCGGCTTCACGATGGCCGAACAGTTGGGAATGGCGACACGAGGCCAGCGTCCCTACTTCGCTCCCCACGCGACCTACCCGTTGATGAACTACCGAGCCAGGGACAGCGCTTTCGCTCGCTATGAGACTTACGCCGGCGTTCTGGCCCCTAAGGAGCTCAAGTACCCGGACCTCAAGGAAATCATTGAGGTCGACGTGTCCTGGGAACAGGTCCCCTTCACGAATCGCGTGGACGGCTTCCGGCTGAACGATGAGAGGTTTCTCGCCTCAGTGACGCTCGAGGTCCAGAACCGAGACATCACCTTCAAGCCCTCGCTTGGAGGACACGAGGCCCGTGTCGCGATTTACGGGGTCGTCAACACGATGACCAACAGGCTGATCACGGAATTCGAAGACGAGGTCACCGCTTCGTTCTCGGAATCCAATCTGAGCCAGGGACTTCAGCTGAGTTCAGCGTACAACCGAATACTCCTGCTCGACGTGGGCCGGCGCTACAAGCTGCAGCTTGTCGTCAAAGATCTGAATTCCAGCCGAGTCGGTGCGCGCGCTTCCGCGATCGTCTCACCGACGGCGAATGCCGACGAGTTGACCTCCAGCCCGCTGATCGTCTCGGGCTTCATTGCACCGGCGCAGGACGAGAGCCTCGACCAGATGTTCGTTCTCGGCGATGTCCAGGTTCGGCCCAGCCTGACCAGGGAATTTGATTCCCGAGGTTACTTTGCGGTCTACCTGCAGATCTACAACGTTGCCATCGACCAGTCCACTCTGAATCCCTCATTCGGGGTCCGTTTTCAGATCAGACAGAACGGGGAGACCGTGGTCGATGAAAGCGACGAAGTCGGGACTTCGGTCCAGTACTTCTCGCCCGAGAGAATGGTTCTCATCAAAAGGTTGTCGCTCGAGGACCTCCAGGCTGGGGATTACGAGGTGGCCGTCGTCTTCACCGATCGGATTCGAGACGAAGCCGTCACGGCTACTGAGAGAATCCGAGTGACCGTCCCCTGAGTTCGGTTCTTGCGCGCTGTTTTCGGGCCCAGCATCGTCGCCTCGATTGTCTGGCTTCTGGTGCTGTTTTCGATGAGCGGGCGTCTGCCGGTGGGCGGAGACCTCGGGCGGTTTGACTGACTAGGCAGGAGGCCTGTCTCCAGAGGAGTGTTCCAGATGACGAAGAGCAACGAGGGACCCACTCGGCGAGCATTCTTGAAGACAACGGCCGCGTCGGCGGTCCTGGCTTCCGCAGCAGGACAAGGCAGAGGGGGACAAAGACCCTCCCCAAGCGATCGAATCCGGGTGGCGACAGTCGGCTTCGGTCAGCAGGGAAGGACCAACACGCGGAACGCGCTTCAGGCTCCGGGAATCGAGCTCGCCGGTGTTGCCGACCTTTACGAAGGGCGCCGCGAACGGGCACAGGAATTGTTCGGCAAATCGACGATGGTCACTCCGGACTACCGGGAGCTCATTCACCGAAGTGATGTCGACGCCGTGATCGTGGCAACGTCTGATCACTGGCACGCCCGGATCTGTGTCGAGGCGATGGAAGCCGGCCGGGACGTCTACTGCGAAAAGCCAATGGTGCAGACCCTGGAAGAAGGCGCCTCCGTGATCGAGGCCGAGCGCCGGACCGGGCGGGTCCTTCAGGTCGGGAGCCAACGGACAAGCTCTCCCGTTTCAGCCAAGGCCCGGGAACTAGTCCGCAGCGGAGCGATCGGGGAACTGATTCAGGTGGAGGGCTGGTACCGCAGGAGTTCGAGCAATGGCGCGTGGCAGTACGTCGTTCCCCCTGATGCATCGCCGGACACGGTCGACTGGAAGAGGTTCCTGGGTCGGGCTCCGAAACGACCTTTCGATCCGGAACGCTTCTTTCGATGGCGCAACTACTGGGACTATGGGACGGGGATTCCGGGCGACCTGTTCGTCCACCTCCTGACAGGTATTCACTTCATCACGGACAGCCTGGGACCCGAGAGAATCTCGGCCGACGGAGGCCTGAGGTTCTGGAGGGACCACAGAGAAGTTCCAGATCTGATGATGGGCCTGTATCGATATCCGAAGACGGACAAGCATCAGGCCTTCAACCTGAGCCTGAGCGTCAACTTCACAGACCTCGAGGAGAATTCGGGACTTCGCTTCGTGGGCAGCGAAGGGACGATGAACGTCGGCCGCACCCTCAGCCTCGTCAAGCGCAGAAGACTCTACGACATCGAGCCCTCAATCAGCACGTTTCCGCAGGAGATGCAGAACCGGCTTGTCGACGAGTATCGGAAAGAACACCCGGAGTTTTACGACGAACTCCAGCCGGAGAAGGTCGAAACGCTGGTGCTCCCTGAAGCAATGAGGCGTTCTACCCTGCATTTCGAGACCTTCTTCGAAGCGGTGCGCTCTCGAAAGCCCGCGCTTCAGAATTCAGTCTTCGGATTTCGTGCAGCCGGTCCTGCGATTGCGACCAACATCGCCTTCAGAGAGGATCGTATCGTTGGGTGGGATCCCGAGGCGATGAGGCTGCTCTGAGCCCCCCTGGGAAAGCGGATGTTACCCGCGCGAAACCGCACAGCCCGCTGCGAGAAGGGACTCCGAGACATCGGGCGACAGGTGCGTTGGTTCCGGGCCTGATTGATTGCTCTCCGAGAAACTCTGGGCCCTGTCGTCTCAGCGAGAAACGCTGGGGATAGGGGCTCTACCGCTGGTCCGCCTCGTCCTCTTCAGGCCGGTCGGGCCAACCGGTCCGAAGATCGTTCCAGTGCAGCATTGTGTTGAAAACGAGGGAATGGCTGCCTCGGGTCTGCCATCGCCAGAAGGGGCGATTGGCAAAAAGCACCACATGCCCCCGGCCGACGGGGACGTCCACCACCGCCGGAGTTCCAGCCATTTCCCCTTCGCCACTCAGCATTCCACTCATCAGGAGATCTTTCTTTGCGAACTCGAGGACGACCCGAGGCACCTCCTGGTGCCAGAGATCATCCTTGAGCCAGTCCGGGATCCGATAGTTGCCCACGTTCTTGTTGACCTGGAAAACCGGCGCCTGTGAGAAATAGACCGGCACCTCCTCCGTGTATCCGTAGGCGATGGGGCTTTTCTCGTCGCTGACCTTGGCCCGATAGACGCCTCCACGAGCCACAAGGCTGGACGTTCGTTTGATGCTGATACGGCGGGTGATGGCCATCTGAATCGGGAAGGCGGCCGTTGTGCCCTCGGTGATGAAGACGCCTCCCTTCTGCACAAAAGCCTTGAGCTCTTTGACTCCGTCGTATCCGATCCCTTTCCGGACGTCATCGGTTTCGTCGATCAGCCCGATGTGCTTGTACTCGTCGGAGCGTTTCCAGGGGATGGGATCTCCAGCTTCGGTCGTCCCGGCTACAAGGGTCTGCGGATTGGCCCGGGTTCGCGGCATGACGATCACATCGAAACGGGACAGATCGCCCGAGAGATCCTGCTCGGAAATGTACTCGTAGGGGATGCCGATGGTGTCGAACGCGAAGCGCCACCAGCCGGCGTCCTGCGGAGTGGAAACCCAGGTGTGCACGAGCGCTATCCGCGGAGTCTCCAGCTCATGGGTGGGGACGTCGGGAGCGGAGTCGGTTCCCCGCAACAGGAGTCCCAATTCCCGGGCCGCCTCATCCAGCCTCCGCACTGTATCCGGACCCTCCACCGAGATGATGATCGTGCCGGCAGCGTAGGTCCGCCCATCGGCCTCAAACGCCTCCTCGGCTGCCTGCATCGAAACGTCCTTGAGGCGAAACCGAAAGACGGTCATGTTGTCCTCAGCGGTGTGATCGACCAGGTAGACCGGCTTGCCCCGAACGTCCAGTCCTCCGGGGGGCTCGTGGGCATCGGTCATCAGCGTCGTCCCCGCTTCCAGGATTGACGGATCGTCCACCCTGACCGTCTCGACCCTGTGCAGGAGCGGGAGGGTCCAACCCGTGTCGTCGTAGGGTGCGCGAGCTCCTTTCGGAAAGTTCTGCTTGTCGAGAAGGATTCGGGCCAGGGTCCCGTAGGGCTGGTCCATGCGCACCAGGAATGATCCCTGGGGCGCGCTCATCGCGCTCATGCTTTTTTCGTCTTTCTCTTCAGGAGGGGTCCCGTTGGAGCCGTCCTTCTCAGCAGGAACCGACTCCACGCTTTCTTTGCCTTCGCCCCAGGACAGATCCTCATCGACCCGCCCGACCTCGAGTCCCTGTCGGAGCAGGAGGTTGACGAACTCGGCCATGGCCGATTGCCGGGGTTGGTCGGCCGGGATGACAAAAGCATAGGGCGCCTCGCTTTTCCCTCGGTCCACGGCCCGACGGGACTTGAGATAGAAGTTCTCGACGAAGCGCTGACGGTTGCCGGCCGTGTAGTCGAGCGCCGACAGGACGCCACTCTGCATGTAGTTCGTGTTGTTCCTCAGCGACCACATCGTTTTTTTGAGAGGCGGGTTGGAGCGGTACCACTCGCGGGAAGTCTGACGATTGGTGAGCTTGCGCTCAACGGTATCGGGTATCGAGTTTCCGAAGGTCTCGTAGAAGCGTCCCAGCGAGTTGCGATTGTTGGCGATCCAGATCAGGTAGTTGGCCGCCCATCCGTTATAGAACCCATGCGTCCAGACCCCCGGCATTCCCAGGCGCGTCAGGGCGCCGACTTCCTCGTGGGCCAGGTTGTGCCATTCGTCGACCGTTATGGGATCGATGAACTCGTTGTAGGGTCCCAGTCCGGTCGAGGTATAGAGAAACGCCACCGACTCGTGCAGGTCATGCATGATAGTTGCCTTCCAGTGCAGATAGGAGTCGAGGATGTTTCGGGTCAGATTCAGGGCCAGACCGAATCCGTCGCGATTGTTGTCGTGGGCCACATAGTGTCCCCAGTAGGTGAGGCCGGGTCCGACGTCTCGATGGTCCTTGCGGTAGCGGTAGATGTCGACGACTCGATCCCGGCCGTCCGGTTCCGCGATGGTGAAGATGACGATGACATTGCGGCGAATGTTCTCGATGAGCGGGGAATCTTCCACGGCCAGCCGGTAGGCCAGTTCCATGACCATCTCAGGGCTGCCGGTTTCCGGAGAATGCAGGCCGGTCGTGATGTAGTAGATGGGCTTCGCGACGGAGATGATCTCGTCTGCTTCCGCTTGGGATATGGCACGCGGATCGGCCAGCCGGTTGAGGTGACCCCGATACGTTTCAAGGTCGCGGAGGGTCCCGGCGTCGGCCAGGATGACCTCGATCATCTCGCGGTCTTCCTCGGTCCGTCCAATGGTCCGGACCATCACTCGCGGCGACGAATCGGCGACTTTCCTCAGGTATCCGTAGATCTCGTCCGTGTAGTGAAGAACACCCGGGGCGCCGATGATGTCACCGAAATGCTCGAGTGGCGAAGGAACCGAGTCGGAGACCGGCAAGTGATCCACCATCTCGTTGAGGAAGCGAGCATCGGTCGTGTATTCCTTGATTCTTGCGGCGTATTCCTCATCCATGGGCTGCTGAGCCCAGGCCGGTGTGAGGAGTGCCGCCACAAGCCAGACAAGGGTGGAGAAACGAGTCTTCAGTTTCATGATTCCTTTCCTTTCAAAATCAAACGGACACCACTCTGCGTCGCTACGCCTCAGCGTGAGAACCACCGACACCCGTCTCGGATGATGCTGACACGACCATCACGAAGACACCATGGGGGAATCGGTGCCTTTTGAGGCTTCGACCGAGGCTCTATTCCGGAACCGTCGTCGGGACCGCACGAACATACGTCGGAAAGCCGTTCGTCGGGCTTTGAGCGACGGTGGCGACCCAGACACTTCCATCGCAGTCAACCTCCGCACGGCCGACAAAGCCAGCCGGGACGCTGGCGAAGTCAGCGCGCTGTCCGACGCCGGGGAGCATGAACGCTTCTGTCCCGGCCGGATCTCCGAACTCATTGAAGTATCTCAGTGTGCAGGCAGCCTCCGTGAAGAGATCATTGAAGACGGCGAGCGCGAAGTTGCCGGTTGGGTCAAAGGTCGCAGTCGCCCACTGGCTGTCTACAAACTGGGCCGAAACGGCCGGGATGCCGACTCGGAACTGGTCGCTTCCACCAAAGTCGAATTCCCAGGTACCGAGCGTCAGACAGGGGGCTCCGTTGCAGAAAACGACGGCGGTTCCCACGAATCCTTCATTGAGAGTATCCAGCGGGAAGTTACGGGTGGCACGCGGTGCGACCTGCGCCGTGATGTTCATTGCGCCTTGCCCAGCCTGATTCCGGAGACCGATGTTCAGGTCGATCGTTTCGGTCGCGCTGTGATTGGTGACCTGGATCGCTGAGGTGTTGGCTGGGTCGATGTGAAAGAGATGGGGCAGGACCCAGACGGTCGTGTTCGAAATCTCACCCCTCAAGGTCACGGATTTCCGACTGCCTTCGGTTCCGATGGCGACAGCGGCACCCACGAACAGGACCAGCGGCAGGATGAATCGACGTTTCACTTTCTCTCCTCCTCTCGTTCCGAAGCAGAACTGCTTTGGGTGTGTTCCGTCACGGTTTCTCTAAAAGCCCGGTTCAGCGATTCTGAACCACAACAGCAGGAGGACACAAACAAAAATGACCGGCTCGTGACATCGTGTTCCTGTGGTTCAACTGGACTTCGATCCCGGTTAGAACTCGTTCTCGGCTGGAAAGTCGCAGAGAATCGATTTCGAAACAGATACACGATGATCGGGGCCGTTACCGTCCCTGCAGGGGAGGCGAAGAACAGCCCGGGGTGCCGCAGGGCGACGCGGGAGCGACGCGCAACCACCCTGGGTTTTCTCGAGTGAGCGGGTCAAAACACCACAGGGGTGACATTGCTCGGCGCGGATACAAGGCTCACTGTGTCATCGAGGATCGCGTTTATCTCACCCCTTCAGGGTTTCCGCACTCTCCAGAGGCCTGACCCGGGGTCCCGCTCCGCAGCGTTCGCTTCACCCCGGGCTGTCATTGTGCCTCCCCTGCGGGGATAGAATCAGGAATCCCATCCTCGCAGAACTCTTTACAGTCATTGGATGAGTCATGTCCCTACGGCACAGCTTAGAGCTAGTTCATGAGCGCGTTGTAAACGAGTTGAGCCCCAATGCGCCAACTGGAAGCGCTGACTTCGACAGAAGCGAGAAGGTCGTCGAGGTCTGCTCGGCTGTAGACGTTCCCTCCGTAGATGACGGCGTGGATTTCGGTTGTGTTCGTGATATCAGTCAGCGGATCGGCGTCGAGAAGGACCCTGTCCGCGACCTTGCCGGCCTCCAGAGACCCATGGTCTTCCAGAAGGCCGAAGTATTCGGCCGGATTGCGAGTCGCCGCCCGCAGGGCGTCCAGCGGAGATAGCCCGGCCGCGACCAGTTCCTGCAGCTCGTCGTGGAGCCCGAGGCCCGGGAAACAGTATGTATCGTTGGCATCGGTACCGGCCAGAATTCTCACGCCCGCCCGATGCGCCTTTCCGGTCAGTTCCAGCCCCTTCAGATAGAAGTCCATGAACGCCTTTCGGCCTTCCGGCGTGGGATCACGGTCGACCATCCCGTCGGCGTCCCGGCCCCAGCTCCGTCTCTGCAGGAAATGAATGAGCTTCAACCGAACGTCGTGGCGATAATTTCGATCGTCGGCGAAAGCGTCCATCTTTCGGGTGATGTGGGTCGGACAGTACCAGGTTCCGTTCTGGACCATCGCTTCAGCCAGTTCGTCGAAGAGAGCGGGATCATGATTGTCGATCATCTCTCTTCTCATCGCGGTCGTCTCGATGGTTCCACCAGAGGGACCCTCGCCGGAGTATCTGGCTCGGTAGCGCGCGCGAAGAT
>CAJHYB010000287.1_pt1 | contig 18088 bp, 11 predicted proteins | sample 9198631 | NCBI WGS metagenome assembly CAJHYB01 (sample SAMEA7708354, study PRJEB35096) | sediment metagenome | biome: marine neritic benthic zone biome [ENVO:01000025]; feature: sediment [ENVO:00002007]; material: shallow marine sediment [ENVO:03000034] sea grass bed [ENVO_01000059] ... | reverse complement strand
GTATCTTCGAGGGCATCCAGTCGAGGATGTCGCGCACGCAGTTCATAGCCGTCGTATTCTCGATCTCTTTTGAATTCCTCAATGGCATACCCGACTCGGTTGAGAACCAGTTCAGCGTCCACTGAGCCGTCGCCTCCTCCTTCGGCAACAAAGAAGATGTGGTTGCAGTTGACGATCTCCTGGTAGGTCCAGGCCCTCGTCACCCAGTCGTCTAGTGCGAGTTCGTGCCGTCTTTCCATATTCAGGGAGCCGGTATTCATCACAGCAGGACCATGATGGCGTTGGCCCCGGAAGCGTCGTGGCCGAGTTTTCGGAAAGGACGGGCAGACAGAATCCGCTTGCGCCATATGAGTCCCCGTCATAATAAGAACGCCGATGGTCGCTAATCACCCCACGCTCTTGAATCCCCGCCTACAACACCAAGATCGTGCTCCAGACCAAAGCATTCGTGTTGTACCTGTGGTGACGGTACGCCCGCGATGAACCCATGAAACTCTTTGAGTCGTGCAGACTCTTGTGACTGAAGGATGAGCAGAAGATTGAGGCGTTCAGATCGATCGTAATACCATGATAAGCCGTCTTCCCAAGGCGAAGAAGGCTGCTGCCGCAGGTATCGCCGCGGTGTGCCTCCTTGCGCTGCTCCTCTGGATCGCCCATTCCCACAGGGCCACGACCTACGTGCGCTCGTGGTTGGAGAGCCGGGCCTTGTCGCATTTTGGAGTCGTCCTGGAGTCGACCGACTTCTCCTACAACCTGTTGCGGGGACGTTTGGACGCGGCCAGGATCGAGCTCAGTTCGGACTCTGAGTCTGCCCCTTTTCTTACAGCCAGCGACATCTCCTTAGATTTTTCCTGGGCGGCCCTTCTGAGAGGCCGAATCGAAATCGAAGAAGGAGGTGCGATCAATCTGGGCGTGAACATCGTCCGCGATTCGTCGGGCCGTCTGAACCTTCCGGGCTCAGTCACGAATCCTGCGGTTGGCGATGAAAGCCAGAGCGTCCGCATCAGGTCTTTTCGCGCCACGCCGGTCTCGATCCGGTTTGAGGACCGATCGCGGGAGATCGGTGCTGAAATGCCCCTCGAGGTGTTCAGCCTACGAAACATCGTCGATCTGGCGGAACACGTTGTCGAGGTTCGATCCAAAAATCCGGGACGGCTGACTTTTTGGGGCCGCAGCATTGTCGTCGGCTTGCTGGAGATCGATGCGACGGTGGCGCCTGAAAAATTCGAGGTCACACGGCTGGCTCTGGAGGTTGGCGAGGGTCGTTTGCAGATTCAAGGTGGATTGGACCTTTCGTCGGCTTTCGCTTCTTCAGATCAGCTTCCCGGACTGCAGGTGTCCGCCTCCATACCCGTCTCCGATGTGGCCGACCTGCTCGGACATCCCGATAGTCCAGTTCGAGGAGAGGTGCAGTTGGACGCTCTTTTTGGGGCTGGTTCCGAGGGTCGATCACTCGTGGGTCGAGTCTGGTCGGACAGAGTCGACCAACTCCCCACAGGCGCCTTCAGCTTCGATTCTCAATTCACCTGGGGACCTGACTGGAATCGTCTGAGAATCGAATCGGGCTCTCTATGGTCGCGCTTGGGCCAGGCCTCAGGACATGCCGAGATCGGCCTCGGTGCGGGAGATCAGCGGAGTCGTGCCGAGATCATCCTGACGGATCTGGACGTTTCCGGCTTGGGCCGCCTCCTCGACAGTCCTGTGAGTCTCGCAAGTGTGGGCTCCGGACGAATTGATGCCTCGTGGCAGGGCAGCGCGATCTCAAGCCCAGATCTGACCGCAGAGGTTCGTCTCCAGGAAAACGCCGGGAGTGGGCTGCCGGTAGGCGGAGATTTCTCCATCGTAGGTGCCCCTGGACTATGGCGACTCGAGACAGACTCGTTGAGGTGTCTCGGGACGACGAGTACAGGCCAAATCGAGTTCAGCGCCTTCGATACGCCAGCGGCACTGGGCCACGCTCGGATGGACGGACTCGTCTCCGGAAGCACCTCGAACGCGGGTCAGTCGCTTCTGCAACTCGGTCGATTGCTGGACGAGGGGCTTTTCGCGGGAAACGTCTTATCGGGCGGCACCATCGAGCATCGGATTCGATTCGCAGGCACGGTCGAGGACCCGCGCGTGGACCTCAGCCTGAACCTGAGAGGAATCGACGCTCTTGGACTGAATGCCCTCGGGGGAGAACTCGCTGTGCACTACGCGGACAAACGTCTAACGGTCGACCGGTCGGAGTTCCCGTGGAACGGCGGAAGCCTGATCGTGGAGGGCTCCGCCGGGTTGGGCTCTGACGATCAGCTGCGGCTGTCGGCCAATGCGACAAGCGTTCCTGCGCGACTCGCGACCGTCTTCCTTGAACTCGAGAAGCCCGAGGTTGGAGGATTTGTCAATGCCCGTATGGACGTCTCCGGGACCCGCGACGACCCCGAGATGTCGATTCTGGTTGAAGGGACGGATCTGGAGATCGGAGGCTGGCCAGTGGCATCCATCCAAGGACGAGGAACTGTCACCGGCTCGGTCCTGGAAGCCAACGAGATTCGAGTCAATCAGACCGGGGATGGGTCTTCCTTCGCTGTTCTGAGCGGTTCGTGGGACTTCCGTACGCACGAGTACCGCTTTCGGTCCCAGGGCAGGTCCCTCGACATCGGTGCGAACCAATTCCTGGCAAATGAGGTGCGGGCTGAGGTTGAATTCAACGCTAGAGGACAGGGAAGCTTGTCGCGGCCGGCGTTTCTGGCCGAATTGCGCTCGGCGGAAGTCATGATCGCAGGGTTCGATTTCGGACCTATGAGTGCGACCGCAGAGGTCGCCGGGGACCAAGCGAGTCTTCAGGTCAACCTGCCTCGCACAAACGTGCAGCTGACTGCTGAAGCGTCGCTTAACAGCCCTTATCCCGCGAGCATGTCGGTCGAGACCAACCGCTTGGACTACGATCTGACAAGAATCGACGACGAGATTGCGGTCACGGCCAGGATGGAAGGAAGGTTCCATGCCAAAGGCAACCTCGCCGATTGGCAGTCTGCGAGTGCTTCGGGATCCTTCAGCCGGCTGGAGCTTTCTTTCGGAGACGCCGTCATTCGGAATCGAACGCCTATCGATATCGTGCTCGAGAATCAGGTCGTGACCCTCTCGCCCGTGACCATCGTTTTCGGTCGTTCTGCGCTGACAGTGGCAGGGTCGGTTCCTCTGGATGCGGGCCAGGACGTCGCAGTTAGCCTGAACGGTGACATCAATCTGGAGCAGCTGCCGCCATTGGTTCGGAGGTTGTCTCCCGTCGGGGGCTTGGGTGGAAGAGTCCAGATCAGGGGGACCGTGGGCGGAAAGCGGACTTCACTTGCTCCGGACCTGAGGTTGGGCTGGACCGAAGGAACCATCTCACTTCCAGGCCTGGATGCCCCTTTGAGTGAGATTTCGGTCGGCATGCTGCTGCGAGACGGCGCTCTTCACGTCGAAGACCTGGAGGCAACCCTCGGGGACGGGAGCGTTCGCGGTTCAGCCCTCTTGCCCTTTGATTCTCTTCCACTCGGCGCCGCTTTTGCGAAGTCGGGCGACAGCTATCCTCACGCCTCAGCCGTCTTGTCCGACATTCCTGTCGAGCTCTTCGGAACGTTGCCGCCCTGGCTATCGGGCCGAATCGATCTCGAGGCGTCCGTCGGCCTTCTGAACCTGTCCGATCCGTGGCTTTCGTCAGGAAAGCTCGTGGCGACGCGGCTGCAACTGAATGCGGCTGGACAGGAGTTTCGGCAGGAGCAGCCGACGGTGGTGACTTTTGAGAAAGGGAGGTCGAAGCTCGAGACTCTCAAATGGATCGGCCCGGGCGCAGACCTCAACGCAACGGGAGCCTTGGATTCTAACGACCGATCGTTGACTCTCGACGTCAGTGGCTTTGTGGACCTTGGGGCGATCCGACCTCCGGGTCGAAAGGTCGCCTTCGACGGCGAAGGAACGTTCGACTTCCGCGTCCGCGGAACGCTCGACCAGCCCCTTTTCGAAGGGGGTGTAGGGGTGAGCTCAGGACGTGTCGAACTCTCTTCAGCCCCTATCGTTCTCAGGGAGCTTGAACTTCGAGCCTCGCTGAGTGGAAACAGAGTGCAGGTGATTCGAGGAGAAGGAGTGCTGAACGGCGGGACTTTTCGCCTTGGTGGGGAGGCCCGGCTCGCCGGCTTCTCCCCGGAGCACTTGAGCGCAGCAGTGACAGTAGGAGAATCGACTCTCCATTTTCCGGAAGGCCTCCGAACAGTCTGGAACGGTGACCTTCAGATCCTCTCCACGGACGCCAAGGCGTTCGCAATGACCGGTGACGTCAAGATAGTCGAAGGGTCCTACACAGGCACGTTTCGTCCCGGGAATGCTCTGTTTCAGATGGTGATGGACGAGGGGGAACTTCCCTCCGAGGTCGACGACTCGCCCTACAGCCTGTCGTTTGACACCAGGGTTTCAACTTCCAATCCGATCGAAGTTCGAAACCGTGAAGCTCAGCTCAGACTGCTGTTGAGCCTCAGGCTTCGAGGACAATACCCGGACGCTGAACTGACTGGCCTCGTTTCGTTAGAGGAGGGGGGAGAGATTGAGGTGGCCCGGAACAAGTTCCTGGTCGAAAGAGGTTCCATAGTGCTCCCGGGGGGTGGTGTTGAACCGACGCTTGATGTCCTGGGCAGCACCGAGAAGCGCGACTACTCGATCCAGTTGGCAATAAACGGTTCGGCCAACGAACCAGCGGTGACTCTGACATCGACTCCGAATCTGGCGCAGTCCGACATTGTCTCGCTGCTGATCACGGGAAGAACTTTGGACGAGCTTCCCAGCAACTCGACCGGTGTGATCGCGGATCAGGGCGTCGCGCTATTGTCGGGGCAGTTGGCGAGTACCGTTGAGAGGGAGGCTCAGGAGACCCTCGGTCTCTCCCAGCTTCGATTAGAGCCCTTTCTCATATCACCCGAAGCAGACCCCTCGGTCAGGCTGACCGTGGGAAAAGAACTCGGATCAAAGAATCGCTTGACGTACTCTCTCGATCTGACCGATGGAACCGATCAGATCTGGGTGGCCGAGCGGGACTTAACAACCAGCGTGCAGACCCGCGCTGTCAAGCAGAGTGACAATTCCTACCGAGTCGAGATCGGCCAACAGCTGCGCTTCGGAAGGACGGATTCGACCGGAGACAGCGGGACACCGGCACCGGCCGCGAGAAGGCTGATTCGGCGGATCCTGGTCGAGGGTGAAACCGGAATCGCGGAAGAGGAGACCGGGAAGCTGCTCCGGCTCAAGTCCGGTCAGGAGGCCGACCTGGTCAAGGTTCAGAAAGGAGTCGAGCGGCTGCGAAAAGAACTCGTCAAGAAAGGCTTTCTGGAGGCCCGCGTCGGGTTCCGCCGGCTGGAGGTCGAAGAGCAGGTCGACCTGATTGTGAACGTGCGGGCAGGGCCGGTGACGATGGTCGAGATCGAGGGCACCACGGAAGGCTCGAAGAGCCTCGATGATGTTCGGCGAATCTGGATTGCAGGTCTCTCTGATCGACAGAGAGAAGAAGAGACGGAAGCGCTCTTGCGAGATCGGCTGATGCGGGCCGGCTTCGTCCAAGCCAAGGTTTCAACTCGGGTTTCCTTTCCTCAACCGGATCGAAAAACGGTCGTTTTGTCGGTGGACGAAGGGAGTCGTTTCAGCGACGTTCAGGTGATGTTCGAGGGTGTGACCTCGACTCAGGCCGAAGAGCTGAGGCGAGAACTCGAACGTGCGTCGATGCTCGAGGGTGCCCTCAGTGACCCAAGTAGCGTCGTCGATTTTCTCGAGCGGAAGTTTCAGCACGATGGAAACCTGGATGTGTCTGTAACCACTCCAACGTTGGCTTTCGACGAGCCGGCCCGTCGAGTTGAACTGACATTCAGAGTTGACGAAGGGCCCGACTACCGACTCCAGGGAATCAGCTTCACCGGTCATTATTGGTTCTCCGAGGCCGAACTCGTGGGAATCTGCGGACTCGATGTTGGTGGGCGCTTCCAGCCCGAAGCCATCGTCGCAGCCCGAAGGCGAATCCGAGAGCGCTACCGAGGTGACGGATTCAATACGGTCCGAGTCACATCGAGGGCGTCGAAGACCCCTTTGACGAGCAGTGTCAGCGTGGCGTTTGACATCGGCCAGGGCCCCCGAGAGATCGTCCAGGAGATCGCTATTCAGGGGAACCTCCGAACAGACGAAGCCTCGATCAGGAAGCATCTGTCGCTCAGGATTGGAGATGCGCTGGTTCAGGAGCCGATCGGATTCTCTCGAAGAAACCTCTATGAAACAGGAGCGTATTCGCTCGTCGAAATCGACCCTCAGGAACTCGAAGTGGTCGGGCCGCCCGAGGCTCGAGTCAAACGAGTCCGCCTGCTGATTACGGTTCGGGAGTTGCGCCCGCACGCTTTGCGGTACAGCGGCTACTACGATACAGATCGCGGTCCGGGCGGAACCATTGATTACAGCATCAGGAATCTTTTGGGCTTCCCCGGAGTCGCCGGGATTTCCGGTCGCTTCGACAAGGATATCCAGGAGGGGCGTTCGTTTCTGACCCTTCCTACTCTCCGCCAGGTTCACGTCTCCAGCAGCCTGGCCGTGACCCTTCGTCGAGAACAGCGGGAAACTCTCAAGATTGAAGAGCTCGGGTTCTCGCTCTCTCAACAGGCCCGTATCGCGCCAGAGGCCCTGTTGGCGTACGGCTACTCGCTCTCCAGTACCAACCTGACCGACCTGGCCGAAGGCGCCTCCGATACCCAGGACGGAACGAGGAGCCAGGTCTTCGTCTCCCTTACTCGCAGTACGCGTGACAGCCTGCTCGATTCTCGGAAAGGGTCCTTTTTCTCGAGCGCCTTTAAGATCGCCCCGTCCTGGTTGGGAAGCGATGAGAGCTTCGCAACGTACTTCGGAAACTTTAACTTCTACATCCCGATCGGGAGAACCTCGTCAGAGGCTCCGGCTTTCAACGGACCCCGTCGGGAGCTGACATTCGCGACGTCCGTCAGGGTCGGGTTCGCCGGCTCGCTGACCGAAGGGAGAGATCTGGTCCCCGAGGAGCGCTTCTTCGCGGGAGGCGGGACAACGATCCGAGGGTTCGCACAGGATCAGGTCGGTCCCAAGGACGAGATCGGAAGGTCGATCGGTGGCAACAGCCTCTTTATCTGGAACAACGAGCTGCGGTTCCCCATCAACAGATTCCTCGAAGGGGTCGGATTCGTTGACGTCGGAAACGTCTATACTCGTGCCGGCGACTGGAATCCGTTCGATGTGAGAAGCGGCGCCGGATTCGGTCTCCGCGTGCGGACCCCATACTTCCTCCTCCGTTTCGACTACGGTTTCAAGTTGGCCAGGCGAGAGGACGAAAGCATCGGGGCTTTCTTTGTGAGCATCGGGCAGTCTTTCTGAGAGTCTCAGGAGAGCCTGCAAGGACAATCGTGAATGTGGGAGGGTCCTGCGGCTGCGACGGGGAAAGAGTAGAAAGCCGAACATCCAGAGAGCGGTACTGACCAATGAGACCCCGAAGACGAAAGCGTTTCTCTGAGAGGCACCTCCACTCTCCACAGTCTTGAGGGATCTCCTGACACCTCTTGTAGAAACGATGGAAGCATCCTTCGGAACTCGCTTGCGGTGATCGCCAGGCCTCAGGCAAAGAGATCATGGATCTACATGTTGATCCCCTGTTACCGGTTTTTGTAGCCGTTGCCTTTGCGGTTGTGACGGTCGGCTTCGTATTGCAGCGACTGCGGCTTCCCTCGGCGGCCGCCTATATTCTCGTCGGAGTCCTTCTCGGCCCCTCGGCCCTCGCGTTCATATCCGACACTCAGCTCGTGACACGATTGGGTGGCTTTGGAGTCGTCCTGCTGCTTTTCTTCGTCGGCATGGAGATTTCTCTCAGTCGACTGATCTCAAACTGGAAAGTCACCGTTCTAGGAACCCTCTTCCAGATCGCGATCAGCGTTGCCTGCGTCTGGCTGCTGGGACTCTGGTTCGACTGGCCCCTGTCCCGTTCGATTCTGGTTGGTTTTGTAATCAGTCTGAGCAGTACCGCCGTGGTTCTCAAAATCTTACAGGAATGGAAAGAACTCGACAGCAACGTCGGACAGGACGTGGTCGGCATATTGCTGGTCCAGGACCTGGCCATCGTTCCAATGCTGATGATCATTGGATACCTGGGCGAAACCACTGGGGGCGCCGGTGAACTGGCGATACAGATTGTCGGTGGAGTCGCCGTTGCCGGACTGATTGCGCTTCTCGTCCGCAGTCCCGAGATCCACCTGCCTTTCAAACGACTCCGCGTCGATCACGAGATGCAGATCTTCGTGGCGCTCGCGATCTGCCTCGGGACCGCTCTGGTGACAGGCTTGACAGGATTGTCGACCGCCCTGGGCGCGTTCCTGGCAGGGATTGTCGTCAGCGCTGCTCGGGAGACACACTGGGTCCACGAGAGCCTCGGCACGCTTCGGGTGATATTCGTCGCTATCTTCTTCGTTTCCGTGGGCATGCTTCTAGATCTGGGTTTCCTCGTCGAGAACTGGGTGGTTGTTTCACTGCTTGTCCTGGCCGCCTTCCTCACAAACACAGTTATCAACGCTGTGATTCTCGGAGCATTCGGGCGCGGCTGGAGGCGGAGCCTTTATGCAGCCGCTTTCCTTTCCCAGATCGGCGAATTCAGTTTCGTACTCGCTGCTGTTGGATTTGAGTCCCGGATGATTACGGACGTCGGGTATCGGACGGCGATCGCCGTAATCGCGCTGACGCTGTTCATCAGTCCCCTCTGGATTGCGGGCGTGAGGTGGCTGACCGGCGGTCCCCGTGCCGCAAGCGCCCGCCACACCTAAAGCACAAGACTTCTGGCGGGTTGCCGGTACCGGGTCAGAGACCCCGATGGGGAGGCAAATCTCTCTACTGACGCGATGAGTTCAGTCGCCCCTTCGCGCCTGCGGAGTGGGATTCCCTTCCGAAGTCGCCTTGAGCAAAGCCTCGCGACGGCTGTGGGCCAGTTCGCGAAGATCGTCAACGTCGTCGAACTCGTCTACGATCTGTCGGCCCAGGATCTCCTCCAGCACATCCTCAAGTGTGACAACGCCCGAGAATCCACCGAATCTGCCGATCACGATGACCATATGCCGTCGCTCTTCCAGGAACATCCTGAGCAGGCGCTCCAGCGTCATCGATTCGGGCACGAACTGGACTGGCCGGAGCAGCGACAATAGCTTCTCTTTGGGATCTTCCGCGGCGAGAATCTCTCGCGACTGAACGATTCCGACGATGTCCTCGGGGTCGCCGTCATAGATGGGAATCCTGCTGTAATTCAGGATCTGCCTGTCTCTTCGCGCCCCTTCGATAGTCAGCTGGACGCTTAAAGAAAACACGACAGTACGCGGCGTCATGATGGAAGCCACTGTCTTGTCTTTGAGGGAGAGGATGTTCTCTATGACTTCGGCTTCAGACACGTCGATGGTGCCGGACTTGAGGCCCAGGCGAGTCATCAGGACCAGTTCCTCCTCTGAGACCCCCTCCCGGCTTCGCCCTCCTGAGATGAGCTTCGTCAGGTGCTGGAGCGCTGAGACAATCGGCATGAAAAGCCACACCAGACCCTGAAGGGGCAGGGCGACGAAGCGGGCCAGGTTTCTGCTGTAAACGACTCCCGCGGTCTTAGGGAGGACTTCCGAGAAAACCAGGATTATCAGCGTCAGGGCGGCGGAGAAGTAGGTGACCCAACGGTCGCCGAGAACAGAGGCGGCGATGGCACCTGCGATGGCGGCTCCGGCCGTGTTTGCGATCGTATTCAGGGAGAGGATAGCGGTTATCGGCCGGTCGACTTCCGCACGCAGCCGCTTGAACACCCGCCCGGAGAGGTGGCGTTGGGCCAGAGATTCGATCTGACTGGCAGGAGTGGCATACAGCACGGCCTCGAGAAGCGAACAGATTGCCGACACGAGTACGACGATACCAACTGCGATTAGCAACTGAGTCATCCGCTCAGGCTACGACACCCTGGGGCGGGGTGCATAGCGTGAGGCGTTGTTAAACACCGAACCGGATCATCTCCGAGCGAGTGTTTTCCGAAGGAATTCGAGGGTCGATCTGCTCTACTATCCTGCTTTGCCCAGCGAGCCAACGCCTCGAAGACTGTGCTCGACCTGAGGGTCGAAGTGAACGTCGACCTGGGGGAAGGCAATCGTAATCCCGGCATCTTTCAGGGCCCACCACACCGCTTCGTAGAGATCCGACGTCCGCTGCTGGGCGGACCAGGGATTCTCGATCCACACCGAGACTTCCCAGTCGACAGACGAATCCCCGAAATTTCTGAGACGAACGACCGGCTTCGTGCCCTCGCACTGCCAACTAATAGCGGCGGAAACCTCTTCAAGGACTTTCCTGACCAGCCGCATATCTGCGGAGTACACGACGCCAACCTTAGCCCGCAGCCTGAGAATGGAGTCCTTAAGGGTGTAGTTCTTGATCGGGCTTTCGACCAGCTTCGAGTTTGGAATGATGATTTCATCGTCATCCAGCGTTCGAGCCACGGTCGAACGGATCCCCATTTTCGACACGCGGACGATTTCCGACTCGACTTCGAGTATGTCGCCGGGCTTGATCGTCCGCTCGACCATGAGAATCAGTCCGGATACAAAATTCTGGGTCAGATTCTGCATCGCGAATCCGATCGCCACTGCGAACAGGGCACCCGCCGTGAACAGAGTTCCGAGATCGATGCCGATCGACTTGAGGGCGACGCCCAGTCCGAGCATCAGGATGAAGTAATGGACTAGGCGGCTGGTCACCGAAATCGCTCCCTCGTCCTTCATTCCCCTCACCCGGAGGGTGGCTGTCAGAGTTCGCTGGAGGACCTTGGACACGATCAGTGTGAGAATGAAAACGACAACTGCAATGGTCACCTTTCCGAGGGTCACGTCGGCCCCGCCCAGGCTGAACAAGTGGAGATCGATGTATTCGCTCATAGCCAAACTCCTGTCTCTGATGATGCGGAAGTGTGCTTCCCCTGGGATCGCGTTGCTCTCCGCGAGAGGGGCAGATCGTTAGTGATAGTCTCACAAGGGCGCGCCCGGAGGCGGAGTCGATCGCTGCAGGGCGCCAAGGCCCTTTTCGATTAGGGATCACCCTCACCATAGCGACAGAGCAATGTGACCGCTCGATCAACTGAGTGGCAAAGAACCCGACGTCAGCCTTCTCAAGGAACCGGACCCGGCTGGTTCCGGCGACGATCAGATCGAAGTCCCTGGAACGATCGCTGAGGGTCGCGCGCGGATCACCCGGGGAAAGAACTTCGGTTCGGAACAAAGCCCTTTCCTCGATGTTTCTCGATGGCTTCGGCCAGTAGCTTTCGTGCGTGAGCTTCCTGCTCGACCGAGGAGCCGTGCCGGCGGTCCCACCCCGCTGCAATGCGAAGCTGAGTGAAAGTGTGGCTGCTCGACTGGCGTGCTTTGCGCGACGCCAACCTACGAGGAATTGGGAGACTCGGTGCCCTGAAGGCTTTCTGTTTAACCGAATGACGTCACGGGCGTAATGCTCTGACCCTACGCCCTTCTTCCCTCGAACCGCTGCAGGATCGCTCATTCTTAAAAAAAAGACGGGAGTGTGACTTTTTGCGAGTGTCCCGAAGTCTACAGCTGTTGATTGCTTCATGGTGAGACCGGAGTGCGAACCGGAACCCGAACGGAGGCAGTGATCGGGGACCGTCGCAGCGAGAGTGCAGGAAAGACGGTGACCGCGGCCGTGGGTCTCAGCAAGAGCTGAGTAGATGAATGCATTTCGGACACTCACGGTCGTCGTTGCTCCGATGCTGCGGCCATTGTGGTCAAAAAAAGTCCGCACCATGCGACACATTTTTTGTGAGGATGCCGATAAACGCTGACCTGGAGTCGGCTCCAGCGGATTCCTCCAACATGATCGCCCGCCCGGGGCGTTTGAAAGGAGAGATAACGATGCCAACGACGAAATCCCAGACTGATGTCAAAACCAGCTCAAGGAAAAGCACTCGAAAGAGCGAACTCAAAACTCGCCTCGCCGAACACGAGGTCCAGCTCGACGAACTGAAGGCCAAGGCGAAAGAGGCGGAGGACCCGTCGGAGTTCGATGAGGTTGTTTCGGCCATCGCCGACAGGATCTCCGACATCAAGACGCGGATTCATGATCTCGCCGACACGGGCGAAGAAGTCGGCGAAGACATCAAGGAGTGGTTCGAGGAGAAATGGGACGACTTAGGAAAGACCATTCGCAAGATCCAGGCGAAGTTCGATTGACGCCCGACAGTGGGAAGCCGCTGACGACGCGGCTTCCCACTTCATCCTGAACTCCGGGCAGCGCTCGGTAGCCGGAATCGATCCCTATGACATTACCGAATAACCTGGGAAGCATGGACAATTTCAAACGCTATTCGAAGCTCGTTCTTGGACTCGTTCTTCTGATTCTCGCCATCATTTTCATGGTTCAGAACACGGAGATCGTTGAAGTCGCTCTTTTTTTCTGGAAGATCTCGATGCCCCGCTCTCTCTTGGTATTTGTGCTTCTCCTGATCGGGGCGTCGCTCGGTTTTCTTGCGGGTCACATCTGGCGGGGAAGGCAGAAGGAATAACCCGTTCGGTCCCAGCGACGGTCGGTGGTCTTCGGTCCTGAAAAGCAGCTGAAAGAAGGTCTGTTTACTATTGATTCCCGAAAACGCGATTCAAGGACGTCTGAAGAGTGCCATCCCCATCGCAGCGCGAATCAGGGAGTACCCGGGAGCTCGCCGACGATACGCTGGTCGATCTCTGCCGCGACCAACTCCCCTACCGCACCGAGGCCTACGAAGCGCTTGTCGCCCGTTACCAGCGGCTCGTTCTGGGAGTTTGCCGTCGTTATCTCGGCAGTACCCCGGACGCGGAGGAAGTCTGCCAGGACGTTTTCGTTCGTGTCTACCGGTTCGTTTCAGGATTTGAAAAAAGGTGCAGCTTCAAGTCGTGGCTCATGCAGATCGCTCACAACCTGTGTGCGACGCAGCGACGCAAGATGACAAGAAGGGCGCACTTTGAAGTCGATCCCGAGGGCGATCTGGCCGCAAGAAATGAGAGAAGCGCTTTTCTGAAACCCGGACCGAGTGTCGCGGACCTGGCACTGAATTGCTTGTCAAAAGAGGACCGCCACGTGCTGATTCTGCGTTATGTTGCCGACCTTTCGATACAGGAAGTCGCCGATGTCCTGAGTATCAACCTCAGCGCGACCAAAATGCGGCTCTACCGTGCTGTGGAACGCTTTCAAACCGCGTACGCGGAAGAGCGGAATCGGGGCCGGGACAGAAGTGGCTCTTTGGAAAGAGATTGACTCAGACTTGGTGTGGAGAGCCTGCTCTATGATTCAGCGGGTTTCGCGTAGGACGGAGGAATGGACAATGAATCTCGAGTTTCTGCAGGACAGCCTCACTCGGACCGCGACCGCTTTCTGGGAGAGACTCGTCTCTTCTGTCCCCAGCTTTGCGGCTGCTCTCCTGATACTGATCCTCGGCTACCTGGTTTCGCGGATCGCTCGAAAGGTGACCACCGTCATAGCCCGACGATTCGGGTTTGATCGAGCAGCCGAGCGGATCGGGATGAATCAGGTTCTGGCGCGGAGAGGGATGGGCGAGAAGGCCTCTGATCTGGTGGGGTCTCTCGTCTTCTGGTTCTTCATGCTGATCTTCCTCCTGTCCGCAACCGAAGTGCTCGGGCTTGCCTTCGTATCGCAAGCGATCAACCGACTGATCGCTTATGTTCCGCTTGTGATCGGAGCGGTCGTCATTTTCGTTGTTGGCCTGCTGCTGGCCGAGTTCGTGCGAAGTGCCGTCAGGGGCGCGACGCAGAGCCTGGGACAAGAACAGTCCAGAACACTATCGAAAGTCGTCTGGGGAGTGCTGGTCGTCGTCGTCAGCGTGCTGGCAATCGGCCAGTTGCAGATCGATACCGCCATCCTCGGTCAGATCATCCAGACTTTGCTCATCGCCGCGGGTGTCGCGATCGCGCTGGCCCTCGGCCTTGGGACAAGAGAGATCGCGCGCAACGTCGTCACCGGGATCTACGCCCGTGAGCTCCACAAGCCGGGGCATCTCCTCGAGATCGGCGGAGAGAGGGGGACTCTTCATGAAATCGGGACCGTGAAAACGACGCTCGAAAACGAGAATGGCGACCAGATCTTTCTCCCCAACGAAGCTTTGATCCAGGCGGTTGTGCGGAAACGCAACGGCAACTCCGAGAAAAAGTAAACGTATGGATAGTCCAGAATACGATCTTTCACCTGAGATTGAAGACGAACTCCGTCATCAACTGCAACCGGATCCCGAGATCGATTTTGCGGATGATCAGCTCAATCAGAGGATCCTGGCCAGTGCTCGTCGGGCTCAGGCCAGATGGGATCTGATCGGGCTCGTTTTTGTGCGGATGTGGGATGGACTTCTACAGGTGACACGAGTCCTTGTGGTCAGAGGGAAGTAGTTCAGCCGGCAACTTCCTTCCCGTTTCTTCAGGTCCCAAGCCTGAACCGACTGATCGGAGCCGAAAATATCGCACACACTGGCGGCTTGAGATTAACGAACGGAACGTTCCGGGCCAATTGGAGCCAAGCGACTGACCGACCTGCCCTTGTCTCGAAGGGATAGCTAATGGAAGACTCACTGAAGGCCTGGCTTTACGATCCCACGGTAGGTCGCTTCGTCGCCGCCTTGGTCGGCATTCTGATCGTCGTTGCTCTGGTGCGTTTCACACAGCACACGCTCGGGCGCTACGTCCAAGACACCGATGTGCGCTATCGGGCGCGCAAGTTCTTGTCTTTTTTCGGCTATGTCCTAGGCATCCTCGTGGTGGCGACGGTCTTCAGCGACCGGCTCGGTGGCCTTACAGTGGCGTTCGGTGTGGTCGGGGCCGGGGTGGCTTTCGCGCTGCAGGAGGTGATCGCCAGCGTCGCCGGCTGGTTCGCCGTCTCCTTCGGGGGATACTACAAGACGGGGCACCGCGTACAACTGGGCGGGATCAAAGGGGACGTCATCGACATCGGCATGCTGCGCACGACCCTGATGGAGTGCGGCGAATGGGTCAAGGGAGACCAGTACAACGGCCGTGTCGTTCGCGTCGCCAACAGCTGCGTGTTCAAGGAGCCGGTGTTCAATTACTCGGGCGATTTTCCCTTCCTGTGGGACGAGATCACTGTTCCGGTGAAATACGGTTGCGATCGCCACCTTGCTAGGGAGATCCTGCTTCGATGTGCCGGCGGGGTGGTCGGCCACTATGGTAACTCCGCCAAAGGTGCTTGGGAAAAGCTCGTTCAGCGCTATATCATCGAAGACGCCCAGGTCGATCCGATGGTCACCATGGTGGCGAACGACAACTGGATGGAGTTCACCCTGCGCTACGTGGTGGATTTCAAGAACCGCCGCGGCACCAAGGACAGGCTCTACAGTCGCATACTCGACGAGATCGACGGCACCGAGGGTCGGGTCGCTCTGGCGTCGACTACGTTTCAGCTCGTGGAAACGCCGGTCCTCGACGTCAGACTCCGGGCCGGACCAGATGCGGAGGCAGTCTCGTGAGCTCAGAACAGGACGCTCCGCTCTGGGACATCGTTCCCCTCGAGGAGTACTCAGCACCAGCCGCCCCAGCGGCTGAGCGAGTACGCGGTGGCCTTGGCAGGCTCTGGGACAGGCTCCGCGGGGCTGGCGCAGCCGAGGGCGCAGTCCTGCACCCCAAGTCCGAGTCGCCTCCTCTGCCTGTGCTCGACGAGGCCGCCCCCCTGCCGAGTTGGAGTGGCGCGGTGCAGGCTCTCGATTCGGCCCTGGGGCAATGGGCGGAAGACGGCGGACCGCGCGAGGACAATGTTCGCGTCATCGTCGGCCCGTCGGGCGCCGCCGCCGACGACGTCGTCGGCACTTGGGCCAGAGTGCGGCGGTGGCCTATCGTCGATCCTCCAGGGACCGAGCAGATCCTGGCTGGGGGCGGGGATTGGCTGGCTGGAATGCCAAGTGACAATACCCCACGGGTCTTGGCGCATCTGGATCAGTTCTATCTACGTCATCACGACGGTCTGGAGCTTTTGGAGCGCCTCATGGAGCGCCTGAGTTCAAGCCAGGGGCGCTTCCTGGTCGGATGCGGCAGCTGGAGCTGGGCCTATCTCACCCGGGCCCTCAGGATCGATGTCGTTCTTCGTAAACCGCTCGTGCTCCAGGCCCTGGACCACCGCCGGCTACGGGACTGGATCGGCGAACTCGCCGCAGATCGCTTCGATTTCCGCCAGAGCGCGGAAAAGGGAGCGACTCTAGTCGTCGGCAAACGCCACCGCGGGCGGACAGGAGACGTCGGCGGCGCCGACGAAGACACCGATTTCATGAGAAACCTTGCAGCCTTCAGCCGAGGCATTCCCCTCGTAGCGTGGGCGGTGTGGCGCGAAAGCCTTCGTCTGGACCAGGAAGCCTCGGCCAACACGGCCAGAAAAGAGGCGACCCTTTGGGTTTCCGACTGGTCTGATGTGGATTCCCCGGACCCACACGCGACCTTGGGGCCGTGCGAGCTCGCCGTGCTCCAAGAGACCCTGCTTCAGGGATCTACGACCACGGAGCTTCTAGCGCAACTCTTGCCGTTTCCGAGCGCGGAATTCATCAACAGCCTGCACCTACTTCGAAGGATGAGACTGCTCGAGGCCGAACCTCGGGAGTGGCGAGTCACTCGACTGGGTTACCCCGCAGCGCGAAAGCGCCTGCACGAAGCCGGGTATCTCATCGGTGAAATCTGAACGGGAGGGCGTCTTTGAACGAGGCACAGACCACAGCGACACAGGTTATCAAGAGTCTGGACGAGATCAACTTTTTGGTCATCGCGGCGATCGTCGTGGGTGCGTGGCTGCTCATTAGCGTATGCGAGCGACTGTTGCCATGGATGGCCGAGAGGTTGCCCAGCCGCATCCGACTACACCTCCTGCGGCTGGTCCCGGTGCTGCGGCTGCTTATTCTCGCCCTCGCCTTCGCGCAGCTACTGCCGCAGATCATCACACCGACCTCCGAGAACCTGATCGCCCTTTTCGGCGCCCTGGGCCTGGCGATCGGTTTCGCGCTGAAGGAGTACGCCAGCAGCCTGATCGGCGGCATCGTCACGCTTTACGAACGCCCCTATCGGCCCGGTGACTGGGTCCAGGTGGACAACGCGTACGGGGAAGTCAAGTCCGTCGGGCTGCGCACTATGACCATGGTGACACCGGACGACACGGAAGTGACCATTCCGCATTCCAAGATGTGGACCTCGCTGCTGTTCAACTCCAACTCCGGACAGCAGACACAGCTTTGTGTGGCCGATTTCTACCTCCATCCGAGACACGATGCCCGGCGAGTCCGGTGCAAATTGCGGGACGTGGCCCTGACCAGCTCCTACCTCGACCTCGAGCGACCGATTGCGGTTGTCGTGAGCGAGAAGCCGTGGGGCACCCACTACAGGCTCAAGGCCTACCCCATAGACGCCAAGCAGCAGTTCCAGTTCGCCAGCGATCTGACGGTGCGCGGCAAGGAAGCGCTGTTGACGCTCGGCGTTGAACCGGCGGTACAAGTCCTGGCTGCGAGCGGGGTCTAACCACTTGATGGGAACCAAGAGGTTTGCGCGAAAGCCTGCTCTCGACGCGCGACGTTTTCCTGCGGCCGGGCCAAGGGCAGGCCGGCGGTGATCAGAAGTGCGGCCACCCGGACCACCCAATCAGGGACACTGAATTGAAAAAGCGAGGTGTAGTAATAGGCGAAGCCCAGAGAACACAGCGCGCAAGCCTGGATGCTTCCCCAGGCCAACAGCCACGCCGCCGCAAAGCCGCCTACACTTCCCAGCCCCCGGTAGGAATAAAGATAGCCCCCTCCGGCAACCGGCGCTGAATCCTGACGATTCCTTCAGTGCTGATGTTTGAAGAACTCTCTCGGCTGGTAACATGAGGTAGGCCAGCCAAACCGATGGTCCTGCGTGACCGGCGGCCAGCCGGACCAGCACTTAGAATCCGGTGCCCATCAAACCGCCGACGCCAGATGTTGTGGCCCCGAGGAGGCCGATCGAGCGCTCGAATGAGAACCGGACCGATTTCCTCTTGAGAATCTCCTGAAGGCTTGTCTCCATAT
>CAJHYB010000422.1_pt1 | contig 18320 bp, 18 predicted proteins | sample 9198631 | NCBI WGS metagenome assembly CAJHYB01 (sample SAMEA7708354, study PRJEB35096) | sediment metagenome | biome: marine neritic benthic zone biome [ENVO:01000025]; feature: sediment [ENVO:00002007]; material: shallow marine sediment [ENVO:03000034] sea grass bed [ENVO_01000059] ... | reverse complement strand
GGGTCATTCAGGCTGTGAGGATAAGCCCTATGAGGGCGCCACAACTGTTGAAATAACGTGAGATATGTCGAATATGTCGCCCATTCAGGGCTCTCGCACCCTTAATCCCGGCACCCAGGGCTCACGCCCTGGGCTATTGTCGTGCCGCCCCAGCGGGGCTCAAAGCCGACTTTCCGGACGAGAACTAGTTATTCTCGGACAGCACTCCAGCGAGTACGGAAATCCTGAAGGGATGAGCAAAGCGCGGGCCTCGATGACACGGTCAGCCTTTGCCGATCTGTGTCACCCCTGTGGGGTTTGATCCGCTCACACGTGAACACCCAGGGTTGCGCGTCGCTCTTGCGTCGCGCCGCTCCGCCCTGGGCTTTCCTATGCCTCCCCTGCGGGGATCGAGCCGCCGAGGGCGCTCAGGGAACCCTTCATTGCGGCTGGCGCGAGGTCATATTCTGGAACGTGATCCGCCCCGTTTCTCGTTTTGCAGATCACCGAGAGAGGCCTGAACCCCATGCTATATTGGCCTTTATGAGGTACAGGTGTCTGGGTCGCACAGGTCTGAGCGTATCCGAAATAGGATTCGGGGCGTGGGGGATTGGCGGCCAGATGTGGCGGGGCTCTCAGGATCACGAATCGCTTCGGTCTCTGCATGCGGCTGCGGACGAAGGAATCAATTTCTTCGATACCGCTCTCGTTTATGGAAACGGGCGGAGCGAGCGGCTCATCGGACAGTTTCTGCGGGAGAGTGAATCCGGCAGTGACCTGAAGGTGGCCACTAAGATCCCACCGAAAAACCACAGATGGCCGGCCACCGGTCGGCTGGAAGAGGTCTTCCCCGCAGCACACATTGTCGAATGTGCCGAGGAAAGCCTTCGAAACCTCGGCCTGGACTGCCTCGATCTCATTCAGCTGCATGTCTGGAGTCCGGACTGGCTCGGGAACGAGGATTGGTTCGCCGCTTTCAGTCGACTTCGAGAACAGGGGAAAGTGCGATATCTCGGGGTGTCCGTGAACGATCACCAGCCCGATTCCGCAATCGACCTGGTCAAGTCGGGAAAGGTCGATACTGTTCAGGTGATCTACAATATTTTCGATCAGAGCGCCTCGCGGGGCCTCTTCGACGCGTGCCGACTTCACGAGGTCGGCGTCATTGCTCGAGTGCCTTTCGACGAGGGTGCACTGACCGGCACGATCACGCCCGAGACGACTTTCCCAAAGAAGGACTGGCGGCGTTTCTACTTCCGTGAGGATCGAAAGATGCAGGTTTTCGAACGAGTCCAGGCGATCGCGTCAGACGTCGGGATCGAGTCCGAAAGCCTGCCCGAGCTGGCTCTCAGATTCTGTATTGCTCCACCAGTCGTGAGTACGGCGATTCCGGGGATGCGCCGGCGAGAGCACGTCCGCAGTAACGCAGCCGCATCGAGTGCGGGGACACCTCCTCCCGAGGTCCTCGAGAAGCTCGAGGCACACGCCTGGGACAAGAACTTCTACGCATGAAAACTTGCCTTCGAGGCAAGAGGGTCTTAGGCCTATGGAGGCCTCAGTCTTTTTTCGGCTTTCGATTCATGAAGGGGATTCACATAAATGGCGAACGACAAGACATTCAATCCAGAGGACTTGAAGCAGATTTTGCAGAACCAGTACGGGAAAGGCGTTCAGGTCGAGGTGTTTCCCCAGACTGAAACCGAGGACCCGGAGCAGGCGCTCGATCAGAAGCGGAACGAAGCGCTCGAGTTCAAGTTCAAACCGAGCGAAATCAAGGCCTTTCTGGACCGCTACGTCATCCAGCAGGACGATGCCAAGAAGGTCCTCGCGACTGCCGTATGTGACCACTATCATCACATCCAGCGGTGTACCGGCCCGGATGAGTGCCGGGATTACAAGAAGCAGAACATCATTCTGATGGGCCCGACAGGAGTCGGGAAGACCTACCTGATACAGAATATCGCGCGTTTGATCGGAGTGCCTTTCGTCAAGGCCGACGCCACCAAGTTCAGCGAGACAGGATATGTCGGTGGGGATGTTGAGGATCTGGTCCGCGAACTGGTGCATCAGGCGGACGGCGACATTCAGTTGGCCGAATACGGGATCATCTACCTGGATGAGATCGACAAGATCGCCAGTTCCACGGACTCGGCCGGCCGGGACGTGAGTGGCCATGGTGTCCAGCGCGGCCTTCTGAAATTGATGGAAGATACCGAGGTCCCCCTGCGCTCACCCACAGACATCGCCGGCCAGATGCAGGCCTTGATCGAGTTCCAATCGAAGGGTCAGGCGGACAAGAAGACGATCAGTACAAAGCACATCCTCTTCATCGTGAGCGGAGCGTTCGGGGGCCTTCTCGACATCATCAAGAAACGGCTTGGGTCGAAGCAGATCGGCTTCCAGGGCGGGAGTCCCATCGAGGAAGAGCACCGGATCTTCGAACAGGTGATGTCCGTCGACTTCATCCGGTATGGGTTCGAGGCGGAATTCACGGGACGCCTTCCGGTCATCGTCCACTGCAACCACCTGACCGTCGAGGACCTCTTCAAGATCCTCAAGTATTCGGAGGGGTCGCTATTGAAACAATACAAAAGCGACTTCCTGGCGTATGACATCGATGCCTATTTCACGGATGAAGGTATGCAGGCCATAGCCGAGAAGGCCGAGACCGAACGCACTGGAGCCAGGGGTCTCATGTCGGTCTGCGAAAAGGTGTTTCGGGAGTACAAGTATCAGCTGCCCGATCACGTGGAAGTCAGCGAGTTTGTGGTGGAACGTGAGATGATCGAGCAGTCCGAAGAGAAGCTCGAGGAACTCATCAAAGATCCAACGCTCTATCGGGAACGGGTCATCGTCTTTCAGATTGGACGGTATGAAGCTGAGTTCGAGAAGGAATTCAAAGTCCCAGTCAAGCTGACAGCAGAAGCCGTGACCCGCCTTGGGGAACTCGCCCGTGAGAGTGACAGCGACAGACTCTCACTTCTGATCGACAGATTCCGGAAGCACCAGCATGCACTGAATCTCCTTCGGAACGCTGATCCGAAGAGCCCCTATGAACTGGGAATCGATGTCCTCTCAGATCCATCCAAGGGCTTGGAGCAGTGGATCCGAGAGACATACCAGCGGAACTCTTGACCGCTCGCGCCAACGGGCATTGATCGAGATCGTCAATGCGTCAACCGCCAAGAGTTTCATGGCACGGACTATCGACTGCGCCGGTAGACAGCTGCGTAGACGCTCCGAAACGGAGAAACGCAGAACTGTTCGACGAGTTGTTTGCCGGCCACGGGGCGTGGTGCCAAGCGGGGCAGGTATTTCGAATGGATCCAGAAGGCCAGACGCATAATGTCGGCCTTTCCTGGGTGGACTTCGACTGAGAAGGCTCCGTCAAGATCAGGCCGAAACCGAAAGATCTCGGTGTAGCTGACGGCTCTCAGTTCGTAGGGCGTCGGCACTTTGTTGCTGCCGTTATTCGCGTAGTGCTCGGTGAGACGCTTCCTGAATTCGTCGTAGTCGAAATTCGGAACCTTATTGTTCACGCTGATTTCGATCAGGATCTGTTCGTCTTTCCACTCGCATCTGAGTCCGTACGTGAAGTCGAGTTCGTCTTTAGCGAACTTGATACGGTGGCCCTTTTCGTCGTGGAAGCGCTTGAGTTCTTCCGAGCCTTCGGCGAGTTCGGGATTGTCCGCGATCTGCTCACGTGTGACGTAGTAACTCGAGACGTTATCGTACCAGTCGTCGATAATGCCTTCGAGAATTCGGTCAAAGGCGGATTGGCTTTCCTGAGTTTCGTCCACAGATTCCATTGTCGTCTAACAGGAGAGCACATTTTAAACGAGGTCCAACCGCGAGTAAACCGGATTGGTGTGCTGACGAGGCGTGACAGCGTACAGCCTGACGACGGAGCTGGCGCCCGAGAGAACGCTCGATGCAACCGAAAGAGTCGAATCAAAGGTCCGTCTGCGCTGAATGTTCTGCCGCTGGATTCCGAATTCTTCGGATCGTAAGATATGAGGGCTCTCCCACCGAAACTTGTTCGGACGATTGAGTGGGTGCTGGGTTTTGAATCTTGACCCGGATGATAGAATCACCGTCATGCGAGCGCCCGGAATCATCGTGGTATTGCTTCTGCTCGCTCCCGCCTGTGGCCCCAGGGGCATAAAGAAGGAGTCAGTCGCCAGTGAGGACCGCGTCAAGGCCGTCATTCTCGCGGGCCAGGGAGACAGGCTGCTCAAGGAAGGGAAGGACCATCTGGCCCTTGTCAAGTACACGGAAGCCTCTGTTCTCTATCCCTATCACGAGGTTCTTTTCAACAAGCTTGCCGTCGCCTATTCGCGGCTTCAGCGATACGGTCCGGCTCGCAAGGCTGTCGACCGTTCGATCGGGCTCAATAGTCAATATCCGAAAGCTCACAACACCAAAGGCATGATCCAATTGGCGCAACTCGACAACAAAGGGGCCATCCGATCATTCAGGAAAGCCATCGACCTTGAGCTCCGGGTTCTGGATACCGATCTTCCTTCAGATCCGGACGAGAGTGGGCCGCGTGTCTGGATGGGGAACTACTACCTCAACCTGGGATATGCCTACATGCTTCAGGACAAGTACCCCGAAAGTGCAGAGGCGTACCGGAATGCGATCCGCTTCGCGCCCGGCATTCTCGATTCGGAACGCACGATCAAGCTCAAGTACTCGAGCCCTCAGTTTCGGAACGCCGAGATGCACTATCGATTCTCAAAGCTCTTTGCCAGTTTGGGCGACAAACGACAGGCCTTGCGTTATCTTGATCGGGCCCTGTCCTCCGGCTTCAAGAATCCTGAGAGGATTCTCGATGAGAAAGAGTTTGAGGCTTTGAGGAAAGACAGAGACTTTGTCCGACTGCTCGAGCGCTACGGGCTCAACACGGTTCCTTCCTGACGGGACCCCGAAGGTCGACTCACCTTCCAGGAGTCGGGCCCTCGTGGACAGGCGACCCGGGAACCGTGGAAATCGCTACTGCATCATCCGTCGGATCCGATCCTCCATCTCAAGGCGGGTCAGGACGTAAGATTCGGGTTCCTCGACCGACTCCTCCTCCTGAAATCCTCGAATTTCGAAGTGTCGGCTCCTCCGGAGGATTTCTCCGATCTCATCCGCGCTCAGGTGTGAAGGGTGAGAGCCGAGCGCTGAAATCCACAACTCATCCCCGGATTCGTGGCAATGCACCAGGAGTCTATTCCTGTCGCAGAAAAACTCCAGGTAATCCAAGGTGATCCAGTTCCGGGACTCGTGGTGCATCATGCTGGAGAAACAGTATAGCTATCGTATCTCACACGACAAGGTGCACTCGATGGCCAGGCAAGGTTGGCTGCCATCGGCTTGTTCTTCGTGTTTTCCGCGGCTCCAATCGGAGTGTGGAGCTCCTTCCGCCCGAATGGCCGGCTTTCTTGAATCGGAATTCACTCGTTTGGCTCGATTCTCTCGAGCCAGCTTTCCTGGACGACGTTCTTCATGCCAGGGCTCGCGAGTTGGAAGTCTCGTCCCACGGTTCGCGGTTGCGGAAACCACTTCCAGAGGAAGGACCCGAGAACGGACGCCTCCTTTCGCACGGCCTCCAATGCCAGTCGCAGGCTGGCTTGCTGGATCGCCGACGCCCCTTCGTCATCGGTCCTGTGGTCCCAAGGTCGTACCGGGGCCTCATACGACCTGTTGTAACCCAGTTCGGTGAAGATGATTGGACGCCGGACTTCCTCGGAAAAGTTCCGAAGTCGAGTCATCAGCCCGCCCCAGTTGGCTCGGATCGCTTTTTCGCTGATATTGTCGGCATCGGCCACCGGGAAATAGGCCTGGATTCCCACGGCATCGAGATCGTCCCAGAACGGGACCCGTTGGTAGTCAGTCCAGTTTGCGGCGTAACTCACCGGACCGTGGTAGATCGCTCTGACTTCCCGGAGAATGCGTCTCCATTCCCGTTCATGGTCGAGTGTGGCGTCGAGTTCAGTCGCCAGAATCAGGCCGTCGGCGTCCGGTACGGCCTCGATCAGATACTGAATCCAGCGGGAATAATCTTCGAAGAACCTCTTCCAGGACTCTGGACCCTCAAACCGGATGTCCCCTCTCCACTTGAAGGATGACCGCCAGTAGGCCAGGTGTGGCTTGAGGAGTACTTTGAGGCCTTGAGTATGAGCCTCTTCGACGGGTCTTCTGAGAAACTGAGGCGTGGACCCCGAGTCACGGAAGCGGATTCCGCCGTCCTCTTGGATGCCCGCGTAGGGGTGAATTGCAATCCAGTTGGCCCCGGTTGAGCGGATTTCGGTGAGAGTCGCACCGATCTGATCCGAGGCCCAGTCCTGACCTCCCCGGTGGGTGGACAACGTGACTCCCTGTATGGGTTCTCCGAATGTCCTGAGGGCCCGGTCGCTCGAGGGCCGGCGGTCGATTTCATCTGAGCTGCACGACAACATCAACAGGGTCAGGGTGGCCAGCTTGCTCGTCAGTCCTCTCATTCCGCTCTCGTCCAGCTCGAAGGGAGAAATGCCCCGACGAGTTCTGCCGCCCAAATGATAGCCCAGGCACCAAGCCCCGCAATTATCGACGACACAGCGATGAAAACTCCGCCTCCGGCGGTTGTCGCAATCGAGTTGGAAGCAAGCTGGTCCAACAGCAAAAAGAGGTCGTCGCTGACGAGGGTTCGATGATGGGCGTCGGGTCCGGGCCAGAATTGGTAAAGGAGGAGAGAGCCCATCTCGAACATGTCGCCTGTCAGCGAAAGCAGGGGGGCCGTTGCGACCGGCAACGTCATCCCATAAAGGAAGGAACGCCCGGGAGTCGACACAAGTCGCATTCCTGGGAATCCGATAAGGGTCAGGAGATAGGGGAACAGAATCGTTATCGCATAAGTCCAGTCGGATCCGAGAGTGTCGAAGCCGGAAAGCCGACCCGCATAGTCTCCGCCTGGCGAAATGAACGGGAACAGGAGAGACAGCGGCTCCCCACCATAGAGAGGCGAGAGTTCCAGACTTTCGACTCGGCCCCCAGCCAGGGAGCAACCTGCCGCATGCATCAGCTCGTGTGCCGGCACGTAGATCCACCAGCCGACCCCGATGCCGAGCAGAATGACAGGAAGCCTCCGCAGAGTTCCGCCGAGGAGCACGTGATCCAGAGACTCCCAGAGCGTCCGAAAGGGAGCGGCCGGGCCCGGCGGGAGTCGTTCTGGTCTCAGTTGCGACCGCAGCATCTTTTGAACTTCTTTCCGCTTCCGCAGGGACAGGGTGCGTTTCTGGATGTTTGACGGTCCAGCTTCACGGGCGTCCTCGGGTCGACCTTTCCGAGCATGTAAGGCATCACGAGCCCGAGCCAGATCAACATCGGAAAGAAGGTCTTCCCGTAAACCTCAAAAAAGTTGTCGAGGGACTGCCACAGCGCGGGACTCCCCGCCATCGGATGGTTGACTGAGACGATAGCGGCTTCCACCTTTGTGATCTGGAATGCGATATGGCAGGCGTAGAGGATCGACAGCCCGATCACCACCAGAGCCAGCCTTCGGCGTGGGTGCAGTCCGGGAACTGCCAGGAGCAAGGCGAGCAGGAAAGGCCAGTTGGAGACCAGCGGCCTTGTTGAAAAGTCAGCTTCGAATGCCGGACTCGCGAAACACCGAAAGATCGTTGTATCTCCTTCTCTGCGGAGCGTAATCGGTCGTCCTGTCAAGTCGTAGCAGGCCTCGGTCCCGATGGTGAGAGCCTTGTGGTAAGCGGGTTGAACCAGACTGAAGAGGGACCACGAAGCTCCGTAGGTCAGAACGAGCAGAAGACTGAAGACGAAGAGTCGCTTACTGGTAGAGAGGCTTCTGTCTTCCGGCCCAGTAGACCCAAAAAACCATTGTGAGAGCAATGACCGCAAACTGAGCGACATAGGTGTGAACGAAGTCGAACATCTCCATTGCGCCTTCGTCCCCGAGGATGAAAAGGACAATAATCCGGAGCAGGTTGAGGAAGAAGATTAATCCGTAGCCGGCGGCAGCGCCGAACAGCTTCTGGCGAAAGTTCGAGGGGTAGGCCAGGCAGGCCGAAATAAGCAGTACCGTTGCGACAACGCCGTCGCATCCACGCCGAATGTCGACAGCGAAGTTGTCGGATCTGAGAATAGTGCTTGTCCGAGTCACGGGGTATCCGATCAGGTTCAGGACTTGACCGCTGAATCCGGTGATCGCCTCGGTGTAAGGGAGAATGATATTCGAATCGACCCAGGACCACGCGATGACCACGTTCAGAAGCAGAACCAGGCCGAAGAACAACCCGATGAAAGTGAGAGCCTTCCGGTCGAGAGCGAGTAGCTTTTTGTACATGGTTGTCCGGGTCTGTCCGTCCTCAAGTCGAAATTCGAACACCGACGATCGAAAGACCAGCGCACAGTTTAACGCGACTCGGTCACCGCGAACCACACACCCACAGAGGGCAGAAGTCGGATGGATCGAGCACCCGCAAAGCGGCTTTCTCTAACAATCAGTCACGACTGCATAGAAGCGTTTCGGTCCGTGAACGCCGACCACCAGAGTCTTTTCGATGTCTGCCGTGCGACTCGGTCCCGTGGTCAACGTCATGACACTCCCCTTGGAGCCGAATGCGATGCTATCGAAGAACTCTGCATGATTGGCAAGGATCCGCGACTGTGGGACGAGAGCAATGTGATTCGGCGGAAGAACGGAAAGCAGCCGGCCCTTGCCGGAGCCGACCTGATGAACCACCGTACCGGTCTCGGCGACTGCACACTCCGCTTCGCTCACCGACAGGACCGCCTCCGCAAGATTCTCCTTCTCATGCGGTCGCGCTTCGAGCGGGATCGGAGAAACGAAAGAGCCGTCGTCATGGGTGCTGAAGAGCAGGAACTCGCCCTGGAGACCGGAAGGCCCCTCAAAACGAAGGCCGTGCTTCTCCAGTGACGATGGGGCCTCCCAAAACACTTGTGACGCCGCTACCTCACCCAGGATGACCTCGAGAATCTCCACCAACGGTGTCTCACGAGCGTCAAAGAACCGTCCGCCAACAGCAGTCAGTTCGCGGCCGAAGCGCTCGACTCGGTCATCGACTTCGGGAAATGAGGGAGTCTCATCGGGCAGAGGCTCGACCTCTGCGCCTTCGAGCGCCTGTTTGATTCGCGTCAGAATGGGAGAGGTCATCGGTAGACTCACTAATGGAGCTATGAAAGTAGGATTTCCGGCCCTGGATGTAAAGGGCGCTGTGCGAGAAACGCCCAGCGAATTTCGTTCGCCGGGCGACCTGAGGCAGGGCCGGATCTTTCCACGCCTGTGCTAACATGACCCAGCGGAAACCTGATGTCTCGACCGGACGTCTTTCCCGATATCGCGGCTCGGTCCAGGAGGGATCAATTGGGCAGACTTCTTCGATTATTGGGCAGCTTTGGACTTCTACTGGTTATGGTGCGCGCCTTTCCGGCGGAGCTTCAGTGGGTTCCTCCCGATGACCGCGAATTGGTCGATCTTCAGATTGCCCTGACGACTGTTGACGGCGTCGAGACTTCGTTGCAGGAGTTCGACGGCAAGGTCATCTTTCTCAATTTCTGGGCGACCTGGTGTGGACCTTGCCGGAAAGAGATGCCCGACATCGTGAAGTTGCAGGAGCAGCTCGGATCCGAGGACTTCGTCGTTGTCGCTGTCAGTGACGACAGCCAGGAGGATCTCAAGGCCTACCTCGAACAGACCGATTTTCCGTTCCAGTTTCGGCGTGATGAAGCGAGCGAACTTTCGCAGCGCCTCGGCGTCCCAATGCTTCCGACGACCCTGATTCTCGACCGACAAAAGAGGATCGCTCTGGCCCACGTGGGAGCTTTTGCCTGGAATGCTCCTGAGGTGGTCGAGGGCGTCAACGGATTACTGCAGGAATAGAGCCTTCCCCGTTTTTCCCGCGGATCGGACAACTAACGAGGTGCGATGCTTCCCAAGACCTTTGGCCAGCTGAAGCGAGATGATCGTTTCGATTCCCAGCCCCGTTCGGTGAAGGGTGAGATTCGCCGGAATCTCCTGAGCAAGCTCGGCCGGCGGGAAACACTGTTCCCGGGCATTCTCGGATACGATGAGACGGCGATCCCGGGGATCGTCAATGCTCTCCTTTCACGACACAATTTCATCCTTCTGGGACTGAGAGGGCAGGCCAAGAGTCGCATCCTGAGACAGCTGACGGACCTTCTGGACGAGTGGATTCCGGTCATCCAGGGCTGCGAGATCCACGATGATCCACGTGCTCCCATCTGCCCGTCGTGCAGGAAACGTGTTCGGGAAGAGGGGGACGATCTACCCTTGCGGTTCCTGGCCCCGGACGAGCGGTTTGTCGAGAAGCTGGCGACGCCTGATGTCACGATCGCGGACATGATCGGGGACCTTGACCCGATAAAAGCCGCGAAAAGCGGTGCCGAATTGTCGGCTCTCGACAATATTCATTTCGGGTTGCTCCCGCGCGCCCATCGATCAGTCTTTGCGATCAACGAGCTTCCCGATCTTGCCCCGAAAATCCAGGTTGGCCTGTTCAACATCCTCCAGGAAGGTGACGTTCAGATCAAAGGCTTTCCGATCCGTCTGCCTTTGGACGTCCTGATGGTCTTCACCGCGAATCCCGAGGACTATACGGCTCGCGGAAAGATCATCACCCCGCTGAAGGATCGCATCGGAGCAGAGATTCGCACCCACTACCCGAAGAGGCTCGAAGACGGTATTCGAATAACCCGCCAGGAGTCCTGGACTGAGCGCCGGGACGGTCGCGAGCTCATCGTGCCGAACTTCGTCGAGGAGATCATAGAGCTCATCGCCTTCCATGGTCGGCGGGACGAACGGGTCGACCACCGTTCAGGGGTCAGTCAAAGGCTCCCGATCACCTGCCTGGAATTCGCCATCAGCAACGCCGAGAGGCGTGCTCTCACTCACGACGAAGACAAGGTCGTCGTCAGGGTCGGGGACGTATCGGCGTCGCTTCCGACTATTACTGGAAAGCTCGAGTTGGAGTACGAAGGGGAAATGCGTGGTGCCGGCACGATCGCAGGTGAGTTGATCAGGATGGCTGTCCTTTCCGTTTTTAACAAGCGTTTCAAGGACGTCGATTTCGAGCGAATCGTCAAGTGGTTCGACCTGGGAGGCGAGGTCCGGATCGACGATCAGACAGGCACCGAAGATTTCCACGCCAGGATCGATGACATCAACGGCTGGGATCAGGCTCTGTCGAAAATCAGCCTTCAGGATTCTGGCTTGGCTCTTCGCATCGCGGGAATCGAGTTTGTACTCGAGGGGCTCAGCGCGATGAAGAAACTCAGTCGGAACGACGATAGGGGCTTTTTCAGCGAAGCTTCTGAAGCCGACGGTGATGTCTTCGACGAACTGTTGTCGGCGCGGGAATCGTTTAACTGAGGAACCCGACAGCGCGGGGGCACCGGTTCACCTTTCTACTCAGTCCAGACATGCCTCGTTACCGCTACACGAAGTACACTCCAAACCCTCTCGATGAGATCGATCTCACGTCCCTCGTCGAAAAGCTCCGGGATTTCTTTCTGGACAGCGGCTTTTCAGGCCGGTTCACGGGGCAGGACTCGGCGCAGGGGACATTGGAGAGTCTCTACCGCGCTCTCGCAAGGATACTGGCTTCGGACAAGAGACTTCCTGAGGATTGGCGGGAGAGCCTCGACCGATACGAAGAAGAGTACCCGGGTGGGGAGCTTCCTCAAGACGTGCGGGATTTTCTCGACGAACTGATCAGCAGGCTGACCAAGGAGAACTTCATTCGCCTGAGTTCCCAGGAGTCCGGACAGGGAACGACCGAAGAAGTCGACAGCGAGATTCGGTTCGAGGTGACCGAGAAGACCAGCGATTTTCTCGGCCACAAAACACTCCGCAAACTCCTTTCGTCTCGAGGTCGAAGCTCCTTTGGCGGGCACCGCACCGTCGAACTCTCGACGGGAGTTGAATCCGACCGCCACAGCAGACCGTACGAATTCGGTGATTCTCTCAATCTGGACGTCAATGCAACATTGCTCAACGCCTTGAGACGCGAAGGGAGTCGCTTCCCGATCGAACTCGAGTACACAGATCTGATGGTTCACCAGAGCGAGTATCAGAGTTCCTGCGCAACGGTGTTAATGCTGGATTGCAGCCACAGCATGATTCTCTACGGAGAGGATCGCTTCACGCCCGCCAAGAGTGTGACTCTCGCTCTCGCGCACATGATTCGCTCTCAGTTTCCCGAGGACGAGCTGAAGGTGATTCTCTTCCACGATTCGGCCGAGGAAATACCACTTTCCAAAGTTGCCTCGGTGCGGGTCGGGCCATATCATACGAACACTTGCGAGGGCTTTCGTCTGGCCCGGCGGCTCCTCATGAACCAGAAGAAGGACCTGCGGCAAATTATTATGGTGACAGACGGAAAGCCGTCCGCTCTCACGTTGCCGGATGGGAGAATCTACAAGAACTCCTTTGGACTTGACCCCTACATCCTCGGGGCGACGTTCAAAGAGGCCGCCAATTGTCGCCGCGCCGGAATCGCGGTCAACACCTTCATGCTGGCCAACGATTACTATCTGGTCGAGTTCGTGAAGCAAATCGCTCAGATCTGTCGAGGACGAGCGTACTTCACGACCATCATCGATTTGGCTCAATCGGTTCTGATGGACTTCATGAATCGCAAGACGAGGACGGTCCATTGAGGCTTTTCCGGTGTCCGAGTGGAGAAGCCGGGAATCCGGGACTCTGGATGACGTCGAGGCGCGAGTCATCCGGCCGCGGTTGTCCCTTTCGGCAGGCGCCGGTTTCATTCATTTCCGCGAATCATCGCCGTTAGAGGGAACAATTCTGCATGTTGACATCGACACTGACGATCGGACGTCATCTGGTTGAACAGGAGCGCCTGCTTCCGGAAGCAACCGGTGAATTCACCGGATTGCTCTGGGATTTGACGATTGCTTTCAAGATCATTTCAAGGGAGGTCAACAAGGCCGGACTCGTGGACATTCTTGGTGTGACGGGATCAGAGAACGTTCACGGCGAAACGGTACAGAAACTGGACGAGTTCGCTCACACGACGATCTTCAAGGCAATGGATCACGGAGGTCACCTCTGCGCCATGGCATCTGAAGAGGACCCGAAGGTGATGCGGATTCCTGAGCAGTTCAAGAAGGGGAAGTACGTCCTGGTTTTCGATCCACTGGATGGGTCATCGAATATCGATGTCAACGTGAGCATCGGAAGCATCTTCTCCATCTTCAGGAAAAAGACCCCGGGCCCCGACGGAACGCTCGCCGACTTCCTTCAACGTGGCGTGGAACAGGTGGCAGCCGGTTACGTGGTGTACGGCTCCAGCACGATCATGGTCTACACGACCGGCGTCGGCGTGCATGGTTTCACGCTCGACCCCAGCATTGGAGAGTTTCTCCTTTCACACCACAATATTCGAATCCCGGAGCGAGGGCGTATCTACTCCATCAACGAAGGAAACTCGGATACCTGGGACGCCGGGACCAGGAAATACCTCGCGATGCTCAAGGCAGGCAAAGCGGAAGGCGGGAAGCCCTACTCCTTGAGATACATTGGTTCGCTGGTCGCCGATTTTCACCGTAATCTGCTCGTTGGAGGAATCTTCCTGTATCCAGCGAGTTACTCGGATGGAGAGAGTCCCAAACCGAAGTTGAGGCTTCTCTACGAGGCGAACCCGATGGCCTTTCTGGTGGAACAAGCCGGAGGCAAGGCCACGACGGGCTTGCAGAGGATTATGGAGATCGAGCCGACCTCCTTACACCAGCGTGTGCCCCTGATCATTGGAAGTCCCGCGGACGTGGACGCATATGAGAACTGCGTTCGAGCCGTCCAGTAAACGCCCCTCTCTGTAGGATCAGCAAACAACCGCCACCCTTTTCAAGTGGTCGTCATCGTCGGTTTCGTCGAGGGAGGCTGATCGCGAGATCGCTGACTTTCAAGGCCTGCTCGACCGTGCGAGGTTTGGCCCCCAGGTGCTAACATGTGCCACCTCGAATGAAGCCCTCCAAGACGCAACCCGAGCCTAAGCAAGAGAACATTATCGAGGAACTCGTCCGCCGAAAAGATGAGCCGATCCCCATCGAGCCCCCTGCTGGCGTTCAGAGGCTTGATCCCCTCCGGAAGTATCTGCTGGAAATCAGTCAGTTCGAACCGCTTTCTAAAGAGGAAGAGGAGCGGCTGGCCCTCCTCTACCGTGAGGAGGGCGATGAGACTGCCGTCTTTCGTCTCGTGACCGCCAACCTCAAGCTGGTCGTCAAGATCGCCATGATGTACAACCGCGTTTTCAATAACGCCCTCGACCTGATTCAGGAGGGGAATATTGGCCTGATGGAGGCCGTGAAGAGGTTCGATCCTTATCGAGGGGCGCGGCTTCCGACCTATGCCTCCTGGTGGATCAAGGCCTACATCATCAAGTTCATCCTGGACAACTTCCGAATTGTCCGAGTCGGGACGACCAATGAGAAGCGCAAACTTCTCTTCAATCTCAAGAAGGAGAAAGAGCGTCTGCGGCTGCAGGGCATCGACCCGACGCCGGCCCTGATCGCGAAGAAGTTGAACGTCAGCGAGAAGGCTGTTCGAGAGATGCAACACAACATTGAATCGACCGACCTGAGCCTTGACAGTTTCATTGGTGAAGAAACGTCGACCCGCTATGTCGATACCCTCGAAGCCACCGGAGAGCTGGTGGACGAGCAGCTTGCCAGCGGCGAACTGAAGGATTTGTTCGAGACCAAGTTTCGCGAGTTCTCGCACGGCCTCAGTAAACGAGAGCAGACGATTCTGCGAGAGCGACTGATTGCAGAGGAGCCGAAGACCCTGCAGCAGATCGCAGAGCCCTTCGGCGTCACCCGTGAGGCGATCCGGCTGAACGAGAAGGCTCTGATCAAGAAAATCAAAGAATTCATGCGGCGGGAATTGAAGGGTGTGACAGAGCTCGAGTTTTCCCTCGACAATTAGAGGCCTGACCGTCCCAGGCCCCTCGCCATTGCTTGACAAGAGCGGCCTGGGCCGTTCAAACTACCTCCTTTTTCTGAGGAAGAAGCGATGGCTGAGAAACTGAGCAAGACCGCCCGAGCGAGTCTAGGACGCCGAGGCGAAAGAGGGTCGGCGCGGCTGTGCCCGAAGTGCGGAAACGAGTTGACTCCGGCGAAAGTCGTCCGTAGCGCCAATTATGCTGGCGGGATGTACTGGATCTGCGATCAAGACGACTTCATGGCCCGAATCGGTTCGTAGACCAGATCCGTAGAAACGGAAGAAGAAGGGTTGGGCTCCGGTTTTTCGGGAAGGCTTCCTTTCTCCCTGTCCCCTCTTGCCCGTGTGCTTGTTCAGAGAGACCCCCGCGGCGCTCTCGGCCACTTGTCAGCCGCGAATTCCATCGACCGATCACCCGAGGCGACGACTGACTCACCCCGTGTGGCCCAGAGCCTGCGCCGCGCTCCGCTACTAGAGAATCAGCATCGCATCACCGTAACTGTAGAACCTGTATTCGTTCGTAATCGCTTCCCGGTAGGCCTCCCGAATCAGTTCCGTCCCGGCGAAAGCGGAAACAAGGAGCAGCAGGCTCGACCGCGGTAGATGGAAATTGGTCAACAAGCCCCCGACCACCTTGAATTTGTAGCCTGGATACAGGAAAAGGCCCGTCCTACCGCTCCCGGCTTTGACCTGCCCCGAATCGGCGACAGAGTGTTCCAGGACCCGCGTCGAGGTGGATCCCACTGCGATGACGCGCTTGCCGAGTTGGCGGTGCCGTTCGATCGTGTCCGCTGCTGCCGAACTGATCTCAAATGATTCCGGGTCGATCTGATGTTCCTGCACATCCTCGCTCCGAACCGGCTGGAAAGTGCCATAGCCGACGTGGAGGGTCAGGGAGCAGTGTGCGATTCTGTCCAGCATCTCGGGAGTGAAGTGGAGTCCCGCCGTCGGAGCGGCGACCGACCCTCGCTGTCGTGCATAAACCGTCTGATAGCGTTCACGATCAGTTTGAGAAGCCCCTTCATCCCTGCGGATATACGGGGGAAGCGGAGTCTCTCCGAGTCTCTCGATTTGCGACCAGAAGTCTCCCCGCCAGGAGAAGCGGAGTCTCTTTGGCCCCCCGGCCTCGCTTCCCAGGACATCGGCTTCGAGGGATCCTTTTTCGAAGATCAGTCGGGTTCCCGTCCGCGCTTTGCGACCCGGCCGAACGAGTCCCACCCATTCGTCGGGTCCGAGCTGCCGGATGAGCAGCACTTCGATCTTTCCGGATCGACGTGGGATTCTCGCCCTCAAGCGGGCAGGGATCACCCGGCTGTCGTTCAGAACAAGCAGATCCTCCGGTTTCAGGAGATTCGGGAGATCGTGGAAGCGGTGGTGGCTGATTTGTGAAGATTCTCGGTCGACTCTCATCAGCCGGGATTCGCTGCGGTTTGCTGCCGGAGACTGGGCGATCAGACTGGTCGGGAGTTCGTAGTCAAAGTCAGAAAGTTTCACGGGCTGAGTGTAACGCTCTTCAGCTCTTCGGGTGGGCCGCAATCGAGATCAGCAGGTCACGGATTAATTGCACTTCGGACTTGAACGGCGCATCCGTCCCGGTAAGACTGGCTAGAGGGGGTGCGGAACGATGGACACAAGAATTGACTTAAGCGAGAAAAACGCCATTGTGACCGGGGGGTCCAGGGGAATCGGCAGCGAAATCTGTCTGTTGTTCGCCAAGGCAGGAGCGCGCGTCACGTTTGGCTACAATCAGAACGAAGCGGGCGCCCGCGACCTTGTTGATGAGATCAAAGGATTGGGCGGCGAATCACTGGCTGTTCCGGGCGATGTCAGGCAGAGGGAGACATTCGAGCAGCTCTTCCTGAATTCGCGGGAGGCTTTCGGACCGGTCGATATCGCTGTCGGGAACGCAGGAATCTGGAAGCGTGCGCCGATTGACGCGATGACCGAAGAGGAGTGGCAGGAGACGCTGGGCGTGAACCTGACGTCGATCTACCATCTTTGTCATTTCGCGGCCCGGGAGATGAAGGCTCGCCACCGGGGGACCATAGTCCTGGTCGGGTCCACGGCGGGTCAGCGGGGGGAGGCTTTCCACAGCCACTATGCAGCCACGAAGGGAGCGATTCACGCGATGACGAAGTCGCTGGCGGCGGAACTCGGACCACAGGGCATCCGGGTGAACTGTGCAGCTCCCGGATGGGTTGAGACCGACATGTCAGCCGCGGCGCTCGACGATCCGCAGCTGAGGGGCCAGATCCAGAGTCTGATACCGCTGGGTCGCGTCGCCTCACCGGAGCAGGTTGCGAACACGGTGCTTTTCCTCGCATCAGAACTCGCGTCACACGTTCATGGAGAGATCCTGAACGTCAATGGCGGGTCGGTGCTTTGCGGCTAGGAGTTCACTGCCGGCCGCTTCTCAGGGGCGGCGTTCCAGGGACTGCGACAACCCGGACCATGCACGAGCGCTCGCGTCAGCGATCCCGTCGTTCGACGATCCGGACTTCTCGTTCGAACGCGGTCATGCGCCAGTTTGAAATATCGACAACCGCCAGGCGCAGGTTGTAAATACCTTCCGGGGCGATCAGCTTGTTGTTGTAGATGACCCCTCCCCCTCGCGCCATCTCCTTTCTGCTCAGGATGACGCTGAAGACCTCGCGCAGTCGAACGACCTCATTGCCATCTCGATCCATCAACTGACCGACGACACCGATTTGCGTGCGCACTCCGGACCGATCACCGCTCAAAGTCAACGGGCTGATCTTGAGGCGGATCGGCTGGCCGAACCGACCCCCCTCCTTCTTGGCTCTGAGAATGTCGAGATCCGCTCCGATCTCCCGATACTGTTCACTGAGATCCAGGTTGTTGAACTGGCTGTTGTCCCCCAGGAGGGCCGAAATGAAGCTTTTCTTCGATTTCAGTTGATCGGGAAGGGACTTGAAGGCTCGAGATGCGCGCAAGTCGCCTCCTCTGACCAGGATTTGCAGGTCACGGTCTTGCGAAGGAATGTCAGAGTCTGAAGTCGGGTAGGCGACCGTGTAGAGATTCCCCAGCACGTCCTCTGTAATCTGGGCAAGCGTTTCGTCGAAACTCAGTATCGCCCCGAAGCCGCTGAAATGCTTGCCGCCGGTTTGCTGGGAAAGCCTCGCAAAGGCGCGCTCCATCTTGCGGTTTTCTTCCTGCTTCGCGGCTTGTGTGTCATCAGCGGCCATCCCTGGGCGAATGTAGAGTTGGGCGGCGGAAGGAACATGGATCGTGTAGAGTCTCACCCCGTTGACTCGGGCCAGGTAGATGGTCTGCGCTGAGAGCGTATGCCTTTTGTCACGGGCGTCGGAGATCACGATGACGACTCTTCGGTCGTCATCTC
>CAJHYB010000084.1_pt1 | contig 18372 bp, 13 predicted proteins | sample 9198631 | NCBI WGS metagenome assembly CAJHYB01 (sample SAMEA7708354, study PRJEB35096) | sediment metagenome | biome: marine neritic benthic zone biome [ENVO:01000025]; feature: sediment [ENVO:00002007]; material: shallow marine sediment [ENVO:03000034] sea grass bed [ENVO_01000059] ... | reverse complement strand
GATAAATCGGGAAGAGGGCAAAGCCGGTCAGGACCCAGAGGTGAAGCACGAGGACCCGAGTCTGAGCAAAGGGCGAGGGCCTCGCGGTCAAGAGATCCTCCTCCGGACAGCCTCATCCAAGGAAGAAACAGTGCCGACAAAATCCATCACGAAACCCAAGCTCCCTTCCGCAGGACATCCTCGCAAAGGTACGACTCAATGACCAGAGCGGGGGGGGTCCGTCGGAGGAATTCGTCAACGCACGTCCAGGGGCGGACCAGTCCAGCCGACCCGCAAACAGCGGCCCTTCGGGGCCCTTTCGTTTTTCAGATCGCCGCAAGCCAGGGCAGCACCCGCGCTGGCCTGAGCTTCGAAACTGTGGACCCTGCAGGGCCCTACCCCGGACACCCCGAGGAATCGCCTGGACCCACCTGCAGATGTCAGTAGCCTTTCGTGAAGCCCAGCCTTCGTGGATCCGTGACGCCGTGGAGACGGCCCGTTTCCGCGTCGCGCCAGACGATCTGCATCGAGCCGGTGTGCCAGTTGTAAGCTCCCAGGTCTTTGATCTTGATCCCACGCCGGGGAAGCTCTGTCCTCACTTCATCTGAGATGCGCGACTCGATCTCCAACTGCCGGTCGTTGTTTCGGAACGCCCAGAAGCGAGGTGCATCCGCGGCCTCGAGTGGAGGCATTCCGAAATCGAGAATGTTGACCAGGACCTCCGTCACAGGCTGGGGAGGAGAACCGGGAGTTCCCATGGCCAGCCAGGGTTTTCCGTCCTTGACGATCATGATGGCTGTAATCGGCAGCACCAGGCGACGCCCGGGACCTTTCGTCGACGCCCGGGCGCTGCTGCCGCCCGCACGGACTCCGTCGATGAAGATGCCTGGCGCTCCTCCATGCCCGGTGTGGAGCATGGAGATCCAGTTCCCCTGGGCGTCGACGATGACGTTGTGATTGCTGCCCAAGGCAGCATGGTCGCCGGAAGGCGAAACCGGAAAGAGTGGAGACGCGTCCTGAGCGTCGAGCCTCGCCACCTCTTCAGCCGACGGAGCCAGATCGACACCCTCCAGGACTCCGCTTTCACGCACAAATCGAGCGGCTGATCGCCCGTATTCCTTGTCCAGCCACAATTGCGACGGGACTTGAAATGTGAGCGGATCGTTGATCGCCCAGCGCGTCTCGTCACGGACTCGGCCGAAAGCGCGAACCATCACCTCGGCGGCGTCGGCCGAAGTCGAGTAGTGTCCCAGGCTCGCCAGATCGAAGTTCTCGAGGACGTTCAAGTTGAAGCCGACGACCAAACCGCCCGTGTCGGGTGGAGGTGAGCCCAGAAGTTCGTGTCCTCGGTATGTGAACCGTGTCGGGTCGTCCCACTTGGGCTCGTAGGCCGCCATATCCTCGAGGGTGACACCGTACCCCTTTTTCGTCGCGGCCTCGACGAACTTCTTCGCCCAGGCGCCTTCGTAGAGATAGTCCGCACCCTCCGAGGCCACTTTCCTTAACGTCTCCGCGAATCGGGACATCTTCCAGCGCTCTCCGACCGGCACCAGGTGTCCTTCGGGCATATAGAACTGGCGCGCTTCTTCATTCTGGAGCCAGTCGCCCCGCTCCATCAGCGCGTAGTTGACACCGTACATGAACGACGTGACCAGGACACCTTCCTCCGCTGACTCGATCGCCGGGACCACGAGGTCGGCCCAAGGCCGGGTTCCGAATCGCTTGTGTAATGCCTCAAGGCCGCGAACGACCCCTCCGATCGCCACTTTCGACGGATCGCCTTCCTTGTCCGGACCGGCCAGAGGTCGCTCGGAAACGGCGTTCAACGCATAGAAGCGATTCTCCGCCGCATCGTAGTACAGCGCAGACATCGCACCGAAATGGGAGACCTGATGGTAATCGTTGACATGCTGCAGAAAGACAGCTGTCACCATGGCATCGACCGCGTTGCCACCTTCTCGAAGCACCTTCAGAGCGGCCTCGGTGACAATCGGCAACTGGGTGCTCACCATGACCTGCTCGCCCTCTGCAGGCGACTTGGGACCCTGTCTCGGAATCTCCGCGAAGCTGCTCTGTCCGAGAACCGTCCCGAAGCCGGTGAGAAAGAGTGCGATCGACGCCGCAAAAGTGATTCTGCGCATGGTGAACCTCCAGATCATGACTTGAAGCTTGGCGATCCTCATCGTATCTCAGCCGATCGGCGCGTGAAACGCCGGGCCATGTTCGACCTGTCTCTGGAGCAGCTTGACCGACAGACCGTGGGAGTCATCCCAGGACCCTTGACAGGTGTCACATTATGCGAGAGGGCTGCTCGTTGGATATGCCCCATGGCAATGGGGCAATTCCCCTGTCCTCACTCAAACGCCCAGGGAGGCCCTGCGAATACCAGAAACGGTTTTCAGTCTTGGTAATGATTTAGAGAGATCCTCTCAGCTGAGACCCGACTCGGAACGGATCTTGCCTGCTGATCGCTCAGGGTGGAGTGTCGCTGGAAGGCGCGATTCGTTCTTCCGGATTCCAGGGAAATCTGCAGCGCCTCGGTGGCGCCCGCCGGATCGTCAGGGCCGATGAGAATCGACCCGAACTCGTGGGCCAGGGTACCGCTGCAGTGTCTTCGGAGATCCGGCATTGCGGGTGACCACGCAGTGGGTTCCCAAGACTGCCGGGTCAACAGGTGGCACTTGTGTCGAGTGACGTCAACCTGAGGATCACGGGTCGCCCGACCATCTGTTGCGGATCGGGAGAGCAGAGAAAAAAGGAGGCGTAAAGATGTCGTGCAAGAAACAATGGGATGCAATGAAAGAAGCCGAACGGCAGTTCACGACGGACAGTGATGAGTTCAGGCAAGCCCGGGGACGCTATCTCGCCTGCATGGAGGGTGTCCACGACGCCCGAGGATCTCACGGAGCCAGTTGGGATGTGAAGTTGATGGAATTGGCCGAGATGCTGGCCGAACTTGCGGTCTGGCGCGATCTGGACATTCCCCCAAGGCCGGAGAGTTCACTGTCGAATGAAGTTATGGACAAAGTCTGCGGCGACGCATCTACGGCTCTGAGGTTCAGCAGGGCTATTGAGAAAGCGTTTCGCGAGTCCGGGATTCGACTCGAATCCGATGAGACATTCGCCTGCCGGATCTACACGATGAAGAAACCCGAGTACGTGACCGAACTGGTCGGGCAGGCGGCAAACGCGGGGGCCAAGCCACATGTCCAGTACATCATGGACCCGACAATCATGCGTCAGGCCATGAAGGTAGCGCGACAGGACAGAATCCGATACCGCGATATCCGCGAGTCGATTCCGGCCTGAAGCTTTCGCAGAAACACGAAGTAATCCGATTCTCGGCTGTCTCTGGAAGGGCGTCCGCAAGCCGGACTGAGCGATCTGAAATCCCTCGCCTGCTGGTCGGACGCGCCACTCCGACCCGGACGCCCGATCATCGATTCGAGCCGAGAATCGATTCACTCCCCGACAACAATCGCCTCTTCCCTTCCACAGAATCTTGCTCGGGCTCCTTGGAGGCGATGGCTGCAACGGCCCGAAATCAGCGCTTGTGTGCTTCGCCGCCGGACTCCCCCAGAGTCCAGTATCCGCTCCACCAGACCAACCCGACAAAGAGAGCCCGCAAGGCGATCCTCGGGAGGAGAGGGGTCATGGAGTCAGAGTCTCAAGCCTCAAATTTCCGTCGCACCAGGGATTAGTGCGCCTCACGCAGAGACGGGGAGGCGCGGAGTTCTCTCGGCCGACCTCAAGCCCTTTCAACTTTGGACTTTCGACTTTGAGCTTTGGACTTTCGACCTGAGACTTTCAACTTTAGAAGAAACTGACCGTATACGAGAACCGCACTCCGCGGCCTATCTCGGGAGCGAAGTCTTTGATGAACGACAAGTGGTTCCGGTAGACGCGGTCGGCCAGGTTGAAAACGTTGAACGAGAAGTGGTGGACGAAGTGTTGACGCGGCAGTGTGTAGGACGCCAGGAGATCGACAACGGCGTACCCGCCGGTCGGCGTTTCAGGTTCAAACACGTCGTCCTGTCGATCCGCCAGTATCAATGAGGGCTTGAAGCGGAAACCTCCCGTCCGGAAGTCGAGCCCGACGGATCCCCTGAGCGGCGGTATTCGCGGCAAGGGCTGATCGCTATCCGTCAACCGTGCGTTCACGGACCCCAGGCCGAGGTTGAACCAGACTTTCGGGTGAAGCTCGAAGTCCAGCTTGAACTCGGTTCCGACAAAACGGCTGTCGCCCTGCAGGTACTCTGCCTCGACCAGCCCATCCTCGATCTCCCCGGTCGGCGCCAGAAAGACGAAGTCGCTGATCCGATAGTAGAAGAAACTCAGATCCGTGCTGATCCGATCAGACTGGTGACGCAGTGCCAGATCGCGCGCGTTGCTCCTCTCTCGCATGAGGTTCGGATTGCCGATCTCGAAGGCCAGGTTCCCCACGTGGGGACCGAAGTTGTAGAGCTCTTCCAGTGCCGCCGCCCGGTACGACGTCGTGAAGTTGGCGACAAAGGCGCCATTCTCCCAGAGTGGCACACGAGCTCCGGCACCTCCGGAAAAGCCCGTGAATTCGCGATCGGGAAGCTCGACCGCTTCTTCCTCCTCCTCCTCCTCCTCCTCACCCTCTTCGTGGCCGTGTCCGCGGAACTGAGGTCCCTGAGGTTTGTAGCTGGTGTGCTCGACCCGCGCTCCGAATTGCAGTCTGATCCTTTCGAAGCTCACTTCTTCGAGTGCGAAGAGCGCGAAAGCCCTCTGGTCGACCGGCGGAGACAGGGCCTCCTCGCCTTCGACATCGTATTTCCGCTCCATTCCCCAGAATCCGAAGCTGCCGGATAGGGGTCCCCGGCGAGCCTGATGAAAGGTCCCTCGATAGATGAACTGCTGGTTGTCAAAAGTGGTCCCGACTTCGGTCTCTGATCCACCGTCGAGGATCTCGAGCTCCTGGTGTCGGTACTTGGTGTAATTGAGGCCCAGGTGAAACCCCTCGATGCCGGAGTCAAGGCTGCGGACACCGCCACTGAAGCGGATGTTGTGACGCCGCATGTAAATATCGATCGCGTCGACATCCTCTTCCTCTTCATCGTGCTCTTCCTCCTGAAACGAGCCACCCCACGGTACTCGGGCGTCTCGGTTTGTCGCCCTCCCGACCACTTCCTCTTCATCGTGCTCTTCCTCGTGACCGTGAAAGACATTCGCGAAAGGTATCCCGTAGCGTCCGTCGTTGAAGGAGTATTCGAGAGCCGAGAAGGCCTTGTCCCCGTACCATCCGAAGCCTCCGCTGGCGTTGGCGATCCGGGACTTCGAGTTCTCGACCGGACCGTCGGCCGTTTCATAGTCGTCGGACCTCTGTCCTCCGCCACCGACCCAGAAAAGGAAGTTGCCGGTCCCATAGTCGGCGTTGAAGCTCCCTCCCAGGTACTCGTCGTTCGAGCCGATTCCGGAAAGAATGCGTCCTCGCAGGCCCTCATGAGCCTGAGTGTGAAGATCGTGATGGTGGGAGATGGTGTTCACGACTCCCCCGACAGCGTTGCTGCCGTAGAGCAGAGTCGCGGGTCCCCTCACGATTTCGATCCTCTCCATGTTCGAAACATCGAGCGGCTCACCATGGTCGCCGGACTGGGAGCCCAGCGAGCCGACGCGAATTCCGTTCTGCATGATCAGGACCCGATCGTTATCGAATCCGCGAATCACCGGTCGGCTGCTCCCAGGTCCGAATGAGCGCTTGGCGACTCCAACCTCGTTCTGCAGAACCTCGCCGATCGACGTGGCCATCCTGTCGGCGAGATCGATGTTGTCGAGACTTCGAACCGACTGAATTGACTGAAAAGCCGTCTCGCTCAACCCCTTGGCCGTGACCGTCAGTTCCTGTTTAATGGCGCCGATCTTGACCGTCAGATCGACCTGGGACGTCTGACCCGGGGAAATCTCGACCAGAAGCATCTCAGACGAGAGTGATGAGATCATTGCGACGACCTCCCACCGACCGACGGGGACGCCCTCGAACGAATAGCGTCCGTCGCGATCGGTTTCGGCCGTTACGCTGAGCTCGGGTATGACGACTGTCGCGTTGTGGACAAGTGTGCCGGTGTCGGCCAGTCGGACCGCGCCCTCCAGCCGACCGGTCGAGTCCTGTTGAGCGGAAAGAAAAAGAGAATTCAAGAGAACAACTATTGAGACAAGGGCCGGAGTTCGGGCCCGAAATCTTTCTGTCTTGGTGAGCATTGCTCTGCCTCCTCGAAAGGGAACACGAAGGTTCTGAGTGCGGTACACGTGTTGGGATGTCCCCGAATCGGGCGCTTTTCGCCGGGGACAGGCTGTGTAACTACACGCGAGGAGGAGCGCGGAGACAGGGCAGGGTCGCCGCCCGATGCACCCGGTGCGCGGCAGGCGGGACCGTCTCGGACCGCACGGCGACAATGCTGAAACCGCGGCGCGAGGAAACGGTCGGGACCAGCTTCTGAAGATGAACGCAGCCATGTGAGCCGTGGTTCGAATCGTCACATTGAAGCAGAGGAGCGTCCGAATTCTGATGCTGATGATGGGCCGTCTCGCACATCTCCTCGAGAGGATGCACGACCTCGAGGGCCTGCCCCCATGAGAAGGCAGTCACCAGGAGCAGCAACCCGATACTGATGATACGAGTGAGTGCTATGCGAGCCATCGGCCGGTCATTGTAGCGCATCGGCTCAGAACAGGCGGGATCAGCGCACCTTCGACGACGATTCCCCCGAGGCAGGCAACCCGGCGGTCCGCCACGGTGTTCAGTGATCGGTGTTCAGTGATCGGTGCTCAGTGATCAGTGATCAGTGATCAGTGATCAGGGTTCAGGATGTGGCTCGATACGGACTCGGGCGTCAAAGAGGGATTTGATTTCATCGACTCCGTCAGACGGTCATCGGTCCCGCAGCCGGTACCCATACCCGTAAACGGTTTCGATCGGCGAAGTCTCATTGGAATCGGGGCCGAGCTTCCGTCTGAGGGTCGAGACATGCTGATCGACGGTCCGCGTGGTGACTCCGCTGTCCTCGTCGATTCCCCAGATGTGCGACAGAATCTGCTCTCTCGAGACCGCCTCGTCCCTTCTGAGACAGAGAAGTTCAAGGATTTGAAACTCCCGTTCAGTCAGAGTGAGCTTTCTGTTCTTTCTCTGAACCCGTCTGGCCCGGATGTCGATCAGGAGGTCGCCGACAGTCAGAACCGTCCGGGGCGGCCTGGCTCGACGGAGTAGAGCCTCTATTCGAGCCAGGAGTTCCATGAGCCCGAAAGGCTTCGTCACATAATCGTCGGCGCCCAGCTTCAGTCCTCGGACGCGGTCCATTTCCTGTCCGCGTGCCGTCAGCATGAGAACAGGGACTTCCCGATCTGTCTTCCTGAGGCGCCGCAGGAGTTCGAAGCCTGTCAATCCAGGCAGCATGGCGTCCAGAACGAGGAGGTCGCAGGTCCCGGCCCTGGCTTCGTTCAACCCCTCCTCTCCGTCGGCGAAGTGAACGACGTCGTATCCCTCGAGGCCCAGCGCATCCATGAGGCCGGAGGCGAGATCCCGATCGTCCTCGATCAGGAGCAGTCGATGCTTGCGGTTGTCCAAGGTGGTCATTCAAGAGTTTCGACGCGAAGACGGCAAAGAGGAAGGTCGATAGAAAACATGCTCCCTTGACCGAGTTCACTGACGACGCCCACTCGCCCCTGATGATCGTCGAGCGTGCGTCGGACGAGCGCGAGTCCCAGGCCGCTTCCCGAAATGGCCTGGGACCGACCGTTTTCGATCCTGTAGAACTCCTCAAAGATCCTTTCCCGAAACTCCGGACCGATACCGCACCCTTCGTCTGAAACCGTCACGACGGCCCGGCCATTTCGACGTGCCAGACCGACTCTGATCGGACTGCTGTCCGGAGAATACTTCACCGCGTTATCGAGGAGATTGATGACGACCTGCTGCAGGGCCCGCTCGTCTCCCTTGACGGCGAGTGCCCCCAGCGACCGATCCTCGAGGCTGATCCTCTCTTCGGTCATGGTGGCACCGTATGCCTCCAGGGAACGCCGAACCACGTCCCTCAAATCGATTTGGGCCATGTCGTACTGCTGAAGGCCCCGCTCCAATCGCGAGAAGTCGAGGACGTTGTCCACGAGGAAGGTCAAACGGCGACACTCTCGGTCGACGATCTTCTGATAGGAGCGTTTTTTCTCAGGATTCGACTGCTTTTCGGAGCCGATGAGTTCGTTGAAGAGCCGGATTCGGGCCAGCGGCGTTTTCAGTTCGTGACTCACATTTGATACGAAACTCTGGCGGAGGCGATTGAGAAGAACATCCCGTCGTGTCGCCCAGAGTGCGAGCCCACCACTCCCAAGGACCAGGGCTCCGAGAACGGCGATGGCCGGCCAGGGCAGGCCCTGGCCTCCAAAAGGAAGCAGGGGTTCGACGATGGCGGGGTTGATAGCGATTTCGACAGTCCAGCCGGCCAGCGGTATTTCCGAATCCAGCCTTCTCGTGACTGTGAGTGCTCCTGGGAATCTCGGGCTCGAAGCGAAGACAGACCGGCCTTCGCCGTCTCGAACCTCAAATGAGGCCGCCTCGACGATGTCCGTAACTCCCCGTAAGCTCTCCGGGAGCAGGACGTCTGCACAGCTGCACTCGCGATTGTGGATAAAATCGCTGATGAGTCGCTGGACGATCCACTTCGGATCCACGCTGAAGCCGCTCAAGCGCTTGATCCCTCCGGTCGAGTCGGTTTCTGCCAGGCCGGACCAGTCGTAGCCGGTGCCGCTTTCGAAGTTGATCCGCCGGAACGGGACGACGACGTTTCCAGCGCACCGTGGGCGGAAGGAGGCCGCGGTCTCCGCGAGACTCTCCCGCTCTTCGTGTGAGGGTTCCTGACCTCTGATCGCGAGGTCACCCGTCGACCTGTCAAAAACGAAGTAATAGCGGACTGCATCTTCGGAAGCGATCGACAGGAGAGCCGACGGGTTCGTAGAGAGCAAGGCGGTTCGGAGCGTCAAGAACGGCTGCACGTCGCCGAGTTGAGCTTCACGTTGCTGCATACCCACGAGAGTGGCGTATCTTTTCGCCATTTCCGAGGTAAAGCGATCGGCAACGAATGCGGTGTAGTCGCGGACGAGCAACTGCTCCGTTCCGCTGGCCCGGTTCGCCTCTCGCCAGGCCATGGCTGCCAATCCCAAGGCGCCCGCCGTCAAAACGACGACAGCGGCGGCCGACCGCCAGGATTTCAGCAGGATCTTACTTTCGACGCCCACACCTGGATTATCCATCCCCCGCCTCTCGACCTGTCAAGGGTCAACTCGCACAGGGATCGACTCTTTACAGATTCTTGACGACCTCGTGACAGGAATCTCGCAACTATCTCGATTCGGCTGGTTAGTCTTCAAGGCATGCGAAAACTCCCGGTCCCGGGACCACATTCGAGCAAAGGAGCCGTCGATGATGTTCAGAATCCTGATCTGGTTGATCGCCTCTCTCTTCCTGGCCCGGAACATCTACCCGGCCGAAGCCTCCTGCCACCTTCCGGCAAACATCTCGAGCCAACGTGTTGTCCAGGAAGCGAACGCTGTTCTTTGCTTCGACGGGCGGTCGGTCGAAAACGGCGGTCTCTTCTCGAGGCTTCAGGACGAGATCTTTTTTGGATTGGATCTCACGGACCCTCTGGATCGCATTCTCCGAAACGCTGGACTTTCCCCTCCGGACTCGGACTCCAGGCTGATCATCGTGAAACACGGAATCGGTGATCGAAGCGAGATCGTCGTCATTTCTGAGGGGGACGTCCCGAGCGCGCTCTTCGCTAGCCAGCCGGGCGAGATCCGAGACGTTCCGGGATCCGAAGGGACATCTCTGCTTCGACTCGGCGACGGCTCCTGGTTCGCGGTCGGTGGCCGAACCGCTCTCGAACTGTTGACCGCGCAAGCGATCCGAAGCGGGCGTCTCGAGACTGTCTCCGCTTCCGGCACTGCGATCTGGGGACACTACATTCCGGATCGCGCGGGCGTTTCAGAACAGGATCTGGCCAGGGCCGACATCAGAGGACGGAGCCTGAGTCGAAGCCTGACACGACTTGAATCGGTATCGCTGGCAGCGTCCTTCTCCGAGAACGCCGAGTTCTCGTTCGCTGTTGCCGGGCAGGACGGCGAAGATTCAAAAATCCTGGCGATTGCGATGCACAGTTTCTTCGACCCCTTCCGTGATCCCTCCAACAGCGCTCCGTCCGCTGTCCGGGAAGCGACGCAGGGAGCTCAAATCGACGTTGACGGAAATCGCGTCGAACTGAGCATGACTTTCAGCATGCAGGCTCTTGATGCCCTCCGTCACAACCAGGCCTCCCGTCGTCTTTTGAGCCTGGATTGGGGCGGAGCCAGCCGGGAGCGGAGGGAACGGCTCTCGGACATCGTCGACCGGCTCGATCTCACCGGTGGCGAGCGGGTTGCGGACATCGGAAGTGGTGCCGGATTTCACAGCGTCCGTCTGGCCCGAGCGGTCGGCGGCGACGGCCGTGTCTATTCGGTCGACATTCAGGACAGTGTTCTAGACCGTCTTCGGCGGCTTGCTTCCGCAATTCCGTTAGAAAATCTGGAGGTCATTCACGGCGCAACAGACGACCCGAATCTCCCCCCCGGACAGCTCGACGCCGCATTGATCGTCAACGCCTACCACGAGATGACAGAGTTTCCAGCGATGCTCGAGCATATCCGACAGGCGCTCAAACCCGGAGGGCGTTTCGTCCTCGTCGAACCCTTCGAACCTTCAAGCCGAAATGACCCACGCGATGCACAAGTCAAGAAACATCGCATCGCTCCAGAGCTCGTCGAGACTGAGCTCACAGAGGCGGGCTTCGAAGTGATCGAGCGCGACGATGACTTCATGCCCGACGAATCCAGGAGCAGCCTGATCGTCGCAAGGAAACCGCTCCAGAATCATGATCGGGCCGGAAACTGACCGTTCCAGCATGACAACCCCCGCCCAGGCGGGGCCGTCTGGCGGCTTCCGACCGTCGAATCCGAGTTGAGTGAGATCCGTCTTCGGATCGTAGACGGCCTGTGCTAACCTCGACCTCAACGGTTCCTCGGCATGACGAAACTGCTGCCCGACATTCTCCGAATCGGCTTCGGCCTGATGCTCGTAGTGTTTTCCTTGATGGGGTTCTTTCGCTGGCAGCCTCCGGAAGTGCCTCCGACAGCCCTGCAGCTGCGGACTGCGCTGCTCGAAGCGGGCTATTTCTTCCCGACGGTTTTCATCGTTTACCTGATCGTCGGGATCGCGTACCTCGCAAACCGGTTCGTGCCGCTCGCCACCGTCGTTCTGTTTCCCGTGACACTGAACATTTTCTTCTACCATCTTTTCCTGATCCCGGGATCGCTCGCCGTGACGCTGCTGCTCCTGGTTCCGAACCTCCTGATGATGTATTTCTGTCGGGACTCGTATCATCCTTTGCTCAAACCGAGGAGCGGGTGATGACCGAAATCCAGCTCGAAAGGCTCCGGTCACCTGAAATCCGGGAAAGGCTCGAATGCGGATGGAAGACGGTCCTGTTCGCCTGTGGCGCCGTCGAGCAGCACGGACCGCACCTGCCGTTGTTCGTCGACGCTGAGCACGGGACTCGGCTGGCCGTGGAAACCGCCCGTTTGCTCGACGGAGTGCTGGTCGCTCCGACGATCCGTGTCGGCTGCTCGGAACACCACATGTCCTTTTCCGGGACCCTGTCGCTGCGGCGGGAGACGTTCGAGGCGATCGTCACCGATTACGTCAGCAGCCTCGCTCGCCACGGATTCGAGCGCATTCTGATCCTCCCGACGCACGGCGGCAATTTCGAGCCGCTACGTGAGATGCGGGATCGACTTCAGCCGGCGGCACAAGGCGCTGAAGTCCGGATCTATACCGATCTCGTCGCCTTCATTGAATTGTGGCGAAAGACGGCTGAAGAACACAGGGGACTCGGGGACCGAGTCGGCGGGCACGCCGACCTGGCGGAGACTTCGATCATGCTCAGCCTGCACCCGGATCTTGTGCGCACCGACCTTGGCGAACCGGGATTCCTCGCCGAGGTCTCGGACGAGGTGATCGGCCGGATCATCAAAGACGGCTTCGATTCGGTCACGCCGAACGGCATCCTGGGGGATCCGACCGGGTCGACGGCAGAGCTGGGAAAGCGGTTCATCGACTCAGCGGCGGAAGAGATGGCTGTTTTTTTTCGCGGATCGGAATAGAGAATCCCGGATCTCACGAATGACACTGATTCGATTCAAATAACGGCAGCGAAACTCGGGTCGTTGTTCGGAGTGCGTGCGGTCTGTCACCGGAGAAACGCAGACGGTCTTTCACTCTTTCAGAGTTCGCAAAACTCCGACACGCCGAAACCCGGGGATCCGCTTCGCTCCTCCCCCGGCTGACGAGTGTCTCGCTTTCAGCGATCAGACTCTGGGCCCGAAGTGGCATGGCCATAGCACTCCACAACAACGGCAGGAGGTGACCGGGACGGGACCTTAGCCCCCGGACTGCTCCTTGACGTATTCCACAGCTTCTCTGTGAGTGGCGAACCAGATACCGTCGCGGCTTTGAATGTGCTCGATCAGTTTCTCGAGAATGAGAATGCGGGACCGATGGCCAATGTAGTGCGGATGCATCGTCAGGAGGAACATGGTCCCCTCCTGGTAGGCCCGATCGAACTCGTCGACGAAGACCTGAAGGACATCACGCGGAGTACTGTACCGGTTGCCGAGCGGGTTCAGAAGCGGTGCATCGTCGAGGATCCAGTCGACCGGCAACTCGACCAGTCCCGTCGGCTTGCCGTCCGCGAGGATCTCATAAGGACGATCGTCGGCCATCAGAGAACTGTCGTACAGAAAGCCGAGTTCCCGGATGATGTCCAGAGTGTGCGGGCTGAAGTTCCAGGAGGGAGCCCGATAGCCGACCGGACGTGCGCCGGTCAATTCGGTCAACTTGTCCACGGCCTGGGAGACGAGCCGTTTCTCTTCTGCGGCCTCGAGAGCGGTGTTTCGTTCATGGATCCAGCCGTGGACCGCGAACTCATGCCGCCCGGAAGTGCGGATCACATCGACCATGTCCGGTGCCAGCATAAGACTGACGGCCGGAATGAAGAAGGATGCGGGTATTTCCTTTTCATCGAGAAGATTCACGATCCGTGGCAGGGCAACGCGGCTACCGTACTCCCCCTGAGAAAGCCCTCCGACGGACGTGTCCCCATTCCTCAACCAGACGGTCTCGTTGTCGACGTCGAAGGAAAGAAGGACCGCCACGCGGGCACCGCCGGGCCAGGCCGACGGCTGAAGATCGCGACCGGCACGAACCTTGTCGACATGCCCGCTGATCTGCTCATCGGACCACTGCCACGGTGGGTCCGTTTCGGCGGCCTCCGGAGCCTGAACCTGGCATCCTGTCGGCACGAAAAAGATGACTGCAAAAACAAGGAATGGAATCGTTCGCCGAGAGTGTTTCAAGGGGAGCCTCCAGGAAGAGGGTCGATCGACCTCGATTCTAGGCGGGGGCTCAGGGAGCGTCAAACACAACCCGCCGCCCCACGAATTCACGGCTGAGCCCAGGCCGAGTAGAGCGAAGCCACTTCGTCGGTGTGCCAGAATAGGCCGGAGATGAGGTCCAGGATCGCAGAAAAACTCCGGCTCCGTATCCACTCGGCCCTGACGGGGGCATTTCGACTCGTTGGAGTCGAGGCGATCCTCACCCGAACCGGAACTCCTTCTCCAGTCATCACGTTCGACAAGCGCACCCTGCAGTCGTTCCACCACTCCAATGAGAGGACCCAACTCTACGAGGAGGCGTTGAGGCGAAGCGGAATGGAGTGGTCCGACAACTTCGCCAAGCAATGCCGTTTCCACAGTCTGCAGCAGATGGCGAGCTTTGCGTCTCTGAAAATCCCGGACGCCGATTTCGTAGAATGCGGCTGCTGGAAAGGCCATTCCTCCTACATGATTTCAAGAATCCTTCAGGAGAATCGTTTCTCCGGTTCCTTCCACATCTTCGATTCATTCGAAGGTGGTCTCTCGGAGCGAACGGACGAGGACAGGATTGACGGCCGAGAACAGACTCCGGAAGAAATTGCTCGAGAAAAGGCTCACTTCTCCTCGACGGAAGCCGAATTGAAGCACACGGTCGAGGGATTCCACTTCGTGAAGACCTACAAAGGTTGGATTCCCGAACGCTTCCCGGAGGTCACGGACCGGACTTTCGCATTCGTCCACATCGACGTCGACCTGTACCAGCCGACCCTGGACAGCCTGGAATTCTTCTACCCACGACTCGAGCCGGGAGGTGTCATCGTCGTCGATGACTATGGGTACACGCAGTTCCCCGGAGCCAGGCGTGCAGTCGATGAGTTTCTGCGAGACAACGACTGTTTCCTCTTCTATGAGACTCCCATCGGGAGTTGCTTCCTCATCAAGTAGCCCGTTCAACCCGGACCGGCGACTTCTTCAGTCTCCAGTCTGCCCGATACTCCCTGCCAGTCGTCGTTGCCAGCGAGCCATGCGCTCCACATCAGGGGCGGCCGTCGAGAGGCTCGCGACGACCAGCGTCACCACGCTCGTTCCCAGTGCCAACAGGATTGGTGTCGTCGATCCGATTCCCCAGTAAGCCATCGACAGGACGGCGACCGCCGCACTGAGCAGCATCGAGATGAGAGTACCGACCGCATTCGCGCGCCTCCAGAACAGTCCGGCGAAAACCGGGGCGAAGATCGACCCCGACAGCAAGGTGTAGGCGAGGTCGAGCGCCTTGATGACGTCCTGGATCAGCAGGGCGCTCAGAACGACCGCGATTCCGACGGCGGCTGTCGTCAAGCGCGTCGCAAGCAGGAACTGACGATCAGTGAGATCGGGAGCCAGGAATCTCCGGTAGATATCGCTTGCGATAAGCGTCGACGATGCGAGGAGCGGCCCGCTGGCAGTTGACATGAGGGCCGAAAGGCTGCCCGCCAGGACAATTCCCCGCAGGCCGACCGGGAGGATCGTTACGGCAACCGCTCCGAAAGCATTCTGTGGGTCCTCGAGATCCGGCATCAGGACGGCCGCGGACATTCCGATCAATGCCATCGCCATCGCATAGAGGATGCAGTAGACACCAGCGATGACAGTCCCCCTCTTCGCAATTCGAGCGTTCCTGGCGGTGAAGACCCTCTGCCAGATGTCCTGTCCGATGATGAGACCCAGGAAGTAGAGCAGGACGAAGGAAAGTATCGTGGAGTAGCCGATCGTTCCCAGACCGAAGTGAGACTCCGGAAGTGTTCCTGAAAGCCCGCCCCAGCCTCCGGCCGCGGCGAGACTGGCCGGAAGCATCACGAAGAAGATCCCGAAGGTCATAAGGACAAACTGGATAAAGTCGGTCAAGGACACCGACCACATTCCTCCGAGAAGGGTGTAAGTCAACACAACAGCCCCACCCATGAGGATTCCACTCACCAACTCCCAGTCGAGCATCGAGTGCAGGATCGTTCCGATGGCGATCACCTGGATGACAGCGATCATCGCGGCGTAAACGGCCATGATCACTGCGCTCAAAAGGCGGGCCTGGCTGCTGTACCGGGCCTCGAGCATCTCGCTGATGCTGATCACGCGGAGATTGGACAGTCGTGTCGTCAGGAAAAAGCCAAGTGCGAGGATACCGAGTCCGATCATGAAGACCAGCCACATTCCGGATAAACCGAACTCGTATCCGAGCCTGGCTCCGCCGACGGTGGAGGCCCCTCCGAGTGCGACAGCGGCCAGACAACCGATGTAGAGCGTGTACCCGAGGCTTCTTCCCGCTATCAGGTAGTCCGACGAGGTTTCACTCAGCCTCATTCCCTTCAAGCCCAGGAGGAGCATCAGGAGGAGGTATGCCAGCACGATCGTGAGGTCGAGGATGTGGATTCCGGATGACGGATTCAAAGTGCCCCCGAGTGATTGCCGTCGGCGACGCCTCGGAGACCCCGAACATGACGGATCTGCCGGTTCCGAGAGAAGCCGAATGACCGGCCGAGCGCCACATTGTAGCGGTCAGCGGCCCCCTCGCCCACCGATCGTTGAAGATCGACGGGACCCGTAATCCTGGCGAGCGGTCCGGTAGGGGCGCTGGATATGACACCCGAGCTGCGTCGGCGCAAAAACCTCAGCTGCAGGTGGATTCAGGTCCGGCCAGCGTCGCGTACCGACAAGCAGGCAGCTTCACACAAAAATTGGGATGAAACAGGGTCGCAAGGTGAGAAAAGAAATGAGGCGGGCGGCTCGAGCGGATAGGAAGAGATTTATATGACTAGAGGAAATAATGGGTCCTCGAAGGAGTCTCTCGAACCGTTCCGCCTCCTCGACAGTTAAGAGGCAATTCCAGGACCAGACCTGGGATTCCCATTCCCGATCGACTCATCCGGCGCCCTCCATCGCCGAAAACGCGCGCCGAGTCAGGGATTGTGATGCGTCCTGCGGACTCAGCGACCGGCGATCGCCAAGACGATGGAGGACACCTGAAGACCGCCCGGGAGGGCGATACCGCCCAGTCATGGGCCATCCCACCCACGTCTCCAAAGCGTCCCGCTCTTCCGTCAGTACTGGCTGGGAGTCTCGGAAATCCCCAACATCCGCCGCGCTTCCGCCGGCGTTGCAATCTCCCTGTTCAATTCACTCGCCAGTCGAACCGCACGGCCCACGAGTTGAGCGTTGCTCTCGGCTTTCTCCCCGCGGCGATAATAGATGTTGTCCTCGAGACCGACACGGACGTGCCCTCCGAGCAGCGTCGCCAAGGTCGTCATCGGAAGCTGGTAGGGACCGATTCCGGAACAAAGCCACAGGCTGCCGTCGGGAAACTCTCGCAGCAGATCCACCACGTTCTGAACTGTCGGAAAACTCGAGGTCTGGTAGCCCATCACCGTTTGCACCCAGTACGGCTTCCTCAAGAGACCCTGTTGGATGAGATCGCGAATGACCCAGGCGCAGCCCGGATGGTAGACCTCGAGTTCGGGGAGAATACCGCGTTCCTTCATCTCCGAGGCGTACCAACCGATCTGCTTGTAGGAGAACGGAAGACAGTCATCGTATTCGAAGGCCGGTCGGGGATGGGGCAGCGGGGCCTTCCTTTCCTTCATTCTGAACTTCCCCATGTCAGGTGCCAGATTGAGCGATGCGACTTCGGGATTCGCATCGAGGCAGGACAGCCGCTCCTCCATCGTCATGTCGAAGCCGCCTCCAGTCGTGTTGTTGATGATGATCTCGGGACAACGCTCTCGGATTTTCCGGTTGACCTCGTGCCAGACGGCGGTCGTCTTGGCCGGGCCCGGAAGATACTCGGGATCTCGAGCGTGCACGTGAACCATGGAGGCTCCCGACTCATACGCCTCGCCGACGGACTCAGCGATCTCTTCAGCTGTTTCAGGAAGGCTTTCGCTATATTCCCTGCCCTGGATCCCCCCATTGCAGGCGACGCAGATTATGACCGGAGGCATTCCGCTCCGGACCTTCTCCATGAAGGCGTACGAGTCCGCGTAATTCCAGATGTGGTCCCGTTCATTCGGCATGGCTCTGATACTCCTTGGCGATCCTGGTGTGGAGAAAAGCTACCTTCTGGCCTGTGGCGACGCAAGATCCGGGCGAGCAACCGTGCTCACGGGATGCCTTCGAACGAGCAAATCATCTCTGTTCGGAACCAGGGAGAAAGCGATGCCACCCCGGGCACAGAGTCGGATCGCTGCAAGCGGGACGTTCGTCAGCCCGGGAAAAAGCGAAGCGAATCCCCGGGTTTCGGCGTGTCGGAGTATCCTGAACTCTGAAAGAGTGAGATAGCGTCTGCGTTTCTCTGGTCACAGCCTCACGTTATGTCACGCACTTCGGGGTCCTTTGATTCGGCATCGGTGCTTGACCCAGGGTTGCGGTCGCCGCTGGCGCCCTGACCCTGGGCTCAACGTTCAAGGGTAACTCTTTCAGAGTTGGCATCTTTTGTGTTGAACACGGTTGCTCCAGGTCTACCAACGCGACGGCTTTCAACCCGTGGCCACTTGTGGTAGGGATTGGCATCAATGGTCAGCTCGAACCGAATCGCCCTCCTTCTCATACTCCAGACCATGTCGGCCATCGGATCGGCCGGCGCCGGCGCTCAGATTCCAGAGTCGGCAGAAACCGTGCGGTTCGATTACTACGCCGTAGGAGTCAAACTCGGCGAGATCGCCATCGACGAGGAGAACGGGAACCGATCTATTTCCGTTCGAAGGCGCGACACCTTCAGTCGCGAGTGGGGCGCCACAGTGAAAGCGGCGATCAATTCGGACGAAGCTACCTCGGAACTGCCTCTACCTCGGGACTTTCGAGCTCTCCTTCAGCATCTCGGATCGTTGGAGGAAATCAGCTGGTCGGCTGCTGCTGCCGTCGGGTGGCCTGACGCCGAGACGATCTACG
>CAJHYB010000453.1_pt1 | contig 18441 bp, 11 predicted proteins | sample 9198631 | NCBI WGS metagenome assembly CAJHYB01 (sample SAMEA7708354, study PRJEB35096) | sediment metagenome | biome: marine neritic benthic zone biome [ENVO:01000025]; feature: sediment [ENVO:00002007]; material: shallow marine sediment [ENVO:03000034] sea grass bed [ENVO_01000059] ... | reverse complement strand
TCAGGTGAAGGGCGTCGATACGGTCTGCTGCTCGTGAAATACTCAGACAAATAGCTTTGTATCTCTGCGCGAAACTCTTCTAGGCTCCTATTCTGAGACACGCGTTGCACTATCTTTTCGGTGAAGGACGTCCTCACACCGCAGGTCGAGGTGTCCAGGAGAGGAGGCTCGACAACACTTCCCCTTGCTTCCTTCCCACGGAACCGAGTGCCGAGTATCGCGTGTCGGGGTTGATCGCTTTGCTCTCACGCCAGCCGGACGAGTCGATCTGCCGCATTCGATCCAGCTGTTTCCAGCAGATCTCGTGGTAATGCCAGATCTGGGACCGGAGGTTCTTTCCGCTTGTCCGGCATTCCGTTATCGGAAGGTCCTCGATTCGCTTGCCGCAAAGTCCGCAATGATTGTGGATCGGGCGCTCGAGAGGATCACTGGATCCGTTGAACGGTTCCGGCTGGGCCGGGGGTTTGTCGACCAGAATGGGCCCCGCATCGTGAACCAGGCGAAGGACAGGCCGAGATTCCTTAACCCCGGCCGCCCTCGCCCCGGTTTGGGCTTCGATACTCATGTCAGGTCACATCTCCTCTCAGATTTCGAGCCCCTGACCTGACGGAGTGAGAGTTTTGCGGTGATTCTGTCACTTCTCACGGCTGCGCCAGGAAGGCCTCTGTTCTTTCCAGCGCTCCTGTCAGCAAGCGATGTGCCAAACGAATGCCGGTCGCCGTCGAAGCGCGGGTCTGGGCGGCGATCATGCCGTGTCGGGCGTCGCGAACGAGGCCTTCGCAGGAGGCGAGAGGTAAGAAGGATGCACAATTTCGCGAACAGATTGCACTTTCGGAAAAAGCAGACCGCAGCGTTCGTCCCTTCTTCAGGACGTTGGAGACTCTCCTGTTTCGTCCGGCAAGAGCTTCTTGTGCTCTCGGGCAATACCTCGGGCGAGGATGAGCCAGATAACGACGAAGAAGACCACGACAGCCGCAAAGCCGCGCGGACCGAAAGCCAGTCCACTGCTGCCAAGGACGAACACCACCCCCGCTGAGATCACATCCCCCGCACGGACGAAGAAAGTATCGACAGCCTGCTTCGCCTTGTATTTCATTTCTCGCGTCGTGGGCAGCCAGAGAGCGGCGCGCAAGGTGTTCATCAGGGAGTAGTCGACCGAGTTCTCCGCCGTCTTGACAATCGTTATGAGGAGGAGCACCGGGGCCACCGCGATCAGTGAGTAGCCGCCGAGAGCGATGAATGGAAGAACGAAGAGCGCTCCGCGCACGCCGATGTACTTCAACAGGCGTGACACCAGGAAGGACTGCAGAATAACGGTCAGAACGTTGACCCAGAAAAAGAAATTTGCGTAGAACAGGCCCGCGAACTCGCCCCCGGCGCCTGGTTCCTGAGCGGCCTTGTAGACGGTATCCCGAAGAATGAACTCACCGGTCGTATTGACGAGATTCAGTACCAGGATCAGAAGAGCGATAAGCAGAAGATACCGGTTCTGCAGGATGAGCTTGAAGCCACCCTCCTTACCCATCGGCTCCTCGGTCGGTTCCTGGCCGGTGGTCTCCCTGGGCGCTGCTTTCGACTCCCGTTTGTCGACGAAGTTTGTGAGGAAAACGGCGATGCCAAGACAGGCTGCAGCGACCACACACATGGAAGCGGCGTTCCCCGTCAGTACCAGAGTCTGCTCGGCGACCCTGGTCCCCAGAATGGCACCAACAGTCTGTCCGAGAAGGATAAACGGGAAGAGTCGTTTTCCTTGGTCCGGGAGGTAGATATCGTTACCGTAGGCCCAGAACTGGGCGATGACCATGTTGTTGAAGATCCCGACCCAGACGAAGAAGATCAGGCCGAGAAATGGAACTCCGCCTTCGGCCATCAGGTAGAAGACGACCATGTTAAGGATGAAGAAAGAGTTCACATAGGTGATCAGTTTGCGGCGGACGAATCGCTCGGCCAACCGTCCGTAAACCCGCACGATCGGCAGCAGAAGCACCGCCATCGCAGCGGAAGCATATGCTGCGAGTTCCGCTCCGTTCGGCTCCTGGCTCAAGAAAGCCTCGCGGGCCGGCTTCAGGATGTAATAGCAGACCAGAATGAAGAAGATGTTGAACGCCATCAAGAGCGCAGTCGTTCCCTCCCCGGGACGGACCTCAGTGAAGAGGTTCAACAACTTTTCCAGGGGATTCAGGGAGCGACTTTCATCTGGTGCCATGTTATTTTCCTGAAGATTACCGGACACGGGGGGCAGCGGGCCAAACGGCGCGAATTTTCGGGATTTATCCGACGAGTTTATAGCATAGCCGGGGTCGGAGAAAGTCGCACACTGGCGGCATCGCTCGATAGAGGAACGTCACGTTCCGTACACCCTGAGCGAGCGGCTCGCGCAGTCCTGACCCCGATCCGTGAAGTGAATGGTGTTGAAGCGAGGTGGAGTCTTTGAACGGCTTTTTCCGAATACTTCCGACGAATCGTGAGGAGTTCCCTACAGCGGCTCTCATGACCGCGTACTTCTTTCTTGCGATGTCGAGTGTGAGCATCATCAAATCGCTTCAGAACGCCCTCTATCTGGGACGGGTCGGGTTTGACTATCGGCTTCCCCTTGTCTACGTAGCGCTGGCGGCGCTCTCCGGCCCGATCGTCATGTTTTATCGATATCTGGGGAGGTCCTATTCGCATATCCTCCTCAGCGGTCTGACGCTGCTGTTTCTGTGCCTGAACCTGGCAGCCTTCTATTGGTTGTCAAGTTACGGAGAGGACCTCGTCTATCTCGCGTTCTACCTCTGGGGAGGCATCGCGACTGTCCTCCTGCCGATGTTGGGGTGGGTGATCTCTTATGATCTTTACACGACGCGCCAGGCCAAACGACTGTTCGCGATGCTCGGAACCGGCGGTATCCTCGGCGGCGTCGCGGGTGGGTTCTACACAGCAACCGTGGCGCCGACGACCGGGACCGAGCCCTTGATGTATCACGTGACCGCCCTTCTGGGCCTGATGCTGGGCGTCCTTTTCTGTGTTCATCGCCTGAATGGCGAACATCTCGGACGGAGGGTGGACGACCGTTCGGCCACGGCCACCCCAACCACAGCACGCCTGGACCGCCTGACCGGGCTTTTGAAGTCCGACTACTTCGCCAGCATCGCTGTGCTGGTCCTGATGACAGGAGCTGTCACCACCGTAATCGATCTTCAGTACAAGTGGGTCCTCGAGGACCGCTTCTCGAACTCCGAGGTGCAGATCACTCAGTTTTTCGGAGTGCTGCTGGGGACGTCCTTCATTCTCTCAGCGTTCATCCAGTTCTTCGTGACGAACAGGGTCTTGCGATCCTTCGGAGTCGGCATGGGACTGCTCCTGCTGCCAGCCGGAATTCTCGGAGCGTCGCTCGGTATTTTCGTCCTGGCCGCGTTCTGGGTTGCGGTCGGATTGCGGCTGACAGACGGTTGTCTCCGAAGCTCGATCTATCGAACCAGCGTCGAACTCCTTTTCCTGCCCAACTGGGGGAAACAGACTGTCGGCTTCAAGGGCTTCGTCGACCTGGTCGTTTTCCGCACTGGGGACGCCCTTGGAGCGGCCCTCTTCCTGACTGCCGCCCTGGTGCTGGAGATTCCCCTTACTCTCATCGTCGGCCTTGTCGCAATTGCTTGTATCGGGTGGATATTCCTCGCTAGAAAGCTCCAGGAAGGCTATCTTGGGGCTCTTCGCGAGAGCCTTGAAATCAAGTCGAGTCCTGTCTCGAGAGCAGCATTCCACATGGATGAAGCGGTCGCGGAACAAACTCTGCTGACAGCGCTGAAAAGTCCCAACCCGTCGAAGGTTCAGCTGGCCCTGCACCAGTTGGCGACGGGCCGTTGGGAATCGGATTCGCCCGAGGACGCCTTCACACTCTCCGGCGAAGACATGATGCAGTCCCAGGTTGCACCTCTGGCACACAGTCGGCCGGTCTGGCTCAAGGCGGTCGCTCCACTGCTCAACCACGACGACCGTCGGGTCGCGGCGTCCGCTCTCTCCGTGATTTCCAGGCTGAACGGCAGGGCACTCCGAAAGAAGCTCGAGAGCGTCATGTCGTCGGACTCCGTTCCGCGCAGCAGCTACCTGCTCTACCTCAGTGAGTATGTCGAAAAGGTCGAACGGTACCTGATTCCCGAGCAAGTGCTGAAATGGTCGAGCCATTCCTCGGAGAATAAGGCCGTGCTGCTGGCGGAACTCATGGGGTCCACGAGACACCCCGACTACAGAGCACTGCTGGAAACCTGGGCACGTGAAGAGCGGAGTCCCAGGGCGAAGGCCGCGATCGAGGCGCTCGGGCTTTACGTCGACCCTCAATTGACGTCGCTCTTTCTGGATCGACTCCGTTTTCACTGGAGCCGATCCTCGGCCCGAAAGGCTCTCGCCTGTACGGAGATGCGATCGTTCCCGAGCTGACCGCTATGCTGAAGGGTATCGACGTCGAGCCCAACATCAAGCGGGAGCTTCCTCAGATTCTGACAAGGATCAATACAGATCGGTCCAGAGAAGCGCTCATTGCCGGTCTGTACATGCCCGATGTCACAATCTCGTATCGGGCCCTGAAAGGACTCAACAAGCTCAGAGCAGTCGACCGACTTTCCTACGACCAGGACGCTTTTCTTCCAGTTCTCCAAATGTGGGCCAAGCAGTACTACGGCCTGCTGAACATCGACCTGGCTCTGCCTGAGAGATCCGGCCCGGGCTGTCAACTACTCGGCGCCGCCGTCGAGGAACGCATGAACTGGACAATCGAAAAAATCTTTCGGGGCCTGGCTCTCTTCATTCCTCGTGGCGAAGCCTACTTCTCGTATCTCGGATACACGAGCAATCGCAGGGAACTGCGAGCGAATGCGGTGGAACTGATCGACCTCCGACTCCCCGCCGAGCTCAAGACGACCCTTCTGCCGATCTTCTCCGACAGTCCGCCTCGCCACGTGCTCGGTGCCGGTCGGCGTCTCTTCGGTTTGCCCTCGACCTCGGCGGAGATCCTTTCGGAGGCACTTTTCGAGAGAGACCCATGGCTGAAGTGCTGCATTCTGTCTGCTCTGGTCGACTTGAGACATGAAATAGTGCGCCCTCGAATACAACAGGCGACACATGACCTGGACCCCCGCGTCCGAGAAACCGCGCAATGGGTGCTCGACAAGTGGTCCGGTTCAGCCGGCGCCGCGTTCTGACGAGTGTCCGGAGAGCCGCCACCAGACTCCCTCGCTCTTTTCTATCCGGTTCTTCTCGTTTACAGTTGCGCAGTAGGATGTTCAAGACCATCGAGAAGGTCCTGTTGCTTCAGGACATCGATATTTTCTCATTCGCATCGACCCGGCACCTTGCCGAGCTTGCTCAGGTCTGCCGGGGGCGGACGGTCCAACCGGCCGAGGTCATTTTTGACCGAGGCGATGAGTGCCAGACCCTCTACCTCCTGGTCGAAGGAACTGTCGACTTGACAGATGAACAAGGGTCGAGGAGGCCCGCCCGCAAGCAATGCCTCGATCTTTGGGATTTTTTCTCTGAAGGGCGGCACGCGATGCGGGCCGAAGCAACGGATGAGGGGACCCTCCTTGAGGTCACTTACGAGGACGTGATGGACATCCTGACCGCGGAACCCGAACTCTCGATCGCATTGCTCAAGTATCTAGCTCGGGCCGGAAGAGCCCTCGCTTCGGGCGGGCAGACCGATCTCGAGGTCTCAGGCCGAGACAACGCAGGAAGACGCAGTTCCGGTGCGAGCGGACGGTGGTAGACGTTCGAGTAGAGTCTCCCCGACGATCAGTGTCGTGCCCGAAAGTTGCAGCCAGGGAGGAATCATGAAGACAGTGAGTGTCCGGGCGCCGATGAGAGCGCCCCGCGGAACGGCAATCTCGTGTCGTGGATGGCATCAGGAGGCAGCCCTGCGCATGCTGATGAACAACCTCGACCCGGAGGTCGCCGAGCATCCATCGGAACTCATCGTCTACGGGGGTGGCGGAAAGGCCGCCCGAAACTGGCAGTGCTTCGACAAGATCGTCGAGACGCTCAAGAGACTCGGAAACGAGGAGACTCTGCTGATCCAGAGCGGAAAGCCGGTCGGAGTTTTCCGGACTCACGAGGAAGCCCCCAGGGTCCTGATTGCGAATGCTCACCTCGTTCCACGATGGGCGACCTGGGAGAACTTCAGGGAGCTGGACCGGCTCGGTCTGACGATGTATGGGCAGATGACGGCAGGGTCCTGGATCTACATCGGAACCCAAGGAATCCTGCAGGGCACCTACGAGACCTTCGCAGAGTGCGCCCGGCGCGACTTTGGCGGATCGCTGGCCGGCCGCCTTGTGGTGACAGCGGGGCTGGGAGGAATGGGCGGGGCTCAACCTCTCGCGGCGACCATGAACGGTGCCGCTTTCCTCGGTGTCGAAGTCGATGAGTCACGTCTGCGAAGACGTCTGGAAACCGGCTACTGCGATGAGATCTCAACAGACCTCGACGACGCACTCGGGCGAGTCCTGCAAGCACGCGAAGAAGGGAGAGCCCTCTCGGTTGGTCTGCTCGGAAACATCGCGGAGGTGCTTCCGGAACTCGTCAGGCGCGGCATCGTTCCGGACATCCTGACCGATCAGACGTCGGCTCATGACCTCGACGTCGGCTACATTCCCGCCGGACATTCGCTCGACGAGGCCTCCCGCCGGAGGGAGAAGGATCCCGAGGGTTATCGTTCTGCGGTCCTGGATTCGATGGTCCAGCACGTGGAGGCGATGCTGGAACTCCAACGCAGAGGGGCCGTGACGTTCGACTACGGCAACAACCTGCGAGGACAAGTGGCCGATCATCGAGGCTTCGATGAGGCGTTCCGGATCCCGGGCTTCGTTCCTGAGTTCATTCGTCCACTTTTCTGCCGCGGCTCCGGGCCATTCCGCTGGGCGGCCCTTTCGGGCGACCCCTCAGACATTCAGGCGACCGATGAGGCCCTTCTGGAGACTTTCCCCGACAAGGTGGCCCTCGCAAGATGGATCCACAAGGCGCAAGAGAAGGTCCAGTTCCAGGGACTCCCGTCTCGAATCTGCTGGCTGGAATACGGAGAAAGGGCCGAGATGGGCGCGAAGTTCAACTGGCTCGTCAAGAAAGGCAAGGTCTCGGCCCCGATCGTGATCGGTCGGGATCACCTCGATACAGGCTCCGTCGCCTCGCCCAATCGAGAGACCGAAGGGATGAAGGACGGCTCGGACGCCATCGCGGACTGGCCTTTGCTCAATGCAATGCTGAATACCGCCTGTGGAGCGAGTTGGGTGTCCCTGCATCACGGCGGAGGGGTCGGGATCGGCTACTCAATTCATGCCGGAATGGTCTGCGTCGCGGACGGTACGGAGATGGCCGACCGGCGTCTGGAACGGGTGTTGACGGCAGATCCGGGCACCGGAGTGATGAGGCATGCCGACGCCGGCTACGAAGACGCGGTCGAAGTCGCCAGGGAACGTGGAGTGGATCTGCCGATGGTGTGACGGGGTCAGGACGAATCCGTCATCCATTCTCCGTCATCTGCAATCTGCCATCTGAAAATGCCCATTCTGACCAACATTTCGACCCTCGCGACCTGCCGAGCCGAGGGTGCGCAATCGGAGATCCACACGATCCCGGACGCGGCGCTGGTTTGGGAGGGTCCCGATATCGAGTGGGTCGGCCCAAGCTCGGAAGTTCCGAGAGCCCATTCAGCTCTCGAGAAGGTCGACGCGGGCGGACGGCTCGTCATCCCAGGGCTCGTGGATTGTCACACACACCTCGCCTTCGGTGGTTGGAGGTCCGACGAATACGAACTTCGTCTTCAGGGTCGCGGCTATCTCGAGATCGCCAGATCAGGCGGAGGAATCCTCCGCACGGTTCGGGCGACGAGAGCCGCCGGCAAGGGTGAACTGGTTTCCCGCTGCCTGGGTTTTCTCGCCGAAATCGGTCGCCTTGGAATCACGACGATCGAGTGCAAGAGCGGCTACGGATTAGACTTCGCCTCCGAGCTGAAGCTGCTCGAGGTCTATCGTCGGATCAATCGAGTCCAACCGCTCCGAATCGTCCCGACATTTCTCGGGGCACATGTCGTTGCCCCGGAGTTTCGAGAGAATCGGGCGGACTACGTGAAACTCCTGATCGATGAGATGATTCCCGCCATCGAAGACCGGAACCTCGCCGATTTCTGCGACGTCTTCATCGAGGAGACGGCGTTCACCGCAAGTGAGGCGCGAGACATTCTGAAGACAGGTCAGGCTCACGGATTGAGATCCAAGCTCCACGTCGACCAGCTCAGTTCCTGCGGAGGTGCTGAGCTCGCAGCGGAGCTGAACGCTGTCTCAGCGGACCATCTCGAGTGTATCTCGGACGCGGGAATCCAGGCGATGGCGGGATCCGATGTCGTCGCCGTCAATCTGCCGCTGGCCTCCCTCTACCTGGATCAGAAGCCGATGCCGGCTCGGCGCTTGATAGACGCCGGAGTTCGACTGGCCGTCGCGACCGACTTCAACCCGGGATCGGCTCCCAGCTACAATCTGCCTCTGGCGATGATGCTCGCCTGCAATCAACAACGGCTGACGCCCGCGGAGGTGTTGAAGGGAGCGACGATCTTTGCCGCGGCAGCGCTTTGCCGAGAAGAGCGGATCGGATCTCTGGAGCCTGGAAAGTCGGCCGATTTCGCGATCATTGACTCGCCGGATGTCAACCACTGGATGTACCATTTTCGCCCCAACGCCTGCCTTCGGACATTCGTGCGAGGTTCAAGTTTGGATGCGTCTCATTCGGGCCCGAGCCACCCATGATGAGTGTCCGGCGCCCAGGTTCGGTGGAGACCAGACGCCTATGAAAAGCTTCTCACTTCCAGGAGTATCCATCCCTGAACGTCAGGAAGACGACCTGAGACTCGGCCACCTTCTGGGATCCGGTATCAGTGACCGGGTTCCCCCGCGAGCGGTCATCATCGGTTTCCCGTCCGATCAGGGGGTGCGTCGATCCGGCGGGCGTATCGGAGCTTCCAGAGCCCCTGACGAAATCAGAAAGCACCTGTACGGAATGCGGCCGGACGGCCAGAACCCAGCCTCCCGGCAACTGATAGAGCAGGTCCAGGATCTGGGGAATCTGGAGATTTCCGGAGATCCCGACCAGGACCAGTCACTTTTGGGTGTCGTACTCGCCCCCTACCTGAAAGAGAAGGTCCTGCCGATCATCCTCGGAGGAGGCCACGAGGCGGCCTATGGGCACTTCCTCGGATACGTGAACTCCCGGCAGAATGTCAGCATCCTCAATTGGTCCTGCGAGCCTGGAGTCGGCAGGGTTGACGAAGGTCAGGGACATTCGCGATCGGTCTTCAGGCAAGCCCTGGTTCATTCATCACAGTGTTGCCGGCTCTATACCGTCGCCGGTCTTCAGCCGCACCTGGTTTCGGCGATGCATCTCGACTTCATCTCTAATCGGAGCGGCCGCTACTACTGGCAGAGGGCGGTCAATTCCGATTCGATCAAGGAGATCTACTCCGGCGACGACAGCCGGCTGATGGTCAGCTTCGATCTTTCAGCCCTCGACCAGTCCCAGGCGCCTGGGGTCAGCTCTCCTTCCGTCGCCGGCCTCGACTCGCGGACCTGGTTGAGAGCCGCCTCCAGAGCCGGAAAGTCGGGGCGTGTCACGTCGGTCGAGGTGGTCGAACTCAACCCGCTGTTCGACCGCGATGAGCAGACAGCCCGGTTGGCCGCGCTGACTGTCTGGAGTTTCCTGTCCGGTATGGCGGAGAGGTATTGAATAGATGGCAGATGACGGATGACAGATCGAGACCGTGTCAGGTGGCCCGTTCGGATGTCAGGCACGGCTCTTTCCGGCATTCGACACCCGGCATCTCACCCCGGTTCCTCAATTTGAACTCCGCTTGATGCCCGCGATATCCTGTCCCCTTTCCGAATCGGTGACCAAGGCGTCGGGGGAAGAATGTCTGCTCAATCCTTCCAGGGGTTTCCGGAGGGGATCCTGGATTTCTTCGAGAAACTCCGGGCGAATAACAACAAGGACTGGTTCGACGCTCATCGCGACAGATTTGATGACGAGGTCCTGAATCCTGCGAAGGCGTTTGTGGAATCGATGGGGCGGAGGCTCCTTGTGATCGCTCCGCACATACATGCCGAACCTCGGATGAACGGCTCGATCTTTCGGATTTACCGAGACGTCCGTTTCAGCAAAGACAAGACGCCTTACAAGTCTCACCTCGCCATCTGGCTTTGGGAGGGGTCTTCCCGCAAAGGTGACAGCGCTGGGTTCTATCTTCATCTCGAACCCGGCAACCTTTCGCTCGGGGCTGGAATCTATCGGTTCGACAAAAACCAGATGAACAGGTATCGGAAGGCTGTGGATGAGCCTTCTTCGGGGGAGCGCCTTTCGAGCATTATCGAGTCGGTCGGGTCGAAAGAAGGCTTCGGGATTGGAGGTGAACTCTACAAGAAGGTGCCTCGGGGATACGATCCCGATCACCCTCGTGGCGGGCTACTCAAGCGAAAAGGACTCTACGCCCACACTCGGTCGGAACCACCTCACCTCGTCCACACACCCGAATTGCTCGACTACTGTTTCGAGCGATACCACGCGATGCTCCCTCTGCATAAGTGGCTGCTGGAGTCGGTTGTTTAGAAGGATTGAAGACTGAGGCTCAGCCGCCATCCGTCGGGAGCCATCGGCCATCCATTTTCCCCCGATTCGATAAACCAAATGCTTTCGAATTCGTTAGTAGTCTATAAGCTTCAGACTGAAGCGGGTCTAAGAGAGTCTAAGCAGGCATTGGAGGTTGAATGAGTAAGAGAATCAAAGCGAGCTTGTTCTGGTGTGTCCTGTCCATCTGTCTTTGTGGGTTTCTGGCGGCCTCATCGGTCGATGAGGTCACGCGTCCGCACGCCGGAATGCTTCGCTATCCCGATGTGAGTGGTTCGGAGATCGTCTTCGTTTACGCGAACGACCTCTGGACGGTCTCCAGGGAAGGGGGGCTCGCACGTCCGCTCGCCAGCCCACCGGGGCCAGAGGAATCCCCGCGTTTCAGCCCGGACGGGCGGACGATCGCTTTCGTCGGGAACTACGACGGCAACCGGGATCTGTATACGATTCCCGTCAACGGAGGCGTTCCGACCCGCGTCACATATCACCCGGCCGCCGAGGCACTCTCAGACTGGACGCCCGACGGTCAGCTGCTCTTCAACACGAATGCTTTCTCGCCCTTGTCGCGAATGCTGATGTTGCATACGACCAAAGCGGAAGGCGGTCTTCCTGAGAAACTGCCGGTGCCCTATGGCGGTGTCGGCGCGATCAGCCCGGACGGCGAATGGCTGGCCTACACGCCCCACACGCGCGACCAGAGGACGTGGAAACGGTATCGGGGCGGCATGGCCACGGACATCTGGCTTTTTCATCTGACCCGGCACGAATCAAAGAAAATAACGGACTGGGAAGGGACCGACACTCAGCCGATGTGGAACGGTGAAACCGTTTATTACCTGTCCGACCAAGGACCATCTCACAAACTCAACATCTGGTCGTACGACACCGGTAACGGACGTCGCCGCCAGGTGACCGAGTTTTCCGACTTCGACGTGAAGTGGCCGGCGATCGGTCCGGGATCGCGAGGGCGGGGCGAGATCGTCTTCCAGCACGGTTCCGATCTCCTCGCGTTGGACTTGCGGTCGAACAAGACCCGGACTGTCGAGGTTTCGATTCCGGGCGACCGCCCCGAGATCCGGACGCGGACGGTCGACGTCAAGAGTCTGATCTCGAATGCGAACATTTCCTCGACCGGAAAGCGGGCCCTCGTGGAGGCTCGCGGCGACATCTGGACTCTTCCCGCAAAAAACGGCTCCCCGCGCAATCTGACTCGGTCCAGCGGAGCCGCGGAACGCAATCCCGCCTGGAGCCCTGATGGTCGGTGGATCGCCTACTTCAGCGACGCAGGAGGAGAGTACGATCTCTTTATTCGATCCGCCGATGGAAAGGAGGACGCGCGTCAACTGACCCGGACAGGAGAGGGATTCCTGACCCGGCCGGTGTGGTCGCCTGATTCAAAGATGATCGCGTTCGGTGACAACGGCGGACGCTTCTACCTGCATGAAATCGACGGCGAAACGAAGCTCGTCGACACCGATCCAACCTCGAACGCTCCGCGTGCGAACTGGTCGCACGACTCGTCCTGGATCACCTACACCCGTTCGACCGACGACTCTCTGATGTCGGCGATCTACCTCTACGACGTGAAGTCCGGTGAAAAGCACCAGGTCACGGGCGGAATGTTCAACGACAGCTGGCCGACCTTCGATCGCAAGGGCGACTTCCTCTACTTCGCCAGCAACCGGGATTTCAGCGCGCCGCTTTACGAAGATCTCGGCACGACTTTCATCTACACGCAAACGGATCGCCTCTATGTGGTTCCGCTGAGAAATGATGTGGACTCGCCGCTCGCACCGAAGAGCGACGAAGAGACCGTGAAGGAAGACGAGAAGGACGAGGAGAAGGGAGAAGAAAAATCAGAGGGGAGTGAGACGGAAGGCGAAGAGTCCGAGGAATCGGACAGCGAGTCTGAAGAGGAGTCGTTGCAGATCGATCTCGATGGCTTCGAGCGCCGCGCCGTTCAGATTCCCGTCAAGAGCGGAGCCTTCACATGGCTCTCGGTCAATCACAAGGGGAACCTCCTCTACGTCCGGGGTGGTCTCGGCCGCCAAGGCCAGCCGTCTATCAAGCTCGTCGACGTCAATTCCGAAGAAGTCGAGGAGAAAACCGTATTGGACGGCTCGGGCTTTCTGGTGATTTCGTCGGACGGAAAGAAGATCCTTGTGCGGCAGCGACAGAAGATGGCCATCGTCGATCCAGCTCCGAAGCAGAAGCTCGACAAGCCGGTTTCTCTGTCCGGGCTGAACACGAGCATCCAGCCCCGCGAGGAGTGGAAACAGATCTTCACCGATGCCTGGAGGATTCAGCGCGACTACTTTTACGATCCGAATATGCACGGCGTCGACTGGCCGGACATTCGCCAGCGCTATGCCGCGATGCTCGACGATTGTGTGACCCGCGACGACGTCAGCTACGTGATCCGAGAGATGATCTCGGAAATCAATGTCGGCCACGCCTACTATCGAGGCGGAGGTGATGGTGAATCACAACCCAGAGTGTCGGTCGGCATGCTGGGAGCCCAGTTCGAATTGTCCGAAGGATCCTATCGGATCGGTCGCATCATTGAAGGGGCCGCCTGGGACGCAGACGCTCGTGGTCCCCTCAGTCAGCCTGGTGTCGATGTGAAGGAGGGCGACTATCTGCTGGCCGTCAATGGAGTTCCCGTCGACGCATCCAAGGATCCCTGGGCCTCCTTCCAGGGACTCGCCGGCAAGACGGTCACGCTGACTGTAGGGGCGAGTCCGACTCTCGACGGCGACGCTCGAGAGGTCATCGTCGACACGCCTCCGAGCGAACGAAACCTCCGCTATCGCGAGTGGATCGAAAAGAATCGAGCCTACGTCGACGAGAAGAGCGGCGGAAAGGTTGGCTACATCTATGTTCCGGATACGGGCATCAATGGCCAGAATAACCTGATCCGCCAGTTCTATGGTCAGACTCAGAAAGAGGCTCTTATCATCGACGAACGCTGGAACGGAGGGGGCCAGATCCCGACCCGCTTCATCGAGCTGCTCAATCGCCCCGTGACCAACTACTGGGCCGTCAGGCATGGCAGGGACTGGGCCTGGCCCCCGGATGCTCATCAGGGTCCGAAGTGCATGTTGATCAACGGACTGGCGGGTTCCGGAGGCGATGCTTTTCCTGCCTATTTCCGGCAGGCCGGCCTCGGCAAGCTGATCGGAACTCGGACGTGGGGCGGACTCGTCGGCATTTCGGGCAACCCTCGCCTGATCGACGGAGGAGCCGTCACTGCTCCCACCTTCGCCTACTATGAGACCGATGGAAGCTGGGGAATCGAGGGACACGGCGTCGATCCCGACATCGAGGTCACCGACGATCCCGCCAAAATGGTCGGAGGTCAGGATCCCCAACTCGACTTCGCGATTCAGCACATGCTCGATGAAATCGCGAAGAACGGCCACAAGAAGCCGCAGCGCCCAGGTTATCCGGATCGCAGCGGTATGGGAATCAAGAAGAAAGACATGTAGTCGTCCGAGGGACCAAACTTCGGATTCCTGGACCCCGACGCCCCGCAGCAGATTCGCCTCTCCTGCGGGGCTTTTCTTTTTCACCCTGCCTTCCCAAAGTTGCTATTATTCGGGTTTTGGTTTCCAACGGACCGAAGCCCCAGGGGGTCCAGAATGGGACCACGAGCGGCACAGGAGTTATAAGACGTGTCCAGGATCAACTCCCCGGAACTCGAGCGAAAGATTATCGCCTTCTGGAAGGAAGAGCAGTGCTTCGAGAAGCTCGTCGAGAAGAATCGTGGCAACCAGACATGGTCGTTCATCGACGGCCCCATTACGGCTAACAACCCGATGGGGGTCCATCACGCCTGGGGACGCACCTACAAAGATCTCTACCAGCGATATTGGGCGATGAATGGCCGCGACCTTCGTTACCAGAACGGATTCGACTGCCAGGGTCTCTGGGTCGAGGTCGAAGTCGAGAAAGAACTCGGTTTCGAGTCCAAACACGACATCGAACGCTACGGAATCGGTCCTTTCATCGAGAGGTGCAAGGAGCGTGTTCTCAAGTTCGCGGACATCCAGACACAGCAGTCGATCCGGCTGGGATACTGGATGAAGTGGGACGACTCGTATTACACGATGTCGGACGAGAACAACTACACAATCTGGCGATTCCTCAAGAAGTGCCACGAACGCGGGTACATTTACCACGGCAACGACGCAATGCCCTGGTGTCCGAGATGCGGCACCGGAATCTCCCAGCATGAAATCTCGAGCGAAGAGCGACCTCTCGTCACACATGTGTCCCCGACGGTTCGCCTTCCGATTCTCGACCGGTCCGGCGAGTTTCTCCTGATCTGGACGACGACTCCCTGGACTCTGACCTCGAACGTTGCCTGTGCGGTGAATCCGGAGTCCACCTACGTTCAGGTCCGTCAGAACGGATCTATTTACTACCTGATCAAGGAGAGGGCCGAGGATGTGCTTTCCGGGCAGGGTTCCTTCGAGGTGCTTTCCGAACTGCCGGGGCAGGATCTGATCGGGCTGCGGTATGAGGGACCGTTCGATGAACTTCCGATTCAGGACGCCTCGCAACATCAGGTCATTCCGTGGAAGGAAGTGAGCGCCGAAGAGGGCACCGGCATCGTTCACATTGCTCCGGGCTGCGGAAAAGAAGACTACGAGCTGGGACAGGAATTCGGCCTGCGTCCGATCGCCCCAATAGACGAGAACGGGCTCTTTTTTGAGGATTTCGGTTCCTTCACAGGACAGTTCGCACCGGACGTTGCGGAAGAAGTCATCGGGTCCCTGAAACAAAAGGGCCTGCTGCACAAAGCAGAGCCCTATCAGCACAATTACCCGATCTGCTGGCGATGCAAGACGGAGCTCCTCTTCCGGATGGTGGACGAGTGGTACATCGGCATGGATGAACTTCGCCACAAGATCATCGACGTCACGAAGAAAACCTCATGGATCCCTGAGGTCGGACAGCAACTCGAGATCGAGTGGCTGAACAACATGCACGATTGGATGATCTCGAAGAAGAGGTATTGGGGGCTCGCTCTTCCCATCTATTTGTGCGAGTGCGGCACATTCGATGTGATCGGCGGAAAAGAGGAACTCCAGGAAAGAGCGATCGAGGGCTGGGAAGAGTTCGAGGGCCAGACGCCCCACAGGCCGTGGATCGACGCGGTCAAGATCGCGTGCCCTTCGTGCGGGAAGCCGGCGTCACGCATCGAGGACGTCGGAAACCCCTGGCTCGATGCCGGAATCGTCCCTTATTCGACAGTCCACTACAACACCGATAGGGATTACTGGAGCAAATGGTTCCCGGCGGACTGGATCTCCGAGAGTTTCCCCGGACAGTTCCGAAACTGGTTCTACGCGATCCTGGCCATGAGCACCGTGATGGAGAATCGCGAGCCCTTCAAGCAGAACTTCGGCTATCGCCTGATGAAGGACGAGGACGGCGAGGAGATGCACAAGAGCAAGGGCAACGCCATCGACTTCAACGAGGCAGCCGACAAGATCGGTGCCGACCCCATGAGGTGGATATTTGCCTCGCACAATCCGGACTACGATCTCCGCTTCGGATACCACCGGATCCACGATGGGTGGAGGCAGTTTCTGACTCTCTGGAACGTGTACGAGTTCTTTATCACGTATTCGCGAATCGACGGATTCGACCCGGACTCCTCACGAGTTCCTGTCCCTGAGAGATCTCTGCTCGACCGGTGGATCCTGAGTCGATTGGGTCAACTCGTCGACTCGGCACGGCTCAACTACGAACGGTATAGCATCCACATTTTCATGCGGGAGGTGGTGTCGTTCATCGACGCTCTGTCGCGCTGGTACTTGAGGCGCAGCCGCCGCAGAATCTGGAAGAGCGAGGACGATCACGACAAGAAGTCGGCTTACCAGACGCTCTGGCAGTGCCTGGCGACCCTCACGAGAACGCTCGCCCCGATCATCCCCATGACCAGCGAGGAGATGTACCAGAATCTGGTGCGTTTTCATTCCGACGAGGAGCCGATCAGCGTCCACCTGAACGATTTTCCCGTGGTGGGTGAGTTCGTTGTCGACGCGTCGCTGATCGCCAGCATGGACACCGTCCTCAAGCTGGTCGAGCAGGGCCATTCCGCCCGCTCCAAGGCGGGAGTGAAGGTCCGTCAGCCTCTGGCGGAAATGAAGGTGGTCGGGGCAGGGCTCGGTTCGTCCGCCAACCTCGACGGTCTGGAGTCGCTGATACTCGATGAGCTCAACATTAAGAAGCTCACCTTCGCTCAAGCCGCCGCCGAAGCCTACGAGATCTCGGTCAGACTCGACTCGAAGGCTTGCAGACCCAAGTTCCGACGCGACTTCGATGCCGTGGCCCAAAGCCTCTCTGAGCGATCGGCGGAGACTGTCGCCTCAGAAGTCGGCGCTGGGAAGACTGTCCAGCTCGAGGCAGACGGTCGGCCCTTCGAATTAGAGCCCGGCGATGTCGTCGTTGAGAAAACGCCGGCCGAGGGGTGGGTGCTTTCCGACGGAAGCGGTGTTCTGGTGCTGATAGATACCCGTCTGACGCAGGAACTTCGAAGAGAAGGCCTGGTACGCGATCTCGTGCGTCACATCCAAAAGCTCCGCAAGGAGATCGGACTGCAGGTCGACGATCGAATCCTCGTGAGCTACTCGACGGGAGATGAGACTGAGGCCGCGATCGAATCCCACCGCGACTACCTCGCCAACGAGATCCTGGCTCTGCAGCTGGATCGGACCGAGGGCCTTGACGAGGCACACGACATCCAACTCGGAGAAGAGGTCGTCCAGGTCGCGATCGCGAAAGCGGTCTGAAAGTCGGAGAGCCAGAAATTCTGAAGGGTGGAAAGTCCGGGTTTCAGAGGATCAGATCGGTCGACTCCGAGTCATCGATGAGATCTGAGCAATCGGAGCAATCCGTGGAACCCGTGCAATCCGCGGCGAAGCTGGAAAGTCGGAACCGAGCCTGAAGGCGGGCCGAAAGGGGTGTCCTGAACCTTGACCGGGCTCCTCACTTCTGGAAGATCTGCAGCCGGTTCTCTTCAAGATCTCGCAGTACGAATGAACGGGCCTTGACAGTCTCATCGTCAAAGATCCGCTCATCGACGTCCACTCCAAGCTGCGCGAGCCAGGCGTGGGCCGCGTCGATATCGTCGACGTAGAATCCGGCCTTGAAGAGACCTGTCCGCGGGTGGGGAGCCTGGGAAGCTGATCTGAGTCGGATCACTTCCACCGTCAGCCCCGCGCGACTCAGGATGCGGATGGAGTACCGTCCGTCCTCCGCCTCGATGTGGCGCAGCTCCTTGAGGCCGAATGCACGGCGATACCAGTGCGCGGCGGCAACATCGTCGCTGACTTGAACCGCAAAGAAGCTCAGGCCGACGATGTCAAAGGGAGGATCGCCTTCCGGCTCCTGCTGGCCACGGACAGAGGGAAGCCCCAGCAGAGTCACGAAGAGAAGAATTCGCGCAACCATGAACCGTCCTCCCTTTGGAACCCTTTCCGGTCAGGCCTTCAGACCTACCTCCAGTAGGCGGACCTGAGCGTTTCCAGGGGAAATCCTGGTCAAAGAACACGTGTGAGGTCACTATCAGGCGAATCTCCCGGATACTGAACCCGAGGGAGCAAATGTTCTCGTCGATCAGAGCCGCCGATTGAGGTCAGCACTTCCCAACCCAGAGTGATTCCAGACTACGTCAGACCAAGCCACTCTCGGGCCTGTTCCAAGTCCCGGAACACTTGTATCTCAATCGCTGAGTCCTGCCGGATTGCCTCGTACATGCGCGATAGTCCGTAGGCGAGTTCATCCGGCGCGACGAAC
>CAJHYB010000065.1_pt1 | contig 18462 bp, 20 predicted proteins | sample 9198631 | NCBI WGS metagenome assembly CAJHYB01 (sample SAMEA7708354, study PRJEB35096) | sediment metagenome | biome: marine neritic benthic zone biome [ENVO:01000025]; feature: sediment [ENVO:00002007]; material: shallow marine sediment [ENVO:03000034] sea grass bed [ENVO_01000059] ... | reverse complement strand
TGATCCGGAAGAGCCGGGTACTCCCGCGATCGTTCGTGGTGAAGAGGATGTGTGAGCCGTCTCGAGACCAGGTGAGACCCGTCGGGTTGCGGTCGAATTCATCACTGAGAGATCGAGGAGCTGCATTCGGGCGCAGCGGCTGGACGAAGATGTCCGGCTGGTCTCCGTATGGCTGATCCGTCCGCACGTAGGCGACGGTTTGTCCGTCCGGTGAGATCTTCGCGGACCGTGAGCTGTAGTCCTGGCTCGTCAGCTGGATAGGTGCCGGCACCGACCCGGCGTTCACGTCGTCCAGTCCGACCGTCCACAATCCCGATGTCCAGTCGCCGTCAAACTGGTCGCCTGTCCGGTTCGACGAGAAAACCAGGGAGTTGCCGTCGGGTGACACTTCCGGTCCAGTCTCTGTCCAGGCCTCGCCCTCGGTCAGCTGAGTCGTCGAGCCGTTCCCGATTTCGAAGAGAAAGAGATGCTGACGTCTTTCGTCGAGGTATCCGCGACCGTTTGCCTTATAGACCGCATCCTTGACCACGTCGATGGGCGCCTTCAGGTGTTTTACTGCGCCCTCTTGCGACTTTGGCTTTGCACGAGGACCGCTCAGCGTGAGAATCATTCTCTCGCCATCGGGCATCCATCGCATTCCTCCGACGCCTCCTTCGATGTGGCTGGCCTGCATCGCTTCTCCACCGTCCCTGGGCAGGAGGAAAACCTGGGAGGACTTGTCGGCGTCCGATTTGGTCGACTCGGGCCCGCGGCGCAGAAAGGCGATCCTGGATCCATCGGGGGACCAGAACGGCGATCCGTCGCCCGTTCCTGCAGTCAGCCGGGTCGCGTCTTTCGACCCGTCCGACGAGACGATCCAGATCGACCGGTCCCTTCCGCTGCGATCTTCCTTGACGTCCGAAACGACGAAGAGGACCTCCTGGCCGTCCGGTGAGATCTGGACGTTGCTGACGAAGCGGAAGGAAAAGTAGTCCTCAGGCACCATCGGGCGCCCGCCGGCGTCGGCTCCCTCGGCACCGAGAACCGTCCACGAAGTGAGAGCGATGGTCACGACGAGCGCGGCACGCCTTGAACTCAGCGCTGGACAGCGTTTGAACATGCAACTCCTCCTGCGCCAAGACAACCATAGCCAACAGCGAGCTGGCAAGTCGTGGACCACTCGGTGAAAGAACCATATAGACGGGGTCTCAGGTCGCAGGTCTGAGGTACGTCCGGCTCTTTCGACTTCCGACTTGATCCTTGCGATTTTTTCAAACCACGTTCTTTTCTTCACATGGTCTCCGTCGCTCGAACCTCTCATACTGCAACGAAGAGATATCGATCGTCCGGGCCCCATCGAAGAGGATCTCCTCCGACATGAGTTGGCCGGCGACTGGACCGTGCATGAAGCCGTGTCCACTGAAGCCGGTGCAGGCAAAAAGTCCTTCAACTTGCGGAAGTTTTCCCATGATCGGCTGGTGATCCGGTGTGACCTCGTACAGACCGGCCCACTCGGAAATCAACGCGGCCTGTTCGAGTCGTGGAAATCGACGGATTGCGTTCTCGAGATGAACGAGCTTCCAGTCCTCATCTATGGAGATGTCGAAGCCTGGACCCTGGTCGGGATTCGACATGCCGGTCAGAATGCCTCCCCCTTCGTAGTGAAAGTAGAGTGCCTGACTGAAGTCGATCACGAACGGAAGGCGCCTGTCGACACCCGCGATCGGGCTGGTCACCGCCATCTGTCGCCGAATCGGACTGACCGGCAGGTGGAGACCGAAAATGCGACCCAGCTCGCCAGACCAGGGTCCTGTCGCGATGACGGCACAATCGGTCGAAACCTGCCCCTTGGAGGTCTCGACTGCCGTGACTCGACCCGCAGCCCTTTCGAGCCCGGTCACGGTGACCTCTGTTTCGACCTGTACGCCGAGGCGCTGAGCCTGCGCCAGGTATCCCTGCAGGACGCCCGACGGATCAGCGAGTCCATCCTGGTTATTGAAACTGCCTGCAATGATTCCCTCGAGATCGATCAACGGTGCCATTTCCCGGATTTCTGCCAGATCCAGGATTCGTGTCCCGAGACCGAAGCCGCGCTGCAAGGTGGCGGAGCTGCGGAACCTCTCGAGATCTCTGGCGTTATCGATCAGAAAGAGGTAGCCGCAAAAGCGTAAATCGATTTCCTGGTCCATTTCCTCAGGGAATCGCCGCAGCATTTCGATACTGTGGAGGGACAGCTCGATGTTGACGGAAGATGAGAATTGATGTCGGATCCCGCCGGCGTTTTGTCCTGTCGCCCCCATTCCGCAGAGTTCCTGCTTTTCGAGGACAAGAACATCTGCGCAGCCGGCCTGAGCCAGGTGGTAGGCCGTGCTCGCCCCCATGATCCCCCCGCCGATAATGACGACATCTGCAGTGTGTTTCATTCCGCCATTGTGCAGGAGGACGTGGAAGAATGCGATGGATCCGGGAGCGGAAGTGGCATCCGGAACCGCTCCGAACAACGCCGATATTCGGCGTCGGCGTCCGTCCTCGGCAATCCACAGTCCCGTCGGTACGCCAGGATGGCGCCCGAACTGTGCCGTTCGCAACTCGTGGCAGCACCACGGCTCGAGCGGTTCGGGTCGATCGACCCTGATGGGACGGCTCAGGCGGAGGCGCGCCCCTTTCCGGATACGAAAGTAGGGATTCCCGCCGAATCACTTGTCGCGGGCAGCGAGTTCGCGGGCTTCCTGACTCTTCGGCTCTGTCGTCTTCTTCTCGAGGTTGACGAGCCAGATCAGCACGGCTTCGCGCCCGTCAGGCGCTTTCGTGAGGAGACTGATGTAGTACTGAGGGTGTTCTTCAGCGACGACAGTCCAGCTCTGATAGGAGTAGTCGCTGAACCCGTTGTCGATGACGCGAGCTGCGACAGCGTCGTTTTCCTTGAGGAAGTCGAACGCTGACGCCGCACCTGTGCCTGTCGGCTCGGCCACGGTTTCGCCCGGCACACCTCTCAGGGGTGCAGGTTTGTCCCTGGGTGCCGGTTCATTCGGGATCAGAATGTAAGAAGGAACCTCCTGCGTCTCCACCGGGAACTGACTGCCTGCAGAACGAGCGGGAGCGCCTTCTTGAATGATCACCGGTGTTGGAGCGGACATCAGGCGGGTCACCTGAGGCTTCGGCTTGGGAGGCGGGAGACGGAAGAGTCGCCCTTCTTCCGGCCTGTTGATTTCATGGTAAAGACTGACGACTTTCCGCACGGCGCTCTGCCGGATGCCGGAAGAAACCAGGAGGACGGTGACCGCCGCAAGAATGAGGAGGTAACAGGCGAGCGAGAGAGACTTTGCCGTCAGGCTCGTTTCACGAGGTCCGCCACGCTGGATTGAAGCCGTGCTCGATCGTCTGAGCAGCTTGGCCTGCTGGCGCAGACGTTCCGGATTCGCCTCGGCCTCTTGAAGTCGCGGTTCCTGTATTCTCGGGTCCACGCCTACGTTGCCTCCTTGTTCCTCTTCAAACTTCTCTGACGCAGATAGGCCTGGATGAGTTCATCGATGTCCCCGTCGAGAATGGAATCCACATCGCCTCGATCGACCTTGGTGCGGTGATCTTTAACCAGCCGATAGGGATGGAGCACATAAGATCGGATCTGGCTCCCCCAGGCGATGTCGGCCTTGCCGGCTTCCAGTTCATCCATCTGTTCGCGTTTCTTCTCCATCTCGAGTTCGAAAAGACGCGATTTCAGCATCTTCATCGCCATATCTTTGTTGCGATGCTGAGAACGTTCGTTCTGGCATTGCACGACGATTCCGCTTGGCGCGTGCGTGATTCGAACGGCCGAGTCGGTGACGTTCACATGTTGACCTCCGGCACCCGAAGAGCGGTAAGTATCGACACGCAGATCCTTCTCATCGATCTCGATTTCGATGTCGTCATCGATCTCGGGGCTGACAAACACGGAGGCGAACGACGTATGTCGTCGCGCTCCGGCGTCGTACGGAGAGATTCTCACGAGGCGATGGACTCCGATTTCTGCAGACAACAGTCCGAAGGCCCAGTCGCCCTTGATCAGGAAGCTGATGGATTTGATGCCAGCCTCATCCCCGGCCTGGTGGTCGATGATTTCGGTTTTGAAACCGGATTTTTCCGCCCAGCGGAGATACATGCGGGAGAGCATCTCGGCCCAGTCCTGACTCTCGGTTCCTCCAGCTCCCGGGTGGATCGTCATGAACGCGTTGTTCGAATCGTGCGGTCGAGAGAGGAGCGTCTGAATCTCAGTCTCCTCGACCTGGGATTCGAGGGCCGCGAGCTCCTCGCTGATCTCGTCCTGGACGTTTTCGCCCTCGTCGGCGAGTTCGATCAGCGTTTCCAGATCGCTCAGTTTCTGTCTGCAGTCGGATGCTTTGCCAAGAGCATTCTCCAACTGACGTCTTTTGCGAAGCACCGGGCCCTGGAGTTCCGGATTGTTCCAGAAGTCCGGATCGGCGATCTGGACCTCGATCGCTGAGAGCTCTTTTTCCTTCCCGTCTACGTCAAAGATACTCCCAGAGATGGCCGACCCTCTCGCTGACTTCCTTGAATCTATCTTGAAACTCTTCCACGCTTATTGACTCCTCACGGTCTTTCTTGCCCGTCGGGCCTTTCGACCGGATCTTCTCCGCGGTCTGCGCCTCTTCAAACGACTTGGAGCCAGCCAGGCGAACAGCGGAGCGCCGAGCGCCAGAACCAGATGAGGCCAGTCCCCAATTATAGAATAAACAGATCTGTGGGAGTTCCCTGCCGCCTCGACATAGAGGATTCCACTCTCCTGAAGATCGAGTTCCTTTTCGATTCGCCCCCAGGAGTCGATTTTTGCACTGATCCCGCTGTTGGCGCAGCGGAGGAGGGGTTTCCGCGTCTCGATGGAGCGGAAGGTCGCCTGCTCCAGATGTTGATGGGGAGCGGCGGTCCGTCCGTACCAGGAATCGTTCGTAATATTGACCAGGATCTCGGCGCCATTCCGGGATGCCGCACGAGCATGCTGGGGAAAGATGGCCTCGAAGCAGATCATCGTTGCGAACGTGACGCCTGGCTTCACGAGATCTCCCGTGTTCACCTGACCACCCGGCTGGAAGCCGGTCCGAACCTCCTGAACCAGTGGCCGAAAAAAGCGGCTGAAGATATTCCGATAGGGAACAAACTCTCCAAATGGGACGAGGTGGATTTTGTCGTAGCGGTAAGTGGCTTTCCCGTTTGCGTCGAGCAGGAAAGCGGAGTTGTAGTAGCCGCCTTCGCCGGACGGTTGGAAAGCGCTGTTGAAAAGGAGCGGAACTCCATACGTCGAAACTTCGCGCTCCCAGAAGGATGTGTAGTAGTAGTCCCTTTCGAAGAAGTACGGGTTCTGAGCCTCGGAAAAGACGACCCAGTCCGCCCTGTTTCTCCAGGCTTCCTGGTAGTAGGAGGGAAGAGTGTCAAAGTACTCGGTGGAGTAGTCGTCCAGGTTGCCGGCCAGTCGGATGTTCGCCTGAACCAGCGCGACTTTGAACGGATCACCGCTTTTCGGTTCCCAGATCCCCAGACGGAAGCCCCCGTAGAGCAGCACCATGGCGATGAGTCCCACGAATGCTCCTGGCTGTCGCCACTCACCACGAATCGCGCTCAAGACGGCGCAGTTTCCCGCCACCACCAGAAGCGAGACGAGGAAGACACCCCCGAGATCAGCGACCTGGACCAGCGCCAGGAAGGGCTGCTGAGAGTATCCCAGCAGGGCCCAGGGGAAGCCGCCTCCGACAGAATAGTTGCGGATGAGCTCGCAGAGGACCCAATAAGCGGGCGCGCAGATGAGCGTCAGTTCGGCTGATTTTGCCGATGTCAGCCGGCACAGCACAGCGAAAGGTAGGTAAAGGGCCGCCAACAGGACGGCCAGCGCGAGAAGAGAGAGAACAGCCGGAAGGGCCGAGAACCCACCGAAGCTCTGAAGGACATTCGGGATCCAGTAGAGAGTGAGCGTGAAGAAAGTCCCGAGTCCCAGAAAGTGGCTGATGGTCAGCTTCAACCAGCCGGGCTTTTTCAGGATGTAGGACAGATAGGGAACGAGCGCGACCCAGGCGAGGGGATGAAGCGATGCCAGCGGGAACGCGAGGGACAGAAGGACGCCTGACAGAACGCAGAGCGTCGTCCCGGACTTCCTGAAACGCCACATCAGGAGTCAGGCGGAAACTGAGCTCTCTTGACGAAAGTGTCGAACTGGTCTCCTTTCAAGCGTTGGGACATCTCGACTGCTTCCTCTCGCGACACAAACTTGCCGACCCAGACCCGGTAGTACCGGTCTCCACTGAACGTGGGGTCCACGAGGATGCCTTGATAACCCTTCTGCCGCAGCCGTTCCAGGAGTCTTCCGGCGTCACGCTCATTGTTCACAGCCCCGAGCTGAACCGTGAATCCGTTCCGGATGTCTGTCGCCGAATCTCGGGCGGTCACCGACCCGTTCGGGGATCCGCCGGCCGGCGGTGTCGAAGAATCGTGTGGAGGCACGGAGGTCTCAGGGGAGAGAGCCGTAGACTCCTCGACGGGTGGCTGACGGACGCTCTCAGGGTCATCCGTCTGACCGGATGAGGTTTTCTCGTCGTCTTTGACGAGGTCGTCATAAAATTCGAGGTCGTCCTGGATATCGGGGTCAGGTTGGTCAGCTTGCGCTACGGTCCCAGGAGCGGCCTCCCGAAAGTAGGTTCGGCCGACGTAGATGCCCCCGGTAAAGCAGATCAGGAGACCGATCGTCACGAGCGCGTAGACGGCCGTCGAGTTCTTGCTGTCCACTAAGCCATTCAATCGGTCTTCTCCTCAGGCGGAGTCTGCCTCGGAAGGAACGCATTCATGAGGTCGATCGGCATCGGGAAGATAATCGTCGAGTTCTGTTCCATACCGATCTCAGACAGAGTTGAGAGGTAGCGCAGTTGGAGCGTGATCGGTTCCTTGGCCAGAGTTCTGGCGGCATCCAGCAAGCGCTGCGCTGCCAGAAACTCTCCTTCGGCGTGGATAATCTTGGCACGTTTCTCGCGCTCCGCCTCGGCTTGCCGCGCCATGGCGCGCTGCATATCCTCGGGCAGGTCAACGGTCTTGACCTCGACCATAGAGACCTTGATTCCCCAGGGATCAGTCTGTTCATCGAGGATGGTCTGCAGCTTCTCGTTGAGCGTTTCACGCTTGCTGAGCAGGTCGTCAAGTTCCACCTCGCCCAGGACCGATCGGAGAGTCGTTTGCGCCAACTGGGAGCAGGCATAGAGGTAGTTTTCGACGCTGACTACGGCCGCATTGGGATCGACAACCCTCAGGTAGACGATAGCGTTCACCTTGACCGAGACGTTGTCGCGGGTGATGACATCCTGAGGTGGGACGTCCATCGTCACCGTTCTCAGGCTGATCCTCTCGAGTCGATCGATTGGAAAGAAAACGAAGATGAGTCCCGGACCCTTGGGGTCGGGGAGCAGCCGGCCCAATCGGAAGATAACGCCTCGTTCGTATTCACGGAGGATTTTGACCGAAGCGATCAGATAGAGAACGATGATGAAAACGGGTATGAAGAGTGTTGGAAGCATGGTGGTCGAGCCTCAAGCCCAGTTAAGAACTTAACATCCAATTCTGACGCCGGACCCTCGCCGTGAGACCCCGGCCTGCAGCGAACTCAATGACTGGCCTCGACCCTCAGCTGAAGATTCTCCGCCTCCAGGACGAGCACCTTGGCGCCGGGAGAAATCGGGTCTGACGAAATCGCCTCCCACCATTCGCCTTTGACAAAGACCTTGCCGCCATTTGCATCGATCGCACTGCGGGCAACTCCCACGGCTCCGACAAGAGATTGATCCCCGGTTACGATTCTCGAAACCTGGGCTCGGAATATGAGTCGCAGAAGGAAGATCGAGATCACTGTGAAGCCGATGACGATGCCCACAGCCAGGGAGGTGTTCACGCGGAGTTCCGGGAACGGGCTGTCGATCAGGATGAGGAGTCCGAGAAACATGGCGATGCCACCCCCGATTCCCAGGACCCCGAAGCCCTGGACTTTGACCTCCGCCACGATGAGCCCCAGGGCGAGCAGTATCAGGCCCACCCCGACCAGGTTGACAGGCAACATCGAGAACCCCATCAGCGCCAGGAGAAGGCTGATCGCCCCTCCGACTCCAGGGACGATCAGGCCGGGATTCGAGAATTCCATATAGAGCCCGAGCAACCCCAGCATTCCGAGGACGAGAGCCACGTTCGGATTGGCTAAGGTCGCCAGAATCCGCTGCCGAAGATTCATCTCGAACAGTTCGATTTCCTGGGACGCAGAGTTCAGCCGCACGACGTCCCCGTTGAAACGACTGACCTCCAGGCCCTCGAGCTTCGCCAGCAGATCTTCCTGGTCCTCGGCGATCAGGTCGATCAGCCCTCCCTCGAGAGCCTCCTGCTCGGTGTAGGAACTGGCTTCCTCCACCGCGGCCTGAGCGAGTTCGTAGTTTCTCTTTCGCCTCTCGACAATGCTCCGGAGATTCGCCAGTGCGTCGTTCTTGACCTTCTCGAGCATGACTTCGTTCTCCATGCCGAAGGGAAAGACGGGAGTCGCGGATCCTGTGTTCGTCCCCGGAGACATCGCGGCAACATCCGCTGCGAGAAGGATGAAGAAACCGGCTGAGGCCGCGTGGACGCCTTTCGGGTTGACGTAGCAGACCACCGGCGTCTCCGAATTCAGAATCTCCTGAACGATCTCCTGCATCGAGATTCCCAGACCTCCAGGAGTCGCAAGTCTGATCAACAGGAACTCGGCTTCTTCGTCTGTTGCGCGAGCCACGGCCGACCTGATGAACTCAGCAGTGATGGGGTCGATGACCCCGTCGATTTCGACTTTCAGTACCTTGGCCGATGCCGGGGTCGAAAGAAGTGCGAGAAGGGCCGCGAAGCAAAGCCACCTCATGGAACCAGTTTAGCAGGCGCGTGCTGGCCTTGAAACAATTACCGGTGTGCTGCTGACCGGACGGACCGGCGGGACCTCAATCCTCCCGGGATACCCGGGCCTTCGACTCGGAGCCTGCGACTCCCATATAATCAACGCGAAATGGTGACGGTTCGTTTTTTTGCCGGGCTTCGGGAGATCATGGGTTGCGGAGAGCTTCGTGTAGCGGCGGCGGATGGAGCATCGGTCGGCGATGTTTTTCACGGACTCCAGCAGGAACATCCTGCGATTGCTCCCTTTCGCCCGATACTCATGATTGCCGTCAACCAGGAATATTCAGATTGGGAGCAAACCGTCAGGGAGGGCGACGAGATCGCTTTCTTTCCGCCGGTGAGTGGAGGTTCCGGTCGACGATAGGGGGCTGGACCGGCGTCGTCGCACCAGCGAAGAGAGAAGAAAACGGGTCGATGACCAGTTGCGGGGTCAAGTTTTTTTCATTTCTCCCTTTCATGTTTTCCTTCTGGCGCTTTATTCTTGCGAGACTGAAGGAGACAATCGGCCGCCAGAACGCAGCTCAATCTGAGAATCCGATGATTCGCATCGTCAAGAGCCCGATCAATCGGGGCGAAATCCTGGATGTCGTGTCGGATCCTGCGAGCGGAGCGCTGGTCATGTTCGACGGGGTCATCCGGAACCACGCTCGAGGAAAGCGGGTCACCCATCTCTTCTACGAGGCCTATCCTGAGATGGCCGCCCGTGAGATGTCTCGAATACGCGAGGAGGCCGTGCAGCGTTGGTCACTGAAGCGGGCGGCGATCGTTCACAGGATCGGGCGGATGGAAATCGGGGAGAGCAGCGTCGTCATCGCGGTGACGTCAGCCCACAGAGCAAACGCCTTCGACGCTTGTCGATTCATCATAGACACTCTGAAGACGACAGTTCCGATCTGGAAAAAGGAACATTACGCCAACGGTGAATGCTGGATTGAGGGGAACGCAGATGAAAGCAGCAGTTCTGACGATCAGTGACGGGTGTTACCGGGGCGAAAGGGAGGACCTTTCAGGTCGGGCCCTTTGCGAAGTTCTGGAGGCCAACGAATGGCAAGTTGTTGAAGCGACCATCGTGCCGGACGAGATCGACCTGATCGAGGAGAAGATCCTGCGCTGGAATCTCCGCCCTGAACTGGGCCTGATCGTCTGCACGGGAGGCACGGGGTTGAGCGCCCGAGATGTCACTCCTGAAGCGGTCCGTCCGCTGCTGGATAAGGAAGTCCCCGGCTTGTCGGAGTTGATGCGTCTGCGAGGCTTGGAACACACGCCATTCGCTTCCCTTTCCAGATCCCTCGTCGGCGTGGCTCACAAGAAGATCATTCTGTGTCTTCCGGGCGGCCCGAGAGGGGCAGTCCAGTCGTTGGAAGCAGTCATAGAAGTCCTGCCGCACGCGCTGGAAATCACAAATGGACGGACCCGCCACGAAGAGGCCCTGACCTAGTCCGCGAATGCGGTGGCAGGGTCGGGTGGTCAGGTCGCAGGTCCTCAGTCGAAAGCCGCTTCGGCCATATCGGCCAGAACACTGCCACCTGTGCCCTGCGACTTTTGTCGGACGGCTTTCACGGCTGCAAAAACAGAGGGTGAACTTGCGTTGGGCCTGAGCGACACTCGGACCGGCATCGACTCTGCAGACCTACATTTCCTGGCGTCCCATCAGGGCTCGTGAGATCGTGACCTGATCGGCGTATTCCAGATCGCTTCCCACGGGGACTCCCTGCGCAATTCTCGAGACGCGGATTCCCAGCGGTTTGATGACCCGCGAGAGGTAGAGCGCTGTCGCCTCGCCGTCGCTCGTCGGATTGGTGGCGACGATGATCTCCTCGATCGAATCATCCCGGAGCCTTTCCAGGAGCGACTTGACGTAGATCTCGTCGGGTCCGATTCCGCTGAGCGGCGAAATCGCGCCGTGCAAAACATGATAGCGGCCGCGAAACTGTCCGCTTTTCTCGATGGAAAGGATGTCAAACGGTTCCTGCACGACACAGATCGAAGACGACTCGCGGCGGCCGTCGGTGCAGTAGTGGCAGGGATCGCTTCCGCCGACGTTGTGGCAGGTGGAACACATGATGAGCGCCCGTTTCAGATCGAGAATCGCGTCGGCCAGTCTTTGCGAAACGTCCTCGGGCTGGCGGATCAAGTGAAATGCGAGACGTTGTGCCGATTTGCTGCCGATCCCGGGGAGTCGTCGCAGTTCTTCAATGACTTGTTTCACCGGATCGGCTTTCTGGTCCATCTCAATTCCCTCGCTATGTGGAGCCCATCGAACTCTACCTCAACCCACCCAGCAGGTCGTTCATTCCCTCCATGTGAGCGCTCATCTCATCCTCAACTTTGCGTGCGGCCTCGTTGACGGCAGCAAGAATCAGATCCTGAAGCATCTCGACATCTTCAGGGTCGACCGCGTCGGGGTCGATAGTGATCGAGTCCAGCCTCTTATTTCCATCCATGGTCACGGTGACCATGCCTCCACCGGCGGTCGCTTCAACCGTAAGATCTCCAATCTCCTCCTCGAGCTTGGTCTGCATCTTCTGCGCCTGCTTCATCATCTTCTGGAAACTCTTCATATTCATGGTTCTTCTACTCCTCGAGATTCCGATTGATCACGTACTTCCCCGGGAATTTTTCCAGAAACGCCTGGACCTGCGGGTCCTGGGCCGGGTCCTCATCTTTGGGACGGGAAACCGGTGTCGTTTTGGGGCTGGAGACGGCTATTCTTGACAGGGTCACGCCAAGACCCTCTGAGAGCCGCGACAGCAGGTCGCGGGATTCCGAATTGTCGAGCATCGACCGGCGGATGGAGTCTTCGGCGGAAACCTCCACGAGCAGCTTCCCGTCCTCGAATGCGATCCTGGTGGGTTGCCGGAGCCATTGATAGAGCCCGAGAGACTCTCTGTGAACCGCCTCCAGCAGCGCCGGCACAAAGTCATGAGGTGCCTCCACGGGTTTCTCATCGGCAACCGGGGCCGGTTCCGGGAGGACTTTTGGGGCGGCCGCTGCCGCGGCTCCGCCGGCGCTCGTGATCGGTGCCGGATCCGGCGGACCTTCCGGCTTGTGACTGTCAGGCCTGGGCACAGAGGCCAGCCTCGTTTCGCGTCTCTCCGGCTTCGGCTTCGGGGCCTTCGACGGTCCCGAGCCTTTCGGACCTCCGTCCTCCTGCAGTTCACCGATCAGGTCCTCTATCGAGGACAGGCCCGACAGGGCGACGAGCTTGATCAAGGCGATCTCCAGGTGGACGTAGGGCTGCAGATTCCATTTCAGCTCCTCCTCCGTCCTGTTGAGGAGGTCGTAGAAGCGAATGAGTTCCAGTTCAGAGACGCTTTCGGCCTGTTTCAAGAACCTCTCTTTGTAGCTGTCCGGAAGATGGAGGAGCTCGTTGTTCCAGCCCGTCACCTGGCAGACCATCAGATTGCGCAGGTGGTGCGTCAGCTCGCGGCAGAAACTGCGGGGGTCGACACCGAACTCGACAAGAGAGCGCGTCTTCTCGATGAGGGCTTGCCTGTCCCTCTGAACGACAGCGTCGACAATCCCCATGATCAACTCGTCGTCGACCAGTCCGAGGAGCGCCCGCACCTCCTCGTCGCTGATCTTGCTCCCGCCGAAGGAGAGGATCTGGTCGAGCGCGGATTGCGCATCCCGCATACTTCCCTGCCCGGCCCGTGCGATGGATCGAAGCGAAGTGTCGCTGATCTGGATGCCTTCGCTGCGGCAGACCTCCACAAGTCTGTCGAGAATCGCGGGAAACGGGATCGTCTTGAAATCGAACTGTTGGCAACGAGAGGTGATGGTGACCGGAATCTTCCGATGTTCCGTTGTTGCAAGGATGAACTTGACGTGGTCAGGAGGCTCCTCGAGCGTCTTCAGAAGGGCGTTGAAGGCGGCGTTCGAGAGCATGTGGACTTCGTCGATCACGTAGATCTTGAATCGATCGCGAGCCGTCCCGTATCGGGTTCCTTCACGGAGTTCCCGGATGTTATCGACTCCGGTATTCGATGCCGCGTCGATTTCCTGGACGTCGACACTGGCGGATATGGCGATCTCCCGGCACGAATCGCATTCGCCGCAGGGTTCGGCGGAAAGCCCCTTCTGGCAGTTCAGTGCCTTGGCGAGGATTCGTGCGGTAGTCGTCTTGCCGACACCGCGGACTCCTGAGAAAAGGAAGGCATGAGCAATTCTCCCGCTCTCGATGGCGTTCCGCAGGGTCCTCGTGACGACGTCCTGTCCGACCACTTCGTCCAGGGTCTGTGGGCGGTATTTACGCGCGATGACCTGATAAGACATAGCTATCGGGGATCAAGTGGATTCTGTGATGTCGGAGCTGAGGTCAGGAGTCGTCCCGGCATTTCCAAGCCGCTTGCGCCGAGGATCGGTGGGGGTTGATCCGGGCCGGGCCGCCCTGGGTTCTCCAGGATTTTGCCGGAGGTCACTATGGTTCTGTCGCTTCCTTCTTCGGGGTCAGGCTCCGGGGGATCTGCGGCACACGCGCGGACCCTCTTAATGCTGCTTCCTTCCGGACCTGACATGGTTCGAGGAGCACGTTGCACAGGCCCCGGAACCTGTCATTGAACGTGATCGAAAATCCACTATACCACGATTGTCTGGCTGCAAAAATCGCTCCCGGGACCGCTGGAATCCGCCACCTGAAGGCGAGACTTGCGAGATGCAGGACGGGATCGGGAGGCATCCGGACTCCCCCTTTCTGATGGAGCCTGTCGTGCTGCGGCAGACCTTCGGAAGGCGGTCGATCAGGCCCTCTGAGAATCAGATCCCGGTAGTGGAGATCGACTTGACTCAGACGGTCCGGATTGTTTGTAATGATGGGCTTGTCTCGCGGAGGAGTACCGAAGTGGACGTAACGGGCCCGACTCGAAATCGGGTTGTCTGGCAACAGGCACGTGGGTTCGAATCCCACCTCCTCCGCCATTTCGGTTCCGAGCGCCGTTGGACTCGAGACTTTCGACGTCTGACTGAATAGGAGAGGTGTCCGAGTGGCTTAAGGAGCACGCTTGGAAAGCGTGTGTAGGGGGAACTCTACCGCGGGTTCGAATCCCGCCCTCTCCGCCACCTTTTTAAGCCCCTTATTTTCAATGGTTTACGAGAGCAAATTCCCGCTTGTAACAGCGCTGTAATAATATCCACTTTTCTTTCACCCATCCTTCTGATTTTCCCAGCTGACTCACAGGGGGTACTTCCCCCCCTGGTCGCAACGCCTTCTTGACGAGCTGAAGCTGCTTCTCGTACTTGTCGTTGTCCCTCTCCCAAACAGTGAAATCGGCCGCCAGTCTTGAGCGCACCTTTCGCGCCTTCCCACTCTTCCACTTCTCGCGGAGTAAGTATCCGTCAATGTTCAGCGGGATGACAGCGAGGACGCTCGGACGAGCCCCGTTTCGAAAGAAGCTGGCTCCGTAGGATTCGTTCGCCCAGGCCAGGCCCATCAGCCGCGCTTCTTGATCACCTTGTGATCGATGCCGTTGCCGTCGGTGAGCTTGATGAAGCTTGCGGCAGCCCAGGCTGTGTACGGGAGTTGGTGCTCGGTCTCGTATTTGCGGACGCTCCCTCGAGGCATCCAGAAGCTGCTCAGCAGGTGGATCCGCTCGCTTTCGTCCTCAGGAGGAAAGAGCAGGACGAGCACGGTAAGCCCGAAGCGGCTCGTGACGTCCAGGCCGGCATAGGCTCGCCGGCCGGCCAGGAGCGCGAGCTGTTCATCCCGAGTGATCGGAGAGCGGCAGGCCTTCCAGTGCTCGATGTCGATCGCGGCGCGCGCATCGCCCGAGACTCGCATGTTCATCGCGAGCTGCTGGAAGTCTCGGCGGTGAGCTGTCTCACGCCTCGCGACCGCCTCGCAGTAGCAAAGCAGCGCGGCCAGGTCGACCTGCTGGAAGCGTTCACCGAGCAGAGGGACGATTCGGCGGTACTCGACCTGGGCCGGGCGGCTCAGGCCGAGGCCGGCAGCGGAGACTTCCTTCACGAGATGTTTGACTTAACCGAAAGGTCGGCCAAAGAAGGTCAGAGCCCAGAGCGCCAAGAGGTCGACGCTTGGGCGGTCTTGGATTGGAACCAACCGGCCATCGACTTCTATCGCCAGCTAGGGGCCTTCTCTATGGACGAGTGGACGACGTTTCGCCTGCAATGAGGCGCTGCGTCGGCTGGGGACGGAATAGGGGCCGAGCATCGGCTCCGCCTCTTTGACGATGGCCTGTTACCCAATCGAAACGCTAGGATGCCGGCATGACCGACGCGGACAGCCGCACAATCCTCTCGAAGGGTGAGGGGGGTGGCGTGCGCTGGGAGATGGCGACCCGGCAGCCGCGACCCCGATTGGCCCCGTTCATCCGGGGTATGTCGGGATACGCCGAGGCCGCCTCGTGGCCGGTGCGGCGGCGTGAGTTTCCGGCGCCGCTGGTGGTGGTGATCTTCGACTTCGGCCCCCCACTTCGCGTCTTCGATGTCGGCTCGTTGGCGACCTCCGAGCGCTTCGACGGCGGCTTCGTCGCAGGGCTAACCGACGGCTTCACGATGACGGAGCATCAGAGCTCTCAGGCCGGCCTGCAGCTCTTTCTGACGCCTGTCGGGGCGAGGCGGCTGCTCGGCATGCCGTTGTCCGAGCTGACGAACCAAGCCGTCTCGGTGCGGGACCTTCTGCCTCGGACCCATCGGTCGTTCACGGAGCGGCTGGTCGAGCTGCCCAGTTGGGCGGCTCGCTTCGATCTCGTCGAAGACCTTTTCGAGGCACGGCTAGCGCGGCACGAGCTCGATCTCGGCGGTGAGGTCGTGGCTTGGGCGGCCCGACACATCGAGGCCAGCGGAGGCGACATCGCTGCTCGGAGCTTGGCCGATGAGCTGGGATACAGTCACAAACACATGATCCGCCTGTTTCGGCAGCATATCGGCGTAGCACCCAAGCTCTATGCGCGAATCGTCCGGTTCGATCGGTTGATGACCCGGCTTCGCTCGGGGGACCAGTCACGTTGGAGCGAGTTGGCGCTCGACCTGGGCTACTTCGATCAATCCCATCTCAGCCGCGACCTGCGCCGCTTTTCAGGGCTGACACCGACGCGTTTGCGAGCTATCGACGAACCGTTCGGCGAGAATGTCAATTTCGTACAAGAATTGTCCGGCGTCCTCTGACATCTTCCAGCTCGCAAACGACGCAACCCCACAGAGACCGAGAACGCAGGAGCTAAACATGCCAGCCCATATCATCCCCACATTCCGCTACCACGACGCCCCCGCCGCCATCGAGTTTCTTTGCCGAGCCTTCGGCTTCGAGAAGCACGCCGTCTACGAGGGCGAGGGCGGCACCGTCGCTCACGCGCAGCTGGTCCTCGGCGACGGCATGATCATGCTCGGCAGCGCTGGCGACGGCGAGTTCGACGCCCTACAAAAGCCGGCCGACGGTGGTCGTCCGGTCAGCTCCAGCCCCTACATCGTCGTCTCCGATCCGGACGCGCTGCACACACGCGCTGTCGAGGCCGGTGCAGAGGTGGTCATGGCGCTGCACGACGCGGACTACGGCGGGCGCCACGTCTCGTTCCGCGATCCTCAGGGCCAGCTGTGGAACTTCGGGAGCTACGACCCCTGGTCGTCGGACCAGTGACCTACGGAACGCCGAGCGCAGCGGTTCGGCACGCACAAACAGCCCGCACTACCTTGGCCTGCTCGGAGCTCAGTGCATTGCGGGTGCGAAAGTCCTCTGAGTGCGCCCGGAAGATCTCGGCGAGATCAAAGCGAGGCCGCCCCGCCGGCCGGTCTGGTGACTCCCGAGTGCATCCCTCCCTTGGGTGCATAGTCGTTCGAGCGTCCGAGTTATCCGAGCACTTCACTCTCCTTGGTGCCGAGCAGGTCCAACGGGCACTTGGCACGCCCGATCAGCTGGCTCGAGACCTGGGCGTACAGTTGTGTGCTGCGAATCGAACGATGGCCAAGAACGACCTGGAGTACACGAGTGTCGATTCCTAATTCCAGCATGTGGGAAGCAGAGGAATGGCGCTGTAGATGTGGCGTCACGCGCTTAGTGATGCCGCATTGGCGACCCGCCCGAGCCAGCGCCTGCTGGACGGACGAGACGCTGAGCGTCGTTCCGGGCCGTTGACCCGGGAACAGGTGGGGAGGACCAGGGCGCTCTGCGCGCCAGTACTCACGCAGAACATGTTGAAGGCACCGGCTGAGCAGGCGAAGCGGTTCCGACCACCCTTGCCTTCTCGGATGTGGATCAGCATGCGCCGGCTGTCGATGTCGTTGACACTCAGCTTGCACCGTTGCCCCCCCACCTAAAGTCCGCGACGATTTTTTCATGAGGAGCGGTCAGAGATCGTTACGGGACTTCACCTCCAGAAAAAACGCACCCCCATTCGCCTGTGCTAGAGTCCGCCGAACGAAAGCGCTTACGCTGAGAGCAGTCGGACACAAACTCAAGCACTCTGATCTATTGAAAGGGGTCACGTCACATGAGTCAGGACATCACCGTCGTCTACCAGTGGACCGCCAAGCCTGGAAAGCTTGACGATCTCAAGGCCATCTATGAAGACGTTCTCAAGGAGGTGGAGGCCAACGAACCCGACACTCTCAAGATGGAATGCTACTTTGCCGACGACGCTAGCGCGCTCATCGTGCACGACGTCTTTAGGGACGGTGGAGCTTTGGGCCTTCATCTCGGCGGGACGGCAGCCCAGCACTTCCCAAAGTTGCTTGAAATAGCTGTACCCGGTCCTTTCTTCTTCCTTGGCGACGTGCCTGACGAACTCAGGCAAGCCGCAGAGGGAATGAGAATGGGCGCTATCTTTGGCACCCACGCCTTTGGGTTCACGCGTCCTTAGCCCCGATCTGATCTACATAGTCAAGCCTTCGGTCGATTGGCCGAGGCCTCCATCGAAGAGCGCAGTCTTGCGACTGTGGAAAGGACGGATCGAGTTCGGTTCGGCCACAGCCCTGAAACGAGGTATTGACCAAATCGGTCAGGACCGTGCCCGCCTGGAGGCTTGGGACTCCAAGACTGGTTCCTGGCGAAGCATCGGGTCAAAGATGGACGTCAGGCGATTATCTTCAAAGCGAGGTAAGGCGTGAGATTGAGGACAAGGATGGCAATCTTATATCGAGCCATGTATTGAAAATAGGCACGGAGGAGATCGGCCTCGCTCACTCCGAACATCCTGGCATGGATTCGTATCATCGAGTCGCGCATTGCCATTGTAAGAAGAGCGGCCAGCGCCAGCAGTACCGAATTGAGGACTGTGCACCACCCCAAAACTGCGGTGAGAGTTTCCAGTGAGTTCATTATCTACCTCCCCTGATTCTTGAGTTCCTCTCAGTCGAGCACCTTGTCCAGGCTTGAGACTAAACCCTCCGAGGATGCGAGTCGTTAGGACGTCACCGCCCTCGGGCCTCCCACCGCCAGCCAACTCATTTTTTCGTCTCTTGGTCCTCAGATCAAAACTACAGAAAGAAAGTTACATTGCTCCTGAGGAAACCAGCTTTTGTACAGAGAGCCTTGCGATCGCCCATAGTCGAGCCGCGACCTCATCCTGTCGGACTCCATTCACGGTGGCCATTGCG
>CAJHYB010000220.1_pt1 | contig 18607 bp, 12 predicted proteins | sample 9198631 | NCBI WGS metagenome assembly CAJHYB01 (sample SAMEA7708354, study PRJEB35096) | sediment metagenome | biome: marine neritic benthic zone biome [ENVO:01000025]; feature: sediment [ENVO:00002007]; material: shallow marine sediment [ENVO:03000034] sea grass bed [ENVO_01000059] ... | reverse complement strand
TAGCGGATGACCCCCGGCTCGACGATCTCGCAAGAAGGGTAAACGACACAGCCGATCGCCCTTTCAGGACCGATTGTGCTCCAGATCCGGCCCTCGGGGTCGACGCTCTCCAGCTTCCGATTCTCGAAGGAACTTTTCAGGGAGTAGAAATACCACCACGGAATCCCGTTTTGAGCAGTCACGACCGCCGTCGTCGGAGTCAGGAGCGCCTCGATCGAGTCCAGCGCCGGAGCGATCGAGTGGGCTTTCATTGCCAGAAAGACGAAGTCGTGGGGACCCGCTTGCGCCGGGTCGTCCGTGCAGGGGATCCTGGCCCGTTTCGTTTCGCCGTCCATGAGAAGTGTCAGGCCTTTTCGCCTGATGGCGTCCAGATGAGCGCCTCGGGCGATCAATGTGACATCGGAACCGGCCAGAGACAGCTCGATTCCAAGATAGCCTCCAATCGCGCCGGCGCCGAAAATACAGATTCTCATGAGGGGACCTCTGGCACGGGCACGTCGGAGTCTTCCGCTGATCGATCCCGACAGCAAGATCCGGGTCTTTCGGTTACTGACAGGTCGGTCGATTCTGCTGAGACGACCTTCATTCCACGAGCCCGAGTTTTTCCGCCAGGCCGATGCGCTGCAGTTTTCCCGTGGGTCCCTTGGGGATCTCCTCCAGAAGCACCACTCGACGGGGCACCTTGAAGTCGGCCAGACGGGTCGAGGCGAACTCGCGGATTTCTTTCTCTGAGGCCGAGGCGCCTTCGCAGAGAACGATCGCGGCCGCGACGTCTTCGCCGAGTTTCTCATGCGGCATCGAGAACGTGACCGCCTGGACAACCTCATGATGGTCGATGAGAACCTCGTCGACTTCACGAGGAGAGATCTTTTCACCTCCGCGATTGATGATCTCCTTCAACCGTCCGGTCAAGCGGAGATATCCGTCGTCATCGATCACTCCCTGATCGCCCGTGCGAAACCATCCGTCCGTAAAGGCCCCGGAGTTCGCCTCCGGGTTGTTCTGATATCCGCCCGTCACGTTCGAGCCCCGGATCACGATCTCTCCCACGCCACCGACCGGCAGGTGTTGTCCGGCTTCGTCCATGATCGAAACTTCAGGGCCGGCCGGGATACCGACGCTGCCCGCCTTCTGCTCCAGAGGAGGCAGCGGGTTGCTCGCCATCTGGTGGGCCGCCTCGGTCATCCCGTAGGCTTCGATCACCGGCGCATGAAAGGTCTCCTCCAGGGACCGCATGATCTGGGGCGGCAGCGACGCAGAAGACGACCGGATGAAGCGAAGGCGAGCGGAGTCGATAACCTCCGAATTCCGTCCAGCGCGCGCCAGGATCGCCTGATGCATCGTCGGGACAGCCGTGTACCAGGTCGGATCCACGTCCCGCAGCCAGGCATAGAATCTCAACGCGTTGAAACCCGGCGTGCAGGAAACGGAAGCCCCGGCGGCGAGAGAAGCGAGAACTGCGGCGATCAGTCCGTGAATATGGAAAAGGGGCATGATGTTGAGGCACCGGTCCGCGGACTCGAGATGCAGGCTCTTTCCGACGCTCTCAGCCGAGGCACAGACGTTGCGATGACTCAGTGGGACGATCTTGGGACGAGAAGTGGTTCCAGAGGTGTGCAGGACCAGAGCGATGTCATCTTCTGTGGCAGATCCACCCGATTCGGGCGGGCTGCCCAAGGGTTTTCCGAGCAACTCGAAGCTCCCGGCCCGGTCGGATTCTCGTAGTTCCAGGCACGGGATTCCCAGCTTTTCAGCGGCTGTCCGAGCAGGCGACTCGCTTCCCTCTTCGACCACCAGGATCCTGGCGCCCAGGTCGGAGAGATAGAACTCGAACTCTTCGGCGCGATAGGACGGGTTGAGTGGTGCTGTCGTGGCTCCGGTCGCCAGGCACACAAAGGCGGATGCCATGACCGGACCATTCGGCAGCACAATCGCCACAGGGTCGTCTCGACCGACTCCAAGACGATTGAGATCCGAGACGGTTTTCCTCGCCAGTTCTCGAAGATCCCCGTACCGGAGAGAACGCCGTCCTGGAGCCTCGATTGCGACTGCAGATTCGGTCCCCACTTCCAGGAGACTGTCGATCGTCCCGGGTTTCACCATCGACGGCTGACTCCAGGAACGAGTTTGACCACACAGTTTCCGGGACACGGATCCCTCATACTTCTCGTCTTTGTGACTCCTGGCTCGATCAGTCCGTCATGGGCGACCCCTGGGCTCCTTCCTGAATGGCAAACAGGTGCGTCCGGCTGGAGATATAGAGCACCCCGTCGCGAGCGACCGGTGTTGTATAGACCGCGCTCCCCATGTTGACTTCGGAGAGAATCTCCTTGGTACTGGAGGCCTTGAGGACAAGAACGTCCCCATCCTCGTCGCCCAGATACACTTTACCGTCCGCCACGAAGGCCGATCCCCAGACAGCGGCGAATGTGTCGTGAATCCAGTGCTCCTTTCCCGTGTCCGCATCGAGGCAGTAGAGGAAACCGGACAGATCGGCGATGAAGACGAGTCCGTCGGAGATGGCCACAGTCGAGATGGTCCGGTGAAAGTCCTCCCCGCCCCGATGCCAGACGGTCGCTTTGCCCGTCACATCGCCGGATTGTGTCGCGTCGATTGCCCAGAGGTTCCCGGGGCCCTCGCCATGCTCAGGATCCTGTCCGACTGCGACGTAGACTCGGTTGTTGTGGAAGACCGGCGTGGAGATGATGTTGTTGCGCGTGCCGGCACCTCCCAGGACCCACTTCGAGTCCTTGGGATTGCAGTCAAACTTCCAGATCAACTTACCGGTCTCCGGTTCGAACGCGTAGATCCAGCCATCGCCACCAGGAAAGACCACCTGCCCCTGCCCGTTGACTTCGCCATAGGTGGGATTGGACCAGGAACCGTGCAGGATGCTGAGTCCCGGGGAGGCATTCTCCCAGGCGAGTTCGCCCGTCTTCTTGTTCACTGCAATGAAACTGGGCGACAGAGGCGAAGGGATGTTTACGTGTCCTTCGTCGACACCGTTGCCGGTCACCGTGAACACCAGGTCACCGACGACGAGAGGATTGCCGGCAGCCAGGTTGTGCGGGAAAACATCGAGTTCGCCGATCATGTCGAGTTTCCAAATGACGTCCTCGTCCCCTTCTCCCTTGGCCTCTTCGCCTTGAAAGGGACCATCGTTTTCACCGTCACGAAAACCCTCGGTATCAGCGCAGATCAGTTCTGCCCGATTGGACACGTAGTAGAGACGATCGCCCTCGACATACGGCCCTGAGCAGATCCCCTGGAGAGGCCAGTCGTGGACACGACCGTCCGGGAGTTTGGCGTGAACCGACTGCCAGAGGAACTGTCCGTCGGAGGCGTTGAAAGCCATCATGACGCCCTTGTCTCCGGTGATCTTGGCATTGCGCGGGTGCTCGTTATTCGTCCCCGCATAGATTTTGCCCCCGTGTACCACGGGACCACCGTAGGCCTGTGTGCCCAACGGTTGGTGCCACTTCACGTTCTTCCCGGTGGCGAGATCCCATTCGCTCGCCAGACCCTTTTCGGAGGAAACCATGTTTCGGGAGGGAGTATTGCCGTACATGGATGGCTTGTCATCTGCGATCCAGGCGATGGTCGCAATGCCGGCCAGAAGAACCAACGCTGTCATCTGAAGTCTCTCTCTTTTCATTATCTGCTCGCTGTAATCCGGACGTTGTCATAGTAGATCGGAGTCGGAGAGTAACCGTAGAGGCCGGGGCTCCCCTGGGTAATCGGATGCGGATCCTCGGCTGTGATGGTCCACTCCGCCGGTTCGGTGTCGCTCTTCTGCCACACCTTTCCGCGAATGATCGCCTTTTCCCCCTCGATGTCCACCCGCATTTTCATCGAGTACCAGATCCCCGGCTGCCAGGAAAAAGGTACCTGGGTCGCCATCCGCAGTTCGGAAGTCCACGATCGTATCTGGATCTGCTGATGAACACCCATCAGATCCAACGTGTATCCACTGTTGATCAGACCCATGTCAGGAACCTTGCGGCGAGTCTTGGTTCCCAGGAGATCGGCCTGGATCGTGTAACCCGTCCAGGTGACAGGACCCAGGTATGTGTTCTGCCGGTGGATTCCCACCGGCGAAGGGCTCTTCACGAGCACCTTGTTGCCCTCGACTTCCTTCACCGCGAACCGGGCCAGTGCGCCCAGCATGTAAGGGGGACGGCCATCCAGGGCGACAGACTCGTAGTCTTCGGAGAGGGAGAGTTCGCCGAAGACCCGGACGCGAGCCTGAGCGGAAACTCCGTCCGCGCGGGCCACGACATGACCGAACTGGATGCCTTGCCGGCTCTCGGGACGAAAACGCCCGCTGGCATCGATCAGCCCGGCGAGTCCGTCGAGCGTCCATTCGGCATTCCGCTCACCGAGCGCTCGTCCCAGGGCATCGAAGGCATGGACGGTGAACTCCGCGCTGCCGTCGGTGCCGATCACGATCTCCGCCGGAGACACCGTCAGGATCGAGGCCTTCCCGCCGGGTGGGGCTGCCGCTTCCGTTGACCCGCTCGCTTCTCTGGAGGAGGCGCGACGAAAAGGCTTCGTTCGATCTCCCAGACAGTAGATGCCACCCTCGGTCGTGAAGTAGATCCTTCCGTACGCGATCGACGGCGATCCATAAATCTCGGCGTAACGACCTCCAGGTACCGACAGTTCCTCGACGTCGAGCGAAATCGCTCCATCGGCGCCCGGCTGCAGAATGTGGAAGCGGCCGTTGACCTCACCGACAAAAATCTTGCCATCAGCAACGACAGGAGAGCCTTTTCCGACGGTCCCGAGATTGAACTCCCAGAGTTCACGGCCGGTTTCCGCGTCGAGCGCGTGCATGTTCGCTGAGTTATCCACCACGTAAAGGCGGCCAGCGTGAAGCAGCGGCGACGAGAATCCGGCTGACACGTCGGAACGCCAGATCTCATTCGTCGCTGTTATATCGCCCTGCCCGGAGGCCCTGAACGCAACGACTCGGCCCATGGAACCACCGTCCGGGTTCTCCTCGCTGTGTGTTGCGTAGACCACTCCGTCCGAGACGACGACCGTCGTGTTAATCGCCCGCTTGCTCATCTGGAACTGCCAGACTTTCTTCCCGGTGCGCGCCTGGAGGGCGTAGATAAAGCCGTCCCCGTTGCCTTGAATCAGCAGGCGCTGTCCATCGACAACCGCAACGACCGGGGTTGACTGGCTGTTCAGGTCGGCCGGCCGTTTCCCGGGAGTCGAGACCCACAGGAGTTCTCCTGTTCTCTTGTCGAAGGCGAAGGTCCTGTGACGCGGTGCGGACCACTCTCCCCAGCTCGCGCTCGCAAACGTGACGATGAGGCGGTCTTCGTCGACAATCGGCGTCTGTGTGCGCCCTCCGTACCCGGAAAAGAATCCGAGGTCTTCAACGAGAGACCTTGACCAGACCACCACTCCGTTCCGATCGAAACAGAGAAACGTCCCGCCGACTCCCTGAGCGTAGATGTATCCGGTCTCCGGGTCACCAGTCAGGTTGGCCCACCCGACGCGATTCCAGGGAACGGTCGTGTGATAGGGGGCGAATCGGTGTTCCCAGAGTTTGCGGCCGGACTCGGCATCGAAGCAGACGACCGTTTCCTGACGATTGATCCCCTCTCCGGCTCGTCCGTTGGCGCAGACGCGCCCATCGATGACGACCGGCGTGGAACGCCCCGTCAATTCAGCCTTCCAGATCAGGTTTTCGCCGTCCTGACTCCATGAGGAGACGAGCCCTGTGTCCTCTGAAACTCCGTTCTGTTCGGGTCCGCGCCAACTCGGCCAATCAGATGACCAGACCGTCTGCAGACTCAGCAGCAGAAGGGTGACCATCCAGAACCTGAAAATGCGTTTTGAATTCATCACTCTCGATAATTCCTTGTCTATGCTCGGGCACCGGCGCATCGACCGGCTCTGCCGCCATTATCAACCGTTGATTACCCGCCTTGCCTTCTGGAACGGCCGCAGGCCGCCACCTCCCATTCTACGCCTGGAATCGGCACCAGAAGGGAGCAACCGGACGGCTTCGCGAAGATACCAAACGCCCCTGGGTGCAGCAAGAGAACGATCCCTCGACAGGGAAGGTCTACGGAGTGCCCCCTCGAGACGGAGAATCACCGGCGCTCGTGCGTCTCAGCGGGAGATCTTGTGTCCGCTCTGTTCGTCAACCAGGGGACGACGGTCCTGGGCTGACGGTTCGTGTTGAGCCGGGGAGTCAAATCAGTGTTGTCCAGCCGACATCCCTATGAAAAGAATGTTCTCTCAACCGCCCAGTAGGCGCCGACAATGGCGATGAGACAGGAGCCGGGGATGATGACGTGCGTCCGATAATCCTCTCGTCCGCGAAACCAACCGACGACCGCAAACGCCGCTCCAACAACGGCAAGCTGCCCCATCTCGACGCCGATGTTGAAGGCCAGCAAGCCTGTCACGAACTCTCCTCGAGGCAGTCCAAGGTCACCCAAAGCACCGGCGAATCCGAGTCCATGAATCAATCCGAAATAGAACACGACCGCGATCCGCCAAGGCTTCAGATTGCGTGTGAAGATGTTCTCGACCGCGACATAAACGATCGAGAGGGCAATGAAGGCCTCGACGGGTCGGGAGGGCAACGTAAAGATTCCATACGTTGACAAGCCCAGGGTTATCGTGTGGGCGACCGTGAACGCCGTGACCTGCCAGAGGAGTGGCCTCAGACCCGATCCGAGCAAGAAGAGTCCGAGGACGAAGAGAATGTGATCGAGTCCCTCGGGGACGATATGCCAGAATCCCAGTCGCAGGTAACGTCCGGCGACCTCCAACCGTCCCGGATCCCTGGAGATTTCGTCGAGTCCGATCTGGGGGCTCCGCTCGCCCCGTTGAAGCAAATAACTCGATAGTTCCTGGCCTGACCAGTCGAGCACCGCCAGGCGCACAGGCGGGAAGGCCCGCGAGGCGAAGAAACTCACGGTACCGGCTCCTCCAGGAATAGTGCCGGTGAAGCGGGCACGCGTTCCGAGCACCGAGTCGAACTCCACTCTTCGGCCGGGTCCTTCGCCGTGATCGGGAAACTCGACCTGAAAATCTTCGGGTACTTTGTCGAAATAGACCCGCACCCTCCTTTTGAACCACGCGACGAGGCGCTCGACTCTCACCTCAAACTCTTCCCGCGGCATTTCGCGAAGGCGCCTGGCGAGAACCGCATTGTCTACCGAAGGATCAGCGCCCAACGCCAGGGCGTCCAGATCGCACGTCATCTCGACTCTGAAATCTCCCTCGGAAAGAGTGAGTCTTGTATCGGTCAGCCTGAATTCGTGCGCTGACGCGTCGACGCCGGCGCCGAAGCAAAACAGAAGGAAACCGAGAAACCGACCGACTTTGAGTTTCATGGTGACTTGGAGAGTGTCAGGTCTGAAGGCGGGTCTGGTCTGGGCGTCTCTGCGACTGAAATCGATCTCGGTGCAATTAGAAAGCCGGGCACGGGCGGCGATTATAGCTCGTCGCCCCTTGCGACTGCACGCTCCCGGACATGCAGGCGAGTCGCTCTCGACGCGGCCGCCCGCTCGAAATCCAACACCCGATCTGGGGGGGGCGAAACCGGGCCGGGTGCAATCGCGTCCTTTACACTGGCCTTGACTTGTCCTCAACAGCCCGAGTCACTGGAGAAGTATGAGCGCACACTCCGCGGAAGCCTGTTTGTCCCAGACAACCTCTTTCAGATTCTGAAAGCACTCAGGACTCGTTCCCGGCGGGAACGAAGAGGCCACCGGCCAGATCACGAGAATGCTTCTGCGTGCTCGCCTGCTCGGGATTTCGGCGCTCTTCGCGATCGGATCTATTGCGGCCCTCTCCGCCAACCTGTTGCAAGCGCTCCTCCTGCCACTCTGGGCACCCGGGCTCGCTCTGGCGATCTTCGGGTGTGCTGCGGCGGTCATCCACTTCAAACCTGATCTCTCGCTTCATGTGGTCCGAGGACTGGAACTGGCCGTATTCGGAACCGCAGCTCTTCTCCTCTCCGCGCATGCTTCGATCAGCCTGGGACAGGCGCTTCAACACGGTTCCGCAGCCGTCCTTGCCAGCCTTCCGCTTCGGGAGGCCCTGATCTTTTCGTTTCTCGTCGTCATCTACGGAATCTTCATACCGAACACGATCGGACGCGCTGCCGCGGTCACCTTTCCATTGGCGGGCCTGATGCCGACCGCGTTCTTCTTCACTTTTCTGACCGAGGTGCCATCTCGGGAGCTGGACCCGTTCTTCAATACATCGCTCACCGAGTCGCTGGCCTTCCTGTCAGGGGCCGCCGTCATCTCCGTCGGGGCCGCAACCCTCATCAGCATGTATCAAAGGTCGGCGATCGACGCCCGGGACCTCGGCCTCTACAGCCTGAAGAAGAGGATTGGGCAAGGAGGCATTGGAGAGGTCTGGCCGGCCGAGCACCAGATGCTCGCCCGCCCGGCCGCGATCAAAATCGTTCGTCCCGAAATCCTCAAGGAAGAGGCCGGCGATTCAGACGACAGAGTGGAGAGAACACTCAAGCGGTTTGAGCGGGAGGCCCAGGCGACGGCCTCTCTGAGGTCGCCGCACACGGTCGAACTCTACGACTTCGGCCGGACGGCGGCCGGTGTCTTTTACTATGTGATGGAATTTCTCGACGGCCTCGACCTCGATACTCTCGTCGAGCAACATGGACCGACGTCTCCGGAGAGGACCGTCTTTCTTCTGCAGCAGGCCTGTGAGTCCCTGGGAGATGCTCACTCGCACGGACTCATCCACAGGGACGTCAAACCCGCGAATCTCTACGCCTGCCGAATGGGACTAGCCGACGACTTTCTGAAAGTCCTCGACTTCGGACTCGTGAAGGACCAGCGGGAACCGGAAGGTTCGCTCAAGCTCACGATCCAGGAAGCAACCACGGGAACACCGGCCTTCATGCCTCCTGAGATGGCCGTCGGGAGCGAAGATATCGACGCCAGATCTGACATCTATTCTCTGGGCTGCGTGGCCTATTGGATGTTGACGGGCCAGACCGTATTCGACCAGACCAACCCGGTTGCCATGGCGATCGACCACGTCAAGACTGAGCCCGATCCCCCATCGATCAGAACCGAGATCGAGGTTCCAGCCGAACTGGACGAGATCATCCTGAAATCACTGGCGAAGCGGCCCGAGGATCGATACCAGACGGCGATCGAATTCAAAGACGCTCTGGAAGGCTGTCCTCTCCCATCTCAATGGAGCCAGAAACGAGCCTCCGAGTGGTGGCGTATTCATGCCGGAAACGGTAACGGAAACTTCAGTTGATGGCTCCTGACGAAGCCTCACCTTGAGAAACACGGGCCAGCCACCGATTCCACCGACTACAAGGATTCCAGGGATTCCACTGATTTCGCTGATTGCACGGATAGCCTTGCGAGCCCGAGCGACGACGATTGGCTCGGAGGGTCCTCAGGGAGTCGTGGGCAACGGAGGAGGGCCCGTCGGGGGCGAAGGGGGCACATCTTCGCCATGGCGGTCCAGACTCTCGTACAATCGGCGAATCGCATCCTCGCCGTAGACGCGCTCCAATCTACGGACTTTGAAGTGTCCCCGCGCCATGTTCTGAAAATGTCCGATGAAGACGCCGTTGATGAGCGCTCCGCCTGCCGCTCCGATCGCCGGAACTGCCATCGCGGCCACCTTCTCTGAGACCACTGCTCCGAATCGGGAGGCGATGGCTGAGAGAAATCGGACGACGGCCGGGGCTCCTTCTTTGACCATTCCCTGTTCTGCGATAAAGGCGGCCGCCTCAGAAAGAGTGGCCGCCAGGACGGCCCGGACCCCGTAGTAGCCAGTTTCCACGGCATCGTCGCTGGAGCTCCTTCCTCCGAGCGCGAACACCTCAAGACAGGCGAGGCGTCCTTCGACTCGCGAAAGATCCTCCTGCTCATGGCGGGCGATGTCGGCAATCGAGCGGAGCATTATAGTGGTCGAGATCGGAAGTTCGACCGTGAGCCCCGCCAGCCCGAACGCTCCACCGACACCGCCGGCGCCGACGGCGGCGACCTTGTGAAGACGGTCGCGAGAAGAGCCCGACTTGCGGGTGTTCATCGTCATGACCGCCACCTCCAGAGCGCTCCGGAGAGACTTCTCGACTGCGTTGTGCACGCGGGCGCTCCACTTCTCAGGGAGAAGCTGCATCCCCTTCTCGATTGGCTCACCGAGCAGGTTGGTGAGCTTCGCCGCAAGTCCGGGGTTTTCCAGGAGCCGTTTTGCGATCTTGAGTTCTTCCAGATCTTCGGGGCTGATCGTGATTTGATTCATGAGTGGTTGACCCGTGTGATCCGCGCCATCAGTGTGCTCCTGGCATCCCCGCATTCTTTCCCAAGTCCAGCTAGGAGCTGTGCCGAATGATGATCAGGTCGCCGTCCTGAACGACATATTCCTTGCCTTCCAGACGGAAGCGGCCCGCCGCTTTGATGTTCTTCAACTCCCGGTGCTCCCGAAAATCCTCAAAGGAGAAGACTTCCGCTCGAATAAAACCGCGAGCCAGATCCGTGTGAATTCGGGCGGCCGCATCCACGGCATTGTCGCCGACCTTGACGTTCCAGGCACGGCATTCGTCTTCGCCATAGGTGAAGAACGTCCGGACGCTCATCATCCGATAGGCCGCCGCGAGGACCTTCGGCGCCGCCAGTTCAGTCAAACCGAAGTCTCCCATAAACTCCTTCCGTTCCGCATCTTCGAGTTGAGCCAGTTCCGCCTCAAGAGAAGCACAGAGTGTCTCGACCTCGAATCCCAGGGCCTTGAATCCGGAGACCAACTCTGCTTCCTGACCGATCTGACTCTCGCCGATATTGAGGATCAACAAAACGGGCTTCTCCGATAAGAACCCGAAGCTCCGAATCCTCCTCTGTTCATCCGACGTCAAATCGGCGTCGCGGACCGGGAAACCCTCTTCGAGTGAACTCTTGAGGCGCAGCAACACGGCCTGCTCGGCAAGATCCTCTTCGTTGTCCTTTCTCTTCACGCTGCGCGACAACCGGTCCAGACGTCCTTCGACGATCGAGAGGTCGGACAGAACCATCTCGGACGTGAGGAGATCGAGATCGCGCTTTCCGTCGACCGAACCGGCGAGGTGCGGGGCGACGCTGCTCTCGAAAGTGCGGATCACCAGCACCAGGGCATCGGCCTCTCGGGCCTTGGCCAAAGCACGGGCATCCGTGCTGGGCCCACCGATCGCACCAGGGTATTCCGCGAGTTCGACCGTTGCTGGGACGATCTTCCTGGGGTTGTACTGCTCTGAAATCAGATCGAGTCGTGGGTCGGGAACCTTCAAGACAACGATCCGCCCCTGTCCTGAAGAGGATGAGGCAAGCCCGCCTTCCTCGACATGTCCGCTGATCGCCGTGAAGGTGGACTTCACGCCTGTACCGGGAATTCCTGTTAGAGCCAATCGCATGACCTCGGATTATAGGCGATCCGACAGGATCGGTATGCTATATTCCCGCGATGGATTGGGAGCACAAAGGAATCCGCTTCAGCCTCTCGATAGCACCCGCTGGAGTTTTCTTTCTGGCGACTGCCCGGGCCGCACAAGAAGGGATGTTTACACGGGTCCGACCCTTCTCGGCGTTGGGAAAAAGCGAAGACGAGGCGTTGGCGCTCCTGAAGGACCAGATCAAGCTGGAATACCATCGCATTCCGTCACCTCTTGCCGATTGACTGATCCCGTCGCGCGAAGTTCCGGCAGGAGTGCCGGTGGTCAGTCCGGCGACCAGTACCGCTGGCGTCAGCGGTTGGACGCGGTCACGCCTTCCGTCGACGATCCGCTACTCTTGACGGTCGCGGTGCTGATGCAGATTGAGCATCAGCTCGCGTCGAAATCCAGACCCGTTTCCCCGCTGGTCCAGTACCTGAGCAGCCCACTAGAAAATGGGCTTGATCGCGACCCGAAACATCGTCCTCGGATCCCGGAGTCGGGCAATTCCGTCAGGGGTTGTGATCAGCTGATCCAGACGCAGGGGATTCCAGGCGGCAATCAGGCGCGTCTGAGGGAACGGTTGTGGGAGCCTGATCCTCAGTTCACTCCCGATAGATGTCCGCAGAACTCGATTCGTCCGTGCGGCCAGGCGCACCTGGGAAGTCGAGTTGAGCGATAGATTGATCCCGCCATCGACAAAAGGGGCCAGCGTGAATGTCTTGCTGAGAGGGATTTCATACTCGGAATTCACGCTGACCAGGGTGTCGCCGCCGACGGGCCGAAATTCTCCTTCCTCGTCATGGCCCCAGGGACCGGTGGTGGTTCCCGGAAACCCCCGGATGCTGTCTGCATCCAGGAACAGTCTCTCAGAGAGGATCGTCGGCCCATCGGAAAAGTGCGCATGGCTCGCCTGCAAGCGAAAGGAAAACCGCCGCGATCCGGGCTCGACAGAAGAGGATCGCAAGTAGTCCAACGACGGTCGCCAGTTCCAGGAAGTGAGCGAATCACCGAAAAACGAAAACCGATTCGATACTTCGATGTGCCGGACTCCTGACCCGGGGTCCCTTCTGGTTTCGGAAAAAAACGGAGTCAGGGCCAGATGGCTCGACGACACCGGACTCGTCAACTGTTCGGCGGTGTACCGGATCCCGGTCCTGCGCGCATCGCTGATCCGGTATTCCACAAGGCCGCTGAATCCGGTCGACCTGGAAGAGAAGATCTCCTTGACCTTGTCGTCCACGTCCGAGAGCTTGAGCCCTGTCTGGCGGCGAAAAAACCGCAACGCCATCGTGACCGGAATGTCTGTTCCCAGCAGGTATCGGGACGCCAGGCTCAAGGCAAGTCCCGAAGTGCCGCCTCCATAGTTGACCTCCACTCCCAACGTCTCCCCAAGTCCGATGAGTCCTGCGACCGTGTAGACGACGTTGGCCTCGATGCCGCCGAGATCCGTGCGGGCCAGGGTATAGAAGATGTTCTGGCGCTTCTTTTCATCGAGTTCGAAGAGCACGTCGACCTCATCCGAAAGCCCTCCGAAAACGACTTCAACGTCCTGCTCCGTGAGTGGGGACTTCAGGAGACCGGTCGAGTTCAGAGCTTTGATGCTCTTCGTGATCTCGCGGGGATCGAGGATCTCGCCCTCGTCAAACGACAGTTCACGCCGATAGAAAGATTCCGAGAAGCTGTTGTTTCCCGTAAATCGGATCCTTCGGACCTCGAGCGGAGGGTAAAGCGAGAACCGGATTTCCAGATCGACCTTCGCGTTGTTCGTGTCCGGTCTTTGAAGTATCTGAAACTCCTTGATCAACCGGCCGGCTTCCCCGAAGTATTCTCCGACTCTCTCCCGGAACTGGAGCAGGCGTATCTCGCTGTAGATCTCCCCCTCAGCCGGTGGTTCGATCTCCGCTTCGGCGAGTTCTCGAGGTAATCCGATCGTTCCAAGCTTGAAGCGAGGACCCTCCGTCACCAGGAGTTCGAGCCGGATCCGATTCTTGCCCACCTTCTGAAAAGGCAGGGGAAAGTAGCTTCGGCCATCGACCTCGACAACCGAGATCTCTCGTCGTTGAACATCGATCCCAAAGTATCCGGCGTCCCGATACTTCTTCCTGATCCGGTCGAGGCCGAACTCGAGGTCATCGAAGTTCAGTTTGCCATCCAGGGCGAGCAGTTTCGTCAGTTGCTGATCTGTGAGGACATGATTCCCCTCGATTTCGATCCAGCCCAGACGTGCCTCCGGTCCTTCTCGGATCAGGAACCTCGAGCCGCTCTTCGCGGACTCGTACTCGACTTCGGCCAAGGGGTAGCCCTGGTCCTGATAGAACTGGCGGATCAGGCGTCCGGCGCGCCGGAGTTCGCCCTGGGAAGGTTGTGTGCTCTTGCCGAGTTCGACGTCTCGCTCAACGAGGTGGGCCAGGATCTCCGGACTGGTGAGAGAATCGTTCCCGAAGAACCGCACCTCCGGTCGGGAGGCGGCCGTGAGAGCTCCGACAAAGGTCAGTAGAACGAGGGGTGAGAGTTTCCTCATGCGTGTTCTTCAATTCGACGCCCAGGGACCGGAAAAGGTTCGAAATCTCATCTCGCTGCAAGGAGTCCACGGCGGGGCTGACATGATCGCGCCCGTCCACCCGGCCGAGTGTCGTGAGCGACGTCGATCTTCCGCTCGCCCGAGGGGCACGGTGCTGACAAAGGCTGTTACGAGGCTGGAGACCCAGGAGTCTCGGGTGCGCCCGATTCTCGTTCGTCCTCGACCTCTCGCTGCCTCTCTTCGACGACGTACTTTGCTGGTGGATCGATCATCGACTGGATCTCCAGCATCGCGTTTCCGAGCGTACCGCCGGTGCGATTCTTTGTTTTTCTGTAGTAGATCCAGCCCTGCGCTTCAGCCCACAGAAGGAGTCGGTCGGCGAACAGAATTCCACCGATGACGGCTGTCCAGAAAAGTATCGCGCTCCAGTCCAAGGCCGCTCCTCTCCACTCAACCTACGATCCCCGCGACCTTCCGGCAAGACCGGCCCTCAAAATACCGGCAAGGAAAACTGAACCCGTGGTTTCCCGAACTCATGAGGCTTTTCGTTTATCTTAGTGGAGTCGACAGCGAAGAGGAGAAGCGGATGTGGGTCTGGCTGGTGATCATCGGGGTGCTGGCGCTGGTCGTTCGATACCTCTCGGCGCCCGAATCGCCGCCTCGGAAAGACGAGGCCGAAGACCATGTCACACCGGAGCTCGACGACGACTCAGAGCCCTTTGTGGTCCCGATCGGCGACGCCCTCGATCTGCACACCTTCGCACCAGCCGAGATCACGGACGTGGTCCGATCCTATCTCGAGGCGGCGAGAAAAGAGGGTTACCGAGAAGTCCGTCTGATTCATGGCAAGGGCATGGGAGTTCAGCGGGCCCGAGTGCGGAGCCTTCTGGCAAGCCATTCGGACGTTCTCGAGTTCAAGGACGCTCCGGTGACACGCGGCGGATGGGGAGCGACAATCGTCGTTCTCCGCACCGATCAGGTCATCATCGGATGAGGTCGGATAGAAGGCTCTGCGTGTCCGGCTTCCCCGTAACGTCGCCACCGGATTCCTTTAGACGTCAGCAATGAGCAAAGAACGAGGTTTGAGATGATTCAGATCGGCTCCAGATTCAGGTCCACGTGGCTTACCCTGCCGCTCCTCTTCCTCGCGCAGTCCGGGATGGCAACCCTTCCAGCGGAACAGACGGCGGCGAGCCGGCCGAAAGTCGGGCTCGTCCTCAGCGGAGGCGGAGCGCGGGGCGGAGCTCACATCGGTGTCCTCGAAGTGCTCGACAGCGAAGGAATCCCAATCGACTTCGTCGTTGGGACGAGTTTCGGCGCACTCGTCGGAGGGCTCTATTCGGTCGGTTACTCGCCGGCTGACCTGGCACTCCTCGTCGGCCGCGCCGAATGGGACGAGTTGCTCGACGACCGCCCAGATCGAAACCTGCTCTCCTACAACAACAAAAAGCGTCTCGACCGCGGTCTATACCAACTCGACTTCGACAGGTTCGAACTGGAACTGCCCCAGGGCCTTCAGGCCGGGCAGAACATCAAGCAGCTCCTCGACCGGTTGACGGCCGAGCCCGTCTATCAGGTTGGAAACGACTACGATCAGCTGAGGATTCCTTTCCGGGCCGTCTCAACAGACCTTCTCACCGGTCGGGCTCACATTTTCAGGAGCGGTCCGCTCAGCACAGCGATCCGTGCCAGCATCGCGGTGCCGGGGCTCTTCACTCCGGTCGAGTATCGCGACACGTTGCTGGTCGACGGAGGCATCGCCGACAACCTTCCGGTCGATATCGCTGTCGAATGGGGCGCGGACATCATCATAGCGGTGGACGTCTCGACCCCTTTGAAGTCGGACAGAAAGCAGATCCGCTCCCTGTTCGATGTCCTCGACCAAACGATCGCCTTCCGGATCGAAGAAAACCGGTTGAGCAGCCTGGAAAAGGCCAGTCTCGTTATCCAACCGGAACTCAGCAAGTTCAACTCCAGCCAGTTCGATCGGATTCCCGACATGATCTCGGTCGGAGCAGCGGCCGCTCGAGGAAAGATGGCGGAGATTCGGAGGGTCCTGAGCCAGGCGGGGATAACGGTACGCTCGGCTCCGACTCCTGAGCTTCTCGATCCCGAAGATTTCGACCCTTCCACCTTCTCGCTGTCGAGCGAGCGGCTGGCGATTCAGAGCGCCGAAGTCGCGGGCGGCGAACGCTATGGCTCCGGACCCGTCCTCAAGGCATCATCGGCCGAGGAAGTTCCGATCGAAGCCGACGTCGAGGAACTGGATGAAGACGTCTCGCGGATCTTCGCCTCGAACCTCTACCGCTCGGTCGGGTTCGAGATTCAACCCGACCGTCAGGGTGCCCGGCTGACCTACCGTGTCTCAGAATCTCCACGCTCCTCGGTCGGAATCGGGTTGCGCTACGACAGAGACTTCAAGTTCTCAGGTGGCTTCGATCTTCACAGCCGGGAGATTCTCGATTCGAACTTCGACCTGATTTCCAGACTCACGATAGGGGACGCGAAAGATTTCGACCTCGAACTCGACTCCGGTTCACACTCCGGCACGGGGCTTTTTTTCTCTGCCGGCTTCGATTTCACGTCCTTCGACAGGCTCATCTACGCGGGTTCGGAACACATTGCGGACTTTCGCGATCGACGCTACGGCGGCCGGTTTGCCCTCAATCGCTCGTTGACGAGAAACGGAAAAGTGGACCTTTCGTACTCGATCCGCAGGGTCGAGATTCTTCGAGGTGTCCCTGGTCTCACGCAAGAAGATCCGGAGATCCGTGCCGGGTTGAAGTCGACTTTTCACTGGGATTCTTACGACCGAGGCGATTTTCCATCCACCGGGCAGCGGTCGATGGTCAGCGTAGAGTGGATCGACCGGGCTCTGGGGAGTGACCACTCATTCCTGAAAGCCTCCGCCGACTACCGAAGGCGTTTTCAAATTCTCACCAAGCACTCGCTCTCTGTCGGTGGTCACTGGGCCGCGATCGACGGTGGAGCCCCTTTCTACGATCTCATCTACACGGGAGGAGCTCAGTACCTCGATTTCGCTTCGACGCGCTTTATCGGACTCCGCCGAGATCGCTTTTCCTCGAAACAGAGCCTGATACTGGACTTGTCGTACCGACACCAGGTGGCGGCCTTCCAACTGGGAGTTTTGAAAGGGATCTACGCAAACGCGGCCTACAACATCGGTTGGCTCGGTGCCGGCCCCGACTCGAGAGACCTCGGTTCCCCCTTGCACGGGTACGGATTCGGTGCCTCTCTCGACATTCGCCTGCTCGGCCCGGTGCGGTTTCTCCTCTCCCGAGCCGAAAACGAATGGACGTCATACTTCTCGATCGGTTACGGGTTTTGAAGAGAGTTGAAAGTTACAGGTTCTGGACGGGAACGAGCTTGCTTGTGTCTGACTTTCCGACTTTCTAACTTTCTCCGTCCCCAAGAAACTCCGCGATCTCGCCCCATCTCGCGATCGTGTCGTTGTAGCCGAGTTCGATGAGCCGTTCGACGTAGTGTCGCTCGAAGAGAAGATAGCTGAGCAGATCAGGGGTCTTGGTGTTCTGAACACCGAGAGCTCGCACGAACCCTCGGAATGGCCTGGGCAGATCGCGTTCGAGATGCGTGGCCAGCTTCCCCAGGTCCTGGGAAGGTCGAAGCATCAGGAAGCGTATCTTACGGAGACCCTCGGGATGCCGGCGCCGGTTGGGGAAAAAGTCCAAAGTGCGATTCACTCTCTCCAGCCTTTCCGCATCTGTTTCTAAAGAATCCAGGAAGACGGCGTTGAGAAGCATTCCACCGATCTGGCCGGGAGGCGGATAGCGATCGATCTGGTGTTCTTCCTCCTCTGCCTCGGTCTTCTGATATCGGACCGAGATCACTAGAATACGACTGGCCCCCAGGTGCACGGCCGGCGCTAAGGGTGTGTTCTGACGAATGCTCCCGTCTCCGAAATATTCGCCTTCGATCCGAATGGCCGGGAAGATTATGGGAAGCGCGGATGAGGCCAGCACGTGGTCGACTGTGAGAGCGGCTCGAACACTCTCGCGGCCCGCCCGCTTCCACATCGGAATATCGTCTGTGCCCTGGACGAAGGTCATCGTACGTCCGGTTGAGTAGCTGGTCGCCGAGAGCGCGACCGCCCGGAGAAATCCATTATCGATGTTCTCCTGGATCGCCGAGAAATCGATTCCCGAGCTGAGATATTCGCGCAAAGGCGAAGTGTCGAGAATCCCTTTCATCTTTGGCGCGAACCGGCCTCCGGCAAGGAGGCTCAAAGTCCAACCAAGACCGCTCCTCATGAAGAACGGTGCGTCCGTTCTGAAGACATGGGGCAGTGAGAGATGCAGCCAGGCTCGAGAGAGGTCGCGGCAGGCGGTGAGAAAGTCTCCTCTGTAGGCCGCCAGGTAGGCGGTGTTGATCGATCCTGCCGAGACCCCCGTCACGATCGGGAAGGGTCGCGGAGCTGTGCTCCTCTCTCCAATCGCTGCCAACACTCCGGTCTGGTAGGCTCCACGGGCTCCGCCGCCCGACAGAACCAGTGCGGTATTGGCCGCCTCCTTCGATGTCCAGGGCCAGAATTTCTTATTTATCTGCAAGAGGTTCAGTTTAGAACACTTGTCTGAAGGGGAGCGGGCAGGGGCAGGGGCAGGGGCAGGGGCAGG
>CAJHYB010000406.1_pt1 | contig 18715 bp, 13 predicted proteins | sample 9198631 | NCBI WGS metagenome assembly CAJHYB01 (sample SAMEA7708354, study PRJEB35096) | sediment metagenome | biome: marine neritic benthic zone biome [ENVO:01000025]; feature: sediment [ENVO:00002007]; material: shallow marine sediment [ENVO:03000034] sea grass bed [ENVO_01000059] ... | reverse complement strand
TCGTCGACGACGACCGTCTATTCGGAGATGTCGTGCAAAGTACGACGGCCCTGCGAGGACCTGTGTCGGACTTCAAAGGGACGATGAACGTGTTTTCAGATTCCGGGGACGAAGTCGCGATCCTGGGACTGATCCAGAATTCCGACGGTTCTCTAACCGCCACCTCGACCAGCGCGACTGGCGATTTCACTGCACCCCCGCCGGTCGATCCTCCAATCGATCCACCGGGACTGACCGCCAGTCTGTGTGGTTGTACCGCGATGATCGACCCTGAAAACTCGAGTCGCGTTATTTACGGTTACGGCGTTGAGGGCGAGGGCGCAGCGGCGCTCGCCGGCAACAACACACTGCGAGCAGCCCTGTTCGACGACGACACCTTCATCAGTCAGACCTCGGGCCTCCTGAACGTGCCGATACTCCCCTGCAGCGGGCGAACCGGTTTGTCCCCCTCAGCCTCTCCCTTCGGTGATCGCTCCGCCAATACCGTGGAACTTCGCATGGTGTCCACGGATGGGATGGTCACGGTCGAGTCCTGCCGGGTGAACTTCCGAGAGTAGGACGCCGTTGCCGGACGGGCGGAGGCGACCAACGCTCCCAGTGAACTCTGAACCCTCTCGAGAACGATCATGTTCGAAGCGGGGTAGGTCGTCCCCTGTGAGGCCATGCAACGACGGGAACCGTGGGAAGTACGTGAAATCGCCACCGGACACGCCCGCTGGATCTCCCGCCGATCTCGAGCGTCAGGAATCCCTTCTCTTCGTTCCGCTCCGCCACCGAGGTCCGCTCGATAGAGCCGGGGTAAAAGACGGGCGGCATCGGTCGGCCCGAAAGGCCGGCAGTCAGCACCTGCGACCGATGAATGTGGCCCGCCAGTACCGCCGTGACGCCGTCCGGGACATCCGCCGCTCCGACCACGTCCGGCCCATCTCGAAAGGTGTAGCCGCCTGGGCCAACCCGGGCACCCTCCACAGACTGGTGGAGGCACAGGAGCCTGATATCGGCTTGCTGCTGAAGTAAGGCGGAGTCTTCGAGAAGCGCTTTGAAGAGGTCACGAACGCCACGGCGTACGTTCGGAAAGCCTCCCAGGGCAACGGTGAGTCCGCCAACTTCGCGCAGGAAGGTCCGAGGTCGATCGAACAGGAACACATCGGGGTGCACTCCGAGCAGCCCGCATGGTATTTGAGACCGCTCGTGATTGCCGGGGACAATGAAGACAGGCACCCCACGATCGGCGACTTCCTTGAGCGGGGCAAACGCGTCCGCCACAAGGTCGGGTCGAACACGGCTCCGGTAAAGGAGATCTCCGCCGTGGACGACAAGATCCACCTCCCCGCGAAAGGCTGGACCGAGAGCTGTCCAGTAGTTGCGAAAGAAACTCGGGCCTCGTCTCAAACGCTTGACACGAGGCCGGACCGGAAGATCGAAGCCGAGATGAGTGTCGGCGAGAAGCAGGATCTTCACCCGCTTCAATGCCGACGGTCTCCAGAGTTCAGAAACACAGGAAAATCTCCCGTAAGCGAGGAGTCTCGAGAATCAGGGACCGATTGAGGCGAAGTTGGACCGTTCTTCCTGACGAGACGAGACGCTTCAATTCGCGAGTCAACGCGCTCAGGCGATCGAAGGTCGCAATGTCCAGATTTCGGAGTCTTTCCTGGAGGGCTTTCCCGCTTCCCGGAGGGATCGGAGGCCGAGGAGCCTCCCATGGTTGGCGACGCCGGACGACGGATCCCCGCTCGATGACCAGCAGGGTGGACGTCCCGCGATCCGAAGACGTCTCCCAGGACAGGCAGCTCTCGCTGAGGAGAGCAAGCCAGCGTCCGCGGCGAAGTCCGGCCGCACCACGCACCGCAAGCTCTTCCAGAAAGTCTGCGGCGAGCTCCGAATTCGGCAGGTCCGAGGTTGGCACACTGAGTCCCCCCTCTTTGCTTTGAAGCGGCGACTTCCCGGGCGCTCGACGCTGCCGGGCCACACAAACCCCGAGCCGCAAAAGGGCGTCCCGCTGACGAAGCCTCTCGAGTTGCTTTCGATGCCTGCCCCTGAAAATCTCGACTCCCTCCTCCAGCGCCTCGACTTCGGGCCCTGTCCCCAACTCTCCAGCCATCAGCTTTCGCAGCGATTTCGGCGGATCCTTGCGCTCTCCTGTAATAATCTCTGCGAGGCGCGCCAGTAGCTTCAAAGGAACCTCGGAGGACACCGGTCCTAACTTGTGGATCGCATCCGGGGCTCCAGAGAAGTGCTTGAGATCGGGAGTCGCGAAGCGGAGGCGGCGCCCACGGTTCCTCAGGGCGATGTTGTAGGGAGGCGAGGATCGCTTGATCTCATCGCTTTCCAGAAGGCTGGCCTCGAGGGCCGTCTGCGTTATTCGGAGCTCGACATCATGGGCCTGGGTGAGCATCTCCAGCGTCTGCTCAGAGTGTCCCTTCCTCTTCTGAAAATAGCTGTTGACGCGGGCCTTGAGGCTTGCGGCCTTGCCGATGTAGAGCACGTCACCGTTCGATCGGAGAAATCGATAGACGCCGGGTTGGTCGGGAATCTCGAGGCGAGTTGGCCGCGACAATGGAAAGGAGCGCCCGCAGCGGACAGACGCAGGAGTCTTGCGAAGCCAGCGTTCGAGTTCGCCGATCGTGCGGATTCGCAGTTCCGAATCGAGCTTCTCGACCACGTGGCGCCACACGAGCGCGGTTGCCTCAACGTGATCAGCCGCGCGGCGCATCTCAGGAACGGAGTGTCCCAGGTAGCCGGCCAGGGCCCGCAGCCCCCGCCGGGGGAGTTGCGTGTAGAGCCGTTTGGCGATCTCGTGCGTGCAGATGATCTGGAAGGGTGATCGGCCGCGGTTGTAGTCCTGGCAGAGGCCGTCCAAGTGGGGGCTCTCAAACCGGGAGAAGTGAATAACGGTTGGACAGGATCGCAGACCGACGGCCTTTCTGACCCTCTCGGCGCAACTGAAGACGCGGCCCCAGACTCTTCTGACCGGCTCGCCGCGAAGCAGGTCCGAAGCCTCGATCCCTGTGACTCGAGTGACCGGGCCGGGAACCTCCATGCAGGCTTGCACGAGTGCGGAGCGAACATCTCGCTTGATGGCCGCCGAGGTCTTGCCGGACCGGCTGCGCACCCATCCGACTTCCAGAATCGTTCCGCCGCTGGATGCCGCTCCGGTCGCCTGTATGTCCACGATGAGAACTTCGAGCTCTCGCAGTGTCCGGGAATTCACAGAGGACTCCCCGTGGCGGCTGACGGCCGCCCGCGCCAGAAAGACCCGAGTTCCTTCTCGACCTGATCTTCTGAACGCACTGGCCGCGGATTCCATTCTTCAGGAAGGAGACTCTGATACGCCGGACTCGAGTAGCGATCGTCAACGAGAAGCACGGCACCCCTGTCGGACTCTGATCGAATGACTCGTCCGGCTGCCTGCCGGACCCGGATCATGCCGGGATAGACGTAGGCGAAATCGTAGCCTCGTTCTCCCTGTTGGTCGTAGAAGCGCCGGATGACCTCGCGCTCGGGGCTGATGCCGGGCAGGCCGACCCCGACGATAGCCGCCCCGGCCAGATGGTCTCCGACCAGGTCGATCCCCTCTCCAAAGAACCCTCCCAGGACTGCGAAGCCGACCAGAGTCCTTCTGTTTCGGCGACGGAATCTCTGCAGGAAGAAGGCGCGATCTTCTTCCGTCATCGAGCGATTCTGACTGAGGCACTCAACATTCGCCCCGGACACATCGGGGAAGCTGGCTCGAATCAGCTCGAGATAGGCATATGACGGGAAAAACAGCATGTAGTGCCCCTCTCTCTCTCGAACGAAAGCGGAGAGGACTCGGGTCACTTCTTCCTGAGAGGCCGCACGATCGCGGAATCTCGTAGAGATCCGGTCTCCGACCAGAAGGCAGAGGTTTCCATCGGAAAAAGGGGAAGACACCCGGAGTTGCCGAACCGGCTCTGCACAGCCGAAAAGCCGGGCATGGTGGCCGAGAGGCGACAGGGTGGCGGACAAGAAAACGGCCGAATGACAGCTCTGAACGATCTCCCGAAGTCGTGGTCCCGGATCGAAACAGAACAGTTTCACTCGAAGATCGGAGTCACTCGATTGATAGATAGTCGAGTAGTTCTCGTCCCAGTCGCGAGCAACCTTCAAAAACCGACGAGCTTCCAGGATCCCTTCTCTCCCGGACGAGGAAACACGGGTCCAGCTCGACCCTTCGGCGAGACCTTCGATCGAGGACTCCAGCGCTCTACAGAGTTCTTCAGGCGGTTGGTCCTCGATGATCGCTCCTCCCGCACAACGGCACAGCGACCAGCGCTCATTCCACCAGTCGGAAAGCGGATCCTTCATGAGCGGATCGGCGAGAGCCGAGGGCCTCGTTCGCGAGCGGTCGAGATCCAATAGCAGAAGGGCTTCGGAATCGCGACGGCTCCACGACGCAGAGTGCATCTGCCGCGCCCGGTCCGGCAGGTTATGAGCCTCGTCGACAAGTATTGTGAATGAAGACGCCTGATCGGAAAACGCAGTCTTGAGAGATGCCACGGGATCGAAAGCGTGATTGAAGTCCCCGATGATGCAGTCGGCCCATCGGGCCAGCTCGCGAGAGAGCTCGAAAGGGCAGACGTGATGCTTTCCAGCCAGTTCCTCCAGGGTGGCTCGATCGAGTCGATCGTTTTCGAGGAGTTCGCGTCGGGCGGCGCTGATCCTCTCGTAGTATCCCCGTGCATAGGAACAGTCATCCCCGTTGCACGCTTTCTCGGGATTGAAGCAGATCCGGGAGCGTGCCGTCATAGTGACTCGTTTGAGATCGAGCCCTCCTTTGGCCAGGCACTCGAGAGCCGTTTCCGCTGTTTCCTTGCCTGTCGTCCGCGCAGTCAGATAGAGAATTCTCTCGCTCTGTCCGAGAGCGAGTCCTTGCAGTGCTCCGAAGAGTACCGCCACAGTTTTTCCGGTCCCCGTTGGAGCCTCGATCAGCAGACTTCCGCCGCTCCTGGACACGTCCCGGACCGCGTCCTCGATCTGTTCCTGCCCGGCCCTCCTTTCGGGAAACGGGAATGTGAGCGCGGCCAGCGACGCGTCTCTGGTTCGGCGACAATCCGACAGCTCGAGCTGCCAATTGATGTAGCCTTCTGCCGCTTCCTGAAAAACGGCCTCCAGCTCGGAGCTGCGGAAGCTCTTCCGGACCTCGCGGGTCGCCGCCGTAGTCCAATGGTAGTAGGTGAGCTGTAGATCCAGAGTCTTCAGATTCTTTGAGTGCGCCCACATCGCCCCATAGAGGAGGACCTGACCCCAGTGCCGTGGATCGGCCTCTCTGGTGATCGTCTCGAGGTCCACCCACGTCGTTTTGATCTCCTCGAGCGCAACCCGTTCCTGTCGATGGAAAACACCGTCGATTCGTCCGGCAATCTCGAGACTGATACCCCCTTTCCGGACGACCCGCCTGACGGGCACTTCCTTTTCGTAGCATTCGGGACGAGAGCCTTGGATTTCGCTATGGATGCGCGTGCCGTCTCGAGCCGGCGCGAGGTCGCTTCCCTCCAGGTTCAGATCTCCACTCTTCAGTCCGAAATCGACAAGACCCCGGACGGAGATTCGGAGACGTCCGCGTTTCAGTCCATCCATTCTCGGCTACACAGATAAAGGTGAATAAAAGGAGAATACAGGAAGGGGTGGGCAAGGGCAAGGGCAAGGGCAGGGGCAAGGGCAGGCGAGGGGCCGCGGATGAGGCTGGGTTGGTGGAGAACGGGAAACATGGGATGGGCCTCCGGCAGCTGCGCAAACTCTGACATTTGTTTTTTTTTTTTTCTGCGCTCAGAACGGTGCCGTCCGAGCCTTGTCGCTGCCTTCTTCCCAGCTCTTTCCGGAAACTGAGATGTCTTCGGCGGGTCAAGTGTACGAGTGGATGCCAGACGATCGCTGTCAACCTGTGCCGGATCAGCAGGCTCCAAAGCCAGTTGGACCGCTTGTAGAGATAGCTCATGGCCAGGTAGGCCGGTACAGCTTGTAGCTCCGAGGGACGCCGACGCCAGATTGAGCGGCTGGACAACAGCCTGTCGTAACAGTGGGAGTAGCCCTCGGCCAGCTGTTCCGACGTCATTCGCCTGGGTTGAAAGACGACGTGAGCCGTATCGTAGAGGTCCCAGTTTCGGTGCAGGATGCGACCCTCCGTCTCGAGCTGCCGGAACAGGGGAGTCCCTGGGTACGGAGTCAGAATGTGGAACGTGGCACACTCCAGCCGATTCCGCTCGATCCAGTCGAGTGTTCTATCGAAGACTTCGGGACCATCGCAATCGAAACCCAGGACGAAGCTTCCGTTGACCTGAATACCGTTGTCATGAAAGATCTTCAGCCTCCGGGAATAGTCGTGGGGAGATGGAGTTTTCTTTCGAGCGGACTTCAGATTCTCCTCACTCAGACTCTCGAATCCCACGAACACACCGGTGCAACCGGCCAGGGCCATTTCACGGACGGCCTCGGGATCGTCCGTGACATCGATGGTCACGGCAGCACTCCAGATGATCTCGAGACTTCTCAAGGCCCGGCAAAGCCGTTTCAGGTACTCGGGTCGAGACCCCAGGTTGTTGTCGACAAAGACACAGTAGGACTGCGCATCCGCACGGATCTCTGAGACGATCTGTTCAACGTCCCGGAGTCTGTAAGGCATATGCAGGCCGTCCGTCGAGAGGTAGCAGAATGCGCAGCGGTTGTGGCAGCCTCTCGTGGCGATGATGCTGGTCGTCGTCAGGAAACTCCGTCGGGGCAGGAGCTCTCGACGAGGGGCGGGATCCTCCCGATACGGTCGAGCGTAGCTCCCCTTGTAGACGGGCTGCAGGCGATCCATTGAAACGTCTGACAGGATTTGCGGCCAGACTTCCGTCCCTTCCCCGACTGCGATCGCGTCGGCGTGCCGGGCCACTTCCTCCGGGCAGGAGGAGGCATGGAGCCCGCCCAGTATCACTTTCGCTCCCCTCTCGCTGTACCATCGCGCGAGTTCGTAGGCCCGCCTGGCGAAAGTCAGATGAACCGTAATCCCCACGACTTGAGGAAAGGGCGAGGTCGGGGGTGGCCCCTGCAGGAGATTCTCGTCCCAGTACTCGACGCTCCAATCTGACGGGGTCGCTCCGGCCACACTGGTGAGCGCTAAGGTCGGAGTCAGGACGTGCTTGCCGAAACTGGCGCGAGGATCCTTCGGGTAGAAGGGGTTGATCAGCAGGGCTTGGCGGGGCTGAATGCTCCGGGGGCGATACTTTTCGTCCAGACGCGGGGCCTGTGTCATGTCGGCGGGACAGGCATTCCTCATAGTCTCTGCCCCGTGATCTTCTTTGCAAGGCTCGGGATTCGGCCGAAGCGTCGCTCTCGAGTGTGAAACTCCCCGAGAGCCCTCCTCAGGTCCTCGCCCCGGAAGTCCGGCCACATTCTGGAGGTAAAGATCATCTCGGCATAGGCACATTCCCAGAGCATGAAATCGCTCAACCTCTGCGTGCCGCCGGTCCGGATCAGAAGATCGACATCGGGCGACGGAGGATCCGAGTGAATAGTCCGATTGAGGAGTGCTGCGAATTCCGTTCCGGTCGTGCTCGATCTCAGAGAGACCGTCTCGAGGATCGAGGCTCGAGCCGAGTAGTCCACAGCGATTCGAAGGTGCAGACGGTCGCATCTCGCGGTGAGGCTCTCGGCCGCCTCGACCGCCTGCCCCAGAGCGGAGTTCAGGCGGTCCCGACGCCCGATCACATTGACCCGGACGCCGTGCGACCGGCACTTCCAGGATTCGATCCTCAGATAGCGCTCGAAGAGGCTCATCAGCGAGGAGACTTCCTCTGCAGGTCTGCCCCAGTTGTCGCTGGAGAAGGCGTAAAGTGTCAGAGTCCCGATGCCCAGACGACGAGCCGTTTCGACCACCTCGTGTACCGCCTTCTGTCCCCGCTGGTGCCCGTAGCTGCGTTTTCTGCCCCGCTCCACGGCCCAGCGGCCGTTGCCGTCCATGATGATCGCGACGTGCAGACCATCGAAAGCTTGAGATAGAGAAGTTCTTTGTCTCATAAAGTTTCCTCCCAAAAAAAAGTCGTGTTACGACTTCCGGGTCGCCTGAATCAAGGCTTCCATGTGGTCGAGATAGCGATCGAGTTCCCGGCGGCCGGTCTCCGTGAGGCTGAAAATCGTTTTCGGAAGCCGATTCTCGAAGCGCTTTTCACAGAGGATGTAGCCAGCGTCCTCCAGTTTGCGGGCATGGACACTCAGGTTCCCGTCACTCGCGTCGAGGAGGCTCTTCAACTCGGCGAAGGACAGTTGGGGGTTGACGGCCAGGGCGCTCAGAATGCCGAGACGAACCTGTTCATGAATCAGTCGGTCGAACCTGGGCACAGTTGGGTTCTGATGGGCCAAACGGATCTTGTCCGGCTCGTTCTGTTTTCGAGCCTGGGGGGTCTCCAGAGGATCAGCCGCCATGTTTCCTCGCGATGAGAAGACCAAAACCGATATGAAGCCCGCCGAATCCCGCTCCGAGAAGAAGCGGGCTCCACTCCGACGGGGAAAAAAGAGTGGCCGTTCCCAAAACGACGAAGCAGATCCCGAGAATCGGAACGACGCGGACCGAGAAAGCTCCTCCAGTGATGATTCCCGTCCCGTACATGAGCAGCCAGACTCCGGGAATGGGTTCCAGATTGCCGGAACTGATCAGGACTGCGGTCAAGATCGCCCCCGCGAAAAGAGGCGGGGCCAGGTTCAGAAAGAAGCGGCGATTGATCGCATGTGTCAGGGCATGTCCGTTCCGCCGCGCTTTTCGAACAGTTGCAACCCCGCCAACCAGCAATGCTACGACGGCGGCTATGAGCCAGATCTGAATCCTCTCCCAGGGCTGAGCAGCCTCTCCTCCGAGAAGAGCGGCCGCAATTGCGATTCCACCGATCAGGAGCATTCCGAGCCCCGACATGGCTGTCGAAGAGCCGGAGTTCTCCATCGTCTTGCGAATGTACTGGAGGTCCTGCAGCGCCCGCGATTCGATCGCGACCGGCGTTCCCGCCTTACAATCCACCGAGTCTCCAGGCTGTCTCTCGCGTAACATTGACAAGTACTTTACAGCATAAAGTTCAACGGAGCAAGAATTCCCTGACTGCGGCGAGTGCGGGGCTGTCGTTCCTGAGGGTGAGGAAGGTTGCCAGAGACTTTTCGACGAGGTGCTCGCGAAGGAGTTCGGCGACTACAGGTATGGTCGGGTCCACCGGCTGACGGTCGACACCTACTCTCTGCAGCATCCCGAGAAATACATGCGTTCCGGCAAGTCCTTTGCCGCCCATCTCTCTGGCATGTACGCCGTACTTGAAGCCGAGGACCCGCTGGCAATCAACGAAGCTGTTCAGCGCTGGTTGAACGGGCCCAAGGCGTTGGATAGACCCATTGCACCGCCTGCAGGAAAAAGAGGGAGCCTGACGATCGTCGACGTCTCCGGGGCAGAGGACGCGGAGGAGCATGTCGAGCGCGTTCGGAAATGGGCGAGTGCAACGTGGAAAGCGTGGAGCACCTTCCACGCTCTGGCAAAGGAATGGATCGATCAAGCGCTTCGTGAGAGTCCGAACGGGTAGTGGCTCGGTTCCCCGGAGACGCAAAACTCGAAACCAGCCTGACACCTAATTCTCTTTCGTTTCTGACTGAGATCTTGTAAAGTACCTGCGGCGGGATCTCACGCCGGACTCTCAGACCGAGTACCCACGCTATTCGGCTCCGCGGGAGTAAAGGGGATATATGTCCTCGAGGTCAGGGGAGTCTCGAAGTTTCTTTCGTCCGGACTCGCCCGCGAGCGTGGGTTGCGGGTGGGGTCTGAGACACTGAAAGGAGCTTCGAACGATGACTCAGCGAAAGCACTTCAAAGGGCGCGTCCGTGCCCGAATGTCCAAGACAGCCGAAAGCGATCGAGCGGCTCGCCACCAGGAGGTCTAGCAGGCCAAGCCCGCCACCGAATTGAATCCGGAGCATCTCAAAGAGATCACCGGAATGAGCAACGAGGCGGTCGAAAAGAAGACGGGAAGAGACTGGATCAAGTGGGTCGCGATTCTGGATGCCGCCAAAGCCGACCAGATGAAGCACTCGGAGATCGCGCGCTACGTTCACGAGAAACACCAGATTCCCGGTTGGTGGGCTCAGACCGTGACCGTGGGCTACGAGCGCGTCCGTGGCCTCAGAGCGATCAACGAAAAATCAGACGGATTCGCCATCAGCAAGAGCCTGACTCTGAAAGTCGGCCTCAGCACTCTCTATCAAGCCTGGGACGACGTCGAGATTCGCCGGCGATGGCTCGACGAAGATTTCACTATCCGGAAGGCCACGCCTGAAAAATCGATGAGGATCACCTGGAGCGACGGCCGCACAAATCTGGACGTTTACTTCTACGCCCAGGGTGAAGGGAAGAGCCAGGTCAACGTCCAGCACAGCAAGCTCAGAGACGGTGAGGAAGCTCGATCGTCCAAACAGTATTGGGCAGAGAAGTTCGCTCTCCTGAAGCGACTCCTCGTGGCTTGAGCAGGTCTCCTCCATGGAAGGCACGGCGACACAGCCCTGACGGGGACGGTGTTTTCGTGCCTTTCGTGGTCCCTGACATCCGCCCCTCTCCGGCCGAACCTTTTTCGATCGGGTTCCGTCTGCTCTGCTGGAAGGAGGATTGTCCTTCAGGCCCTATGCTTTCTCACAACGTGCCCCCCTTTGCGACCCTCCTTCCCTCAATCCTCCTGTTCGGCGTCGTAGGGGCTTCGGCTGCTTCTCCGCCGCTCCAGGAAACTCCCTCCACTGAAGAGAATCAATCCACCGACAGCGAAGTGGACCTTTTCATGAAGAAGGTCCTGGTGAAGCGCGAAAACAATTGGGAAGACCTTCGCAACTACGTCTTTCGGGAAGTCGAGACCCTCGAGGTCAAGGGCTCGGAGATTGCCGCTCTGGCCGGCTTTCGTCGTGAGTACCTTTGGATCGTGCGAGACGGCTACCTGCTGAGAAGCCCGGTCCAGGTGAACGGTGTGAAGGTATCGGAAAAGAGGCGGCGCTCCGAAGAGGAGAAGTGGAAACGAGGGAAGCAGCTCCCCGACGAACTGAGCCGCTCGGCCTTCCTCGAGTTCCCATTCGAAAAGGGGCGTTACTTTTTCGCCGGCCCGACCACCTTCGAGGACCGGCCGGTCGTCCAGATTGAGTACTACCCTCGCAAGCTCTTCTCCAAAGAGGGCAAGGATGAGGACGAGCGCACCCGGAAGATCCTGGACAACCTCGAGAAGACGACACTGGTCAGCCTTCTCGTCGACCCTCGGGAGCATCAGATCGTCCGATTCACTTTCGAAAACGTAGGGTTGGATTTCCTGCCGTACAGGTGGCTGATTCGAGTCGACAACTTGAAGCTGTCGATGACTCTCGACCAACCGATAATCGGGGACGTCTGGCTTCCCCGTTCTATCGGAGGTTCCGGACGGGTCACGACCGCAGCCGGATGGGTCGAGATCGCGTACTCCCGCCGTTTCTCGGACTACAGGAAGACGGATGTCAAGGTGAAGCTGCGCTTCGAGGACCGAAACGAGGACAAGCGTGAGTAGGCGGGTTGCTCGGACCTGGATGTCCGGCTTGGTGATCATCGCCATAATGGCCTCGGGATCGGCACGCAGCCTTCAGATCGGACCGGGAACCTCCGAGACGGTGACCGACGTCGTGGTGCACGGGAACCACTCCATTCCTGACGACGAAATCCTGCGACTTGCGGACATCGAGATCGGAAAGAAACTCCCCGGCGGCGGTCCCGGCGTGATCGAGAAACGCCTCCTCGACAGCGGGAAGCTGGCGGACGTCCAGGTCAAGAAGCGCTACCGGTCGATGACACGCCTGGACGAGGTCACGCTGATCATCGTCGTCACCGAGAAGACGCCCGCAAGAAAGAAGGTCATGTTCTTTCCGATTCTCGCGGGCAGCGATGAGTACGGGCTCAGTTACGGAGGTCAGATCACGGCGATCGATCTCTTCGGCGCAGCCGAAACGATCAAATTCCCTCTGACGTGGGGTGGATACAAACGGGCCTCTGCTCTTGCGGAAGTTCCGGTCACGATGTTGTTCTTCGACACCGTGACAGCCGGCGCGTCAATCTTCCGACGCGAAAACCCGCACTTTGAGATCGATGACGATCGTGTGCAGTTCGAGGCGGGGCTCCAGAAGCGAGTTGAGCAGGTCCAGTTCAATCTCGATGCCGGGTGGAGAAATGTCAACTTCGATGACTCGGACGACACGCTGCTTTCCGTGGGAGCCTCGGTTACTGTCGACACTCGGACCGACCGTCTGCTGCCCGGTAACGCAGTCTATGCCTCCTTCGGTTGGGAGTGGACCGACATCAGAGATGGAGGCCCCGACTACAATCGTTTCCTGCTCGACCTCAGGGGATACGGGAGGGTCTTCGGTCAAGCGATCCTCGCCGGCCAGTTTCTGGTGCACAAATCCGACAGTGCTCTCCCGGCCTACGAGCTGCCCTTCCTGGGCGGGGCGGACACTCTTCGCGGTCATCCCCCCGGAGAATTCGTGGGTGACAACCTTCTCCTGTCATCGGTCGAATTGCGCTGGCCACTGACTTCTCCGCTGGCCATCTACCGCGCCGGATTCACTTTCTTCTTCGACTCCGGAACTGTCTGGAACGACGGGTCTTCCCTCAACGACGCCGACTTCAGGCATGGAGTTGGAGCCGGCGCATTCTTCTTTGTCGTCGGTCTGGGATTCCGGGTCGAGGTGGCCAACGACCTTGGCAACAACTGGCGTGTCCACTTCAGTACACACTTTCGCTTCTGAGTCTGTTGAGTGCGGGAGGTGGGTTTTGGGGAACTCATGTCCGCTCGCTGGTCCTGCCGACCGAAACAAAGCTTTCGACACAACAGCTGAAGCGAGCTTCGGCACTCCAGGCATCAGAGTCGGTTAAGCTTGTCATTCGGCTCGAGTGCCGCCGGGTCAATCGGGACCGACTGAGGGGTGACATGCCAAGAATGCTCCGAGTTCTCTTCTCCTTCTTCCTTCTATCCGCGGTCCTCCTCGGCGAGGAGTTCCCGGAAAACCAGCTGACGTTCGAGGAACTCCGTGCGGACCTGGTCTACCTGGCCTCGGACGAACTCGCCGGCCGTCGGACGGGCACCGTGGGCAACGATCTCGCCGCTGCGTACATCGCGAGACAGTTCGAACTCGCCGGGTTGACCCGGCCTTCTGGACTCGAGGGATTCCTACAGAAGGTGCTCTTTCGCCTCACCGAAGCTGCCGCGGCCGGGACTGTGGAGATTCTCGACGAGGCATTCTCCGAGGGAGACAACCTGATAACTCTGAGAGGGACACGTCTGGAAATCGAGACCGATGGGATCCTGATCGCGGGAAACCCGGATCAGTGGAGCCCTCTTCAAGGCAACGTGGCCTTCGCCAGCCTGGGGCAGACTCAAGGAATTCGAGCGTTCCGCTCGGCCTTGGCTGCCGGTCGGGAGCGGCTTGCGAAAGCATCGAGTCTCGGGGCGCGCGCACTCGTAGAAGTTTATCAGGGACCGGCCTGGGGGCGGCTCTCCCGCTTCCTTTCGAGAACGACTCTGAGCCTCGCCTCCGACGCCCCTGACGAAGGGTCAGGGATTCCGCACGTTTTGGTTCACGACCCGGAAGGCACGCTTCTGAACAGGCTCACGGACGTTCGATCGAGCCAGGTCTCGGTTCGGCTGGCGGGCCGAAGAACCGACGACGTTGTCTCGTCCAACGTCATCGGGATCATAGAAGGGAGTTCGCCGGAACTCCGTCGGGAGCATATCCTTCTCATGGCTCACTACGATCACGTGGGGGCCGGACTCGACATTCCTTCGGCGACTCCGGAAGACTCGATCTTCAACGGAGCCCGCGACAACGGGATGGGAACGGTCGCGATCATTGCGGCGGCTCGGATCCTCGCCCGGACTCCACCTCAACGGTCGGTGATCGTAATGGCGGTCACGGGAGAGGAGCAAGGCCTGCTTGGAAGTCGCCATTACGCTCGGAACCCGGCTGTTCCACTCGCGAACACCGTTTTCGCCTTGAATGTCGACACCGGCGGCTACACGGATACGGGAGTCGTGACAGTCGTGGGCCTCGAGCGAACGACGGCCCGCGAGGACATCATTGCAGGAGCTTCCGATTTTGGCCTTGAAGCGATCCAGGACCCGGCGCCATCACAGAATCTGTTCAGCCGATCGGATAACTTCAACCTCGCTCGACTCGGACTCCCGGCGCCGACCTTCAGTCCGGGGTACAGAGCCTTCGACTCGGAGCTGTTGAAGTATTATCATCAACCAGGGGATGAGGCTGACGAGAACTTCGATTTCGACTATCTGCTGACTTTCTGCCGGGCCTACGTACGGACGGCTCGCCGGATCGCCGACAACCCGATTCGGCCTCGCTGGGTCGAGGGAGACGAATTCGAAGCGACTTGGAAAAGGCTCTATGAGAGGGATGGGAAGCCGGCGGATCAGAACGAATGACCCTAGAATTGCAGAACGGAGTTCAACAGACAAACAGTTCCAACGGAAATCCGAACGAATTCCACCCCCTGGTTCGATTCTGCGAAGTTGCCCTGGTCGCGCTCAGGGAAGCTCGCGAAACCCTGGCAGGTTGTCCTCTGGAAGACGGATTCCCTCCCGAGCTACGAGAAGGCTATGCCGACCTCTATCCGCGCACCAAGCGACCTGAGGTGACGGCTCTCGTACTCGGTCCATTGAAGGCCGGGAAGTCGACTCTTCTCAACGTGCTGGCCCGGACTCCCCATATCAGTCAGATCAGCCAGCTGCCCGCCTATCCCTGTTTCATCGAAGTCAGGAATCTGGAACGCGACAAGAACGGACATCCCGTAGAGGAACCCCGTTCAATCTTCTATCGTCGAGGGAACACTCCGGCCGAGGAACTGTCGCACGGTGAGGGAATCAAACTCCTCGATTCACTTCTGGATGACTTCATAAGGGACGGACGGCGGGCTGTCATCGAGTATGAGCGGGTGGTGCAGAAGGTCGATCTGCCGAGTGGCGTCTCGGGCGTCGAGTTGACCCTGGTCGACTCACCCGGTCTCTTCTTCGACCGACGCGTGGACGACACGTTTTTCGGAGACTCGGCAGACGAGGAAGGGCTTCCGACGACGGGCTATTCCGACGTTTCCAACATTCTCTACGACGTGGCCGACGTCGTCATTTTCGTCCTTCGTCCGGAACAGCTCTTCTTCCACAACGTCTCTGGATACCTGCGCCATTTTGCACGTCGCAGCAAGATGCGTGTGTTCATTCTCGTCAACGCCTCGACCCACAGCAAAACGCAGGAAGGCGATCAGATCATCGACTTCGATCAGGTTGAAAGGCAGGACGAGGTGAGGGAGTACTTCCTCCAACACATCGCCGATGCCTCTCTCGTTGAGGAAATCAGAAAGGAAACTCGAGTCAGCCTTCATTTTGCGGACCTTCTCGACGCGGCGACCGCGCACTTCACCCCCGACGGGGACCTGGGAGCATTTGCTTCGAGCCGATCCGGTGAGTCGCTCGACCGGATTCGCGACTACCTCTTCGGAAGTGATCTGGCACGCTACAAGATCGAAGACCTGTCTCAGTCGATTCGAGATCTGCTGGACCGGAGCCGGGACCATTTCAGAGACCTCAGGCTGGCCTGCCTGACCGAGCTCTCCGGTTTCGAAAGACAGAGCCAGGCTCTGGCTCCTTCAGTCGACGCCAGCCGTGCAGAGCTGGACGCTGTTGTTTCCAGGCGTGATGAGGCAGAAGGCAGAGTCCAGGCTACCCGAACGCGCCTTGAAATCACGCGGCTCTTCGTCGAAGAAGGAAAACTTCCCGAAGAGAGCGACGACCCGGTTCTCAACGAGTTCGTGCGACTCAACGACACGATTCCACTTCCGGAATCGAGCTTTGAGGAGGCTGCCCGAACCGCCCGGGACCGAGCGCACAGCCTCGTGACCAACGTCTACGAGAAATGGCGGGACGGAGACTACGGTCCCAGGAGCCTCAAGAGCCTCGCAGAGGCAATCTGGGAATCCAAGGTCGAAGACGATGCCCTTTCGCTCCGCTCCTACTCGGAGAAAGCTGTGCTGGCTTGCTTCCGAGAGGTCGTGGGGCATGAAGAGCGCACCCTGAGTAGTCCTGAAATGCTGGACGCTCTGTCGAGGGTCGATCCGGGACGGTTCGAAGTTCGGAGCGCTAACCCGATGCTGTCGGAGAAGTCCGTGCCACTTCTGGATTTCCCGGCACGATGGACGTTCCGCCTGGGATTCTGGAGGAACGGGTTCCGGATCACTCCGGGTTCTCTCTGGGGGCTGGACGGTCAGCGAGTCATCCGTGATGGAGAAGAGGAAAAGGTCCTCTACAGTGAGCGAAAGGCGATCCTGAATCAGATCTGGAATGGGCCCTGGCGGCTCGGACGGTGTTTCTCCTCGGATCATCTTCAAAGCGTCGCTCGCCGCATCATGATGGCCAAGATCGGCCGGAGCTGGGGCGTCCGGATCTCCGAAGAGCTGGCACAATCCGAGAAGGATCATCATAAGTTGGCGGCGGAGGCCGAAGCGGCTCAGCAAGACCACAACAATCGGCTCGAGAAAGCGGACAGTCTGGAGGAGATCATTCAGGAAGGGCTCGATACGGTCGAAGACCTCGAGACTCGGATTTCGATTCTGTCCGGCCGGATCCGGGCGCTGGAGACGGTTTCTGTTCAGGTCTTCCCGGCGGAGGAAGGCCCTGTTGACCCGGTCAGCTACAACTGGCCGGCTCCTGAGGATTCCGAAGGCCACGAACAGGCCAAGCCTGATGCCGAGAGTTGAAGACGATGACCGCCTGCCACAATTGAAGCTCGGAGCGAAGTCCTGGAGGGCGGCCGCCGCTTTCGTGAATCTGAAAACGTGCTTCTGATCAACAGGTCGGCACGGCCGACCGGATATAAGCTGTGCCATCGCCACAGCACTCCAGATGTGGAGCGCCGCTGGAGACACGAACAAGGTTGCTCCTTGTCGCAAGGCGACAGGCAAGTCTTCCCGGGTTGCTTCAGGACGCGCCTGGATCACGCCTCTCTCTTCCGGTCAACCATGAACATGAAACTTTTTCAGAGCCCAAACCGTCATACTAAGTGGCCCTCGGACAACATCCGAGGTTGGAAAATAGATGGGAGGTTCAGCCTCCCCAACCTCCGAAGAATCGCTTCTTGCCCGAATACAATCGGGTCCGGTCGACCGTGGAGTCGGCCGGACCCAACACCCTCCCCAAGAAAGTCACCTCATCGGTTGTGAGCTGAAGTACCTCTTCGAGGAGATTCCTCTTTCCAGTCAGGACCGCGGCCGGAACACGAGAGTTGGCGTCGCCTGATTCAAGCTGTAGAACTGTCTCCCATGATTCGCTCCCAGGACGATCTGGTCCGTTCGATCAAACGGATCGACCGAAAGAGTTATCCCGCCTACCGGGAAATCAAGGGCGCCTTTGACTTCGGTCGGAAGGTACTCTCGATCGATCATGTGCAGGGTGACCCGTACGCGGCTCCCTCACGAATCCATCTCGATGTTCCCTTCGCCGAGTGCGGGATCGAGGAAGGACTCAGGCGCAGCCGGGTCCGCCGTATTGCTTTGGCGGACTTCTTGACCAGGAGGATCGCTGAGCAGATCCCCCCTGGGACGCGCGGGAGCGCGGGAAGCGGACGGAGCGGCGAGGTGTGGATCGATTCTCCAGGTCAGGAAATCGTCGAGAGAACCAGCGTCCTCGTTCGGGAGAGCGGCTTGGAGGTCCGTATGTCTGTCGGGCTTCCGGCTTCCGGCAGGCGCGTTCTTGCCGACGCGGCCATCCGGATCCTGACCGAACAGGTGACAGAGATTATTCGACTCGCACTCTTCTCAGAACACATCGACCAGAACGCGATGCGCCGACATGTTCTGGCGGTTGAAGACCAGGAGAGCCTCCGGGCGCAGCTGGCCGCACGGAAACTGGTCGCGTTTGTCGCGAACGGATCCCATCTTCCTCGACGGAGCGGCATCGACGATCGGCCTCTGGCATCGGACCGGGCAGTTCCGTTTCGATCGCCACCGAGTCTCGAGGTTACGCTCGAGAGGCCCAACGGAGGCCCGATCGGCGGCATGGGTGTCCCGAGAGGAATCACCCTGATCGTCGGAGGGGGGTTCCACGGCAAGTCGACCTTACTGGAAGCCATTCAGCGCGGAATCTACAACCATGTCCCCGGGGACGGAAGGGAATGGACCGTGACGCTTCCGTCGGCCGTCAAGATTCGCGCCGAGGATGGACGATCCGTGAGTGGGGTTGATATTTCATCCTTCATCGAGCGACTTCCGTACGGGAAGCGGACGGATGAATTCTCGACCGGCAATGCCTCGGGTTCGACATCCCAGGCCGCCAACATCGTCGAAGCCCTCGAGTTGGGGAGCGTCCTCCTGCTACTGGACGAGGACACCTCAGCGACGAACTTCATGATCAGGGACGCCCGAATGCAGCGGCTCGTCTCCGGTGAGGGTGAGCCCATTACTCCATACGTCGATCGCGTCGAAGAGCTCTATCGCGATCATGGAGTCTCGACTGTACTCGTCATGGGCGGAAGCGGAGATTACTTCGACCGGGCGACAACCGTCGTACGTATGGCCGACTACGAGGCTTACCAGGTCACCGATCAGGCTCGCAGAATCGTCAAAGCACTGCCCGGATCGAGAAAGAATGAGGTCCGATCACCCTTCCTTCAGGCCGCTCCCCGAGTGGCGATC
>CAJHYB010000519.1_pt1 | contig 18955 bp, 11 predicted proteins | sample 9198631 | NCBI WGS metagenome assembly CAJHYB01 (sample SAMEA7708354, study PRJEB35096) | sediment metagenome | biome: marine neritic benthic zone biome [ENVO:01000025]; feature: sediment [ENVO:00002007]; material: shallow marine sediment [ENVO:03000034] sea grass bed [ENVO_01000059] ... | reverse complement strand
CCTGGGCTACTCGGGTGCCGCCCCCATAGGGGCTCTAATCCCTTTTCCGGACGGGAACTAGGTCTAAAGGTCCGACAGCTCCTTCTGCGGCGAGTTGTGGACGATCGACGTAACCCCTCGTTGAATAGCCTCGATCTCATCTTCGACGGCCTTGACTTCCTCGTGGCTGTCGAAGACTTCGATCGCGATAGAGCACGAGAAGCTCGATCGGCTCGGGATCTCCAGGACCCGCCCTCGTTCTCTTTCGAACGGCTTCGAGTTGGGGAAGTCCGTGCCAGGCTCCAGTCCCGTCACATAGCCCTCGCCGGGCGAACCGGTGTTTTTCCACTGAGTGAAGCAGGGAAGGCGGCTCGAGTCGTATCGCAGAGCTACGCCACGGTCGCGATTGGCATTCTCCAGAAGAGCGATGGCGTCGCACCCAGAGGGGTGTGTCAGCATCCGGTGCCAAAAGACCTGCTCGATGTATCCAGGTGTCGGCGGCTCGTAAACAAAAAGCGTGCCGATGCCCTCTGCCGCTCGAGAGTCGCGAGGAGCCGACTCTCCGACTGGCAAAACCAGTCTTGATCCAGCCTCCAAGAGGGGTGGGCCGAAGTTGCAGTGGTACAGGAGTTCAAACTCGGCGGGCTGGTCCCTCGAGTTGACAACCTCGTCGCGGATCTCGAGCGTGTTCGAACCGGCTCGAGTGACCACCTCCGATCGCAGTTGCAGGATGGGGCAGAACAGCATCGACTCGTCGACGTGTCCCCGGACGGAGATCTCGTAAGGAGCAGTCGTCTGGACGGTGACCTCGACGAAGTGAGCCGGAAGGTTTGCGATTCGTCCGTGCAGGTGAAGTGGAATCCTGGTCGGGTTGCCGTTATTGTCCAGGACCGTGTCGTGACAGGGGGCTCCATTGGATTCGAGTCCGCAGCGGCAGATCCACTCGTCGAATCCTTGCAGCCAGCCCAATCCCCCTCTTTCGGGCAAATCGACGTGCCGGGGATTCACAGGCCCCCGAACAGGCGCGTCCCAACCGAGAGTCAGATCGCCATAGTGCCCCTTCCAGATACCCATCCCGCGCGTTGGCAGGACTGTGAACCGAAAGACTCCATTATCGACGACGACGATGTCGACGCCGTCCCGCAGACCCCCGCGCAGAGTCCGCTTCGAAATAGAGAATTCCGGCTCCACGGCGAGCCCCAACTCTGTCGAGGTTATCGAAAAGGACTCGACGAAGATGTCTCTCTCAACGTCGGTCAAAGTCCAGGTCTTTTGTGGCATTTTCTCTTTCTCTGCGCCTCGGCGTCTCGGTGTGGGCATCCTAGCAACACCACTGCATCAATTCTACTTGCTGATCGAACGCCCTTGCCGCCGAAGCCAATGCTGTGTATACGAGATCAGATGACGGATATCGGATGACAGATCTGAACCACTGATCACTGACTACTGATTCCAGAGCGAGGGGTGATTCATGAAGAAACTTTCTATCGGGAGCTGGGCTTACTGCTTCGGTCCCTACCAGGAGGATCCTGTCGATTTCTTTACGGTTGTCGAAACGCTCGGACAACTCGGGATGGACGGAATCGAATTCGGAGCTTTCGCTCCACATCCCAATCCCGACTCCTACAAAACTCTCGCAAAGCGGCTGAAGCTGAGGGACTTCGTCGAATCCCAGGGACTCGAGTTCTCCGGCCTGGCCGCCAACCTCTGGATGCACAAAGTGGCCAGCGTTCCCGACGCTGCTCCCTTTGTCGCGGAGTTCGCCAAGAATCTCTTCTTTGCAGAGGATCTCGGTATCGACTGTATCCGAATCGACACGCTGGAACCTCCGGACGTCTTCGAGCAGACCGACGTCGATCCCGAACTGGGACGCGCCCGGATCATATCGGCCTGGAAGCTGTGCTGTGCGATGGCGGCCGATCGGGATGTCCGCGTCGTCTGGGAGTTCGAGCCGGGATTCGCCTTCAACAAACCGAGCGAAATCGTGTCGATTACCGACGAGATGCGCGACGCGGGATGCTGGAACTTCGGAGTCCTCTTCGACACATGCCACGCCCACATGTGCGCCTCTGTCGGAGCCCGCCAGCCTGGTGAAAAGGAAACATTGAAGGGCGGAGCCCTCGAACTCCTGCAGAATCTTCGGAACCGGATCGGTCATATCCACCTGATCGATTCAGACGGGACACTTCACGACGACGAGACATCGACGCACGCCCCGTTCGGGCAGGGACATCTCGATTTCGAAGAACTGATACCTGAGATCGTCAAGTGCGGATGTCCGAGCGACTGGTGGACGGTCGACCTCTGTTTCTGGCCCGATGCGTGGGAGGTGACCGAGGAAGCGATCCGGTTCCTGGATGGGATGAGGCAGCGGTACGCCGGAGTTTGAGAAAGACGTTTTGCCACGGATCATACTGATTGTGTGGATTGAAAGACCGTCCTGAACTAGGGGCATTCTGCGTCTCAGCGACGCCGAGTGAGGCTGAATCAAACAATGAAGGTCGGAATGAACATGCTCCTCTGGACAACTCATGTGACTGAGGAGCACTACCCCACTCTGGAACGGCTCAAGGCTACGGGATTCGATGGCGTGGAGATGTTCATCGCCGAGGGTGACGGGAAGCACTACGAGCGACTCGCAAAAGAGCTGGCCCGGCTCGAACTGGGCTGTTCAACCGTCACGGGACTCGACGCCGAGACGAATCCGGTCAGCGCCGATCCGAGCGTCCGAGACGCCGCTCTCGACCGGCTGAAGTGGGTCATCGACATGTCGGCCGTCCTCTCGGCTGACATTCTCTGCGGACCCTTTCATTCGGCCTATGCCACATTTACCGGACAGCCCCCACATCCCGATGAGCTGAAGCGATGTGCGGAGGTGCTCGCCGAGGCGGCCGAGTACGCCGGCCAGTCCGGAGTAACCCTGGCAGTCGAGAACCTGAACCGCTTCGAAACCTACCTTTTGACGACGGTGGCCCAAGCCAGCGAACTCGTCCGGACGGTCGATCATCCCTCTCTTGGACTTCTCTACGATACCCACCACGCTCATTTCGAGGAGAGAAACGTCAAAGCCGCAATCGAGCAGGCCTCCCGCGACATCAGGCATGTTCACATCAGTGAGAACGATCGCGGAACGCCCGGGACCGGCCAGGTCGACTGGCAGGCGAACTTCCAGGCTCTGCGCAGAATCGGTTACGACGGCTGGCTCACGATCGAGTCTTTTTCGAGACTGAATCCCGACTTCGCCTCAGCGATACATATCTGGCGCGATCTGGCTCCGTCGGCAGAAGAGGTTTACGAGGCAGGACTGAAGTTTATACGGAAGATGTGGGATGGAGTCGCAGACCAGGGTCAGAAAGTCAGAAAGTTAGAAAGTTAGAAGGTCGACGTTCCGGCACGAGTCCGGACAACGTCCTGAGAGCTCACAATTAGCGGACACCGGCCAAACGGGAGAGGACGAATGAAGAAACTCCGGGTAGGACTTATCGGATACGGGTTATGGGACGAGCCCATTCCAACGCCTATCGAAAGGTCGGGCAGTTTTTCGACCTCGACGTTGAGCCCGAAATGTCCGTCGTTTGCGCACGGGACGGGAACAGAGTCCAGGACTTTGCACGCCGTTGGGGATGGAGGGAATCCGAGACCGACTGGCGCCGGCTCATCGAGCGGGAGGACATCGACCTGATCGACATCTGTTCCCCCAATGACACCCACCGCGACATCGCACTGGCGGCCGCCGAGGCAGGGAAGATTATCGCGTGCGAGAAGCCTCTCGCGATGAACGTCGCGCAATCGGTTGAGATGACCGATGCGGTCGAACGTTCCGGGCAACCCAGCATGGTCTGGTTCAACTACCGGCGTGTCCCCGCTCTGGCTCTGGCGCGCCGGATCGTCGAGGAGGGGCGCCTCGGACGAGTTTTCCACTACCGGGCCAAGTACCTGCAGGACTGGACCATCAGTCCGGATGTGCCTCAGGGCGGGCAGACTCTCTGGCGCCTGGACGTGGACGCGGCGGGAAGCGGTGTCACCGGCGATCTGCTCGCCCATTCCATCGATCTTGCCCTCTGGCTCAACGGACCTTTCGAGTCCGTCTCGGCGATGACCGAGACGTTCATCAAGGAGCGCCCCCTTCAGGATGATCCGCAGACGACAGCTCCAGTCGGAATCGACGACGCCTGCGCTTTTCTGGCTCGTTTCCAGAATGGCTCCCTCGGGACGTTCGAATCGACGCGCTACGCTCGTGGTCGCAAGAACCAGAACACCCTCGAAATCAACGGTGAGAAGGGAGCGATCTGTTTTGATCTGGAAGACGCTCACAAACTGCAGTTCTTCGACCACGGCGATGACGGACATGTTCGAGGTTGGCGAGATATCCAGGTCTGGGACTCGGATCATCCCTACATGGACAACTGGTGGGTCCCCGGTTGCGCCATCGGATACGAGCACACCTTCATCAACGCCGTCGCGGATTTTCTCGACGGTCTTGGGAAAGGGCAGAAGACCTGCCCCGATTTCAGCGACGGACTCGCGACTCAGATTGTCTGCGACGCTGTCCTGGATTCCGCTGGAGAGGGAGAGTGGAGGGTCGTGTGAGGTTGTCCGTTTTCCGATGTCCGGGTGGGCAGGATGAGGAACTCACGACATAATCTGAGAGTCTACGCTCTGACAGAAGTGACCACTCCCAATTTCCTTCGGGCAACAGTCAACCGCGAACTATCTCTCACCCCGGCTTCTTAAGTACTCCCAGATCGCCTCGGACTGCTTGACACCGTCGCCCTGCCAATGGGACGACACTCCCGTCCGACCCTCGCGATCCATGAACGCCGGCATCATGGTGCCTGGAAGGATACGTTGCGGATCACGCATGAAGCGGTCGTAGAACTGTCGGCGCAATCGGCTGGAGATCAGATCCAGGTTCAACGTCTCTGTATCCGGCCCCGCCAGATTCGGTCGGGAGCCGTCAGGATGGCATTGAATACAACCGAGTTCTCCTGTTTCGATCAAAGCATTCCCTACGGCGGCCGCGTCCGTGTCAATCGGTTCGCGATTCGGACTGATGGGAGGCACTCCGTGGGCCTGGGCCAGTCCCCTGGCAATACCGGAGGCGTAGGCAGGGAAGGACGGCATTCGAGTCTCCAGTCGAGGTCTGGCTTTGCCGGCCAGGGCACCGGAGATCAGTGACAGCGTCCACTCCGGTCGCAGTTTTTCACCCGCCCACGTCAGAGGAGGCGTGCTTTGATGAATGGTCGCCTGATCGGGCAGCACTCCCGGAGCGGCCGCCAGACCCTGCGGCGACCACCGCGGAGGTCGTGAGTCGCGTTCGTGGCAGGAAACGCACTGCAGGTCCTGGATGGACGATTCAGCGAACTCGATCCAATCGCTTCTTCGGAGTGCGCTGAGATCTCCCTTGAGGAAGCTCCTCAGTGCGGCGCGCTCCTCGGCTGTGAAAGAAAACCTGGGAGAGCGCGATTCGTCGCCGTCATCCACGGCCAGGCATCCTGTCGCCCAGGCCTGGCCGACGAGGTCAGAAAGGGCCGGCGCTTCCAGCCGAGTCTTCTCTCCCTCGAAATCGTGACAGTTGAGGCAGCCGGACGAGGTCAGGAGTCGGCGGCCGCGAGCGGCATCTCCGGGTGCGGACGGCCCCTCTTCCGCTGGTCGCATCGACGTATTGAACAGAAACCCGGCGAGAGCCTGAGCTTCCGTACGATTGAGGTCAAAGTTGGGCATCCTTGCCCAGGGATCTGCTCTCTCGGGCTCGAGGAGATACTCGACGAGGCCCTCGAACCTCCACTTCTCCCGGACCGACGACAGACCGATCAGTGGGGTCTCGCCCGGCGTGGACGACACGTGATGACAACCGGCGCAGCCGAGGGCGTCGAAGAGCCGTTTGCCCTCCTGGGACAAGGACGGGTCGATTCTTGGTGAATCGGCAGCGCGTGGATTCGGCCCAACCAGGAATGCCGAGATGTCGGCCGCCGCTGACCTCGCCTGCGATCCGTTCCGCGGGAGGAGGCCTGGTGCCAGGGATCGAACGTCGGCAGAGGGCGGGTGGGTGCTCCAGTTCGTCAGCCAGGCTCGCTTGAGTCTCTCCCCGACTCCGTCGAGTGAGGCCGCCTTCGAACCGAGTTTCGGATCCGATCCCTCCGGGAGCGGACGTTCAGGATGGTGGCAATTGATGCATCGGCTGTCGGTGAAGAGCTTCATCCCCTTTCGAAAGATCCCGGATTCTTCCAGGGCCGGATCGTCCGGCGCGTGGACCAGAGCAGACGGCGGAACCGGCTCTCGTGGCCAGTCGCGAGAAGACCATTCAAGGCGCACGTCGGCGTTCCCGTCGGGAGGGCTTTCGTAGTTCAGTTCAAGCGTATTCAGTCCGCTCCGGATCGGGAACTCGGAGCTTGCAGAATCCCCCAGGTTCCCTGCAGCTTCGAGCACGACCGCACCGTTGATCCGGAGGCTCGCTTCGCCACGGCCCCCCAGATGGAAAGTCACAACCTGATTGAGATCGGATTGCAGATAGCCGCGCCAGCGGGACTGGAATGGTCCGCCCGGAAGTCGCCGGGAAGGAGACTCGCCAGATGGGACGTAAAGAGCGGCCATCCGGGATCTCCGTGCGTCGGCTTCGACCGTGACGCTGGCCTTCGAACGGATTTCCTGGATCAGGCCTGGGGCTTGACGGACAAGTGTCGGGGGGGAGAGGTCTCGGCCGGCGATCCACCCTTCTCCCAGCTTGTCGAGGCCGGACTCAACGCCGATTCTGTGAAGAGTCGCGTGGACGAAAGACCGGATCGGTGAGCCGTCCTGCGCTCTCAGATTCAGATCGACGTGTAATTGCATCACTGGTGTGATGTCGGGCAACTCCAGAAAGACGCTTCGGCGATCCTCGGAGAGGGCGGCCGAGCCGATTCCGAGGGTCTCGCGCCCTTCCTCACCCGACAGGTTGAGATCGGGAGAACCGTACGTCTCGGTCCATCTGTAATTCCAGGCCTGAACGTGATAGTTGCCCACATCCAGGGCGCTGTCGTCGTTCAGAGGTTGCGTGAAGGTGATCACGACACCGTCCCGGGCGGTTTCGAGTCGCGCAGGCATGTGAGCCGGCTTGCCGGTGTAACGAATCCTGTAGAAGCCTCCGGGCCTCGTCTTATTTCCGGCCCATCCATAGAGTCCCGCGACGTATAGCTGGCCGTCGATCGGGTGAAACCGACCCCTCATGACACCGGTTTCGAAGTCGAGTGGGAAACGCGCCAAGCCTCCTTGGGCATTCCCGTCGACCTCCTCCTCCAGTACCAGATCGACCTTTCCCATTCCGTAAGAAAGGCTGATCAGTCGGTTCTCGAAAGGACCCCAACGATCGGAATCGACAGACACGAAGGTGCTGGGCGATCGGTCGATGCTGGGGTGAATCCAGGCCAGGGGCTCATCGTAACCGGTGGGCCTTTCGTCCTCGTGGAAGGACCACATGTAGCCGTAGAAGCCGCCGGGTTGCACCACATTGATCCGGTTCGCCGGTACCCAGTGTCCTTGCTGGTCGGAACTGAAGAAGCGTCCATCATGGGCGATACCGAGACCGTTGGGGGCGCGGAACCCGTTGGCGACGATCTCGCTTTCCGAGCCGTCTCGAGCGACTCGCACCAGAGTGCCATGCTGCGGAATAACGGAGTCCAATGCGTGTCGGCCACCCTTCATGTAATAAAAGGCACCGTCGAGTCCGACTTGGAGGTCCATGGCGAACTCGTGAAAGTGCTCGGTGACCTGGTGGTCGTTGTTGAAGTTCTCGTAGAAATCCGTCTCGCCGTCACCGTTGAGGTCTCTGAGGATCGTGATCTGATCTCGTCCCAGGACATAGATCTGATCGTCGACGATCTTCAATCCGAGCGGCTGAAAAAGGCCTGTTGCGATCCGCTGCCAGGTGAGTTCCTCGAGAGAACCAGCGATCCCGTTCACGAGCCAGACATCGCCGTTCCAGGTGCAGATTGCAGCCCGGCTCGGGTCCTCGAAGAAATCGAAACCCCCGAACCTCATCCACGACCTCCAGGGATTGTCATCGGGCCAGTTCAGCGTGTCGATCACATAGGGTTCGTCGGGATCACTGATCTCCCCGGCCGTCGTCAGATTCTGCCTCCACCTGCGCGCGCTCCCGCGCGTCATCGGAGTCAGGTCGTCAGGTTCGGGGCTGGCGACAGCGACCGCTGCGAAATCCGGAAGAGTCGAAGAGTCGCCGGCCCAGAGAAGCACCTTCAGCTGAGTCGGAGCCTCCGAGGCTGGGATCCGGAGTCTGATGTCCCCATCGCTGCTCAATTGCCAACGGCTGCCGCTCGGGACTCCGACAGCGGCTGCTGCGGTCGTTCCAACATCGGTCGACATCACCGCCAATGTCGAGGCGGCCGGATCGTCGGGGTCCCGCTCCTCGAGGTTCTCGACTGCAACAAGGGAACCTTCGGCGCCGTTGACCGTCGTGATCTGGACGACGAGATCATCGTTGGCCGCATCGGTATTGATCGTTCGAGTGAATACGCTCGAAATCCGCCGCCCGAACTCCAGGCCGGGCATTTCGAGCACGGCGGTGTCACCGACCGTGTAAGAGAAGATCACACGGTTTTCATAGAGGTAAAGCCCCTTGTAGTGGGCCCACGATCTCGGAAGCGGTCCGTAGGGGAGTTCCCGAGGATCTTCGAAAGAACCGGCTCTAGCCCAGCCTGGTGCTTTCGGATTGGCGAATATGGGTTCGCCTTTGATCTCGGGGTGCGTCTGGTGGGTGCCGTCGAAGACCACTCCCTTGAGGTCGATGAAGTCGTTCCACGATCTTTCTTCAAAGGTGTCCTGGACTCGGTCGGCCGGAACCTCGCCCTTCCATCCCACCGAATAACGAAGCAGGTCGGTGTCGAAGATGAGGGCCTCCGAAGACGGTGGGCCGTAGACCTTGTCCATCTTGAGGGCGATGCCCTTATAGGCGATGTTTCCCTCGGGCCTGGGAGCCTCGATCGAAGCCGTCAGAAAGGGACCGTAGTCCATGTCCACCCACTCGCGTCCCGTCGGCTCCGGTAGCTCAGGTAAGGGGAACCCCGGTGGACTTGGAGAGTCCGACAGAAAGACCAGGACGGCGGCGGCGACCACGATTGAGACTGCTACCACTAGGATTTTCTTCAAAACCATTTCTCCGCGCCGGAGCCTGGATTGAAACACAGACTCGCGAAAGGGACAAAGAACGAATATGGTCCGTGTCTGTGGGACTTTGTGGTAAATGTCTTCCGCAAGGCGACTGGAGGGAGGGACGATGAGCCGATTTTCGCGGAGGGTGTTGCCGGTCCTGGGATGCATCTTTTATTGCAGCTGTTCCGGAGCACCACCGTCTGAAGAATCGGTGGATTCCCCGGCATCCGCTGAACTCTGGGTCACCTACGAAGGCACTGAAGGTCCGGGAGCCGGACGTCACATCGTTCTGGTCTCCGGAGATGAAGAGTATCGGTCTGAGGAAGCTCTCCCGATGCTGGCTCGGATTCTGGCGCTGCGCCACGGATTCAAGTGCACTGTCCTGTTCGCGGTCGATCCTGAAGGCGGCTTCATCGATCCCAACAACCAGACCAACATTCCCGGGCTCGAAGCCCTCGATTCCGCCGATCTGATGATCCTCTTCACGAGGTTCCGAGAGCTTCCGGACGAGCAGATGTCGCACATCGCAGACTATGTGGACTCGGGGAGGCCGATCATCGGCATCAGGACCGCGACACACGCCTTCAACTACACGCGTAACCTCTCCAGTCCGTATGCGAAGTACGACTTTCGGAGCGAGCAATGGCCGGGAGGATTCGGGCGTCAGGTACTGGGAGAGACCTGGATCAGCCATCATGGCCGTCACAAGGAGGAGAGTACGCGGGGGGTCGTCAATGCGGAGGAGAAGGAGCATCCTGTTCTTCGCGGTGTAGACGACATCTGGGGGCCGACTGACGTCTATGGAGTCACCGAGCTCCCCGAGGGGAGCCGGGTGCTGGTCTGGGGACAGGTTCTCACGGGAATGATGCCCGACGATCCTCCGCTTGATGGTCCGAAGAATGATCCTATGATGCCTCTCGCCTGGATTCGGGAATACTCGAGAAACGGTGCGAATCCGTCGAGGGTCTTCTCCACGACGGCTGGGGCCTCTGTGGACCTGCAGAGCGAAGGGCTGCGGCGGCTACTCGTCAACGCGTCCTACTGGGGACTGGGCCTCGAGGATGAGATTCCGACGAAGAGCGACGTCGAAATCGTGGGCGACTACGAACCGTCTTTCTACGGTTTCCATAACGAAGAGGGCTACTGGCGCGAGAAAGGGCTACGGCCGGCGGGCTTCCGGCTGGATGACTGAGCCTCACCGACAGCTGCCTTTCCGACGGATTGCAGGGGTCGATGAACTCGACCCGGACTCCTGGAGCCGTCGTGCCGCAGCAGATGTCAGGCTGCGGAGCTCGAGCGCCATTCCGGCGCCCCTACGGAAATGGCGATACCGAAACAGGTCGTCCAGTCCGTTGACCGGTTTTCATGAGCGCCGCTACACTGAGCCCGCCCTCTTCTACCTTTGACCGGCCGGAAACAAGAAAATGAGAATCCGCCAACCAACCCACCTCATGGCTCTCCTTGGGATCAGTCTGCTCTCAGGCTGTTCCTGGTTTGAACCGAGCCTCGAACTGCAGAAAAGCGACAACGTCGTCATCATCGGAAACACTCTCGCAGAGCGGATGCAGTATTTCGGACACTTCGAAACGCTGCTTCACTCCCGTTTTCCCGACTACGAACTCCGCATTCGGAACCTGGGCTATTCGGCCGATGAGGTTGCCTTTCGCCCCCGTTCTCTCAACTTCGGAACGACGGATGAACATCTCGCCATGTGGAAGGCGGACGTCGTTCTGGCTTTCTTCGGATTCAACGAGTCGTTCGCCGGCCCCGAAGGCCTGGAGAAATGGAAGAGCGACCTGGCCGAGTTCATCCAGCATACTCGCGGCCAGCGTTATAACGGCGAGTCAGCGCCGCGGCTTGTCCTGGTCTCGCCACTGGCCCATGAGAACCTGGAGGATCCCAACCTCCCTGACGGCAGCTCCGGGAACGTCAATCTGCGGCTGTACGCGGAGGCGATGGCTGACGTGGCAGGGCAATTCGACGTTCCCTTCGTCGATCTTTTCGAGCCGTCATTGCAGATGATGAACAGCCGCGAGCAACCGCTGACATTCAACGGAGTCCACCTGAACGAGTCCGGCTCCTCTCAGATCGCAGAGGTGCTGGACGAGAGCCTTTTCGGAGGACATCCGGACCGCGAGCGCGCCTCGTCGAAACTGCGCGATGAAGTGAACGAGAAGAACTTCTTTTTCTTTCACCGTTACCGGGCCGTCAACGGATACTACATCTACGGCGGGCGATCGCAACGCGACAACGGGAACCCTCCCTTTACCGATGCCTACGTTCTCGAGAATGAGCGGGGAAAACTGGACGACATGGTGGCGGTTCGGGACCGGCGAGTCTGGAGGGTGGCTCAGGGGATGGAGGTCGCCGAGGTTGTCGACGACAGCGGAACGCGACCTCTGTATGACGTTCCGACGAACCTCCATGAACCGAGCAGGATCCTTCCGCCGGAAGAGGCGGTCAAGAAGTTCGAACTGGCTCCCGGGTATGCAGTCAACCTCTTCGCAAGCGAGGTTGACTTTCCGGAACTCGAGAATCCGATGCAGTTGACCTTTGACGCAAAAGGGCGGCTGTGGATTCTGACCATGCCGGACTATCCGATGTTCCAGCCTCCCAACCGTCCGAATGATCGTCTCTTATCCTCGAGGACGTCGACCAGGACGGCCGGGCGGACGAACTCAAAGTCTTTGCCGACGGTCTTCACGTGCCGACGGGATTCGAGCTGGGAGACGGAGGCGTCTATGTGGCCCAGCAACCGAACCTGATGTTTCTGAAGGACATCGATGGGGACGATCGCGCCGACACCCGGGAACTCATCCTGCACGGGTTCGATTCCGCCGACTCGCACCATTCCATCAGTGCCTTCACCTGGGGTCCGGGCGGTGGGATCTACATGCACGAAGGGACCTTCCACCACACTTCCGTCGAGACGCACTCCGGCCCGGTTCGAAACGCGCACGGAGCTGTCTATCGGTTCGAGCCGACGACCCAGAACTTCGAGACCTTCGTCACCTACAACTTCGCGAACCCCTGGGGACATGCCTTTGACTCCTGGGGGCAGAATTTCGTGGCCGATGCTTCAGGAGGGGCGAACTACTTTGCCACCGCATTCTCGGGCAAAGCTCCTCAGTACCTCGGACAGGAGGATTTCGGGCCGTTCAAGTTCGGGAATCGGTCTCAGATGAGACAGTTCATCAAGATGAGAGTCCGACCGACGGCGGGGTGCGAGTTCGTTTCGAGCGGTCATTTTCCTCCCTCCGCTCAGGGTAACTTTCTGCTCAACAACGTGATCGGCTTTCAGGGAGTTCTGCAGCATCGCATGGCGGATGAGGGCTCCGGTTTTGTCGGAACCGAAATCGAACCGCTGCTCTTTTCGAGCGATCGAAACTTCCGCCCCACCGATCTGCAGTTCGGGCCCGACGGAGCGCTTTACGTCGTCGACTGGTTCAATCCTCTGATCGGGCATATGCAGCACAACCTGCGAGACCCCAACCGAGACAAGAGTCATGGACGCGTCTGGCGGATCACCTATCCCAGTCGGCCTCTGCTGAAGCCCCCCAGTATCGCGGACGAATCCGTGCCGGCCTTGCTGGAGTTGCTCAAGAGCTTCGAGGATCGCACTCGATACCGGGTCCGACTGGAACTGAGGGAGCGTGACACCAGAGAGGTCGTCGCGGCCCTCGAACAATGGATCGCAGATCTGGACCCCTCGGGTGAGGAATACGAACATCACCTGCTCGAGGCCCTCTGGGTCCACCAGCACCATAATGTGGTCGACGAATCTCTCTTGAAGAGACTCCTTCGTTCTCCGGACTATCGGGCTCGGGCGGCTGCTACGCGAGTCCTTTCCTTCTGGAGGAATCGGGTTCAGGACGCTCCTGGCCTGTTGAAAGTCCAGGTGAACGACGACCATCCACGTGTGCGGCTCGAGGCTGTTCGAGCGGCCAGCTTCCTCCGAGGTCCGGAGGCGGCGAGGGTTGCACTCGGCGTGCTGGAGCACCCGATGGACGACTATCTCGAGTACACGCTCGGGGAGACGATTCGTGCCCTCAGGCCCGATTGGGAGCCCTTCATGACCTCCGGAGAGACCCTGGTTGAGAGTGCCGTCGGAACGGACTACCTTCTGGGCCGGCTGGATGTCGCGGACCTGCAGAAGGTCGCCCGCACACGCTCTTCCTATAGAGCCTTCCTGGCACGACCCGGAGTGGCGCGGGAGTTTCGGGAGGAAGCTCTGGAGGGACTGGCGACCCTGAACTCGAGCAGTCCTGTATCAGAGGTGCTCGAAGCGATTCGTCGCGCCGATCGTGAAGACTCCGAGAATGCAGAAGCCGTTTTGACCGACCTGGGCCGAATGTTGGAGTCGCGGCCGGTCTCCGAGTTGGAGGCGTTTCGTCAGGAGATCGAAGCGATTGCCGGTTCGGGCCGTCGACAGACCACGCGCCAGTTTGGCGAAGTCGCGTTGATCGTCGCCGACCAGGGGGCGGACCGATCCTGGGAGCGAGCTGCTCGTTCTTCCAAGAGGCTTCTGAACCTGCTGACCAGTGTCCCGCTCATTTCAGATCCACAGCTTCGAGCATCTCTGTTCGAACAGCTGGCGCAGATTATCGAGGGGTCACCGACGGGCGGCGACCGATCCGCAGAGATCCGTGCTGCTGCGATTGCGGCTTTGCCGTCGTTGACGGGAAAGGAATCGGAGTCGGCTCGGCTCTTGATCCGGATAGTGAGCGGGAAGGAGCCAGACGAGGCGGCGATCCGGGCGATCGGCCGGCTCGATAGGGTGACGATCGATGCGGACGATCGCCTGACTCTGCTCCAGAGTCTGGTGCGCTACCTGGAAGCCATCCCCGCTGGACGACGGACTTCGGGAGATCCGCTGGAAGCCGCCGACCTGGCAGAAGAACTCGCCTCGTCGCTGAGCGGCCATGGTGCGGATGATCTTCGACAGCGCCTCTCCGATCTGTCGGTGACCGTCATCGAGATCAAGCCGATCCCCCATCGGATGCAGTACGACCTCGCAGAGTTCTTCGTCGAGGCCGGCCGCCCGGTCGAGATCGTTTTTGAAAACGTCGATATCATGCCGCACAACCTCATCCTGACCGTTCCCGGCGCTCGAACAGAAGTCGGGATCGCGGCCGACAGGATGGCATCGCGGCCCGACGCTTTCGATCTGCAGTTCATCCCTCGCAGCGACAAGGTCCTTTTCGCCACGCGGATGCTTCAACCGCAGCAGATGGAAAAACTCCGGTTCATAGCGCCGAATCAGGTCGGTGACTATCCCTATCTCTGCACATTCCCAGGACATTGGCTGACGATGTTCGGGACGATGCACGTCGTCGCCGATCTGGACAGCGTGACGCCGGCCGTCATGGCCTCACGAGACGAGGCGGCAGTCGAGGTGCGAGCATTCGTCAGAGCGTGGAAGCTGGAGGATCTCGAGGGGGATCTGAGGGCGCTGGACGCCGATCGAAACTTTGAGAACGGCGCACACCTCTTCGAAGCGCTTTCCTGCAGCCAGTGCCATCGGATGAACGGACGCGGTGGACAGGTCGGGCCCGACCTGGCGTTGGTCCGAGACAAGCTGGCTTCAGGTGAACTGGACCGCGCCGGGCTTCTGCGAGAAGTCGTGGAGCCGTCCGGAGTCGTGCAGAAGGAATACCTGATGGAAGTGATCGAGACCGAAGACGGCCGACTCTTCAATGGTCTGGTCACTCATGAGGACGACCGCGTCATCCGTTTGATTCCCAACCTCCTGGACCCTGAGCGGACGGAGGAAGTCAGCAAGGGGTCGATCAAGGACCGTTGGCAGTCGACCGTATCGCCGATGCCTGAAGGTCTGATCAACACCGCTGAGCGCCGGGACGTCTTCGACTTGATCGCCTTCCTGGCGACCGGGGGACTGAAGCCGACCGCGGAAGTGCAGCCCGCCGCGGAGCGTGAAAACAAGTAGGAATCTCAGAGGCTTTATCCGGCCCGAATCCGTCAAGGAATTGGCGCAATTTTCCTGAAAGTTGTCGGGCTCTCGGTTTCAGGCCGGTAACGCCTCGCTCCTTGGGAGCGCTGGTGCGGTGATTCTCGCCCGGCTTGGGTCGGCCGGGTACCAGGTCTTGAGAAAGACTGTCATCTTGCGTCCATCGTCGAGTTCCAGCTCGCAGGGGTCCTCGTGGAACCTTGCAGCCCAGTTCTGGACTCCATCCTGATCCAGGTCCCGCACGTCACCGAGGATCATTGTCCCCGGAAGACCTCTGGATATGGAGATTCGGTACCCGACATGCTCGGACACGATTTCTTTTCCATGAAGGAGTCTCCCGCCGGCCGTGCTCATCAGTGTTTCAATCCTCATGGAAGGTAGATCAAGCAAGATCCAGGCCAGAGGCGGTGTCGAGGCAGCGCCTGCTGGGTCATGCGGGCAAGGGTAGCTCCAGGGTTCAACAGCCTGGACGCTTTCCGCCGGACTTTCGAAACTCGGCCGACGGCGACTCGAAACGCAACCTCGAGCGAACCCACTTTGCCTCCAGATCAAGCGCCCCCGCAGGGGCGGTTCAGCGGACTCGCGCAAGTGTGTGAAGGCGAGCGATCTGAGTCACACGGCGTCCCTCGACTGTACCCGGCTCATCTTCCGCGGAGAAGGACTTGCCCGCGATGGGGAGATGAGACATAAAAGATCAGCGGAGGTGAAATGATCAAGCGAATCTCAGTTCTGGCCGTCTTTGCTCTCTTTTTCGCGATTCCGACCCGACCCGTCAATTCCGGAGGTGCCTCACCAGCCCGGAGCTTCTGGATCGGACAGTTTGCCCATGGGCCGGCCGATGGCGATGTCTTTTCGACGACCATAAATTTCATCAACTTATCGACCACGACCAGCTTCGCCACGGTCAGGACTTTTGCGGATAACGGAGATCCTCTGAATCTGCTCCGAGGAACCACCGCTCCTTTCGACCCCGTGAGCGAACGAGTGATCGAGGTGGCCGGACGAGGAGCCGGCACTGCGCTGAGTGGCGGGATCGATCGTCTGCAGATCGGCTTTGCTCAAGTCGAAACAGTGAACGCCATCGGAATCGAGGTGATCTTCGACCTGCGAGATGCAAGCGGGAACATCATCACGGCGACGAATGTGCGACCCATCCCTCTGGTGACAGCGTTGTCTTTCTTTGGCCGCATCACTCCGAGCACCAAAACCGGACTGGCGATACTACTCCCGCCCGGGAGTGACGGGCCGAGCGACGTCGACCTGACACTGTTCAACTCGGACGGCACAATCCGGGGAGCCGATATGCTCAACCTCCAGGTTGGCCAGAAGACCTCCCGATTTCTTGACGAACTCGTTGACGGCCTCGCGAACTTCACTGGTTCGGTCGAGATTCGGTCGGACGAGCCGATCTCGGTTCTGCCGCTTCGGCAAGAGGGCATCGTCCTGACGACGCAGGACGCTTTCCCTCCGCGCCAGCTGAACTAGACGACTTCCTGTCCGGAAAAGGGATTCAAGCGGGGGCGGCACCCCGAATGCAGGGCGCGAGCCCTGGGTCATGCCGGCTGTGAGGATAAGCCCTATAAGGGCGTCACAACTGTTGAAATGACGTTAGATATGTCGCCCTTTCAGGGCTCTCACACCCGTAATCCCGGCACCCAGGGCTCACGCCCTGGGCTAGTCGGGTGCCGCCCCGTTCGGGGCTCAAAGCCGATATTGGTAAATAGTTGGATTCTAAAGAGGTTCTGCGCTAAGACTGGGTCCCTGATTCTATCCCCGAAGGGGGAGGCATAAGACAGCCCGGGGTGAAGCGAACGCTGCGGAGCGGAACCCTGGGTCAGCTCTCAGAAAGTGCGGAAACCCTGGAAAGGGTGACATAAGCGCTGGCCCCTTGACCCAGTCAGTCCTGTGACTGCAACGATTTATGTCACCCCTGTGGGGTTCTGATCGGCTCACGCGAGAGATCCCAGGGTTGCGCGTCGCTCCTGCGTCGCTCCGCTACACCCTGGGCTGGCCTATGAGTCCCCTGCGGGGATAAGAACCGTCTCGACAATCCTGTACTGTTTTGAAATCAGATCTCTACGACTTTCCGGACGGGAACTATGACATTCAAGCTGTCAGGAGTTCTCAATTCAACTGATAAACCGGAAGGAGAGTGATCAGGTGGATCAGGCCACGGACCTTCTTGTCCACGGTCTCTCGATCGAGCTGAAAATCGACGATCGATCCATCGTCTCCTCGGATGAGGTAGTCCTCGAGCACCCGCCTCGTGTCAGAGGACACGTCGCCCTGCACGAACCGATTGACAAAGTGCTCGACGAAGTCTCCGGCTGTCGCGAGGTCGTTTTCCTCAATGATCCTGGGGAAGTTGAGAAACTCATAGCCGGGTTCCCGAGCCAACGCCGTGTAGTCGCGGACGAAGTTGTACCGCGCGAGAAGAAGCGAGGTATTGATCCACGACGGCCCACCGACCCATCCTCCGACGTCCGGCGGCGCAAAGAGCAGCTGATTCATCCTCGCCAAGTGACTCGGCAGGAGCCCGTGTTCAGGGAGCTCCATCTCCCTCATGAACCCGCAGACAACTTCGACCGGGCTCTTGACTTGTGATCGAACGGCTCTCTCGGAGAAGGAGTCGGGGTGGCGAAAGAGAGCATTGATCAGAGGGCGAATCTCGTATCCGTTCTCTCGAAAAAGGCGCCCCAGTTCGCGGACGAGTGCTTCGGATGGGTTCGGGTAGACGAAAAACTCCCACAGCTTTCGAGCGATGAACTCGGCCGTGGTTTTCCGGGCGAAGATGATGTTGATGATGTCGTCGCCGTCGAAGTGTCCTTCAACTCCCAGGAAAGACTTGCGTCCGAAGTCGTGCCGATACCAGTCGTAGTGGAACTGATAGAAGCCGTTGCGGAATGAATCGGATTCGAGGGTCCAGCCGGTGAAGGCCCGAGCAGCCTCCTGAACGTCCACTTCGCTGTATTGGTCGACCCCCATTGTGAAGAGTTCCATCAATTCACGGGCCCAGTTTTCGTTGGGGCTCTCGGGAAAGTTGACGAAATTATCGAGCCAGATGAGCATTGCGGGGTCGCGGGCCAGCTCGTGCACGAGGATCTTGAAGTTCCCCAATGCATGCTGGCGGATGAGGCGGTTCTGCTTCAGCATCAGAGGTTTCCCGACTCCTCCGTGAACGTGATCGATCCTCCGAACCGAAGTGGCGAAGTGGTCGTGCCAGAACAGCGTCATCTTTTCAAGAAGTTGGCGCTTGCTGTGGATCATGCGATAGAGCCACCAGCGATTCATCTCCGCGGGATGGGCCCTCGTCCTGCCATCGATGGGATCGATCCGGGTCAGCTTGAACTCGCGGTCGGCCAGTCCGTCTTCCATCTCTGAATCGTCAACTGTCTCAAAGTTCAACAGGTCATCAAGCGTCGCCGAGAAACCAAGGGAGACAAGGCGCTCCAGCTCTCGCGGAGGGGCACTGAATCCAGCTCTTCTCATGAGGTGCGCTGCGGCCATTATGTCCCAGACCCAAGGGGGTCTGTCGGGGACGATGGTGGGCTTCGGGTCCAGGCCTTGTTGAGCAAAGCCCGGGGAAGTCGTCGTCAAGAACAGTGAGAGCAGACAAGTCTTCTTCATTTGGCGGGTCTCGGTCAGTATGGGCTAGAGCTTTCCCTCTGCAAACCGATCAGGAACCTCCGAGAGCTCGGTTTTGGGTTAGTGGCCGAACGACTAGCTACTTCCCGTCCGGAAAGTCCATATCTGAGCCCTGAAGGGGGCGGCACTGCAATAGCCCAGGGCGTCAGCCCTGGGTCTTGGGGAGGATTGGGAGGAGCCCTGTCAGGGCGGCACAAAACCCCCAGGATCAACGATTTG
>CAJHYB010000043.1_pt1 | contig 19335 bp, 17 predicted proteins | sample 9198631 | NCBI WGS metagenome assembly CAJHYB01 (sample SAMEA7708354, study PRJEB35096) | sediment metagenome | biome: marine neritic benthic zone biome [ENVO:01000025]; feature: sediment [ENVO:00002007]; material: shallow marine sediment [ENVO:03000034] sea grass bed [ENVO_01000059] ... | reverse complement strand
GCGTCCTCCAGAAACCCTGAAAGTGAGATTCAGGTGAAGGGCCTCGGTCCACCTGTCTGACGGCCAAAATGACCATCCCGAGAACTTTGCGTCTTTGCGACTCTGCGCGAAACTTTGCCAAGCGCTTGTTTCGAGGCTGGATTAGCCGAGCTGGCGTTCGCTCACGACAGCCCGGTAATCCTTCCGGAATCGTCGACATCCATTCTGACCGCAGACGGGACCTTTGGCAGTCCGGGCATCAGCATCATGTTTCCGCAGATCATGACCAGAAACCCCGCGCCGGCGGAAAGGCGGACATCCGTAACGCGCAGCATGAAGTCGCCAGGAACTCCCCGCACCGTCGGATCGTCGGAGATCGAGTTCTGAGTCTTGGCCATGCAGACCGGAAGATCTCCATATCCCATCTCGCGAAACTTTGCGAGTTTCTTGCGCGCGATCGTCTCAAACCTCACTTCCGAGGCGCGATAGATCGACTTCGCAACCTTCCGCACCTTATCCTCGGCGGTGTCCTCGGCCTCGTATGTGAACTGGGGGCTTGCGCTGGAACTGTCAGCCAGCGACACAGCCCTGGAGGCCAGTTCGGTGGCTCCCTCCCCGCCACGGACGAACGCCTCGTGGCTGGCACAGTCGACGCCGAGTTGCCGGCAGCGCTCCTCGATCGCTGCAACTTCGGCCTCGGTGTCAAAGGGGAACCGATTGATGGCCACCACGACCGGAACTCCAAAGCTCTGCACGTTCTTGACGTGGATCTCGAGGTTTCCGAGACCCTTCTCGAAGGCGCTCATATTCTCTTCCGTAAGAGTCTTGAGGAGAGCTCCGCCGTGGTACTTGATCGCCCGGCAGGTCGCCACGATCACCACCGCGGACGGCCACAGGCCGGACGACCGGCAGACCAGATTGAAGAACTTTTCGGCACCAAGATCGGCTCCGAAACCCGCTTCCGTCACGACGTAGTCGGCCAGTTTGAGAGCGATCCGGTCGGCCAGGACGCTGTTCGTCCCGTGAGCGATATTGGCAAACGGACCGGCATGAATCAGCGCGGGAGTCTGCTCGAGAGTCTGGACGAGGTTGGGCATAATTGCGTCGTTCAGCACGACGGCCATGGCGCGATGGGCTTCCAGATCCTTAGCGTGGATAGGATTGCTTTTTCTGTCGTATCCGACGACCATCTCGCCGAGGCGCTGCTTGAGGTCTGACCGGGATGACGTCAGGGCCAGAATAGCCATGACCTCCGAAGCCGATGTCAGGACAAAGCCCGATTCTCTCGGAACTCCGCTCGTCCGGCCACCTAAACCCATGACGATCTCCCGCAGAGCCCTCTCGTTCATGTCGATGCAGCGCGGCAGGAGGATGTCCCGGACATCGATGTCTAGTGGGTTGCCTTTGAAGATCTGCGAATCGAGCATTGCTGCGAGGAGGTTGTGGGCCGTCGTCACAGCGTGGATGTCGCCAGTGAAATGCAGGTTGATCTGCTCCATCGGAGCAACCTGTGAGTATCCGCCTCCGGTTCCACCCCCCTTCACACCGAAGACCGGTCCCAGCGACGGCTCTCGGATCGCGATCATTCCTTTCTTGTCGATGCGCTGAAGGGCCTGTCCCATACCCACGGTCGTGAGGGTTTTCCCTTCACCGAACTTCGTCGGAGTCATCGCAGTCACCAGGATCAGCTTTCCATCCGGTCGGTCAGCCAGGCGATCCAGGACCTCGAGTCGTATCTTGGCGGTGTGACGGCCACGAAAGTCGATCTCGTCGTCCAAAAGGTCGAGTCTGTCCGAGATCTCACGAAGTGAGCTGAGCTTGGTTTGCTGTGCGATTTCGATGCTGGAGAGTTCCACGTAAACAACCTCGTCTTTGATGATTAGAGTGCTTGAATTCTCGACGGAACGGACATCTCAGGAGTAGACTGGCCGTCAGTATAGGGTGGCCTACACTCGATTTCCAGTCTGCATTATCTGGACCGCCGAGTCATCCGGAACTTCCGGAAAAAAAGGAACCTTTCGGGGGCAGTGACGGTGGAGAGAGGGAAACGGCTCGGCGCCCGTGGAGATTCTTGAGATGCCCATCTTTTCAGACCTGAATAACGGAACACGCTGGAGAATCCTGGTTTGCGGCTTATTTCTTGCGGTCTCGCTGTCTCCAGTTCAGCTTCTCGCTCAAGCAGACTGGACCCAATGGCGGGGAACAAAGCGAACAGGCCACGTGACCGGAACCGCGAGCGTCGATCAGTGGCCCGCTCGACTCGAGAGAATCTGGTCGCTGCAGGTCGGCGAAGGGCATGGATCACCGGTGGCTTCCTCAGACCGTGCCTTTGTCATGACACGGCAGGGAGAACTTGAAACAGTCGTGGGGGTCGACCTTCGAAACGGGGCCGTGGCATGGACGGACTCGTATCCTGTTGAGATCGGTGTCAATCCGTCCGCCACGGCACATGGCAAATGGCCCCGCTCGACTCCGCTGTGGAACGGTGGCCACCTCTACACGCTCGGCATCACCGGCGCCCTGACCGCCTATGACAGCGAAAGCGGCAGGAGAATCTGGCGACGTGATTTCTCAGAGGACGTGGACGTATCGAACCTCTTCTGTGGCACATCGATGTCTCCGCTTCTCGCTGCCGGAAAGCTCATCGTTCACGTCGGCGACGATTCCGGCGGAGAGGTACTCGCGCTCGACCCTCTCGACGGGAGCGAGATCTGGTCCTGGAAGGGAGACGGGCCGGGGTATGCCTCCCCGGTCATAGTGGACCTGGATGGAACGTCACAGATCGTCACATTGACGAAGAGTCTGGCGATCGGGCTCGATCTCGAGAGCGGAAACCTCCTCTGGTCACTCGCGTTCGACGACGAGTGGAACGAGAACATCGTCACTCCCGTTTCGATCGACGGAAGGGTGCTCTTTTCGGGGGTTCGCAAGGGCACGTTCGCAGTCCTGCCGCAGCGTGAAAGTGAGGGATGGGTCGTCGATCGAGTCTGGGAGAATGGTGACGTGCCACTTTACATGAGCTCTCCCGTGATCGACTCAACCCGTCTCTTCGGACTCACATCCCGGAAGAAAGGTCAGGTTTTCAGCATGGATCCACGAGACGGGAAAGTTCTCTGGACGAGCCCGGGCCGGGCCGGAAGGAGCGCCGCGTTCATAGTCTGGGGCCAACATCTACTGATCCAGACAACCGAAGCTCAGTTGATCATATTGGAACGGGGGGCGAACGAGTACAAACCGATCGCGGAGTATGACATCGCAAACACTCCGACCTGGGCTCACCCCGCGATCGTCGATGGGAAGATCCTCGTCAAGGATCAACAGAACCTGACGCTGTGGAAGGTCCAGTGACCGTTTTCCGTTGACCGATCTCTGCAGTCCGCAGTCTCTGATTCCTTTGTTTTCGGCCCCTGGACGTCTGACAGAGATTCGCTCAGATCGGCCTCGGTTCCGGTGAACGCATTCCGCAAAATCCGGCGGAGCCCGTGGAATCCGTGAAATCCGTGGCAAGACTCTTGAACAGCCGTTGCCGGCTTTTCATCGTCCGCTGAGTTCAACCCGCATCTGAGTCGTCCTCGAACGCGATCTTGATCTCCACAACTTGCTGGGGATTATCCGCGACGTAGTGGGGTCGATGCTGCCATTCATCGACCGGAATGGGACTACCGTAGTGTGCGGCAACAGCTAGCACTCGCAGGTCCGCCCCGGACTCCTGCAAAACGCGGTTGGCATTGTGCGCGGTGACGGTATCGGTTTCGTGATCGCCGACGAAGACGACGTATCCCTTGGACCTTTTGCCGATCAACCTGTCGATGCAGAGCAGGAGGCCATCCGGAGCCGGCTTCTGACGACGCAGGTGAACTTCCTCATACCCGATAACGAAGTCGAAGTGGTCGGCGATTTGTTCTCGATCCAATGACTCCCGGATCGTGCGGCTGGAATTCTGCGAGACGATCCCGTGAGGGTAGTCCTGGAGCGACTGGAGAGTCTCGACCATTCCGTCCATTGCCGGTGTGGGCGTGATGTCGCGAATCTGAAACGGAGACCAGAGCATTCCGGCGGCATCGGTCTCTTCATCCGTCAGGCCGAGCTGACTTTGATAGAAATGCCTCCAGTTGGGATAGAGATGGATGGCCTTCTCGTAGTCCTCGAGGGTTCTCATCGCCGGGAGATCGTCCGGGGATCCGGACGTCACCTCGCTGACGATCTCGCGAGCCACTCGATAGTTCTTCTGGCGTGTGTCAACGAGAGTCCCATCGAAATCCCATATGAAAGCCTGGATCTTCTTATCGTCCCTCATCTCTAGTCCGAGGATAGCGGAAGGCCCCGTCGGGGACCAGAAGGCTGAACCGGAAGTAACACCGTTCCGCCGGCAGGCATCCCCTCTCATCGCGATCGGATCGGCCCAGAACGCCCTCGCTACATGGAAAGCCAGGTGGCCTCCTGGAGGATAGGGATTGCGCTCAATAATCTTCTGCGATTCGATAGTAGACTCATCGCTTCGGCAAGGTGGCTGACATGATTCAATACTCGACTTCCAGGAAGATCGATGGCGCGCAGTTCGTCGATATCCTGAATCGCTCAACTCTGGCCGAGCGTCGTCCGGTCGACGATGCAACCTGCGTCAATTCGATGCTCAGAAACGCGGATCTCATCATCACGGCCTGGAGCGAGGACACTCTGGTCGGCGTCGCTCGGTCCGTCACTGATTTTTCCTATTGCTGCTACCTCTCCGACCTCGCCGTTGACGCCTCCCACCAGAGGTCCGGGGTCGGAAAACAATTGATACGGCTCACCAAAGAGCAACTGGGTCCGCGCTGCAAGCTGATCCTCCTCTCAGCACCAGGAGCTTCCTCTTACTATCCACACGTGGGGTTTGATCGTCACCCGAGCGCGTGGGTACTCCACGAGAACCAGGGACTGCGGTGCTGAGTCTCGCCGGGACGTTAGAAAGGGGAACGGACGATGGAATCGAGGGCGAAAGATGTCAGCAAGTCGCTCAGGGAACTGGCTGATCCCAGAATAGCCGAACACTCGCAGCGTTTCTTCAAGACGGGTCCAGGCGAGTACGGTGAGGGAGACTTGTTTCTTGGCATTCGAGTCCCCGTGGTACGCAGGCAGGTTGCGAAGTTCAAGGACCTCCCACTCGAGGAAACTGTCGACCTGCTCCGATCTTCCTATCACGAGGAGCGTCTGTGCGCGGTCCTGCTGCTCGTGAGCAAGTTCAAGCAGGGGAATGAGGTTGAGAAGAAGGCGATTTACGACCTTTATCTCACTGAAACAGGATTCATCAACAATTGGGATCTGGTCGACAGTTCTGCCCACTTCATCGTCGGAGCCTATCTGAACGACCGGGACAAAGGCCCACTCTACGAGTTGGCGGAATCAGACAGCCTTTGGGAGCGTCGGATCGCGATCATTTCAACGCTGTATCAGATCCGAAGGAATCGGTTCGAGGAAACCCTGAAGATTGCGGCGGTGCTGAGAGACGACAGAGAAGATCTGATTCACAAGGCCGTCGGATGGATGCTCAGGGAGGTCGGAAAGAGGGACCCTGCACTGGAGAGGTTCTTCCTGAAGCAACACTACAAGAAAATGCCGCGTACGATGTTGCGATATGCGATCGAGAAGTTTCCGCAGAAAGAACGACGAGCCTTTCTGGAGGGGCGTTTCTGAACAATTATCCGGCTGATGATGGGGCTCCCATGCAAGCTCTTCTCCCGTTGATTGCGATCGACGTGAACTCATTCGTTCCAGACCGGGACAAGAAAGTAAACTGGGCCGTACGCGGTGGACCCAAAGAAAGGAGAGAACATGGAACTCGGAGCATTTTCGATCAGTTTGGCCGTCAAGGACTTGCAGGCTTCGAGGGCCTTCTACGAGAAGTTCGGCTTCGAAGTTTTCGCCGGAGATGCGTCCCAGAACTGGCTGATCATGAAGAACGGCGATCATGCGATCGGCCTCTTTCAGGGGATGTTTGAACAGAATATCTTGACGTTCAATCCCGGCTGGGACAAAAACGCCGAGAAGCTCGATTCCTTCACCGACATACGCGACCTTCAGCGAAAACTGAAGGAGCAAGGGCTGGAATTGATGAACGAGGCGGACGAGAGCACGACGGGACCGGCTAGCTTTGTCGCCGTGGATCCCGACGGAAATCCTGTCCTCGTCGATCAGCACGTCTGAGCCGATCAAGTCGCCCGACATTGAGAGAACGGAAGAATCGCGAGCCCTCCGCCTGAGGCGCTGTCTCTCTGTCTCTGAGGGCTCCAGGAATCCCCTTCATTGCGGACCTTGCGGCTTTGCGCGAATAATATCTGCTCAATTCCGGAAAAGAGTCTGGGCGTAAAAGAGCGGAAAGTGTTTAGAATGCCCACCACGGAAGGAAGACGGCACGCGAGTTTCGTTTCTACGGATTCGTGCTCGACCGGCGGAGTCTGCCGCTCGAGAAAATGAGGACTATGTCGAGAAAACCAATACTCAAACTGATCGCTCTCGCCGCCCTGATTCAACTTCACACCGGCATGATCCGAGCCGGCTCCTGGCAAGAGGTCGGACGTCGCATCGAACCTGAGATTCAGCGCGCCATGATCGAGGGAAAGATTCCATCGTGCACTGTGGCTCTTGTTGCAGGAGACCAGATTGTGTGGACCGGCGCTTACGGCTATTCGAATCTGTGGGCCAGGACCCCCGCCACGATTTCGACGGTTTATCTGATCGGCTCCACCTTCAAGACGATTTCGACTGCGGCCCTTCTTCAGCAGATGGAGAATGGCGCTTTCGGACTCGACGACCCTGTTCGGGACCATCTTGACGGCCTCACGATCCGCGGAGAGGACTCGACTTCTCCCATCACCTTTCGGCACCTTCTGACACATACCTCTGGACTTCCGGGAGCCTTTGGGCCACATCGCGTGTGGGGTGACTCAGTTCCGAGACCGATCGAGGACTACCTGAGAGATTCCTTAAAAGCGGATACCCTCCCTGAAGAGAAGGTGGTCTACTCCAACATGGCGTTCACGCTCATCGCCTATCTCGTGGAAGAGTTCTCCGGCAGACCGTACCGAACTTATATGCAGGAGGAAATCTTCAGTCCTCTCGAGATGGAGCAGACGGTTTTTGAGCCCACACCCGCGATGGTCGAACGGCTGGCGATCCCGTACGCAATCGACTCGAAGACCGGAGCCCACATTCCCGCGGAGCGGTTGAAGGCCGACGTGTGGCCTGCCGGGATCGTCTATGGGACCGTTCAGAATCAGGCTCACTGGCTGATCGCGGTTTTGAACGGCGGGACTTTCAAAGGAAAGAGACTCCTGGGACCAGAGACCGTCTGGGCCACTCTGGAACGACAATTCGAGGAATTCGGGTGCCCTATGACGGCCGGATGGGGGAACGAAACAGCCGGCTTCGGGTTGACCTGGTGGGTCAGCGAAAAGAACGGGGAACGCCATTTCGCGCACAGCGGGAGCGTCCCGGGCTATACCGCCTTTCTGGAAGGAAATGCTGATCGCCGGCTCGGCTTTGCCATTCTGACAAACGGACACCGCTCGCACCCGCATCTCGTCGCGCTTGCGGACAAGGCCATCCGAATTCTGAAAGAGGAATCGAGCTCCGAAGGCCAGCTGGAGTGAGCGAGTTCAGGTTCAGGTCTATCCTGACACCCGAACCCCGACTTCCGACGAGCGAATCAGTTTCTCCCCACGGCTTTCTTGCGAAGAAAAGTGGGAACTTCCAAGTCGTCGTCGCTGTCGACAAGATTCTTCAGGAAGTGCTGGCGAAGAGCTGCGGTCCCCACCTCCACATTTCCCAGTTGCTGCTCCATCGGCTGGTGAGATTCGGCGGGCTTCGGTTCTGACTCGTAGCCGGTCGCGATCACGGTGATCTTGACTTCATCTTCGAGAGACTCGTCGGTCACCGATCCGAAGATGATATGGGCTTCCGGATGTGCGGATTCCTGGACCAGCCGGCTGGCTTCGCTCACTTCCCTCAGGGTCAATCCGGCACTGCCGGTGATGTTGATCAAGACGCCTTTGGCCCCCTCGATGCTCGTATCCTCGAGCAAGGGACTGTTGATCGCTTTGCGTGCCGCTTCCAGAGCCCTGTCCTCGCCCTTGGCGATCCCGGTTCCCATGAGCGCCATCCCCATGCCGGTCATGATGGTCTTGACATCCGCAAAGTCGAGATTGATGACACCTGGAACCGTGATCAGATCACTGATGCCCTGAACGGCTTGCCGGAGAACGTCATCGGCGAATCGAAACGACTCGCCCAGGGTCGTGTCGTCAGGCACTGTGGTCAACAATCTCTCGTTCGGGATCGTGATGACCGTGTCGGCACATTCCTCCAAGTCGCAGATCCCTTGCCTGGCCTGGACCATCCTCTTTCTCCCTTCAAAGCTGAAAGGAGTGGTGACCACGGCAACGGTGAGACAGTTCAGTTCGGTCGCGAGGCTGGCCAGAATCGGTGCGCCTCCTGTACCGGTTCCTCCTCCGAGACCCGCGGTCACGAACACCATGTCGGACCCGTCCAGGAGCTCGATCAACTTCTCGGTGTCTTCCAGAGCCGCTTTCCGCCCAATCTGGGGATCGGATCCCGCACCCAGCCCCTTTGTCAGCTTCTCACCGAGTTGGATCTTCATTCCAGCCAGCGATTGCCGGAGTGCCTGGACATCGGTATTCGCAGCGATGAACTCCACGCCGTCGATGCCGGACTCGATCATGCGGTTGATCGCATTGCAGCCACCGCCGCCGATTCCGACGACGCGGATCTTTGCTCCACCGGACAGGCCCTCATCCAGTGCCAGGCTGACGCTGCTCTGTTCGTCGATTAACATATGACTCATTCCGGATCTCCTGTTGGCGCCCCCCCGGTCTTCGACTCTTCTCAGCCCGGCCCGACGGCACAAGGGACCGGCGGTGCGTTCACATCCGCCATGACCGTTCTGACGTCGCGCCTGCGGCAGGATCAGGCTTTGGCTGTCGCCGCCCAAAGAAAACAGTCCTTCGACCGCAGATTTAACATTCCCCCCTGCCATTCGCGTCCAGGGGACCTTCAGCGTTTACAAGCCCCGCATCACCCGATTCTCTCCCTGATCCAACTCGTGACTCGCCCTGGCGATCGTCTGGCAGTCAGGAGCGTCTCCGGGGCGGAGAATCCCACTGCGTCGTCGACCTGGATGCTGCGCGCATACTGGATCAGCCCGAGTACCGCACAGTTTTCGGGAGCGGCCGCTGAGTGCTTCCATGAAACGACGTTCGTCGGAAGGCCCACCCGCACCGGCATCTCCAGGATTTCTTCGGCGCGCCGCCGAAATCCTTTCAGGTGTGCGCCGCCGCCAGTGAGAACAACTCCGCTCATGGATTCGCTCTCTTCTTCGCCCTGACCATTCGGGTTCACTGACTTGAGGATCTCGTCGGTACGCGCCTGAGCGATCTGGCTCAACAATCGCCTGGAAAGGAGCCTCTGCTGGCCGCTGGAGACCTCGATCAACTCGATCAACTCGTCCTCTCTCGAATCGTCAAAAGTCGTGTCCGCCTGACGGCACTTCAGTCGTTCGGCCTGCGCGAGAGACGTCTTGAGACCGATCGCGATATCGTTCGTGATCTGGTTTCCCCCCATCGGCAGCGACTCTGTGTGGCAGATACTCCCCATCTTGTACACCGCGAGATCAACGGTCCCGCCGCCCACATCGATTACGGCGGCACCGAGTTCTTTCTCGTCCTCGCTCAGCGTCGCTTCCGCCGAAGCCATCTGTTGCATCACGACGGAATCGACGACGACCCCCGCCTTGTTGATCGCGCGTACGATGTTGTTCACAACCGTCGTGGCGCTCAGAACGAGGTGAAGTTGAATCGCGAGGTGGTTTCCACCCATGCCGATCGGGTCGGAAATGCCCTCTTGTCCGTCGACCCGAAAACTCTTCTTCAGAACGTGGATGAGTTGCGAATTCTCGGGCGGCTTGAACGAAATCGCCTGCTTGACGGCGCGCCTGACATCATCCTGGGTGATCTCGCCACCTCGTCCCCGAACCTCCGTCATACCGGTTGTGTTCAGTCCGCGGACATAGGCTCCTCCCACGGCGACGATCGCGGACTCAGTGACGGAACCCGCCTCCTTTTCCGCCTGTTCGAGCGAAGTTTTTACGCACTCCACCGTTTCCAGCAGGTTGACGATGACACCCCTGCGGACGCCCTGGGAACGGCACACTCCCTTTCCCAGGAGCTCGACCCCATCGTCACCGACACGCGCGATCGCCGTCACGATCTTGGTCGTCCCGACATCGATCGCCGTCATCAGACGGCGTTTCTTGGTCATCACTTCGGCAAATCTCTCTCGCATTTGTTGTCAGGGCCTCGAAGCCCCCGGCAGACTTCACTGACGTCGACCACAGTCGGACTCATGAGTCGATCCGGGAGACGGTTTCGGTCTTCTCCGGTGTCTGAAAGATGATGCGGTTGTCGTAGGTCACATCGACCGAATCGATCCGACCGTGCCGCTTCTTGTATTCCTCGAAAAGTTTGCGTTGGGACAGGAACACGAGGTACCGGTCGAGAAAGTCCCGATCACCGAGGTAGACGGGAATTGGTTCCTGAGCGGGAATCACGGCCACTCGGGAAATATCTTCGACGTCGATCTCGGAGATCCCGAAACTGTGATCGAGGTTGCCCGAACTGAGATCGGCAACCACCCGCTTGTAGAGGTCCATCCTGGCGCGGTTGGCCGAATCCGACGGCGCGCCCGGATCGAGTCCCAGCACGATCGGAGCATCCGGCAAGGGAAGACCGGGATCGTTGGTTCCGAGAATGACTCCCTCATCGTCGACGAGCAACATCTCGCTGCCAATCCTGGCGATGGCACGGGGTTGGCGCTCGACTATTGTGATCCGGAGAGCGTCAGGAAGACGCCGGCTGACGACAGCACTCTTCACCCAGGTCAAAGACTCCATTCGACCTCGCACAGCGTCGAGGTCGATCCTCAGACTGTTCTCTTGGAGTTCGTTCCGAACGAGCGGACGGAGAGATTCCTCTCCCACCTTTTCGAGGCCGTCGAAGTCGACCCGGTTCAGAGCGAAATAGCCCCCGCCGCTCGGTGACGTGTACGCGTAATATGCCCCGAGGGAAAGCAGAGCCAGGGGCAGGATGTAGATCGAACAGCGAAAGCCGAACGCGAGCCGGGATCTCCACGGACCGGGCCGCCTCGATCCCCGGCTATCGGCTTTTTTCTTGGTCGGCAAGGAACTCTTCTCCTACTTTCCAGACACTGCCTGCTCCGATCGTCAGGAGCAGATCGCCTGGAATCAGTTCTCTCTTCAGGACCGCCTGAATGTCCTCATTCTCAGGCACGTACGTCACCTCGCGGCGCACACCAATCGCCTCCGCCAGCCGGGACGAATCAACCCCCTCGATCGGATCTTCACCGGCCGCGTACACGTCGAGCAGAAAGACCCGATCGGCGTCATTGAAACAGTCGGCTGTCTCTTCCATCAGGTTCTGTGTTCGGGAAAACCTGTGGGGCTGATAGACCGCACAAATCCGGCGCCGCAGGCTCCGGCAGGCGCTCAGGGTCGCCTGTATTTCAACGGGATGGTGCCCGTAGTCATCCACGACGAGAACACCATCTCTTTCACCCTTTCGTTCGAGCCTCCTCTCAGCGCCTCGAAAGTCCTTGAGTGCCCGCCGGATCACGTCAAATGCTATGTCGAGCTCCAGTCCGAGAGCCACGACCGCCAGTGAGTTCAGGACGTTGTGGCGCCCGGGAACCTGTATTTCGACAGTCCCCAGCGCCTCCCCATTGGCGAAACATTCATACCCGGTCCGAAAGCCCTCGCTCCACAGGTTACGCGCAGTGATATCGGCCTGCGATTCCAAGCCATAAGTTACCACCCGCGTGTGAATTTTTTGGAGGAGAGGGGCCAGTCTCCGATCGTCCAGGCAGCCGATAACGGCGCCGTGAAAAGGGACTCGATTCATGTGCTCGAGAAAGGAATCTTCTAGATGCTCCATGTCCCGGTAGGCGTCGAGATGGTCCTCGTCGATGTTGGTAACGATGGAATAGATAGGGGAAAACTTCAGGAAACTCCGATCGCTCTCATCAGCCTCTGCCACGAGGTAGCGCCCATCGCCTCGGACCGCGTTGCTCGACAGCTGTTCCAATCGGGCTCCATTGACGACGGTCGGATCGAGACCAGCCTCGATCAAAACCAACGCAGCCATGGATGTGGTGGTCGTTTTTCCGTGGGTCCCACAAACGGTGATGCCGTCCTTGCGGCGAATCAACTCGGCCAGCATGTCGGCGCGGTGAACAATCGGGATGCCCCGGCGCTCCGCCTCGCGTCGCTCGGGGTTCTCCTCGCGAATTGCGCTCGAAACGACCAAGACCTGCGCCTGGCCCAGATACGCACCTTCGTGCCCGACCTCGACTCTGATGCCCAACAGTCGCAGATTCTCCGTAATCGGAGTCACTGAGAGATCGGACCCAGACACTTCGTATCCCGATCGAACGAGGATTTCAGCGATTCCGCTCATCCCGATCCCGCCGATCCCGACGAAGTGAAACCTGCGGTAGCGACCGAACTGCCCCTGGAATTCTGATCTCATACGATTCCGGCCCGTCATACCAGCACCCCCGCACCTCCGGCGTGTGGGCTCAGGCCTTTGTTCACCGCCTCTCGGGACATCATTTCGAATACCAGTTCGACGATGCGCTGAGCCCCGTCCAACTGAGCAATCGCTCGCGCGGCTTCCGCCATCGATACGAGCTTGTCGCGATCGCCGGCAAGCCCCGAGATCTGATCGGCCAGTTCCCGTCCATCGATCTGGGATTCTTCGAGCAAGACCGTCGCGCCCGCCTTCTGCAAAGCCTCGGCGTTTCGGCGCTGATGGTCGTCCGCGGCCATAGGAAACGGGACGAGCAGAGAAGGACGGCCCGCGGCGGCGATCTCAGCCACCGACAACGCACCGGCCCTCGACAGGATCAGGTCGGATCTCTCGAAGCAACTGGGCATGTCTTCGAGATAACTGGACACCTCAGAGCCTATCCCCACTTTGTCATAGGCGGCGCGGACCCGCTCCAGGTCGTCGGCCCCGGTCTGGTGGATCACTCGAACCGACCCCGGCGAGAGGTGTTCCGCTGCCGAGACCATCAGGTCGTTCAGGGCTTTGCTGCCTTGACTGCCGCCGAAAACCAGCAATCGGAGAGGGCCCTCGCGGCTCGGAGGCGATTGAATCGCTACAAACTCTTCCCTGATCGGAATCCCCGTCAGACGGGCCTTCTCACCGAATCGTCTGCGGGTTTCCTCGAAAGCGACAGCGACACCTCCGGCCCAGCGATCGAGAATCCGATTCGTCAGCCCAGGTAAAACGTTCGGTTCGATCAGGAGAAGAGGCACCTTCAGCCATCTACCGGCAAGCCCGACAGGGCCGGCTGAGAATCCACCGAGTCCGATGACGAGATTGGGCTTGAATCTCTTGAGAATACGGCGCGAATCGAGAATGCTGCGCGGCAGTTCCAGAACCGTCCTGAGGAAGCGGCCAAATCCAACGCGATTCAATCCTCCGACCTGGATCGGAATCCAGTCGTAACCGATCGGCGTGAGGATTCGATCCTCGAGGCGGCCCTCGGCTCCTACGAACAGAAACCTCGCACCGGGATCGATCTCCGACAGCCGACGGGCCAGAGCGACCGCCATATAGATGTGTCCTCCCGTGCCTCCTCCCGCGAAAAGGATTCTCGGGGCCGGATTATCGAGTGCACCTTTCTCAATCATTTCTTCGATTCACGGTTCTTCGAACAACCAAACACCACCGGCACGCCTCATTTTCTCAGGCGGACGGACCTGCCTCGCGTGTGCTTGGAGATATTGATCAGGACCCCGACGGCAGCGAGCATGATCAGCATTGACGACCCACCCACCGAGACGAAAGGAAGCGGGATGCCTTTCGTCGGCAGGAGCCTCAGGACAACACTCATGTTGATCACGGCTTGCAGCACCACCATGCTCACGATACCGAGGGCCATGTAAGCTCCGAAAGGAGTGTCGGCTCGGAGAGCGATTCGCACTCCCCTCCACAGGAACAGCGAAAAGAGAAGCACGAGGAGCAAGCAGCCCGCCAATCCGAGTTCCTCACCGATGACTGCGAAGATGAAATCGGTGTGGGGTTCGGGGAGGTAGTGGAGTTTCTGTGTTCCGTCGGCGTATCCGACTCCGCTGATCCCTCCCGAGCCGACCGCTATCAGACTCTGGCGAATCTGATAGCCGGCACCTGAGGGGTCGTCGCCGGGATTCAGGTAGCTCCAGATTCGCTGTAGCCGGTATGGCTCCAGGGCGACCAGGAGCGTGAAAATCACGGCCCCGATCGCAGCCAGAACCGGCACATGGCGGTATCGCATTCCTCCGAAGTAGAGAAGCAGTCCCGAGACCAGAGCGATACAAGCAGCCGTTCCAAGGTCGGACCCGGCTAGAACCAACCCGATCAAGGCACCCAGAACGGCGATGAAAGGGAGCACTCCGCGACGGAAGGAACCGAGATCCGTCCCGGCTCGAGTCAAGAAGAAGGACGTGAACAGAATCGCTGCAAGTTTAGCCAGTTCGGAAGGCTGAAACTGCATAGGGCCAATCCTGATCCAGCGGGCAACAGCATCTCCCGAGCCGATCACGTGCGGAACCACCAGGAGAATCGCCGCAAGGACGACCGCCGAATAGACGATCCATGCCTTCGCATAGTTCTGGTAGTCGATGTTGACTGCGATGAAGAGGCCGATCAGCCCCAGACCGACGGCGATGAACTGACGGACGAAGATGCTGGTCCCTTCGCCATAGAGCTCGCGGGAGACGGGCGCCGATGCGCTGAACACCATCATCAACCCGAAGCCCACGAGGCCCAGCGTGGTGAGAATCAGAGTCTGGTCGTAGGGCATCTTCCTGTTCATGATTCCTCTCCCGACACCGTCGGCTTCAGTGAGACCTCATTCCTCTCAAGTTCCTTCATGACGATTCTCTTGAAAACCCGTCCGCGCTGCTCATAGTTCTCGAACTGATCAAAACTGGCGCACGCCGGTGCCAGCAGGACAGTGTCTCCTCGCGAAGCGAACCGGAGGGCCTCCCTGAAAGCTCCATCCAAGTCCGCCGTTCTCGAAATGGGCACCGCCCCTTTCAGCGACATATGGATCTTGTCCGAGGCAGCTCCGATCACGATGACCCGCTTGGCCCGCCGAGAGATGACTTCACGCAAACTCTGAAAATCTCCCCCTTTGTCCAGGCCACCCATGATGACGACCAAAGGTGACTCAAAGGACTCGAGGGCCCTGCGTGCCGACTCGACGTTGGTCGCCTTGGAGTCGTTGTAGAAATCAATCCCCGAACTGCGCCCGCAGAACTCGAGGCGATGCTCCACACCCTTGAATCGGCTGAGTCCCGCTCTGATGGAGACAGCGTCGGTTCCGACGAGGTGGGCGGCAGCCGCAGCCGCGAGGGCGTTCTCAAGGTTGTGAGCACCCTTGAAGGGAAGGTCGGAGACCCTGAGGAGCGCGATCTCGGAACCGTTGCGCCGAATCGTCAAGGTGTCACCGACGAGCATGGCGCCTTCTTCGAGCCGCCGCGTGCGACTGTAGGGGAAGACTTGAGCCCGAGTGTGTCGCGAGGCCTCCGAAACCCGGGCATCGTCGGCGTTGACAACCGCGAAGTCCCTTTCGCGCTGGTTGCGGAAAACGCGCTCCTTGGCGGCAGCGTATTCTTCGAAGCCCGGATAACGGTCCAGGTGGTCCGGGGTGATGTTGAGCAGGACGGACACATCGCACCGGAAGTCTTGCACCGTCTCCAATTGAAACGATGAGAGTTCGACAACATAGAGGAAGTCCGGATCGGGACCATGTTCCTCGACCGCCTGGATGAGGGGCGAACCGATATTGCCGACCACCGCAGAAGGCCGTCCCGCCGCAGCAAGGAGCTCACCGAGCAGCGAGACGGTCGTCGTCTTTCCGTTCGATCCTGTTACTCCGATGATCGGGCCTCGGAGATACGAGTGGGCCAGCTCGACCTCGGACCAGATCGGAACACCATGGGAGGAGGCAGCGGTGAGTTCCGGAAGGGCAACCGGCACCCCGGGACTCAGGATGATCGCATCGGCCTCCAGAAAATCACGCTGTCGATGCTCGCCTAGAACCAGCTTCGCCGGGCCGACCAGATGAGCCACCTCGTCCTTCAGACTTCGCTGGTCTCGGATGTCGGTAATCGTGACCATGGCTCCCCGCCTGATCAGGAAGTTCGCGGCCGCAAGCCCGCTTCGGGCCAGTCCGACTACCAGTATTTCGCTGTTCTCGAGATCGGTCGTCATGATCGATTCCGGTCGTACTCGTTCTGCAGCGGCGCTTCCGGTCATCGCAGTTTCAAAGTCGACAGACTGATGAGAGCCACGACCAGGCCCATGATCCAGAAACGAATCACGACCTTCGGCTCTTTCCAGCCCAGGAGTTCGAAGTGGTGATGGATCGGTGCCATTCGAAAAAGCCGGCGTCCGGTCAACTTGAACGAGGCAACCTGCAAGATGACCGAGAGCCCTTCGATGACAAAGATGCCTCCAATCGAAAACAGCAGGAGTTCCTGCTTGATGAGCACGGCAACGGTTCCGATCGCCCCGCCCAGCGACATCGATCCGACATCTCCCATAAATATCTGCGCCGGGTAGGCGTTGTGCCAGAGGAATCCCATGGTCGCGCCGACCATCGCTCCGCAGAATATGGTCAATTCGCTGACAGAATTGTTCTTGATCAGGTCCAGGTATTCGGCGAACTGGGCATGACCGGTCACATACGTGAGGACCGTCAAGGCTGACGCCGCCACGATAATCAGTCCTGCTGCAAGCCCGTCGAGACCATCGGTGAGATTGACGGTGTTGCTGGTGGCCACGAGGACCGCCAGTGTAAAGAGGATCAGCGGAATGAACGTGGCGACTCCGAAGATCACTCCGTCCATCTCGGGCGTGAAGTCCTTGAAAAAAGGGACACTCAGGCGAGTGCTGTAGTTCCCGGCCTTGGCCATGAGTATCAGAGTTCCTGCCAGGGCTCCCGAGATGACGAGCTGCATGACAATCTTCTGGGGGGCCGTCAGTCCGAGACTCCGCTTCTTGATGACCTTGAGATAGTCGTCGAGAAACCCGACTACACCGAAGAGAACAAGCGCCGCGAGCGCGATCCAGACATAGGGGTTCGTGAGGTCGGCCCACAGAAGCGTGGGCACCAGGATGCTGATAATGATCAGCAGACCGCCCATGGTGGGCGTCCCGCTCTTGCTCTGATGCGCTTTCGGTCCATCATCGCGGACTTGCTGGCCCACCTGGAATTCACGGAGTCGGCGGATCATCCACGGTCCCAGGAACAGACAGATCATGAGCCCGGTGCCGGATGCGTAGGCGGTCCTGAACGTAATGTATCGAAAGACGTTAAAGACCGAAACGTAGTCGTCGAGTGCCGAGAAGAGGTGATATAGCAAAGTTGAGTTCCTTCCTCGTCAGGAGGTCACGTTTTCAGGCTCCTCCAGCCGGGGAAACGGCTCCCGGGCCGTGCGTGTTTCGTCGCCGAACCGGGCGGAGACTCGATCTATGACGACTTCCAGTCCAACGCCTCTCGATCCCTTGACGAGCAGAAAGTCGCCCGGACGAACACGTCCTTCGAGGTAGTCGGCAGCGGAAAGTGCGTCCGGCAACGATTCGATCCGGGCAGTGTCGAGCCCGGCTTTGGATGCGCCTCGGGCCAATTCGCCGGCTTCGTTTCCAACAGTCACCAGCAGCTCCGGCTGCAGGAGAGCAGCCTCTTCGCCGAGTCGGAAGTGATGAGATGCGGAGTCGACACCCAATTCGAGCATGTCCCCGAGTACGAGGACGAGTCGGTGACCTCTTCTCACTTCGCGGACGGCGCTGAGGACGGAATGCAGGGCCTGAGGGCTCGAATTGTAGGAATCATCCCAGATCTCGACCGGCTCGGACTGACCGGCTCCGAGAGTCCGTAGCGTTCCGCGTCGCGAGCCCGGTTCGAGAGAGCGAATACCTTTGACCACCCTGGTCGGACTCAAGCCATATGTCAACGCAACCGAAGCAGCGGCCGCGAGATTGTAGAGCTGGTGCTCTCCGACGACCTTCGATTCAGCCTGCCAACGCTCACCTCGATACCAGATTTCGAACTCCATTCGGTCCAGAGTCGTGAAACTTGAAGCCCGCAGTTGAACATCGGATTCGCGATGGACCGAGAAACCGATAGTCGGGCCGTCGTGGGAAGCCGCCATTCGGCGTATTCGAGAGTCATCCGCGTTGTAGAAGAAGAGCCGGTCCCCGGTCAGATATTCGAGGACCTCGGCTTTGGCCTCGGCAATCTCGTCCAGGCTGTCGAAGTACTCCGTGTGGACGGGGGCGACGTTGGTGATCAGGGCCGAGGACGGGCGGCACATCTCGCTGAGGAACCGGATCTCGCCGGAACGATTCATCCCGAGTTCGAGCACCGCCCAGTCGTCCTCGTCTTCGATTCCAGCCAGCGACAATGGACTCCGAACTCATTATTCAGGTTGCCGGGAGACTCATGCACACGAAAAGTTTCCTCGAGCAACCCGGTCACGAAGGACCTCGTGGTGGTCTTGCCGCAACTCCCTGTGACCGCCAGAAGCGGACCTCCCCAGCGCACGCGCACGGCCCGGCCCAGATCCTGCAGGGCCCGTGTCGTATCCTCGACTATCAGGACCGGCAGTTGTCCGTGCTCTGTGCATGCCGACTCATTCGAACAGATGAGGGCCGCGGCACCTCGTTCGAGCGCGTTTCTGATGTAGTCATGTCCATCACTGCGGGGCCCTTTGATGGCGAAGAAGCACTGGCCTGGTTGAAGAGTGCGAGAGTCGATTGAGACCTCGGGGAAGCTTCTCCCTCCGGATTCTCCCGGTCCGGACCAGCACGCGCCCATCGCCGACGCTGCGAGATCGAACGAGATATTGATCATGCTCCTACCTCTTCCCGCACCGTCTCCCGGTCATCGAAGGGGATCCTCTCACCGTCGATCTCCTGATAGGTTTCGTGGCCTTTGCCGGCCAGAAGCACGATGTCTCCCTTCTCAGCGATCTCAAGGGCACGTCGAACGGCGTGACGCCGATCCACGACGGTCTCGAAATTCGTCACTCCCGCAGGAACCCCGGCTCGGATCTCGTCGACAATCTTCGCCGGATCCTCAGTTCTAGGATTGTCGCTGGTCATGATTGACAAGTCGGCGAGCCGGGTCGAGAGTTCCCCCATCATCGGACGTTTGGCACGATCGCGATCGCCTCCGCACCCGAAAACGCTGATCACTCGACTTTCCGCCAGGGTGCGGCACAGCTGTAGAGCTTTC
>CAJHYB010000459.1_pt1 | contig 19787 bp, 16 predicted proteins | sample 9198631 | NCBI WGS metagenome assembly CAJHYB01 (sample SAMEA7708354, study PRJEB35096) | sediment metagenome | biome: marine neritic benthic zone biome [ENVO:01000025]; feature: sediment [ENVO:00002007]; material: shallow marine sediment [ENVO:03000034] sea grass bed [ENVO_01000059] ... | reverse complement strand
TCCGCTTTCGCGGGTCGGAACTCGCTGTGAAGAGTATGGCTGAGGTCTTCGTCCCCAGGGTTTACAGAGACCGGCGGTGAGATCGGCGCTCCTCGCACGCCAGGCATCTTTTTCGTTTCTGTCCGTTTTCAAATTCGGGCAGGGGCACGGGCAAGAGAGGCGGAGTCGGATTGCAGATCGAGACGTTATTCCTCGATCAATCGACTTCGCCTGGTTCACGGAAGGAACTGATCCGATCCACTTTCTCCCTCAATCGCCGGAAGTCCTCCTCCAGGCGGGTCACCCTCTCCTCGAGTTGACTGGAAGCACCACTCGCCGGCGACTCCATGGGCTCCGGATAGTCCTGCCCGGCCAGTCCCCAGCGTTCTTCCTTCTGTCCGGCTCTCCTGCCGAGGCTCTGCACTAAGGGAGTTTCCTGCGTGGCCAGTTCCATCAGGACTTCTTCGATCTCCGAAAGAGACGAGAAGGAATGCATTCTCTCGGTGCGAACTCGGATTTCTCCCAGTGTCTGAGGTCCTCGAAGGAAGAGGATCGTCAAGGCAGCCTTGTAGTCCGGGCGGAATCGGAGGTGTTCGTCGGCGCGGTGTCCCCAGCGCCCGACTCGGGCGCCGCGAACGTGCTCGACGAGTCCTTTCTCTGTAAGCGACTGAAGCGCGGTCAGAACGCGCGACTCGGTCAGTTGGATCACCGGTTCCCGGTTGCTCTTCTGGTTGCAGGCCGCCAACAGTCCTTTGAGGGTCATCGGATAGTAGTCCGGCGTCGTCTGCTCCTTTTCCATCAGGGACCCCAGGACCCTGATCTCATTCGCCTCGAGCTCCGTCAGTTCAATCATTGCTGTCGACCTCGACCATCTATTCCGGTCAGGGGCCGGAGCGGCTTGTGCAGGCCTCTCTGACCTCTGGTTCCACTTGCCTTTGCCGGCACGGCGCAGTATTCATGGAGGATCTCAAAGAGGATGACACCATGGCCACGATTTCGCGAGTTCCGCCCTCACTTTTTCGAGTCTTCGCGTTCTGCGTTTCAGTGTGCTTCTTTCCCGCGTGTTCCAGTGAAGGAGTGCCGGAAACCACCGAGGCAGATCGAGTACTCATCAACGGGAACATCATCACGGTCGATGCTGCCGATTCGATCGCTCAAGCGCTGGCGATCCGGGGCGGGAAGATCGTCGCGATCGGCACCAACGAAGAGATTCGGAGTCTCGCAGGAACCGGTACGGAGACGATCGATCTCCAGGGTCTGACAGTGACCCCCGGTCTGCTCGACGCTCACTGCCATTTCGCCGGTGGCGGATTCGACATGCTCTACGAAATGGATCTGAGTTATCCGCACGTCAAGAGCATCGAGGATGTGAAACAGAAGGTCCGGGAACAGGTTGCGCAACTGAAGCCCGGCGAATGGGTCCGAGGTCGAGGCTGGGACGAGGGGAAATTTGCGGAACTGAGATACATCTACGCCGCAGATCTGGACGAAGTCGCTCCTGATAACCCGGTCTGGCTGACGCATACCATGGGGCACTACGGAGCGGCCAACAGCCTCGCGCTCAAGATGGCCGAGATCGACCGGAGCAGTCCCGACCCGGCGGGAGGCACGATCGACAAAGGGAAGGGAGGTCGTCCCAGCGGCGTCCTCAAGGAATCGGCACAGCGACTGGTCACGACTCTGATCCCGGGCCCTTCTCCGGGGCAACGAGAGGACGGCATCCGGAGAATCGTCGAGGAATTCAACAAGGAAGGCATGACCGCCCTCAAGGAACCCGGGATCCGGGCGAACGTCTGGGACGCCTACCGGCGAGTCCAGGCAGACGGAGATCTGAAAGTCCGAGTTTTCGCTCTTTGGCGACCGGGACGCACACTGGAGTCCGCCCGTGAACTCCTGGCCAGGATCGGGTCGGTGACGAAGCCTCACGAGGGCACCGGAGACGATCATCTCATTTCCGGGGGGATCAAGCTGGCCATCGATGGAAGTGGAGGCGCCCGCACGGCCTGGCTCTCCAGAGACTGGAACAAGGAATTTGACAAGATCGACGCTGGAAACAAGGGGTACCCGGTCATCGATCCCGAGGTCCTCCGCCAGCAGATCGACCTGTTTCACGACGCTGGTCTTCATGTCTCGGTGCATTCCATCGGCGATCGAGGTATCGATTGGGTCGTCGACTCCTTCGCCCAGTCCCTGGAGAAGAAACCCACCAGAGGACTGCGACACGGAATCATCCACGCCAATATCCCGACGGATCGGGCGGTCGACGAAATGGCGCGCCTTCAAAAGGAGTTTGACGCGGGATATCCGGAACCTTCGGCCACCTTCATGTGGTGGATCGGAGACACTTACGCCGGGAACTTCGGGTCCGAGCGGGCACTCCGCTTGAACCCCTTCAAGACTTTCCAAGGAAAAGGGATTCTCTGGGCCGACGGATCCGACTTTGGAGTGACCCCGTTTCCGGCACGTTATGGACTCTGGGCGTCAATCGCCCGGGAGACACTCCTCGGAGTTCACGGCAAGAATCCTTACGGACAGGCCGAGTCCGTTGGGATTCGCGAAGCGCTCCGGTCGAGAACGATCTGGAGCGCTCGCCAGATGTTTCTGGAAGACAAGATCGGGTCTCTCGAGGTCGGAAAGTACGCTGACATCGCCGTCTGGGATCGCGACATTTACAACGTCCCGGTGGAGGACGTGAAAGAGATGAAGTGCCGGATGACGCTGTTTGAGGGCGAGATCGTGTATCAGGACGACGATGCGCCCTTGAGGATGACACCCGATGCCCAATGAACCGCGTCGGGCAGTTCGCGGAAACAACTGAAGAGGCACAGCATCCGACAGAAGAGGGGCCTCTGGATACTCCGGAGGCCTCGGCGAGGACCGACCATGCCCAGGCTTTCGGTTGTCAGCATTCTGACGGTTGTTGTGGCCTTGTCCTGTCGAGGGGATGACCTGAAAAAGTCCATGGGCTACCGAAGACAGGAGTAGGAAGGGCCCTGTGACGCTCCGGTCAGTCTCCTGATACTCGCAGGATGAGCTTGAACGCCGGCTCCGAGCGACCACGAAAGAGATGAGGTGGATTATCGATGTGGAAGGCGCCAGGACCACCTCATACTCGACGAATCCAATCGGGGTGGGTGAAGAGCGACGCTTTTTCGATGTCCGTCTCGTGAGGGTAAATGCGCCGGTGCCCTGTTCTCAGACCCCACCAGTCAGCGCTTGATCGAGTCAAAGACGATACCGACCCAGACGTCCGGTTTCAGAAAACCTCCGCCCCACTTCGCGTCGAAGTCTCTCGTCGGCTTCGCTGCGATCACCGCGTCTCGATCGAGGTCTCGGCTCATCAGAGCGCTCACCTGACCCTGGACAGCGCTCAGCATATCTCGGTACGCCTTCAATTCCGCTTTGTTGGAAACCGGCCCGTGCCCAGGGAGGATTTTCGTCTCGTCGTCGATCATTGAAAGGACCCTGTCCGCAGCGGCGATCATTCCGGCGATCGAGCCTCCGGTACTGGTGTCGATGAACGGATACATTCCATTGAAGTAGGTGTCGCCCATGTGAACTGCGTTCGCTTTCTTGAAGTGGATAATCGAGTCGCCATCGGTGTGCGCTGGTGCCACATGAAAGACGTGAAGTTCTTCGCCGTTCCAGTGGAAAGTGACGGATTCTGTAAAAGTGATCACAGGAAGCGCACCGTCGGCGGCCGGCGGAACCCGGGCGTTGAAGACCGCCAGAAACTGCTCGACCGACATTCGCTTTCGAACGTTTTCGTGAGCGACGATCAGGGCCCCCGCTTCCCCGAGATTCTCGTTGCCCCCGGTGTGGTCGTCATGCCAGTGGGTGTTGACAACGAAGCGAACAGGCATCGAGCTGATCGCCTGAAGCGCTGCTCGGACCTTGTCGGCGAGAGGAGCATACTGATCGTCGATCAGAAATGTCCCGTCCTTCCCTGTCAGCACTCCGATATTGCCTCCGGGACCTGTCAGCATATGGATGTTGTCGGCGACTCGGACGGTGCCTATCCGGGCGTCCGCAAAATTGGGCTGGCTCTTGACGGCACTCATGCCGAGGAGAAGCAACGTCGAAGTCAGCCAGGCGCTTCTGCGGAGATGAACTCTGAGAGCGGGAATTTGCATGTGAGATTCCTCTTGATATCTGCCCGACCCGTGCGGAAACGCCTCGCGCAAGGACGCTGGAGTTCCCCCGAGAGTCTGAGCGGAGCCGTGGTCCAGACAGGCATCTTTCTTTTTCGAGACTCGCTCGGGCTGTTTGCGCAGGCTAACGGGAGCGCCAACGGTGGTCAAGAGCAGGGAGGGGAATTGTCGGTCCCCAGTGTCTCAAGGACCGATCGCGACGTTTCTTCAGGAGTGAGTCCTCCGGGAGCCTGGGAGATACCGTGTCGTCAGTTCCGGACCCGGAGGTGAAGTGTCGACCGACCCGACCGGGACAATGCCGGGGGGCCTCTCGATAAAGCGAAAAGCAGCGGCATCGAGTCGCGTTGTCTGATAGCGTTGGCAAGGTGTTTCAACGCCGGTTTCTGCGGGTTGACACACCCTGGGCCTTTCAATAAGATTCAGCCTTTCTCAGCGCGGCGCAAGAGCCCCCTGAGCCTCGGGTTTTGCAATTGGAACTGATCGTTTTCTACGCGTTCGCGGCTGTTTCCGTTCTGGCGGCTTTGGCCGTCATTTTTTTTCGACGGGCGGTCTACGGTGCGCTCTCGCTCATCGTCTGCTTTGCGGCGATGGCCGCACTGTACATCCAGATGGAGGCGGGGTTTCTCGGCGCCGTTCAGATGATCGTGTACGCCGGGGCGATCATGGTCCTCTTTCTGTTCGTCATCATGCTGCTCGACCCCGAGGCCGAATCCGTCTTCAAATCGAGGAAATACGGTGCTCTGCTGGTGGTCGTGGTTCCGTCGATCGCGGTCCTCGGGTATGCACTGATTCGTGACCTTGTCGCCGGGCCCGCGTCGGTTGGAAATCTGGGCGAAGCGGGCAGCGTGGCGGCCGTCGGCCGGAGCTTGTTCAGCGATTATTTGCTCCCGTTCGAGTTGACAGGAATTCTCATTCTGGTCGCCGTCATAGGCGCGATCGTTCTCGCGAAGTCTCACGACTGATTTGTCATGGTCCCGACGACTCACTATCTGATCCTGGGGGCGATTCTCTTCACCATCGGATCGTTTGGAGTGATCTTCCGCAGGAACGCGATCACCATGTTCATGTGCGTCGAGATCATGCTCAATGCCGTGAATCTCACATTTATTGCCTATTCTCGAAGTTTCGGGGAGGTCGACGGTCAGATCTTCGCCCTGTTTGTCATGGTCGTAGCGGCGGCGGAGGCGGCCGTGGGGCTCGCCATCATCGTCGTTCTCAATCGTCGCACAGGGACTTTGGACGTCGACAAAGCGGACGTGCTCAAGTGGTGAACTGATGCTGGAGACCTTCTGGGTACTGCTTCTTTTCCCGTTGATCGGAAGCGCGGTCAACGGCTTCCTCGGGAAACGGCTTCCGGCCGCTGCGATCTCGGGGGTGGCCTGCCTCTCGGTCCTGATCAGCTTTATCATTTCGGCCCTGGCATTCTCCAGTCTCCTCGGTCTTCCTGAAGATCAGCGGACGGTGACCGTTTCGCTCTTCACGTGGATTGAGGCGGGCGGATTCGTGTCCAAAGTGTCCTTCCTGCTCGATCCACTGTCGTCTCTCATGATGCTGATCGTGACTGGAGTGGGTTTCCTGATCCACGTCTATTCGATCGGATACATGAAGGGAGAGGACGGCTTCGCGCGCTACTTCGCGTACCTGAACCTGTTCATTTTCATGATGAGCTTGCTCGTCCTGGCCGACAACTATCTGATGATGTTTGTCGGATGGGAAGGGGTCGGACTCTGTTCTTATCTTCTCATCGGGTACTACTTCAAGGAGAGGTTCGCGGGAGATGCGGCCAAGAAGGCTTTTATTTTCAACCGCGTTGGAGACGTCGGGTTCCTTCTCGGGCTGTTCCTGATTTTCCGTGAGTTCGGCACCATCGAGTACGTTTCGCTCTTTTCGCAGGTGGCGGACGCCTTGCCGGGTCCCGAGGTGGGCTTCGGTGTCGTCAGCCTGATCACCCTGTTGCTCTTTATCGGAGCGACCGGAAAGAGCGCCCAGATCCCTCTTTTTGTCTGGCTGCCTGACGCGATGGCCGGACCCACTCCGGTCAGTGCCCTGATCCATGCAGCGACGATGGTGACGGCGGGTATCTACATGGTGGCTCGTTCCGGAGCCCTCTTCAGCCGCGCCCCTGAGACGTTGATGATCATCGCTGTCGTCGGTCTGGCGACCGCCGTGGTGGCGGCTTTGATCGCGGTCTGTCAGACCGACATCAAGAAGGTACTCGCCTATTCTACGGTCAGCCAACTCGGCTACATGTTCCTGGCCTGCGGTGTGGGAGCGTTCGCGTCCGGGATCTTCCACGTGATGACCCATGCCTTCTTCAAGGCGTTGCTCTTTCTCGGATCGGGGAGCGTGATCCTGGCTCTGCACCACGAGCAGAACCTCTTCAAAATGGGTGGACTCAGGAAATATCTGCCAAAGACCTGCTGGACGATGTGGATCGCCACCGCGGCGATTGCAGGAGCCCCAGGCCTCTCTGGATTCTTTTCGAAAGACGAGATTCTGTGGCAGGCGTTCAGCAGCCCTCACGGCAATGTCGTCTTTTGGATCGTCGGCGTGCTGGTGGCGGGGCTGACGGCCTTTTACATGTGCCGCATGATGTTTCTCGCTTTTCACGGTGAGCAGAGTGCCGACGACGCGGGCGGGGACCAAGCCGGCGATCATCACCACGCTCCAAGAGAACCGGGGTGGGTGGTCACGTTTCCACTGATCGTCCTCGCCGTATTGTCGGTCGTCGGAGGCTATGTCGGCCTCCCGGCGTGGTTGTCGGAAATGAATCATCACCATCGTTTTCTCGAGCCGTCGTTCGTGAACGTCGTTCCGGAAACGCCTCACGCCGCCGACCATGCCCTCGAGATGGGACTCGCCGCTGTCACGACATTGATCGGGCTCGGAGGGATCGGACTCGCTTACCTGACGTATGTGAAACGTCCCGATCTTCCGGGACAACTGGCCGAGCGCTTCTCGGGAGCCTACGGTCTTGTGCGTCAGAAGTTCCTGGTCGATGAGATGTACGATGCGGTGCTCATTCGTCCCGTTCATCGGATCTCGCGCGGCCTGCTCTGGCGCGTCATCGACAACGGAATTATCGATGGGATCGTCAACGGAACAGCGTCGATGATGGGGATGTGGAGCCAGATCGTCAGGCGCTGGCAGAGTGGCTACGTCCGCGGCTATGCGACCTGGATTCTGTTCGGAACCGCGCTGATAGTGCTCTATTACTCTTACTTTACGAACCGAGGATAACTGCTCGCTTTGCTGACTACCGTCCTGTTTCTGCCTGCCGCCGGAGCTCTCGCGCTCGCCGTTCTGCCTTCGGGCCGCACCAGCGTCCTGCGAGCGATCGCTCTGGTGACGACTTTGGCCGCGTTTGGCGCTTCGATCTTTCTGTGGGTCGGATTCAATCCGGATACGTCCGAGATGCAGTTTGTCGAGGACGTTTCCTGGTTTTCGATCGGAGGGTTTGAGGCCCGCTACACGCTCGGCCTGGACGGGTTGAGTCTCTTTCTGGTTCTCCTGACAACGCTCATCATGCCGCTGTGCATTCTGAGCAGCTGGCATGTCGAGAAACACCTCAGAGCCTATCTCATCTCGATGCTGTCGCTTCAGGTCGGCATGATCGGCGTGTTCATCGCGCTCGACCTGGTGCTTTTCTACCTCTTCTGGGAAGTGATGCTGATCCCGATGTACCTGCTGATCGGGATCTGGGGAGGAGAAAACCGGATCTATGCCGCGGTCAAGTTCTTCCTGTACACGGCGGCAGGAAGCCTGCTCATGCTGGCCGCACTGATCTCGCTCTACTACTACAACGGTGGGAACAATTTCAACATCGTCGAGATCACCCGCCGGCTCACCGAAGGGACCGTCGTGATTCCACCCGGGGCCGCCTCGTGGATGTTCCTGGCGTTCTTCGTCGCTTTCGCTATCAAGGTCCCGCTCTTTCCCTTCCACACATGGCTGCCCGACGCCCACGTCGAGGCCCCCACGGCAGGTTCGGTCGTTCTGGCCGGAGTCCTGTTGAAGATGGGCACGTATGGTCTGCTTCGGTTCTGTCTGCCGATGTTCCCTGAAGCGGCTCTCCAGTACGCCAATACCATCTCCTGGCTGGCCGTGATCGCGATCATCTACGGCGCTCTCGTGGCGATGGTCCAGCCCGATGTGAAAAAACTCGTGGCCTATTCATCGGTCAGTCACATGGGACTGATCGTCCTCGGGATTTTCGCCTTCAACCTGCAGGCGATCGAAGGCGCGACCTATCAGATGCTCAACCATGGAATCTCAACCGGTGGCCTGTTCCTGCTGGTCGGGATGATCTACGACCGAAGGCATACCCGCCAGATCGATGAGTTCGGCGGTCTGGCGCAGGTGATGCCGAAATACGCCGTTTTCTTCATGGTGATCACGCTGAGCAGCATCGGGTTGCCGGGTCTCAACGGTTTCGTCGGGGAGTTCCTGACTCTGCAGGGGACCTTTCTCTCCAATCCGACTTTCGGCGTGTTAGGGGCAATGGGGATCATTCTCTCGGCCGTCTACATGCTCTGGATGTACCAGCGCGTCTTTCTCGGGCAGGTAACTGTCGAGGCCAACAAAGGACTCTCCGATCTGAACGGACGGGAAATCTTCCTGCTCTGCCCTCTCGTGATACTCGCCTTGTGGATGGGTGTGCACTCGAGCTCATTTCTGCGCGACATGGATGTTTCGCTTCAGAAGGTAGTCGACCGCATCGAGCAGGTCCGGCAACCACAAAGCTTCAGGGTCGATAACCGTGGACATTAACCTGACAGCCATATTGCCGGAGATCATCCTTTCGGCCGCGGGGACGCTGCTGATGATGTTGATCCCCGGCGCTGGAAAGAGTGGCCAGGGGAAGCTGGGCTACTGGGCGCTGGCGGCCGTCCTCATCGCCTTCGTGGCGGCAGCGTTCCAGTGGGGTCAGACGGGTCTGGCGCTCGGAGGTATGGTCTACCAGGACAGCTTCGGGCATTTGACGAGGATGATCATCCTGCTCGCGAGCGCGACCGTGACTCTCACGTCGATCGGCTATCTCCGAAAAGAGGGGATACTCGAAGGTGAGTTCTTCTGCCTGGTCCTGTTTGCGACCGTCGGAATGTGCTTCATGGCGACCAGCGCCGACCTCATCATGACCTTCATCGGGCTGGAGACGCTCTCGATCGCTACCTATGTTCTCGCCGGCTACAAAGAAGGAGACAAGAGGTCGTCTGAGGCAGCCTGGAAGTACTTCATCCTCGGAGCCTTCTCGACCGCCATCATGCTCTACGGCATCGCTTTCGTCTACGGAGCGACAGGCACGAGCCGTTATCCGGAGATCGCGTCCGCCCTGGCGGGTCCGGATGCACTGCCAGCGACCCTCTTCGTCGGCCTCGGGCTGATCCTGGTCGGGTTCGGGTTCAAGGTAGCCATGGCGCCATTTCACGCTTGGGCGCCGGATGTCTACCAGGGCGCGCCGCTGCCCGTGACCGCTCATCTGGCGGTGGGATCGAAGGCGGCCGCTTTTTTCGCCCTCCTTCGAGTTTTCCAGCAGGTCACCCCCAGCCTCGGTGACTACTGGAACTTTGCGTTCTGGACCGGTGCCGTCCTCACCATGATCATCGGAAATGTGGCGGCTCTCTCGCAAACGAACATCAAGCGGCTTCTGGCTTATTCATCGATCGCTCATGCGGGCTACCTGATGATCGGAATGGCTTCCAACAGCGCACTCGGTGCTCAAGGGATTCTGTTCTACCTGGCGTCCTACTCTCTGATGACCCTGGGAGCGTTTACCGTTGTTCAGACGATCAGCCGCAAGGATGAAGAGGGGATCGAACTCTCCGATTTCAGTGGCCTCGGTTTCAGAAGGCCTTTTGTCAGCGTTTCTCTTTCAGTCTTCCTGATCTCGATGGCAGGGATCCCCTCGACGGCGGGCTTCATGGGCAAGTTCTTTCTGCTCTCCGCCGCCGTCGAGAAAGGTCTGTACGTCCTCGTCGTGATCGCGGTCCTCACTTCAGCGATCGGGCTCTACTACTATCTTCGGGTCATCGTGAACATGTTCATGCATGAAGGGACGCCCTCGCCGTCGCCACCACAGCTTTCGGTAGCGTCTGCGGTCGTCATTGGAATCATGCTCCTTGGAACTCTGTTCTTCGGGCTCTATCCTGCTCCACTGCTGGAACTGGCAAGCGAGGCGATCAAGTTTTGAAGGAAGCACAGAGAAAGCTCGAATTGGAGATACGCAAGCTCGAGAAGGAGTTGCGCGAAGAACTTCCGCTCGCGCTCAAGAAAGCGATCGAGATGGGAGACCTCAGCGAGAACGCCGAGTACCAGTCAGCAAAGGAGAGGCAGTCCTACGTCCAGGCTCAGCTCGCGCAGCTTCAAGACCGGCTGGCAAAGCTGTCGCTGGTGAATCTGTCCAAGATTCCCCATGACCGGATCTCCTATGGATCGACGGTCGTTGTCTTCGATCTCGATACGGAAAAAGAGAGCACCTATCGGCTTGTGAGCAGTGAAGAGTCGGACGTGAGCCAGGGAATGATTTCGACGACTTCGCCGATCGGGAGGAGTCTGATGGGACGCCAGGAAGGGGACGAGGTCGAGATCCGCACGCCGGGCGGAGTCCGAAACTGGGAAATCGTCAGCCTCAAGACTCTACACGAGCAGTAGTCTCCGGTGTGCCTCGCCACATCGGAGACCTTCATAATCTGAGTGCGACTCAGGTGCCTCTACTGAAAGATCCCCGAGCCCGCCAGGTACTCATTCATCAAGGGTGCCTTGAGAAGAATGTAGCTTCCGTAGACGTGTTCGACCTCGCCGAGTTCCTGGTAGGTGCCGTCACGCGACACGATCGTTACGATCTCATCCAGCTTCACCGATCCCATCATCTTCACCAGCAGAATGCTCTCCTCGCCATAGGCGTCCGATAGGAGTTCGGCGACCTGCCTTCCCTGAGGGGCCTGCTGAGCCACCGACTGGTGGACCAGGGGCCCCGAAGCGACAGCCAGAAGAACCAGCGTCAAAAAGACTTTTCTCATAATGCTCAGATCATAGAACAGAGGGAGGACGTTGAGCGTGTGATCCGGGTGACAAAAGTCCTTTAGAGAGCATCGAACGACGAGAAAAGAGAAGCACGGCGAGACGCTGACTCTCACAGCCCCTCTTCGACCGTCGCATAGTAGCCGGAGCGATGCCTCGTCTTCAGACCTCTTGATTTCTTCAACTTCACCTTGATTTTTCGAAACTGGCCATCCCGGTTGGTGTTCGTAGATGAGTAGGCCAGAATGTACTGGCTTCGGAGCTCCTGGTTCACAGAGTCGAAGGCTTCGTGGAGGCGATCCGCTGAGTAGGGAAAGAAGGCTTGGCCTCCCGTCCGATCGGCCAGATCTTCCAGCACTTTCTTCCCTTTGTCGCGTTGATCGGCGGCAAAGTGATTCGTTCCGATAGCGTAGAGGACGACGTTGTTTTCCTGGACGATCTTGAGAGCCTCGGTTTTTGACTTCTCGCTGTGCCGATCCATTCCGTCCGAGACGATAACGATCACCTTGCGAGCGCTCCCGGAATTCATCTTTTCACGGGTGAGCCAGTAGATCGCGTCCATGAGGGCCGTCCCGCCCCCTGCCTTCAGATCACGGATGCTGGTCGCGAGGACGTTGGGACGATTCGTGAAGTCCTGGATCAGGTTGACTCCGCGATCGAATTCAACGACCAGAGCCTTGTCCTGACTCTGCATGACCGAGTAGACGAAGTTTGACGCCGCTTCTTTCTCGAAATCCAGCTGCGTTCGAATGCTCATGCTCGTGTCCAGCATCAGACCGATCTGCAATGGAAGATTCGTCTGTGGGGCGAAATTCGTCAGCGTTTGACGCTTTCCATCTTCGAAGACCTCAAATCGTTCCTTTTTGAGGTCTGTGACGAATCGGCCCTTTTTGTCGACGACCGTGACGAGCAGATTGACACGCTCGACTTCGATCGTGATGTCGGGATCCTGGGCTCCCCACACGGTCGGAAACAACAGCACGAAGACCGGAAACGCCCTTTTCCACATCGTTCTAATTTACACGAAAAGGCGTGTTGTCAGCGGGCGGTCGGACTGGTGAAGATCTCAAGGCGGACCGTAGAGCAGAGAAAGATGTGAGCGCGACGGAGCCATCCGGGGGCTCTCGAGCGTCGATGTTTTTCACGATGACATCCTCTCTCCTCTATGCCGATCGACCTGAAGAGCCGATGAGTGTGTTGAGAAGGATCAGGCAGGAGGCTTCAGGGATGAAAGAGAAACTGGTGACATTGACGCAGATAGAGTTTTACTGCGAACGCCACGATCGGCTCATAGGTGGATTGTCCGAAACGGGAGACGAGTTCTGGATCTCGGCAGGCGGAGCCCACGCTCCCGATATGTCCTACGACGAGGTCAGGGTGGCTGTAGAAGGAGCGACCGCCTTCGAAATCCGTGAGATCGGCGAGGAGTTCGACGAACCCGATGTGACGAGCTACCTGGATCGCGTTCAGATGCAGAGAGAACTCGAGTTGTCCGTTCATTGAGCGATCGATAGAGCGGCAGAATGACACTCGCCTTTGTCGTCCAGATGGTTCCGGGCTGCCTCTCAGGATCTTGGTGAAACGTCCGAGGGTGGTGCCTGATCCGGTCCGCCAATCGGCCGGAGGTCTGTTTACTTTTCCACCCGAAACATCGAGAATAGGCGGGTTCCATGCAGCAGGACAACCTGGCCCACAAACTCGATAACATTATTCGCCAGATCGTTGACGACTGGTTCGACAGCGTGAAGGAAGGGTATGTCACCGAAGAGGAGAAGCGCGACCTCGGCATTGAGCCGGAGATCAAACGCTTTCACGGTTCGGGCAACCACCGAATCAAGTTCGCCCGTCAGAAAGAGCTGGATGTCACCTACGGGCTCGCCGCAGTTGAAAAAGACGGCGGGCTGTATATCGAATCCAGTGTCAACAACAAGTCGCAGGGGTTCGACTACGATTCATTCGTCAGGCGGCTGACCGAGCATTACTGGAGGAGCCGCAGCGAGAAGCCGTGGTTCGAGCCGGGGTTCGACAACCTGGCCTACGAAGACCTGCTGGAGTTTGAGCCGGTTCTGGGACGCTCGGTCCACCTGGAAGCTCGCAAAGAGAAGGCAGACGTCATTCGCCTGTACTTTGGTGTCCGCGAGAAGTGCGCCGCCCGACTTCCCGAGCGCGAAGATCTGATCGCTGATCTGATCGACAACTACTGTTTGCGCCCTCTCAGGCGCATCTACGCCGAGTCTTACAGGGAGCGGTAGTATGCCGCGAAATCGATTCAGATGTGCGGTGGCCAGGCGGGCACTTTTCTGATTCGGAAGTCTGCTCCCGATCGGTCCGCCGGCATGGCCGACCCGTCGCAAAGCCTCGGTAGGGCCAAGGCACTCCAGGGCAAGCCTGAGAAAACCACTGCGACCGGTGGCACTAACGCACGCTCCAGCCTATGATTCGACCAATGACTTGGAGCCCGAGGTTCTCGAGACGCTCAGGCTTCCCCCGAAGCCTCGCCATCTCGTCGATAGTCGCCATCGGCTCAATTCACTGCGCATCACCGCCTCCGTCCGCCCATCCGAACACTTCTATCGTGTCCGGCTGGGAGCAGTACGGGAACGATCCGGGAGGATCTCGATACTCGCCCCTCGATCAAATCACACGGGACAACGTCGCGAATCTCGAAGTGGCCTGGATCTATCGGACCGGCGACGTCTGGAAGAGCGGAAGGGGAGCTCCGACCGCCTTCGAGACCACGCCGATCCTCGTGGACGATTCCCTCATCACCTGCACTCCCTACAACCGTGTCATTGCTCTTGACGCCGAAACGGGTGAAGAGCGTTGGACATTCGACCCGAAGTTAGACCCCACCGTCTATTACGGGAATCAGTTCATCTGCCGTGGAGTCGCATTCTGGTCCGACGAACGGCCGGAGGCTCCCGACAAGTGTCGCAAACGGATCCTGACCGCCACGAACGACTCCCGTCTGATCGCCATCGATGCTGATAAGGGCCTGCCCTGCACCGACTTCGGAAAAGGGGGAGAAGTCGATCTCCTGAAAGGTGTCGGCGATCTGAGATGGCGAGGCGAGTATCAGGTGACCTCGGCTCCCCAGGTCGTCCGGGACGTGGTCGTCGTCGGCTCGGCTGTCTCGGACAATGCTCGAATGGACGCGCCCAGCGGTGTCGTGCGGGCCTACGATGTTCGATCGGGACGACTCCGCTGGGCTTGGGATCCGTTGCCTCCCGGCCTCGAGCGTCCGCCGGCCCGGATATCGGAGGATGAGGGTTCCTACTTTCATGGGACGGCCAACGCCTGGGGGCCTCTGTCCGGGGACCACGAGCGGGGGCTGGTTTTCATTCCGACCGGCAACACGAGCCCGGACTACTACGGAGGAGAGCGGCATGGCAGCGACCACTACTCGAGTTCGCTCGTGGCGCTGAGGGTCGAGAGCGGTGAGGTCGCGTGGCACTTCCAGACTGTCCACCACGACCTTTGGGACTTTGATGTGCCGGCGCAGCCGACCCTGTTGACGGTTCAACGCGATGGAATCGATGTCCCGGCGGTCGTGCAGCCGACCAAGATGGGATTCCTCTTTCTGTTGCACAGAGAAACGGGCGAACCGCTGTTTCCAGTGGAAGAGCGTCCGGTTCCCCAGTCAGACATCCCGGGAGAGCAAACGGCTCCGACTCAGCCCTTCCCGACAGCTCCCCCTCCGCTGACCGATCAGACCCTTGACCCGAGGAAGGCTTTCGGACTGACTCCTTTCGATCGCGCGGAATGCTACCGAAAACTGGCGAAGCTCCGCTTCGATGGGATATTCACACCGCCTTCGATCGAAGGAACACTGATGTTTCCGGGAAATGCGGGTGGCAGCAACTGGGGAGGTGTGGCCTGGGACAAGAGCCGCAATCTCATCGTGGCCAACGTCATGAATCTGGCTTGGGAAGTGGCTCTCATTCCGCGAGAGCGGTTCGAGGCCGAGCGCGCCGCACGAAAGGGTGACGTCGAGTTTGCGGCCCAGGAAGGAACACCCTACGGAATGCGCCGGCAGCTGATCATGTCGTCTCTCGGTGTCCCCTGTACGCCTCCGCCCTGGGGCTCCCTCGCGGCTGTGGACATTCAAGCCGGGGAGATTCTGTGGCAGGTTCCGTTCGGGACCCTGGAGGACATCCTTCCGCTCCCTCTGCCGATCGGTCGCTGGGGTGCGCCGAATATCGGCGGGCCGATCGCGACAGCGGGCGGTCTGGTCTTTATCGGGGCGGCCGCGGATGACTATCTTCGGGCGATCGACATCGAAACCGGCGAGGAGCTCTGGAAAGGACGACTTCCAGCGGGCGGCCAGGCGACTCCGATGACGTACAGGCTCTCCGCAGCCGGGAAACAGTACGTGGTCATAGCGGCGGGTGGTCATGGACGTGCCGGGACTAAGCTGGGAGATTCCCTGGTTGCGTTTGCCTTGCCCGACTGAGGATGACTTTCGATCTCGGAAAAACCTGGGGGGCACCATATATTGCTGAAATCCCGAGATCCGTGGGACCCGTGTAATCAGTGTGACCAGTGTCATCCGTGTAGCCAGTTGTAGTCGGTGGATAAACTGCCAGGAAAGAGCCACGGACGACACGGATTACACGGATTTCGCGGAAGGAATGAACTCATCATGCCCCCGATTCCGTAGGAGTGAGGAGGAGGAACAGGTCATTGAGTCTCTTACAGGATCTTCGCTTCGGACTTCGCCAGCTTCGGCTCAGACCCGGTCCAACGTTTTCCATCGTTCTCGTCCTGGCCGTCGGGATCGGCGCAAACACCGCGATGTTTTCAGCCTTCGAAGCCTGGGTCCTGCGGCCCCTGGACTTCTCCGAACCGGATCGACTGATTGCCCTCGATGAGTCGCAGCCCAGACTCGGGAGAGACAGAGTCCCGGTCTCAGCCCTCAATCTTGGTGACTGGATGCAAGAGCAACAGTCCTTTGAACAGCTGGGAGCCTTTCAACGCCACAACTTCAACCTCAATGATCCTGTCGAACCGGTGAGGCTCACTGGGGCCCGAGTCACAGCCTCGCTTTTTCCACTTCTCCGTAAGCCCCCCTCCAGAGGGCGCGTCTTCTCGCCAAGTGAAGATCTTCCGGGTCAATCCGCGGCTGTTGCGCTGATCTCTGATCAGCTCTGGCGTGAGCGCTTCGATTCCGATCCGGCAGTGATTGGACAGGCGGTGCGTCTCGACGGCCGTCCCCATCAGATTGTCGGGGTTATGGAACCGGGATTCAGATTTCCGGAATGGGCCGATGTCTGGACGCCTCTCGGCCTCGATACTCAGACCGGCAACCGCGGAAATCGATGGCTGAACGTGATCGGACGACTTCGGCCGGGCGTGACCCGGGAAGCCGCGCAGGCGGACATGAGTGCGATTGCGGCGCGACTGGACAAGATGTACCCCGAAACGAATCGGGGTTGGAGTGTTCAGGTCCTGACTCTTCACGAGTGGTTTGTGCCTCAGGTGATCAGCGTGGCTCTGACGGCATCGATGGGATCCGGTCTGTTCGTTCTGTTGATCATTTGTGCCAACGTGGCGAGCCTCATGCTGGCCCAGGCCACGGCGCGCGGACGGGAGATGGCAATCCGGGTGGCGCTTGGCGCCCGAAGATCGCGACTCGTGCGACAGAGCGTTGTCGAGGGTGTGGTGATCGCAATTCCAGCGGGAGCCCTGGGCGTGGGGGTCGCCGTGATGGGCGTCAACTGGATGCTCTCTTACGTTCCCGTCGATCCTCCCTATCTTTTCGGAATGTCCTTCAGCCCCTCGGCCGGTGTCTACACCCTCGCCGTTTCGATACTCGCCGGAATGGCCTGCGGAGTCGTGCCGGTCGTCCGAAATACCGGCCTTCGGCTGTGTGAAGCCTTGAAAAGTGGAGGCATCAAGGGCAGTGGCGGAAGAGCGAGTGGGCGGCTCCGAAGCGGACTCGTCATCGGTGAACTCGCCCTCTCCACCGCTCTGGTTATCTGCGCCTTGTTGATGGTCAAGAGTTTTCTCGCCATTCAGGGTGCGGATGGCGGATACCGTCAAGACGGCGTATTGACGTCGCGGCTTTCTCTGACCGGTGAAGGCCTCGAACTCCCGAGCCAGAGAAGGGCTGTAGTCGATCGACTTCTGGCGAGCATCGAATCGATTCCGCGGGTCCGTCACGCGGTTGTCACAAGCCAGCTTCCCGCCAGCAATGCTCTCAGAATCTGGCAGTTCGAGGCGGAGGGGCGTCCTGTGGAGCCTGGAGAGGAAATCGATGCGACGGTACATGCTGTGGCCGGTCAAAACCTGGAAACGCTGGCGATTCCTCTCCTGGCGGGAAGGGACCTGACGGATTCCGAGAAGAGGAACGGCGGGCCGGTCGCGCTGGTCAGTGCAGGGCTCGCTCAATTGTTGTGGGGAGATGAGGATCCTGTCGGCAGACGACTGCGCCGAGCAGGGGCGACTGGTGAAGACTGGATAACAATCGTGGGTCTTGTCGGTCATGTCGACTTCGGGCGGGATATGACCAGTTTCGGAAGGATCCCTGACGGACAGATCTACTTGCCCTATGGCGAACTCACCTTCTCGACCATCTCGGTCGCGGTTTACAGCGACTCCCCTCCGCGCGTTCTCACGGCTCCGCTTCGACAGGCGCTTCTGGCTGGTGCTCCGGGAGTCCCCATCTCCGAAATCCTCACGATGGACGACCTGGTCTTCCGAGTCCGCTGGGTGACCCGTTTCTTCAGCCGACAGTTGGCGATCTATGCGGCGCTGGCTCTCGCCATCGCGGCATTCGGTGTCTACGGACTGACGGCGGACGCAGTCAGTCGCCGCACCCGCGAACTGGCGATACGGATGGCACTCGGAGCCAAGCGGGGGGACGTGATTCGGCTCGTGCTGAGAGGAGCCGCCGTGCTGGCTGTGGCGGGTATCGGAGTCGGGGTCCTGTTCGCCCTGGCCGTCACTCGATTCGGGACGTCCATGCTCCAACAGGTTGGCGCGCAAGATCCACTCGTGTTCGCTGGTGTCGCCGTGACTCTCCTTGGAGTCACCCTGGCGGCGGCTTTGCTTCCGGCCCGGCGCGCGACAGCGCTCGACCCCAACACCGCACTGAGGACCGAGTAGGCGGACGTGATCTGGCCGGGGTGTCCGGCTGGCGCCCGAACGCCGCTCTCGATTTCCAACGCCGCGGTGCCGCTCGGGTCGACTGCTGTCCCCCTACCGCTTGGTGTCGAATGTCAGAACAGTGCCGACCGACTGTGATGGGGTTGGAAGTCCGGCCGCCACCGGTTACTGTTCAGCCGCTCCTGTCCACCCCGGACCCCGAACGAATCGGCCGGGCGTGGAGCCGGTGTGTTCACCGTCTTTGACGACCTGGACGCCGTTGACGAAAACGTGTGCAACGCCGCTTGCGTACCGGTGAGGTTGGTCGAAGGTCGCATGATCCTGGATTCTTTCCGGATCGAAAACCACGACATCGGCAAAATAGCCCGGCTCCAGGCGTCCGCGCTTCTTCAACTTCAGGTTCGAGGCGGGGAGTGATGTCAGCTTCCGGATCGCCTCCTCGAGGGGCAGGACCTTTTCGTCCCTCGCGTACTTCCCGAGAAGCCGAGCGAAAGTGCCATAGGCTCGCGGGTGAGGGTTCGACTTGAGAAACGGATCCTCAGTGGCGGCCGCCTCGGCGTCGGAACCGAAGCTCAACCAGGGAAGAGCGATCTTCTTCCTGACATTCTCTTCCGACATGATGAAATAGACGGCCCCGACACGGCTGCCGTCTTCGACTACCAGATCCATGGCCGTCCTCTCCGGAGACTGACCACGCATTTCGGCAACCTCGGCCAGTGTCTTCCCGGTGAGGGGCTTCAGTTCGTCGTTCTTAAAGCCGACCAGCAGCACTTTGTCGGCTGAGCCGGCTGCCAGCATCAGATTCTCCCAGTCGTCGGTTGGCGTCTTCATTTCTCGCTCGACTCGACGTCGAGTCGCGGGGTTCTTGAGCCGTTTGATCCACGCCTCGAGCCCACCTTCCTGCACCCAGGGAGGCATGGCTGCGTCCAGGCCTGTTGCCCCTGCCGTGTAGGTGTACAGGTCTGCCGAAATCTTCAGCCCTTTCGCATTGGCCGCATTGATCTTTTCGATCACCTGGTCCAGCTTTCCGAAATTCGCTTCTCCGGCGGCCTTGAGGTGATAGATCTCAGCGGGAATGTTCGCCTCACGTGCAATCCTGAGCAACTCATCGACCGCCTCCAGGAACTGGTTGCCCTCGCTCCGGATGTGGGAGATGTACATCCCACCCGATTCTGAAGCGACTTTGCAGAGCTCGATCAACTCCTCGGTGGATGCGTAGAACGCCGGGGCATAGATCAGGGAGGAGCCGACTCCCAGTGCTCCTTCTTTCATCGCCTGTCGCACGAGTTCTCTCATCCTGACGAGTTCGACTTCGGATGGTGGGCGATTGTCGAAACCGATCTCATGGATCCGAACGGTTGTGGCACCGACAAAGGACGCCACGTTGGGCGAAATCCCTTTCTCTTCCAAGAACTCGAGATATTCGCCGAGGGTCGTCCATTCGATCGGAAACTTGATGTCACCCTGCTGCTCGACGAAGGTCTGCTTCATCTCGTCATTCAGCGTACACATGGACATACCCTCACCCAT
>CAJHYB010000325.1_pt1 | contig 19809 bp, 19 predicted proteins | sample 9198631 | NCBI WGS metagenome assembly CAJHYB01 (sample SAMEA7708354, study PRJEB35096) | sediment metagenome | biome: marine neritic benthic zone biome [ENVO:01000025]; feature: sediment [ENVO:00002007]; material: shallow marine sediment [ENVO:03000034] sea grass bed [ENVO_01000059] ... | reverse complement strand
TTGAATTCCAGGACGGAGAGGTCCTGGAGGGGAAAGTTCGCAACAACATCGACCTGCTGAGTTCCCACGGACTCTACGTGTGGCCTTCCGACCAGGAAACGAACAACAAGAGGACCTTTGTGGTTCGAAGTGCGATCAAGTCGTTCGCATTCCTGTGCAACCCGTGATCGGCTCTCGAGAATCGGAGAGTTGGGAAGTCGGATGGTCAAGAAAAGTCAGGAAGTCGGACACCGAGGCCGTCAAAGCGGCTCCCGATCGAAGAGACCTTGTTGAGCGAACGATCTCAATCCTCCAAGCCGTCTTCCTTTCTCAAGTTGCAGCAACGCTTTCTTGATGTCGAGCCCGCCGCCATAGCCGGTCAATGAGCCATCGGAGCCGACGACCCGGTGGCATGGGATGATCACCCAGATCGGATTCGCACCACTCGCGGCTCCAACGGCTCTTGGAGCCTTGGGCCTCTCGATGAAGCCCGCCAGTTCACCGTAGGTTCGAGTTTCTCCGTAGGGGATCTTCCGCATCTCATCCCAGACGGACTTCTGGAATGGGGTACCCGCCGGTCGAATCTTCAAGTCAAACTCGGTCCTCTCTCCGAGCAGGTAGTCACCGATCTGCTGCCTGACCTCCGCAAGGCTCTCGCAGTCCTGTTGCAGCCGGCCGTCCCGCCGCGTCAGCTCGGCCAGCGCATCCGCGGGCTCCTTTCTCGACAACAGAACAAGATCGGTCAGATAGCCGTCGAGATCCTGGACGGCAAGAGCCTGCGCACCCAGTGAGGTATCGAAGATGTCGTAGAGGAGTTTCATCGGTCCTCCGAGGGGAACACAGTCCAGGCAACTCGTCCAGATGTTCGGAGATTTCCGTCATCTGTTCAGGGTATATTACACCTTTTATTCCCCCCTTGATCGAGTGACTTCCCTTCGTGGTGTCCGCGATGGGGAGTCACCTGGACACAACGAAGCCCCCTCGCACTGAAAGGAGTCAGAATGAAACAGACCGCAACTTGTCTTTGCAGGCTCTCTAACCGGCCCCAGCATCTTTCGGCGGGACACACTTCATACCCGAGCCGACCGGGACGGGCTGTGCTCTTCTTGAGAGAGCCCGAGGAGGGCTTCGGCCTTTCGAGCCAGGGGGAGAGCATCGAATTGACAAGCTCTGAATGGAACGAGTTGCTGGACGTGGCGATGTGCCTGAGCGGCGTTCTGAGGCTCGGCAAGGATTCGGGGCGATTCGAAGAGTCCGGGGCGAAAGAACTCCTCGTACTCGCAGCGCGACGATTTGAGAAGATTCTGACATCGATCAACAATCGGCTGGAGAGCGCGGGACAACAGCATCCGGATCTCTGATAGTCAGGTGGATTTTGACGGAAAGAGCCCTCTGGAACTGGCCCAACACCTGGGCGTGGAGAACATCTTCGCCGGGGACGGCAACTACTAAGCGCTGGAGTCGAGCCGAGCACTCGGCGTGGAGGATCTCAGAGGATGGCTGAGGATCGGCCTGGTCCACTACAATACCGTGGAGGGAATCGATCGATTTCTCAATGTGCTCGAAGCCGCGTAGTATTCTGATTTCCCGGTCCAGGAATCAGTCCGGCGTTCGTTTGGCGCAATCTGGAGTTTGGGGCAAGAGACCGGAAGGGACAAGGCCATTTCCACGATCCACGGAAACATCAAAGGCATCAGAGCTTCGGACAGGAAGGCTCTCGAGCGAACCTATCGTCGCCGGGTTCCAGTGGACGAGGTCGTGACCCCGGAACTCGCGCGACACTTGTGTTCTTTGTCTCGGGCTCTCTCGCGACAAGTCGGAGTCCTGATCGCGCGGGACGGGTCGATCCAGAGCGTCATCGTCGGCGATGCGACCCACCTGATGATTCCCGAGATTGGACGCCTCAGGGGAGGGGCGGGTCGGTTCAGAGGGCTCCGCCTGGTCCACACCCACCTTCGAAACGAGGGGCTGACCCAGGACGACCTCAACGATCTTGTATTGCTCAGACTGGACATGGTGGCCATGGTTTCGGCCGGCCCGAACGGAGACCCGGGTCGGTTCGAAGCCGCGCACCTTCTTCCGGGAGTCCCGGAGAAAGGTACAGGTCAGGAAGGAGGCTGGACGCCGTTCCGTCGAATCGAGGCCCGAAGCGTTCACACGCTCGACTTCGACTTCGACTCCGAAATACGCTCCATAGAAGCGGAACTCTCGCGCGTTCAGAAGGGTCGACAAAGCGGAGAGGAACGAGCTATCGTCGTCGCGATCACACCGGACGATGACCACCTTCACGAAACTCTCGAACTCGTCCGCTCCTCAGGGGTCACGATCGCCGCGGTCGCTCGGCAGAAGCGAGCTAAGGTCCATCCCAGGACCGTTGTCGGCTCGGGCAAACTCCAGGAGATCGTACTCGAGTCGATGCGCCAGAGCGCGGACGTCGCAGTGTTTGATATCGACCTCAAACCGGCTCAGGCCAGAGCATTCGAGGACGCCACAGGTCTTAAGGCGATCGATCGCACGCAACTGATCCTCGACATCTTTGCCCAGCGAGCCGAGAGCCGGGACGGGAAACTTCAAGTGGAACTCGCGCAGCTGAAGTACTCGCTGCCGCGGCTCACTGAAAAGGACGCGGGTCTGTCCCGCCTGGTCGGCGGTATCGGGGGGCGGGGCCCCGGGGAAACGGTCCTGGAGATCGGCCGCCGAAGGATCAGGGATCGAATCCGGACTCTGGAGCGAAAAATCCAGGGGCTTTCGCAACAAAGACACCTCCGACGACAGCGCCGACGCCGCGAACGCGTTCCGACTCTCTCTATCGTCGGGTACACCAACGCTGGTAAAAGCACTCTCCTGAATGCCCTGACCAAAAGCCGCGTCGCTTCAGCCGACCGACTCTTCATGACGCTGGACCCAACTTCGCGACGACTCCGGTTTCCCAAGGAAGGAGAAGTCGTCATTACCGATACGGTGGGGTTTCTTCACGATCTTCCAGAAGACCTGGTGAATGCGTTCCGAGCGACCCTCGAGGAGCTTCAGGACGCAGACCTCCTGCTGCATGTCGTCGATGCCTCGGACCAAGGCCTGGAAAGCAAAGTCGAGGCTGTTCACTCGTTGCTGTCCGAACTCCACCTGGATGCCGTGCCGCGCCTGATGCTCCTGAACAAGTCTGATCGCCTGGAAACGGAACAAGTCCGTGCTTTGTGTCGCAGGTTCCAGGGGATCGCGATTAGTGCCACCGAAAAAACCGGACTGAAAAACCTCGTCGCAGTTATCGAACAACACCTCGGTCGTCTCGGTGCTCAACGTCGAGCCACCTTCCACCCTGCTGCCTCTGACGGCGGATGCTAGTGCAGCGCCTCACAAGTCCTGAGCCCAAGGGCTTCAAGACTTATGACGGGTTGCGCTAGTATGGCGGCGATGAAGCAGACAACTGCCGGAAGCTCGAAAGGACGCAACTCCGAACGTCGGTTGCGGCGATGGCCCGCGCTTCTGATCATCTTCCTGGCCCTGCTGGTTCTGGCCTGGATTCGATTCTCGGAGGTCCCCTACGAACAGCTGAAAACAATGCGATCCGCCTTGACGGTTATCGTTGCGGCCTTGTTGCTGTTCTTGTGGTGGTTGTTCTTCTCGGGCATCAGGTGGAGCCGGCGGTTGATCGGGCTCCTGGCGATCCCTCTCGCCCTCATGTTGATGAGCATCCTGTTCCGCTTCGGTGGCGTGGACGGCAATCTGATGCCGATACTCGAGTGGAAATGGGCCGACGCCTCGGCGAGCGACCTGCCGACGGCCGACGCCGGGCGAGAACACTTCACCACGTCACCAAACGATTTTCCTCAGTTCCTCGGGCCGACTCGCGACGCCCGCCTTCCGGACCGACCACTGGTCCGAGATTGGGCAGCTGACCCTCCACGTCTTCTCTGGAAACAGCCGATCGGCGCCGGTTGGTCTTCCTTCGCCGTCGTCGGAGAATCGGCGATCACTCAAGAGCTGCGAGGAGACCGCGAAATGGTCGTCAGCTACGACTTGAGGTCGGGCAAGGTGCGCTGGACTCATGCAGACGAATCGCCGTATCAGAACCCGGTCTCAGGTGATGGCCCGCGCGCCACTCCGACGATCAGAGACGGGCGAGTCTATACCGTGGGTGCCAATGGGCTTGTGAACTGCATCGACTTCGTGACCGGTGAGGGCCTCTGGCAGAGAAACATGCACACCGACGCGGGCACCCGGAATCTGGTCTGGGGACGGAGCGGATCGCCGCTCGTTTACGGAGACTTTGTGGTGGTCAACCCAGGCGGTCAGGACAGCCGATCCCTCATCGCCTATAACCGCGACACGGGGGAGTTGGCTTGGACCGGAGGGTCCGAGAGAGCCTCCTACGCGTCTCTGATGCTTGCCGAGATACAGGGTAGTCCTCAGATCGTGTCGATCAACAGCGACAGCGTCACGGGCCACGACCCTGATGACGGAACCGAACTCTGGAGCTACCCGTTCGAAAGCGACAACCCACACTGTTCTCAGCCGGTCCGGATCTCCGACGAGACCGTCTTCGTTTCGAGCGGCTATGGGGTGGGCAGCAGACTGTTCCGAATCGCGCGAGACAGCGAACAGAGGTTCGAGGCCACCTCGATCTGGGAAACCAGACGGCTCAAGGCCAAGTTCACGACCGTCGTGCTCCACGAAGGCGCTCTATACGGCCTCGACGACGGCATTCTGGTCAGTCTCGATCTCGAGAACGGAGAGCGTCACTGGAAGAGAGGTCGCTACGGGCACGGCCAGCTCATTCTGGTGGGAGACCTCCTGCTCATCTCGGCTGAGAACGGAGACCTGGCGCTCGTCGAAGCGACGACCGAGGAATTCCGCGAGCTGGTCAGGATACCGGCTATTTCCGGCAAGACCTGGAACACGCCGGCTCTCGCGGGATCCGTGTTGCTCGTCAGGAATCATCTGGAAGCAGCGGCCTTCGAGCTCGCTATGGAGAATGACGATCCGGTCGACTAGCGGCTACGACCTCTCTTTCTCGAGTCTCGAGAGTCGCGCCTGCATTTTCCGAACTGCGGCATTGTCAGCTACCTCGCCACGCAGAAATCGGTGGAGTATCTTGATTTCCTGCTGAGTCTTACCCAGCGCCTTGTACACGGAAGCAAGCTGCTGGTGGTACCACGCCGGCATAGGGCGCATCGACCGGCTTGCCCTTCTTTCGACTTCATCGACAAGTATCTCGAGCATCTCCGCTGCTTCATCGTACCGGCCCGTTCTCTTGAGCTGGCGAACCTCGTAAGATAGAGGTGGGGTGCTTTTGAAGAAGTCCTCGTCTGCATACTCTTTCCGGGAGCGTTGAGAGTGTTTGTTCTCAGGTTCACCGTGCGGAAACAAGGCGAGCACGAGTCCAAAAGGACCGCTGATCAGGCTGATCCACGCCCAGCGCACCCGAGGTCGCCCCTGCAGGGCCCCGGAGACGAAGGCGAGAGCTGCCGACACCAACCAGAAGAGAGCGATGAAGAAAATGATCAGGGATGTGTCGGTCATCGTTTGCCCCGGCCGATACCGTGCCTGACTCAGTAGAGCCCGTCGGGAATTGGAATTATGTTAAGTTGCGTTCTTTCCGTCCAGTGATCGATGCTCGATGCAGTGACGACGACGACATTCGAGGACCATGACTGAACCTTTTTTCTTGCGTGCCTGCCAGCGCGAAAAACTGGGGCGCCCGCCGATCTGGTTTATGAGGCAGGCCGGCCGCTATCTCGAGGAGTACCGGCGGATCAGAGCGAAGTACGAGATGCTCGAAGTCTGTCGAAACCCCGATCTGGCTTGCGAGGTGACCCTTCAGCCGATCCGGCGATTCGATCTCGACGCCGCCATCATCTTCGCCGACATTCTGCTTCCGCTGGAAGGCATGGGTGTTCCCTTCGGTTTCAAGAAGGACCATGGCCCCGTCATCCACTCTCCGGTGAGGACGCGGTCGGACATCGACAGTCTGCGAATCCCCGACCCGACTGAAACACTTCCGTATGTTCTCCAGGCAATCCGTCAGGTGAGAGCAGAACTCGATCCTTCGATCGCCCTGATCGGATTCGCGGGTGCCCCCTTTACGCTGGCCAGCTACATGCTCGAAGGAGGACACTCCCGGAACTTCAGTCAAACCAAGAGGCTCATGTACGGAGACCCCACTCTCTGGAATCGACTGATGGAGAAAGTGGCTGAAGGGACGGAGCTCTATTTGAGAGCTCAGGTGGCGGCAGGGGCTCAGGTGCTACAACTCTTTGACTCGTGGGTCGGGTCTCTGTCTCCGTCGGACTATGCCGCTTGTGTGCGTCCGCATGTCGCCCGAATCCTTGGGAATCTCCAGGACCTCGGGGTCCCCTTGATCTACTTCGGAACCTCGACCTCCACGCTGCTTCCTCAATTCCGAGGCCTCGGTGCAACCGTGATCGGAGTCGATTGGCGAATCTCTCTGGCAGACGCGTGGAAAACCCTCGGCGCTGATCTGGCGATTCAAGGGAACCTCGATCCGCTCACTCTGCTGGCGCCTCCAGAAGTGATCGACACGAAGGTGAGAGAAATCCTGGAGCAGGCGGGCGGACGGCCCGGGCACATTTTCAATCTGGGACACGGAATCATCCCGGAGACCCCTCCGGAAGCCGTTCAGACCGTCATTGAACTGGTCCGTCAACATTCAGGAGAGTTCTCAGCAGCAGGAAGTGGCCGGATGGACGGATCGCCCGAGGCCTGACGTCGGAGAGAGGAACTTGGCCAGAATCGTGGTCGTCGGCGGTGGCATCAGCGGGCTCGCCACGTCCTTCTACCTGTCGCGAATGGAACCGGCTTCGAAGGTGACTCTTCTCGAGTCGTCCGATCGACTGGGCGGGATCATCCGCACCGATTCAGAGGGCGGGTTCCTGATGGAGGGAGGGCCCGACGCCTTCGTTGCACAGAAGAAGCAGGCGCTCGATCTGTGTCGCGAATTGGGAATCGCGGACGAGACGATTTCGACGGTTGAGGGCCACCGGCAGTCTTTCGTCTGGTTCCAGGGGCGTCTCCATCCCCTGCCGACTGCTTTCCTTCGCCCACCGATCAACCCTGGCGAGATCGTCGGGTCGTCCCTGCTCAGCGCCACCGGCCGGAAGCGAGCTCTACGTGAGCCCCAAGTTCCAGCGCGTCATGGCGAGGACGAGTCCGTGTCGGACTTCATCACTCGCCGCTTCGGCCACGAGGTTCTCGATCGCATCATGGAGCCTCTGACAGTTGGCATTTTCGGCTGCACGAGCTCACGCCTCAGCGTCAAGGCAGCATTCCCTCGCCTCGTCGAACATGAGCGCTCTTTCGGGAAACTCCTCGGTGCCGGAGGCGGGAGGCCTGGGTCGGGAAGTGCCTTCCTGAGTCTGAAAGGAGGCATGCAGCGTCTGACCGACCGTCTGATCGAGGCGATCGAGGACCGAGTCGAATGCCACCGAAACGACGAGGTGGCCCGTTTGTCGCGATCCGGGAGACACTACGGGCTCACGACCCTCCAAGGTCGACAATTGGAGGCTCAGGTGGTCGTACTCGCGCTTCCCGCCCCGGGAGCCTCGGCTCTCTTGCGAGCGTTTGACGAGCGGATCTCCAGGCTCCTCGGAGGAATCGACTACCCGCCCGCCATCCTGGCGTGCCTTGGCTATTCCAAACCTGTCCTGGGCGATCACCGGGGGACAGGTTTCGTGGTCCATCCCGGCTCGAGTCGACCGATCTCCGCCTGCACATGGGTTGATCAGAAGTTCCGGGGCCGCAGTCCCCCCGGCGGGTCGCTCCTGCGCCTCTTCATCTCGGGAACTTCAGCGGTCCAACTGATCAGTTGGACCGATTCAGCCGTCGCTCGGGCTGCGCGTGCCCAACTGGACGAAATGCTCGGAATTCGGGAGATTCCCGACTTGACGAGGGTTTACCGTTGGGCTACCGGTCTCCCGGTCTTTGCGCCCGGGCACATCGTGCGAGTAAGATCTATCACCGACCAGCTAGCGCAACACCGGGGCCTCTACCTGGTAGGTAACTATCTCGACGGTGTCGGCATACCCGACTGTATCCGACACGCACGCTCCGTTGCCGGGCGCGTGGTCCGGGCTTTTTGCCGAGAGGATTCCGCGGCGGCGTCGAGTTGCTGAGAGATTGACTTTCTGCGACGGGGCCCGAGAGGGCGATGGCGGGATCCCACTCGCCGTAGCTGCTGAGGCTGAGGGTGGCTGGAATCACACCTTGATTTTTAAACGTTTTGATAGGATTCTCCATCTACTAGGGAGTGTGTCAGGAGATTTGCCGATGAACCGATTGCTGATTGGGCTGGCCGCGCTCTGGATCGCCACTGGTTGGGCGAGCGCCGACAACTGCTCGGACCTGACGGCCAGGCTGCAATTCCCGGTCAAGACGAAGACGAAGGGCAAGCCCAAGCACCTGCGCTGGGGAGACGTGAACAAGGTCATGCCGGTCCTCAGAGAGACCCTGGGAGGCAGTCCCTGTCAACTCCTCTTCAGAGACGTTTTCGCACCCAAGAAAGAGGATGTCTATTTTCCTCTTCTGGACTCCGTGATCCGAACGGTGCCGGAGGCCTCTCTCGTCGATGTCCAGGTCTTCTACCTGGACGGCGAGGAGACTGGGACCTATTCGAATCGTGTGGTCTTTCAAAAGAGCACATATGACCAGTTCTACTTCCAGTTCACAGACAAAGACGGAGAGCTTCAGTCGTCGAATCGCAATCTGATCGACTACATGAAGGACCGCCCTGTCTATTTGATTCGCTGGAAGGATGTCAAAGACAAGGTCCTCATCGCCGGTGAAGACCACGAATCCCGGGAGAGCCGCTCGAGGTAATCGACGATGACTGCCCTCTCTAGGCGACTCCAAGCGATACTGATCCTGGCATTCCTCTGCCCGGGGTTCTCGTCATTCGCCCAGGAGTCCGATGTCTCGTCGACATATCGGGAAGCGTACGATGCCGGTTTTCAAGAGGGTACCGAAGCGGGCCGCGAAGATCGACGCACCGAGAGGACCACCGAGATCGCCACTCACGAAACCTACCAGTCAGCTCAGATCGGATTCGATCCACAGAAGCACGACAAGGATGTCTACTACGTCGCGTTTCGCAGAGGGTTCGAGGACGGCTATGCGAGCGGCTTCGGGCACCTGACCGACAAGAAGCCGCGCGGTCCGGCCCCCCCTCCTCAACCGGTCAGCCTTCGACACACAGCGGAGATCTCAACGGACGAAACCCGCCCCTTACCAAGCCGCTATGTCCGAGTTCGTATCGGTACCGAGGTCAACGTCCGTCTGCTCGACACGATCAGCACCGGTCGAAACGAACGAGGCGATGTCTTCGGGGCGGAAACGACCGAGGACATCGCGATCGAAGGCGAAGTGGCCGTACCTCGCGGAACGCCGATCCAGGGGAAGATCGCTTATCTGAGAAGGGCCGGACGGATCAAGGGCCGAGCTGAGATGAAGCTCCTCTTCTATGAGTTGCACTTCAGTGACAGTGCCAAGGTTCACATCGATGCCACTGTCAAAGCCGTCAGAGACCGTCCCGAGAAACCGGACGGAGAAGGAAATATTGAAGGCCGGTCCAGCAAGGCAGGCGATACGGCCAAGGTGGGAGCTTCAGCCGCCATCGGCGCACTGATCGGCCTGATTTCGGGAGGCAAGAAGGGCGGCGCCATCGGTGCCGGCGCGGGAGCGATAATCGGACTCGGCGGTGTCCTTGGCAGTCGCGGCAAGGATATCGTGCTGGCCGAACAGACCGAACTCCTCATTACGTTCGATCGAGAAGCGCTCATCCCCGTTCCCTCGGCTGCTCCCAGTCCTTGAAGCAAGGGCTTCTCGCGTCATCCCGACCCTCACCTTCCGCTCCGAGCCGATTGGACTGCTGATCTCCTGACCGCCTCCGGATTCCATCGTCAGAGAACAAGTTACTTTTATATAACCAATTGTGTTTTATATTGTTGCTTGAATCACTCTACTTGATTCACTTTTACTATTCATCTTTGGATTTGAATAACGCACATAGATAGACGATACTTCTCTTCGGGTTGGGTTTTTTCTCAAAAATCATCAAGAGGGAAAGGTCGTAGTCAGATGGCAAAAAGATATCGTCGAAAAGCCAGTGAAATTGCAAGAATCAGAAGGAAACTCCAGCAGGTTATCGCTCGGGAAAAGCGTATCAGCTTGACCGAACTCGTGGAAAAGCATGGCGGAAGCATCGGCGTCCGCAATTCCCCGAGTGACAAGAACCTCTTGAAGCGACAGCTGGATCTGCTCGCCAAAGGAGGAGACCTGGACTTCAAGCGGGCGGGCCGTGATCTCATAGCGACGGCAGCGCCAGGCACCGCTGCGGCGTCCGCGCCCGCTCCAGTAGCCGCGCCCGCACCGACGCCGGCGAAAGCGGCTCCAAGCCCCGCCCCCCAGGTCGCTGCCGCCCCACGAATCTCCGAGTCTGAGCTCCAGGTTATCAAGGCCTACGCTCAGCAAGTCGAAGAATTCGCCAAGACACTGCAGAGACAGATCGCGACTCTGGTCAGGATGGTTGAGCGGGCAGCTTCTTCCTGAGACGACTTCCCGCGGAAGGAGACATCACGGGGTCCTGGCTGACTCATCGTTTGCTGGACCCGGTGATGCTGGGCTTTGATCTTCATGTGGGCAAGTTGCGCAAGCTTCAGCGTCTTTCATGTGCTGCACGGCGGCCATGCAGCACGCGCCTCGACGCCTGCTGAAACCGGTGATATGCAAGACGGTTCCCAGGACGAGTAGCAGGCCGAAGAGTATCGAAAAGGCTGTCAAGTAAGAGTCCATAGGAATCTGCAACACCCCGATATCAGTGAAGCTCGTCACGCTCCCCGCTCGTCCTGTCTTCAGATTCTCCGGTCACCGGAATCAGGAACCGACCCATCTGCGGTGTCTTCGTCTCTCGCAGATCGGATCCATTCCGCTCCACCGCGAAAACCGCGAGACCGTGCGTCGCCGCGAATTCCAGCCCCTTTTTGGGTCCCATGACAACGATCGCGGTCGCCAGCGCATCTGCCTCCATGCAGGTCGTGTGGACAACGCTCACCGACGCGAGAGCGTGGTTCACGGGACTCCCGGTCAGCGGGTCTATCGTGTGTGAATACCGGACACCTTCGATCTCAAAGTAATTGTTGTAGTCACCGGAAGTAGCCAGACTGAATCCGCTCAGGCCGACGACCTGAGGAAACGATCCGGCGTGGTTCGGGGACTCGATACCGATTCGCCACGGAACCCGCTCGGAATTAGAGCCCCGGCAGCGGACTTCTCCTCCGATCTCCACCATATAATCCTCAATGCCCATTTGCTCCAGGTAGATCCCGATTCGATCGACGGCAAACCCTTTGGCGATTCCCGAGAGATCGCATCGCAGAGAGGGGACCGCCTTCTTGACTGCGGGAGGGCTTCGGCGCACTGTCAGCTTCCGATAGCCGGTGGAAGCCAGAATCGTTTCGATCTCTTCCGGGGGCGGTACCCTTTCGCTCCGCGAACGGCCGAACCCCCAGAGATCGACGATCGGGGCCACCGTGACATCAAACGCTCCGTCCGTCATCCGGGCGATCCGAAGGGCTTGATCGAGCACCTCGGCAAACTCAGGAGAAATATCGAACCAGTCCGTCCCGCCATAATGATTGAAGAGAGTGATCTCGGAGTCATCAAGGTAGGTGGACATCTGCCGATTCACTCGATTCAGCAGAGAAGCGATCTCCCGGCGAAGTGAAGACGTGTTCACAGGCTGGCCACTCGATGGCACCACCTTGACGGTGAAGCCGGTGCCCATCGTTCGGCCACTGATAACAACCTCTGCCGGCGGCTCTGTGGCCTTGCTACAACCACACGTGGCCGCGAGCAGCAACAGAAGGGTGCCGGAGGTCAGGCCGATCAAGCGAGGTTTCATAGTCCGGTCCCAACTGACGGGCAATCTCCGGAAGAGACGAGGTTCTCGAAGGGTGTCTAACTCTTTCTTTTCTTTCTCCACTTCCACGCTTCGTAGTAGTCCAGATGCACGATCTCGTCGAGTTCGCGGAGTTCCTGGGTCCGTGAACGCAGGCCCTCCCTGAGGATGTCGCCGGCCGAGAGAAGTCCGATGAAAGCCCCCTCCCTTTCGACCAGCAGGTGGCGCATCCTCAAGCCAAGGATCTTGTCCGCCATGGAGTAGACCGGAGTGTCGTGAGCCACCGCAACCAGGTCTCGAGTCATCTGATCCGCTACCCTCACCTCCGCCGGGTCGAATCCCTCCACCACCGTATTCCGCATCAGATCGCGTTCCGTCCAGATCCCGACATAGTCCTGTCCGTCCTGGACCAGGATCGCCCCGATCTTTTTGTCGACCATGAGTTTCAGGGCGTCAAGAATCGTCGTGGCCGGCGAAACCGCGTACATGTGCCCCCCCTTCTCACCCAGGAGCTCTTCGGCCGTCCTTATTTCCATAACGCTTCTCCAGGCGGTTGCTCTGTCATCCGCCGAAATCGTCGAACAGGATGTTTTCCGGCTCGACTCCCAGATCGTCCAGGGTCCGAATGACCGCGGCGTTCATCATCGGCGGACCGCAGATGTAATATTCACAGTCTTCCGGTGCAGGATGCTCGGCGAGGTAGTTGTCGTACAGAATCTGATGGATGAATCCTGTATACCCGGTCCACTCGTCCTCCGGAAGCGGATCGGACAGACCCGCGAACCATTCGAAGTTGTCATACTCCGCAGCCAAGCCATCAAAATCCTCGACATAGAACATCTCTCGAAGACTTCTGGCGCCGTACCAGAACGATATCTTGCGTTTCGAATGGAGTCGCTTGAGCTGATCGAAGATGTGCGAGCGCATTGGAGCCATCCCGGCTCCTCCACCGATAAACACCATTTCGTGTTCTGTGTCTTTAGCGAAGAACTCCCCGTAAGGCCCTGAAATTGTAACCTCGTCGCCGGGCTTCAACGCGAAGATGTAGGACGACATCTTTCCGGGCGGGGCACCAGGAATCCCTGGCGGGGGCGTGGCGATGCGGACGTTGAGCGTGATGATGCCCTTTTCCTCCGGATAGTTCGCCATCGAATAGGCTCGGACGACCGGTTCCCGTACCTCCGAGACGTATCTCCAGAGATTGTCCCTGTCCCAGTCTTCCCGGTACTCTTCCCCGATCTCGAAGTCCTCGTAGTTGACGGTATGAGGAGGCGATTCGATCTGGATGTATCCCCCTGCACGGAAGTCGACACTCTCTCCAGTGGGGAGTTCGACGATCAGTTCTTTGATGAAGGTGGCGACGCTACGATTCGAGCGGACTCTGCAGTCCCACTTCCTGATCTCGAAGAATTCGGGAGGGACTTCCAGGCCCAGGTCGCCCTTGACGGTCAGTTGGCAGGACAGTCGGTAGCGCTCTCGGATCTGGCGGCGATTCAGCTTGGCCCGCTCCGTCGGCAGCACGTCGCCGCCGCCCTCCTTCACGATCACACGGCATTCTCCGCAGGTTCCTCCACCTCCGCAGGCCGAGGCCAGAAAGATCTTTCGATCCGCCAGAACGCTGAGAAGTTTCCCACCGACCGGGACTTCGAGAGTCTGGTCCGGATTGTCGTTGATACGCAGGTTGACGGTTCCAGTCGCGACCAGTCTCGATCGGGCCAGGAGGATGACGCCGACAAGGCTCATCACGATCACCGTGAACATCACGATCCCGAGGACAACCAGCGTCATTCCACTTATCTTCCTTACAATTGAATTCCCGAAAACAACATGAAGGCCATGGCCATGAGTCCGGCGACGATGAAGGTAATCCCGAGCCCGCGAAGTCCTTCCGGGACATTGCTGTACTTCATCCTCTCGCGGATACCGGCGAGCCCGATGATCGCCAGCGCCCAACCGGTACCGGATCCCAGCCCGTAGACGATGCTCTCACTGAAATCGTAGTCTCGCTCGACCATGAAGAGCGTGCCCCCGAGGATGGCGCAGTTCACGGTGATCAGTGGGAGGAAGATCCCTAGGGCGTTGTAGAGACGAGGAACGTACTTGTCCAGGACCATCTCGAGGATCTGAACCATCGCCGCGATGACCCCGATGTAGGTGACCAGGCCAAGGAATGTCAGATCGGCTTCCGGAAAGCCGGCCCATGCGAGCGCGCCCTTCCTCAGCACGCTCTGGTAGATGAGATTGTTGACGGGAATGGTGATCGTCTGGACGACCACGACCGCAATCCCGAGTCCGGTCGCTGTCGAAACCTGCTTCGACACAGCCAAGTAGGTACACATGCCCAGGAAGAAGGCCAAAGCGAGATTCTCTACGAAGACCGAAGTGAGAAACAGATTCAGATAGTGCTCGAACATTCTTCAGTCCACCTCGACCTGGTCCGGCTTCCAGGTTCGAAGTATCCAGATCAGGAACCCGATAATAAAGAACGCGCTCGGTGCGAGAAGCGCAAGGCCGTTCGGGTTGTACCATCCCCCCTCGGTGACCAACGGCATGACGGTCTGACCGAACAGCTTGCCGGATCCGAGGAGTTCCCTGAGGAAGGCGACGATAAGCAGAATCAGGCTATAGCCCAGAGCATTTCCGAGGCCGTCGACCAGGCTGATTCCTGGTGGATTCTTCAGTGCAAAGGCCTCAGCACGTCCCATGATGATGCAGTTCGTAATGATCAACCCGACAAAAACTGAAAGCTGTTTGCTGATGTCGTAGGCGTAGGCCTTGATGAACTCGTCAGCGATGATCACCAGCGACGCGATGATCGTCATCTCGGCGAGAATGCGGATGCTGCTCGGGACCTGATTGCGGATCAGGCTGACCGACACGTTCGAGAGGGCGAGGACGAAAGTCACCGCAAGCGACATGACGACTGCCGTTTCGAGTTTCGTCGTGACCGCGAGGGCCGAGCAGATTCCCAGGATCTGAAGAGTGATCGGATTATTGTCGAAGATCGGTCCGAAGAAGACCTTTCGGAATTCACCCATCTGACTTCTCGCGCAGTTTCGACAGGAGCGGGCCGTAGCCATCCTGGCCCAACCAGAAACTGACCATCAGGTCTACTCCACGAGTCGTTATCGTAGCTCCCGACAGACCGTCGACTTGATTCCGGGCTTCCGGCCGTGTCGGATCTACTCGACCTTTGATCACCTTGATCAGAACCAGTCCGTCGCCATCGAGTGCAACTTTCCCTTTCCATTGCTGCTGCCAGAGAGAGTTATCGATTTCTCCCCCGAGTCCCGGAGTTTCGCCGTGTTCATAGAAGGTGATCCCCGTAACGGTCAGAAGATCGGCTCCAAGCGCGACGAAACCGTACATCGTGGACCAGAGTCCTTTTCCATAGACCGGCAGTATCAGTTTCTGAAGCTTCGCCGCTTCGCGGATCTCGTAGACGACCACCTTGCTCGGGACCCGTCCGATCCGAGCGGTGTCTTTTTCCTGCGGAAGGCTTCGGCCCAGCAACGCATCGGTCGCTACCGTCTTGATGTTGAAGTTGTCTGGAAGGAGCCGTTCGTCCTGCTGCTCCTCGGCCACCGAATCACCTGTTGCGAGATCGATCAGGATCGGTGTAACTCGGTCTTCGTAGACCCGGGCAACGTCCGTGTCGTCTCCATACAGATCGGCTGCCACCAGAATGTTCTTGATCGTATCCAGCCGCTTGTTCTCGCTCTGGCGTGAGTTCAGACTGACCGCAACGCTCGACACGAGCAGCGAGCAGATCAGACAGAGGCCGAGCGCGACCAGAGCGGTTTTGCGTGCACTATCCTCCGACATTCCGTAGCTGCCTCCGCTTGATATTCCGGTTGACGAAGCACTTGTCGATGACAGGGGCAAAAACGTTGCCGAAGAGAATTGCCAACATGATCCCTTCCGGAAAACCCGGATTGATGACGCGAATCAAAACGGTCATCGCGCCGACCAGCAAGCCGTAATAGTACTGTCCCGGCCATGAGTGCGCGGCGCTCACGGGGTCGGTCGCCATGTATACCGTTCCGAAAGCGAATCCCCCGAGAACCAGATGCCAGAGCGGCGAAACTTGAAACATAGGATTCGTATCGCTCCCGATCGCGTTGAAGAGGACCGAGACCGCGACCATGCCACCCAGCGTCCCCAACATCACCCGCCACGACCCGACTCGAGTGACGATCAGGAACAGCGCTCCCAACAAACAGGCGGCAGTCGAGGTTTCACCCATCGAGCCCGGAACAAGGCCCCAGAAGGCATCCCACCAGGTCACGGTCATCTGAAGAGTCGGATCGGCAGCCTCGGCCAAAGGAGTCGCTCTGCTGTATCCGTCTACTCCAACCCAGACCTTGTCGCCCGAGATCTGCCCCGGATAAGCAAAGTAGAGGAATGTCCGACCGACCAGGGCCGGATTCAGGACATTCATCCCCACCCCTCCAAAGATCTCCTTACCGACGACCACCCCGAATGAGATCCCGAGAACGATTTGCCACCACGGAATATCGGGCGGCAGAGTCAGCGGGAAAAGCAGGCTCGTCACGAGGAAACCTTCTGAGATGGGGTGCTTTCGGACAATTCCGAAGAGCGTCTCCCACACACCACCGGCAGAGATCGTGATGATGTAGACGGGAAAGAAGTACAGGCTCCCAAGCACCACAGCCGAAACAGGATCTCCAGGATCCGCACTCAGACCGAGGGCCGACAGGATCGCACCACGCCAGCCCAATGACTCCTCCGCACCCTGTGACAGCGCCAGACTAGCCTGGTAGCCCGTGTTGTAGAGGGCCATCGCGATTGCCGGAATCAATGCTATGACCACGGCGAACATCATTCGCTTCAAGTCCAGCGCATCGCGAACGTAGGGGGCCCCCGTCGTCGTCGTGCCGGGCGTATAGACGAAGGTGTCGACGGCCTCGAAGAGGGGGCGGAATCGGGACAAACGCCCGTCACCAGAGAAGTGCCTCCCGAGGTCATCGAGCGTTTTCCTGAGAAGTCTCAACAGAACTCACCCTTCGCGTTCAATCAGAGTCAGATTGCGGCGCAGCATCGGACCGAATTCGAGCTTTGAGGGGCAGACGTAAGCGCACAGGGCCAGATCCTCTTCATCGAGTTCCAAGGCGCCAAGCTTCTCCGCTTCCTCCACATCATCAACTGCCAGTGCCCGCAGAAGGAAGAGCGGCATGACGTCGATCGGAGTGACCCTCTCGTAATTACCGCTCGGAATGATGGCGCGGGTCTCTCCGTTTGTAGATGTGTTCAGGTTCAGGCGTCGGCGGGGGACGAAACTCGACAGGAAGAGCAGTTTCACGGAGTGTCGATTCCAACCGGGGCTCAGCCATCCGAGAAACTCGCGTTTTCGGTATTCCGGAAGAACGCTGACCTGCTGATGGTAGCGTCCAAGATACCCGACGCCTTTCTCCGCCGAGTGCCCTGAGAGCATCGAACCGGATATGACACGGTGTTCGCCCTCTTTGAGCTCTCCTCTCGTGAGATCCTCCAGGGAAGCTCCGATCCTCGTCTTCAGCAGCCTCGGACGCGCAACTGACGGTCCGGCGACGGAGACAATTCGTTCGACAGGCAATTTCCCGGTCGCGAACAGCCGTCCCACGGCCACGACGTCCTGAAGCCCGATATGCCAGACGGTCCTGGCGCGGTGAACGGGGTCAAGAAAATGGATGTGGGTGCCGACGTTCCCGGCAGGATGGGGACCCGAGAACTCCTCCCGGTGGAGGTTCTCGACGTCCGGATCAGGAAACTTCGCTTTCCCGTCCGAGCACAGAAAAACCTTCCCGTCCGTCAAGCGCGAGACCAGCTTCAAGCCTCTGCTGAAGTCCTCTTCACGCCCTTCCAGACATTTGCCGATCGCCGGCGCGAGCGGATTCGTATCGATTGCCGTCACGAAAACTGAGCTTGGGATGGTCTCGGGACTCGGCACGCGGCTGAATGGGCGCGTCCGAAACGCTGTCCAAAGGCCCGACTCGACCAGAAGGTCGACGACCTGGTCCCGATTCAGGCTCGAGAGGCGACCCGGTCGGTAAGACTTAAAGGACGCAACCCCGCGTCCCGACAGTTCGACAACGACCGAAAGCAGCGCCCGCTTATCGCCGCGATGAATCTCGACGATTCGGCCCGCTCCAGGCGACGTGTATCTCACGCCCGGAGTCTTCTTGTCCGTGAAGAGCAGGTCTCCCAGCTTGACCCGATCGCCCACGCGGACAGCCATGGTCGGCTTCATCCCAATGTAGTCGCCACCGAGAAGCGCGACGCTCGTGGGAGTTTTCGCCTCTTCGATCGACTGATCAGGGACGCCTGCGACAGGAAGATCCAGCCCTCTCTTGAGGCGTATCAAGACGCAACCTCACGCCCGCTCCACTGTTTCCGTTTGCGAACGGTGGACACGGGACCCCGCACGATGAGACCGACTGTTGAAGCCGGGACAAACCCAAGAACTGAGGGTACCCCCGAAGTCCGTAAACCCGCAAGGCCGTGGCAGAACCGGAACCAGAAGAGCTTATTCAGCCCGCTTCATGTGATCGAGGGCTCACACCCTGAGCTGCTCGAGTATCACCCCACTCGGGTTCTTATCCTTCTTCCGGTCGGGAACCAGCCTGGCTAGTGCGGCGCGAGCCGCGGCGAGCGAACCGGTTCGGATTGCAGCCGGGGTAGACAGGCGTTCGCCGCAGTGCAGCTTCCGCCGCCATTCTGCCGATTTCCCAACTGGCTCCCATACCGAACCCACCCAGCCCGCCAACCCAGAAGAAGTTCTTCCGTTCGGGGTCCCATCCGATGACAGGAGCACCGTCGGGAGAGTGTGTCCGAAAACACGCCCGGACCGACTCGATCCGGTAATTGTCGAGTGAGGGGAGTTGGCTCGAAACCAAAGACTTCAATCTGGCCTCCATTCCCTCATCGACCGTTTCTTCGAGGGACTCGGCGGGAGACTCGTCGCAGAGGCTGAAAAGTAAGCCATGAGATTCAGGCCGGAAGTAGAAGTCCTCGTTGAGGTTCCAAATGAATGGCATCTCTGGGTCCACGCCTTCGGAAACAGAGAGTTGGAAGAGATGTCGCTTGAGGGGCTGGAGTCCTATCGCGGATGCACCGCAGAGCTGCGCGCAATCGTCCGCCCATGCGCCGGCAGCGTTCACAAGGACCTCCGCTTCAATCTCGCCTCGGGGGGTACTGACCCTGTAGGGCCGGTATCCTTCGACTCTCGTCGCCGGTGCCCGACAGATGACTCGGACACCTCGATTTCCGGCTTCACTGAAATAGAAACGGAGGAGGCGAGCGATATCCATGACACCGTCTGACGGTGTCAACAACGCGGCTTCGAACTGGTGTCCCGCGAGCCATGGGACGCCTTTCAGCAGCCGGTCCCTGTCGACCCATTCTGTCATGAGGAGATCCGGCTCGAGAACCGTCTCCAGCAAATCTCTGTTTCCAAGAAGAATCGATCCGGACTGAAGGAAGCCTAAGTTCGCACGCTGCTTCAGGTAGGCAGCTCGGCTCCGGATATTGAAGGCGCGCACCAGCGGGTCGGAAACAGACTGGAGGAGCAAAGCGGCATTCCTTCCGGACGCGTGTAGTCCGGGGGCCGGTTCGCGTTCGATCAAGAGAATCGGATCTTCGGTTCTCAGGCTCAGGTGGTAAGCCGTCGAGGCGCCGGCGAAGCCTCCACCAACAATCAGAAAGCGCGTCTTCAAGGCCGTCTTACCCCGCCGGAATCTCCCCGGCCTGTCTTGAGGCTATCCATAGAGCACATGCTTTCGGAGAAACCTCTCGACGCTTGAGTAATAGGATCGGATCGTGGACGACTTCCGAAATCCATGGCCCTCTCCCTCGTAAAGCTCATAGACATGAGGCACGCCACGCTTTTCAAGGGATCGGACGAGAACTTCGGCCTGGGACCG
>CAJHYB010000645.1_pt1 | contig 19998 bp, 13 predicted proteins | sample 9198631 | NCBI WGS metagenome assembly CAJHYB01 (sample SAMEA7708354, study PRJEB35096) | sediment metagenome | biome: marine neritic benthic zone biome [ENVO:01000025]; feature: sediment [ENVO:00002007]; material: shallow marine sediment [ENVO:03000034] sea grass bed [ENVO_01000059] ... | reverse complement strand
TTCAGGTGGAAGACCAGGGTTCGGGAATAGAGGCATCGGACCGAGAACGGATCTGGGGGCGATTCGAGAGGCTTCCGAGGCACCGGGATGCGGCGGTGGCGGGTGCCGGAATTGGACTCTGGGTCGTTCGAGACCTGACGGAGGCCTTGGGTGGGCGGGTCTGGGTCGATAGTGGTGAGGGTCAAGGCGCGCGATTCGTCGTCGACTTTCCGGTGCCCGAGAAGATCGAATCGACCGCAGTTGCCAGGACACCGGCGGCGAGTGAGAGCGAATCAGGGCAGCCGTCGGAGGCGTCGACTTGAAGAGCATTCTCGTCATCGAAGACAACTCGAATCTGGCGTACGGACTTCAAAACAACCTCGAAATCGAAGGCTACCGAGTCGAGGTCGCGAAGGACGGCCGTACCGGTCTGGACGCAGCTCTTTCACGGCGGCCCGACCTGGTCGTGCTCGACCTGATGCTCCCTGAGTTGGATGGATTTCGTGTTCTGAGAGAACTCCGGGAGAGAGACGAGGAGACTCCTGTTCTGATTCTGAGCGCCCGGGGCGAAGAGCTTGACAAGGTGCGAGGGTTCCGATTCGGTGCCGACGATTTCGTCACCAAACCCTTCAGTGTCCTGGAACTCCTCGCACGGATCGAGGCACTTTTGCGGCGGACGGAGAAGACGCCCCGAAAAAACAGGGCGTCCGCGTCGTACGGGGACATCGAGATCGAGTCGGCAACCCGGGAAGTCCGCCGAAAGGGGACTCCTGTCGCCCTCGCCCCGAAGGAATTCGAACTGCTCTGGGCGCTTGTCCAACGTGATGGAGCTGTGGCGACCCGCCTCGAGCTGATCCGCGAGGTGTGGGGATATCCGGACACCGTCTTCACGAGGACAGTCGACACCCACATCGGGGAACTGCGCAGTAAACTCGAAGATGATCCAGCACAGCCTCGACATATCTTGACAGTCAGAAAAGCGGGCTATCGGCTCAAGTGCACTTGAATCGTTGTCAGAGTGCTCGATCCCGACAGACGCATGCCCCAGGTCCAGGGCCCGAGCAAGACAGGACCGCCGAAGTCTCAGATGCTCGCGATGGAGCATGACTCTATTTCTACACTGAGTGCGGCTCTTCATCCGACGACCGAGAAGTCGACCGTGCCCTGCAGGGGGTCCGCTCGATCGACTCGGACGAGCACGCCGCCCCCGAGATGGAATCTCCTTCGGGTCCGCTCGCCAACGAGGGTGTGGGTCGAAGATTTGAAAGCGTAGTAGTCGTCCCTAAGCGTCTCGACGTGCACGAACCCAGACACAAAGTGATCCTCGAGCTGAATTCGAAAACCGTTAGGGCTGACGGCTGTGACCCGCGCTCGAAACTCATCCCCAAGGCGGGATCTCATGAATTCCCCGGTCATCCACTGCAGAACCGCCCTTTCGGCCTCGGTCGCTCTTCTCTCCTGCTGGGAACAGTGCTCGGACCAGGCGCCGAGTCTTCCATAAAAATGCCGGGCAGGAGCGGTCTTGTGACGACCGTCGAGGACGATCTTGAGGATCCGATGGACGACGAGGTCAGGGTAGCGGCGGATCGGCGACGTGAAATGCGTGTAGAGCTTCGACGCCAGGCCGAAGTGCCCGGTCATTTTTTCGGAGTAGCGGGCCTGCTTGAAAGACCTCAGCATCAGATAAGAAAGGAACCGATGCTCGTTTCTCCCGCGCAATTTTTCCAGGATCCTCTGAAATTCTTTTGGACTGAAACGGCCCCCTCTCGAGGGTGCCATGCCGTAGCCGAACTGCCCCGCCACTTCCTGAAACCGCTCGACCTTGGAAGTATCGGGAGGTTCGTGAATCCGGAAGATCAGAGGGACTCCCTTTTCGACCAGAAACTCGGCTACCGCCTCGTTCGCAGCAAGCATGAACTCTTCGATGATCCGGTGTGACTCGAGCCGTTCCGACTCCACAATATCCGTCACGCCCCCGTCCGAATCGAAAACAACCCTCGGCTCCGGAAGATCAAGATCGATGGCACCTCTACGAAGCCTCCGCCGTCGGAGAAGCCGACTCAAACGCTGCATGGATCTGAGCATTTCATCCAAAGGGTCGTTGACACGAGCATCCCTCGGGCGCTCCTGTTCGAGCAGACTCTGCACTTCTCGATAGGTCAGGCGGCGAGCACTTCGAATGATGGATCTCTCAACGTGAATGTCCCTTCGCTCTCCGTCCGGGTCGAAGGTCAGATTCACGGTGACAGTCAGGCGGTCCTGGTCGGGGCGAAGACTGCAGATGTCGTTGCTCAGGCGTTCCGGGAGCATCGGGATCGCCCGATCGGGAAAATAGACCGACGTCCCCCGTCGGCGCGCTTCTTCATCGATCAGTCCACCTTCTTCGACGTAGTGACTCACGTCTGCGATGTGAACCCGGAGAACGAACCTGTCGCCTTTCGTCTCAAGGCTCACCGCATCGTCAAAATCGCGAGCGTCCTCGCCGTCGATCGTGACCACCACACAATGTCGCCAGTCGGTCCGATCCGGATCCAGCCTGGCCTCTGGCCCCGATATCGTCTCGGCTGAAGACAGCACCTGCTGAGAGAAATGCATCGGGATCGCCAGACCGGCGCAGACGATCTTGTATTGAATGTCCGGATCATCCTGATCGCCGAGGACTTCCAGGAGCCGACCGAAGGGCGGATCGAGACGACCGGGATCTCCGACGAGAGCGACGACTACGATCTTCCCCGTCGGGCATTGATCCGAGTCCGCCAGGTGGACATCGAACAGGAACCGTCCGTCGATCGGGCGCACGAGGCAGGACCGGCGTACGCGGAAAACCTGTCCTACAACACGGGTATCAGGCCGCTGGAGAACTCGGACGACCGTTCCGCGTGGACCTCGGCTCGGCTGCGGTCCGTCGTCGATCGCGACCAGGACGCGATCACCGTGTATGGCGTTTCGCAAGGACTCGGGAGGCACGAAGACATCGGCACCATCCCGCGCCTTTTCCGGCTGGACGAAGCCGAATCCGCCACGTCGCATCTCCAACGTTCCTTCAAGCGTCCTGGCACGGTGGCGAGACATCGTAGTCACTCCGGGCAGATCAGGTCAGGTTGGCCGATAGCAGCAGATCCGAAAACAAAGCGGATCGTCCTTCACGTGCAGACTTTTTTCAGAGCGACGTTGGCGGCGACCTGAAAAGGATCCCACAAAGTCGCATAGGGGGGCGCGTAGGCCAGGTCGAGTTGTGCAAGGTCCTCCAGGGACAGCTGAGCCGTGATCGCCGCAACCATCGTGTCAATTCTCTTTGCAGTCGAATCCGGACCCACCAGCTGCGCTCCGAGAACCCGGCCCGATCTATTCTCGAACACGAGGCGGACCGAGACCTGCGAAGAGTTCGCGTAGTAAGAAGCTCGGTCGGTTGTCGTGATGGTCACGGCGTCGGCATCGAAGCCTGTCTCGTGAGCTTGTTCGAGGGTGAGTCCCGTTCGGCCCAGCGCCAGATCGAAAACTTTTTCGACCGATGTCTCCAAGGATCCTGAGAAGAGTGTCCGACGACCGGCCAGATTGTCTCCGACGACTCGCCCCTGTTTGGACGCAGTCGTCCCGAGAGCTGAAAAGATCGGTCGGCCTGTCACGAGGTTTCGGGTCTCGGCACAGTTTCCAGCCGCGTAAATGCAGGAGATCGACGTCTGCCCCCTCTGGTCAACCGCGATAGCTCCGCTGGATCCCAGTTGGATACCACTCAGCTCCGCAAGGTCCGAATTCGGACGAACGCCCACGTCGATGACCACCAGATCGACCCGATGGCGACCGGAAGCGGATTCGAGGGCCACGACTCGCCCATCACGGCCCAGGATGCGCCGGGTCGGACACCCCAGGTGCAGCTCGACGCCTCGATGCTTCAGCTCCTTCTCGACCCGCTCCGACATGTCGTCATCGATCTGATTGAAGACATGGTGCTTTTTCTCGACAAGGACGACGTCCAGTCCTCGGGTGCGCATCGCGTGGGTCATCATCAGGCCGACGTATCCGCCACCGACGATCCCGACACGGCGGACACTTGACCCTTTCAGCTCTTTTTGGAGCCGCATCCCGTGTTCGAGCCGGCTCACCGTATACACACCCCTCAGGTCGGTCCCGTCTATTCCCGGCACAATTGGACGGTATCCGGTGGCCACGACGAGGCGATCAAAAGCTTCCGAGAATTCCTCTCCTGTCGCGACGTTTCGGCACCGGCACCGCCTTTGGCCGGCGAGGATCTCGACGACCTCGATTCCCGTCCTGGCCTCAATTCCCCGTTTTTCCAGGAGCGACTCAGGCGTAAACGAGAGTAACTGGTTGCGTTCCCTGACCCCGCCGGAGAGCAGGTAGGGAACGCCGCAGATGCTGTAGGAAATGTCGGGCCCCGACTCGAGAACGACAACCTCGAGGTCGGGCATGAGTCTCTTGGCGCGACTGGCTGCGGTCATCCCGGCAGCGTTGCCGCCGACTACGACAATCCGTTCCGGCATCTGACCAATGGTAGCAGAGCCGACGCCGAGTCTCAGTGGGGGTAGAAGGAGACGAAGAAATTTCTCCCGGGAACGGGAATTCTTCCCTGTCTGGTGCTTTCGAGGCGAGGCTCCAACTGACAGCCTTTGTCTCTAAGACTCTGATATTAAATGCCTTACAATTTTGCGACTTTTTGGCACAGTGAGTGCTTAAGAGAACAGCAACTCATCCAGCGCTTCCCCGGTGAGTTACCCCGGGCCGGCCGCAGTGGTCGGTTCGGGGTTTGAATACCTCCCCTGTCGCCCCGCCCGGTGACCACGGTCTACCCGGGTGGGCGCCGCGACAGGTCGATGCTCTTCAGTTTTTCCAGTTGATCCTTCAACCGCCCGATTTCCTCCCGATCCTGTCTTGTCCGGCCGGCAAGACTCTCGAGTTGACCGAACAGTTCGAGAATCAGTTTTGACTGAATCGCGTAGGGGCTCTCAGGAGAGAGGGCGATGACGCGATCGAAGTACTCCTTTGCTCGCTCCTCGCCGGGCCGACCTTCGGTGCCCATGGCGAGGCACACACCCAGCCGGAACAGGACACGCGTCTGGGCGACTGACTCGGGATTCTCCTCGAGATACCGCCCGTAGGAGCTGGTGGCGTTGCCATAGTCTCCAGCGAGGAACGCGCGATCGCCCTCGACCAACGGCGAGAGAACGGGCGGCTCTTCCGGGATTTCAGGAGGAGGAACATCCTCACTCGTCGTGTTTTCCACCAGGACGGGCTTCTCAGCCTCGACGGGTCCAATCGATGCATTCTCCGAAGACGGGGTGGTCGTGGACTCGGGCAGAGCAGCCGGAGGCGGCGCACTGATGACGGGTCGCTTCTTCCCGCACATCGACGTCGTCAGGAGTAACAACAGAAGAATGGGTGTCAAAACAGTACGAGTGGGAATCACGACCTTCCTTGACTGCTAATTTTCTCACAAAAAGTACACCGCTTCACAGTCAGAGAATTCGTGCCGACCCCACAACGTTCTGAGGGCCCGCTCGGAGTCTATCCTCGCTCAACACCTCAGCTCCCTTCTCTGTCCCCCGGCGGGCGCCTCTTCGGCTCGTGCTCGGCCCACCGAACTTCAGATTGGAAGTAATACTCGGAAAATACTCCCGCCATCGGGATGCGGGTCGACCCAGATGAGGCCACCGTGGGCACGGACGATGCTTCGGCAGATGGTGAGTCCGAGACCGGCTCCCTGAGCAGTCGAATGGTGCCTCAGTCCGACCTGATGGAACTTCTCGAAAATGCTGAGCCTCTCTTCCGGAGGGATTCCGGGACCGCGGTCGACAACCGAAAAGGAGGCGACCGAGCGCCCTGGTCGGAAGCCGTGGCCTGATTCTTCGGTTGGCGCGGTTGACGGAATGCCGTCGAGAGACCTCAGACGAACGGTCACCGTTTCGCTTTTCGGTGAGAACTTGAGAGCGTTCTCGATGAGATTGCTGATCACCTGGAGGATTCGATTCGCGTCGCATTCAACCAGCACGGGCTCTTCGGGGAGATCGCTTTCGAGCGTCAGGTCTTTTTCTGCAAGACGTGGGTTGACCTCCTCGAGCAGAGAAGCGGTCAGCTTGGCCAGATCCTGTTCCGTGAAGTCGTATCGCAGCGCCTCCGCCTCCATTCGAGCAAGATCGAGCAGATTCCCGATCAACGTGGACAATCTCTTGCCGCTCTGGAGCGTCAGATTGAGAAGCTTCTTTTGACTCTCATTCACTCGACCGGGAATGCCGTCCAGCATCAACCGGGTGGTCTCCTGCATGGACGCCAATGGAGCTTTGAGTTCGTGCGAGACGTGCGAAAGGAAGTCGTTCTTCAATTCGTTCAGTTCATTGAGCCGCTCGGACATTCTGTTGAAGTCGCGTGCCAGCTGGGCCAGCTCATCGTCTCCTTTGGTCTCGAGGCGGTGTGAAAACTCACCCGAAGAGAGGACCTCTGTGGCGTGAGTCAATTCACGAAGGCGATGGTGAATCGAGCGAACGACGAGAAACCCGACAAGGAGACTCAAGATCAGTGCCGCCAGTGCCGCCGACCAGGAGATCACCTCGGCTGTCTGGCCGGTGCGCGAAGACTCCTCGGAAAGGGAGGAGATGGCGGCCTGCGTTTCGCGTTGAAAAGCGTCGACCTGATCGCGAATGATCCCCAGGATCTGTGTCAAGGACGGTGCGAGATCCGCGGGAAACGGGGCATCGGGATCGGCGACTCGGTCCTCGACCTGTCTGATCACATCGAAGAGCCGGTCCCAGAAGTCCTTGAGCCGATTGAATTCGACCCTCTCCGATTCAGAGATCGTGAGCAGCTCGATCTGGGCGATCCAGCGCTCGAAACTGACACGGAACTGATGCAGGCTCTCCAGATAGCGTGGGTCTTCCAGCAGAAATAACTTCTGAGCCGTGTCCTCGATCTGGGTGAGGTCCGCCTTCATCGAAAGCGGCAGACTCGCGGCCCGTACGTTGATGTTCGAGAGATTCCGATTGATCGTCTGCATACGGTGGATCACGTACGCCTGATAGAGGAGAACCGAGGCCATGGCCAGGATCAGCACGAGGTAACCGGAGGTGATTCTGGTCCTGATTCGCATGGTGGTTGGACTCTCCTGGTCCACCTGACCAGGCCCTTCGGCCTAACCTTCCTCGTACGTCTTGAGCTTGTTCCGGATGGTTTTCACATCCAGCCCGAGTTGCCGTGCAGCCTCCGCCTTATTGTTACCGGTTCTCTCCAGGGTCTGCAGGATGAGTTGCCGTTCAGCTTCGGCAGCCGTGACCCCGACAGGAAGAACGATACCGTCCCTGCCCGACGTCTGGGGTTGTGTCAGATAGGGCGGCAGATGACAGAGCTCGATCCACCGGGAGCCGGCGAGTATGACGGCCCGCTCGAGGATGTTCTTGAGCTCGCGGACGTTCCCCGGCCAGGGATAGTTCTTCAAGAGTTCCATCGCCTCGGGTCGCACCGCCTCAACCTGATGCCCGTGTTTTTCATTCAGGGCCTCGATAAAGCTCTGCGCGATCAGAGGCACATCGCTGGACCGTCTGCGCAGGGGTGGAAGATCGATCTGAAAGACATTCAGTCGAAAGTAGAGATCTTCCCGGAGAAGTCCTTTCTCGATGGCCTCTTTCGGAGGTCTGTTCGTGGCTGCAACGACTCTCACGTCAACATCGAACTCCTGGGAGCCTCCAAGGCGGCGCACCCGTCCGTCCTCGAGAACTCGAAGTAGTTTCGGTTGCAGAGCCATTGGCATCTCGGCAATCTCGTCGAGAAAAAGGGTGCCTTTGTGGGCGTTCTCGAAACATCCCGCCCGTCTCCCGATAGCGCCCGTGAAGGCTCCTTTCTCGTGGCCGAACACCTCGCTCTCCAGGAGGTCTTTCGGTATGGCGGCCGAGTTGACCGCCACGAACGGGCGTCCGAAACGCGGGCTCAGGTCATGAATCGACCGGGCGACCAGTTCTTTCCCCGTTCCACTCTCTCCCGTAACGAGCACGGAGGCGGAGCTGGGACCGACCGCCTGAATCAGGTCGTAAACTTCCTGCATCGGTTTGCTGGTCCCGACGAAGTCGCCCAGTCCTTTGTCGGAACCGAGCTTTGAACGGAGTTTACGGGAGTCAAGAAGGGACTTCAGATCCCGGAGAGCGGTGTCGAGAACAAGGCGCAGCTTCTCATAGTCGATCGGCTTGGTCAGGAAGTCGTGGGCACCAGCCTTCATGGCGTCGACGGCCATGTCGAGGGTGCCGTGAGCGGTCAGCAGGATCACTGGACGCTCCGGGTCGTCTTTCTTGAGAACAGAAAGAAGTTCCAGACCTGAAACGTCAGGCATGACAACGTCCGAAAGGACCACGTCGGGTGCGAAAGACGTGGCCAGCCGTTGCGCCTCCGACCCGTCCCCGGCAGTGCCGACATCGAGATCCCAGTTGCGCAATCTCATCGCCAGGACCTCGCGCATCGCCGGGTCGTCATCAACCACCAGAATCCGGGTTCTCGTACGAGCCATCATAGTTTTATGAGTTGGATTATACAGACTGGGCTCGTAGCTGAGGTGTGCTCCCGGTGACCGTCGCCGAGACCTGCAAACACCTCCCCTCCTGTCGGCAAAACGCCGGTCTTGGCGTCGCGAGCCTGTCAGCGTTGACTTTCAGAATCCTGAGGTAGAATGTCCCGGATGCTACTCCTCAAGGTCTCCTACCGGGTCCGTGCTCATCAGATTGCGGAGTTCGAAGAAATCTTTCGTAAAGAAATCGATCCATTGATCAAGGACCACGAGCTTGATTTCATGGGAATCTGGAAGACTCGAATCGGCGAAGTCGGGGAATTCCTCGAACTCTGGGGTTTCCAGGATATGGGCGACTGCGACAGGCGTTGGAAGGCGCTCATGGAGGATCCGCGACTGCAGGAGACTTTCAAAAAGACCGGACCGATGGTCGAAGGGGAGCGGCTGACCATCCTCGAACCGGTTCTGCTTGACCAGGACGAGACACAGAACAGATTTGCCGTTTGAGAGACAGGTCGGTTCCTCAGTCTGGACTGACCGATGTGTGAGACCGAGAAACCGGAGCCATGACGATTTCAGGATTTCATCCCGCGGTAGCCACATGGTTTGAGCGGCGCTTCGGTGAACCGACCGAGCCTCAGAGTCAGGGGTGGCCGGTCATCCAGGAAGGACACAACACACTGATTGCCTCTCCGACGGGATCCGGGAAAACTCTCTCCGCCTTCCTTTGTGCCATTGACGGTCTCGTCAAGACAGCGCTGAGCCGGGGGCTGGAAGAGTCTACACGCGTCCTCTACATCTCGCCGCTGAAGGCGCTGGCTAACGACATCCAGACGAATCTTCTGTCCCCGCTTGCGGAAATCCAGGAGCGCGCTGAAGACATGGGCCTGGAGCTTCCGAGCATCCGGCCTCTCGTCAGAACCGGGGACACTCCGGCGAGCCAGCGGCGGCGAATGATCACTCGCCCTCCCCACATTCTTGTCACGACGCCCGAATCGCTCTACATCCTGTTGACCTCGGAATCCGGGCGACGAATGTTGTCCGGGGTCCGAACCGTGATTGTCGACGAGATTCATGCCCTGGCGCGAGACAAGCGCGGTTCTCATCTGTTGTTGTCACTGGAACGACTCGAGGCTCTGGTGAGCCGCCCTCTGCAGCGAATCGGACTTTCAGCAACACAGAAACCGATCGAGGACATGGCTCGCTTCCTCTTCGGACCTTCGCGGAATGGCCGGATCGTCGACATCGGACATCGCCGCCGGCTGGACCTGTCTGTCGTCACTCCGGGTCAGGAACTCGAGGCCGTCGCCTCGGGAGGCCTCTGGCAGGAAGTCTACGATCGTCTGGCCGATCTGATCCGTGAGCATCGAACCACTCTTATTTTCGTCAACACGAGACGACTCGCGGAGAGAGTGACACACCATTTGACCGAACGCCTGGGAGAAAAGAGCGTAGCTACCCATCACGGAAGCCTGGCCAGAGAGATTCGGCTGGAAACCGAGAAGAGGCTGAAACGAGGAGAACTCTCGGCGGTGGTGGCGACTGCATCGCTTGAGCTCGGCATCGACGTGGGCACCGTCGACCTCGTTTGTCAGATCGGTTCGACTCGATCGATCGCGCTGGCACTCCAGCGGATCGGGCGCTCCGGGCATTGGAAAGGGGCGATTCCGAAAGGGCGTTTCTTTCCACTCAGTCGGGATGAACTGATCGAGACAGCCGCTGTCGTCTATGCGATTCGCCGTGGCGACCTGGATCGAATCCCGATTCCTCCGAAACCGCTGGATGTCCTGGCGCAACAGATCGTCGCCGAGACTTCGGCAAGATCCTGGAAGGAGTCCGAACTCTACGAACTCGTCATCCAGAGCGCAGCCTACTCCGACTTGACTCCGAGGGAGTTCGATCAGATCCTGGCCATGCTCTCGGAAGGAGTCACCACAAGGCGCGGACGCAGGGGAGCCTTCCTGCACCGCGACCGGGTCAACGGCGAGATCCGCGGCAGGCGAAAGGCCAGAATCGCCTCTCTGACATCCGGAGGGGCCATCCCGGAGATCGCAGATTTCATCGTACGAGTCGATCCCGAGGAGATGATGGTCGGGACACTGGATGAGGACTTTGCTGTCGAGAGTTCGCAGGGCGATATTTTCCTCCTCGGAAACACCTCGTGGCGAGTGCGAAGGATCGACTCGAGTCGAGGCGTCGTCAGGGTGGAGGACGCCCACGGTGCGGCTCCCACGGTTCCTTTCTGGAGGGGTGAGGCTCCTGCTCGAACGCCGGAGATGTCGAGCGCCTTCAGCGAGGTCCGGTCCACGATCGCCGATCTCAGTTTCGATCGAGCTTCAGAATGGCTGCGGAAAGAATGTGGGCTCTGTCGGCGTGGGGCTGAGCAAGGGGTGCGATACGTCCAGGAAGGGCGCCGCGCTCTCGGGGCGACACCCAGTCTCGATTGCGTCGTCGCCGAGCGGTTCTTTGACGAGAGTGGTGGCATGCAGCTCGTCATCCACAGTCCTTTCGGAGGTCGGCTCAACCGTGCCTGGGGACTTGCTCTTCGAAAGAAGTTTTGCCGCTCCTTCAACTTCGAACTCCAGGCCGCCGCTACAGAGAACGGCATCAACATCTCCCTGAGCGATCAGCACAGCTTTCCTCTCGACAGCGTGTTCTCGTTTCTGTCTTCAGGGACGGTTCGAGATGTTCTCGTCCAGGCCATGCTCGATTCTCCGCTCTTCGCGACGCGCTGGCGCTGGAACGCCGGACGAGCTCTTCAGATTCTGCGCTTCGAAGGCGGACGTAAGGTGCCTCCGGCCCTTCAACGGGTTCGGTCGGATGATCTGCTGGCCTCCGTTTTCCCTGAGTCCGCAGCCTGTCTCGAGAACATCGTTGGGGACATTGAAGTCCCCGACCACCCGCTCGTCGAGGAGACTGTCAGGGACTGCCTGACCGAGGCGATGGATATCGAGGGCTTGGAAGCGCTCCTTCTTCGGCTCGAATCGGAGGACCTGAAGTGCGTGGCAGTTGACACACCGGAACCCTCTCCTTTCTCTCACGAAATCCTCAACGCGAATCCCTACGCCTTCCTCGACAATGCTCCCCTGGAGGAACGACGAGCAAGAGCGGTGACGACCCGACGTATGCTACCGGGCTCAGAACGCGAAGTCGGGGTCCTGGACGACTCCGCAATAGAGAGGGTCGTCCTGGAAGCTCAGCCGCCGTTACGCGACGGCGACGAGGTCCACGATGCGCTTCTGACAACAGTCCTCTCACCCGAATCGGAATGGACCGATCAGAACGCGATCTTTGCCGAACTCCAGTCTTCCGGTCGGGCGCTTCAGGTCACAGTTGAGGACAGTTCCGGAAGCCCGAAGATCTTCCGGGTCGCCGCCGAGAGAATGTTACTCGTGAGCCGGATCTTCGACGATCCTTGCTTCAGCCCGGAGCCTGCGTCGACTCGGATCGAGACGCTGCCCTACATCTGGGAACGCGACAAAGCGCTCGACCGCGAAGGTAGTCTGCGCGAACTGGTTCGTGCCCGTCTCGACATCAGCGGACCGACGACGATCTCGGAATTGTCCGATCTACTAGGACTGTCGAGACAGGATCTGGAAGTCGGGCTCCTGGCTCTCGAGGGCCAAGGTCAGATCTTGCGCGGTAGCTTCCGAACCGAGGTCATCGAAACCGAGTGGTGCGACCGTCGCCTTCTTGCGCGAATCCATTCATTGACACTCGGGAGGCTCCGCCGGGAGATCGAACCTGTCTCGCCTGCCGACTTCACACGGTTTCTTTTTCGATGGCAGCACGTCAGCACCGGCACTCGTCTGCATGGAAATCCGGGCCTGAATGAGATCCTCGACCAGCTTCAAGGCTTCGAACTTCCCGCAGTCTCCTGGGAAACGTCCGTCCTGCCGGGCCGCCTTGGCCAATTCACCCCTCAAATGCTCGACGAGCTCTGTCTCTCGGGCCAGTTTGCCTGGGGACGACTGACGATGCCATCGGCGCAGCGTGAAGCTGACTCGGCCGATGTTGAAGGAACCGAACCGACCCAGAATAACCGGGGTCGTTCGGCCAAACCCACGAGACTGGCTCCCGTCGCGTTCTTTCGCCGTGAGAACATGGCCACCTTCCTGGAACTTGGTCGGGGTGGAGACGAAACCTACGCCCTGTCGCCGAATGGACGAGTCGTCCATGAACATCTGCTGCGCTGGGGTGCTTGTTTCGTGGAGGATCTGGTCCGAACGACGCGCCTTCTACCGTCCCAGGTGGAAGGAGCCTTGTGGGAACTTGTCGCCTGCGGCATCGTGACAGCCGATGGCTTTGACAATCTGCGGGCCCTGATCGACCCGAAACGTCGGCGGGGACCGCGCTCTCGCTGGGCTCGGCGCCAAAAGCAGCCGACCCGGGCAACAGGACGCTGGAGTCTTTTGAGGCTGCCCAGCCCGGATGGCGCGAGTCGCGCAGCTGAAGAACCGACTCTGGAAGTCCTGGCTGGACAGCTCTTGCGAAGGTGGGGTGTGGTCTTTCGCGACGTCGTCTCACGGGAGAGTCTCAGGGTTCCCTGGCGCGACCTGCTGATGATCTATAGACGCCGGGAGGCTCGAGGCGAGCTACGGGGTGGCCGGTTCGTGTCCGGCTTCGTCGGCGAGCAGTTCGCGCTTCCCGAGGCTTTGGACTCTCTGAGGAGCGTCCGTCGGAGTCCAAGAACGGGAGAGATTGTCACGATTTCGGCAGCCGACCCTCTGAATCTCACGGCGATCATCAGTCCCGGTCCACGGGTCAGACCCCATCCTGGAACTGTTTTGAGATTCGAGGACGGCGTGCTTCTCGACGACGAGACCTCACCCTTGATGAAGCGCCTGCTCGAGTCGAACCGAGCCTCATAAAGGAGCCCGGACAGGACGTAGAGAAGCGACGCTGCCACGATTACCAGATTGCACACCTCGTTTCTCAGAGTTCCCCTTGCCTCGAGCTCGGAAGATGTGAAGAATCTCCAGGATCAGGAGAGTCCAATGGCCCAGAATCGAACGGAATCGACTTCAACCGCGAGTCAGACATGGGGGCATCGCTGGGGATTTGCGGACACGCAGTTCGTCCTGAATCCAGACGGCTCCGTGACTCTGACCGGGGACCGCTATCCCCTTTGCGGCTACCCGATGCACAACTTCCTCCCGTACGTGGAAGAAGTTCTCGACATCGAACTCGAGCTTGAGCACCGCCGCCCTGAGATCGAACCCAAAACAGTCCCTCCTCCATCCCGCAATGAAGCCTTCTGTCGGGCGGTCTCCGAGACATTCGGCTCCGACGCGTTCACTTTCGAGAATTCAGCGCGCCTGCTGCACAGTCATGGCCAGACCACAGCCGATGAAGTCTTCAAGGTGCTTTTCTCGAAGCTGGAGCGGGTCGTGGACATGGTCTTCTACTGTGATTCCGAGTCGTCAGCAGGAAAGATCATTCGCATGGCCGGCGAACATGACGTCTGTCTGATCCCGTACGGCGGGGGGACCAGCGTCAGTTCAGCCTTGAAGATCCCGACAGCGGAAGAACGGATGATCGTCTCTGTCGATATGCGCGGACTGAATCAGATCGAGTGGATCGACCGGGAGAATCTTCGAGCTTGTGTTCAGTCCGGTATCACCGGTCTGGAGTTGGAGCAGGAACTCGGTGCGGCCGGATTCACCTCTGGTCACGAGCCCGACAGTCTGGAACTCTCGACGCTCGGCGGTTGGATCTCCACGAACGCCAGCGGAATGAAGAAAAACCGCTACGGGAACATCGAGGAGATCGTCGAGAAGGTCTTCGTCGTGACTCCCGAGGGCGACATCGACCAGATTGAGCCCCTGTCACGCGGATCCATTGGAATGCAACCTCAGACCCTTCTCTTCGGAAGCGAGGGAAACCTGGGTCTGATCACCAAAGCCGTGATCAAGATTCACGCGACACCCGAAGTTGAGGAGTACGGCTCACTGATCTTCCCCGACTTCGAGAAAGGTGCAGAGTTCCTCTCTGAATTGGCTCGGACTCGCTACCTGCCCGCCAGCATACGACTGGTCGACAATATCCAGTTCCGCTTCGGCCAGGCGTTGAAACCGAAATCGAAGGGGCTGAAAGCTGTCCTCGACGGCCTCAAAAAATGGTACGTCCTGAGCGTCAAGGGCTTCGACCCCGACCGGATGGCGGCAGCCACAATCCTCATGGAGGGGACACGAGCCGAGGTCGACTTCCAAAGAGAGAACATCAACAGGATGGCACGCCGTTTCGGGGGATTGGCCGGAGGATCCGAGAACGGTCGGCGTGGCTACATGCTGACCTACGCGATCGCCTATATTCGGGATTTCGTTGCCGACTATCACGTGATAGGAGAGACTTTCGAGACCTCGGTCCCCTGGAGTCGGATTTCCCAGGTCTGTGAGGCTGTGACGGAAACAGCAAACAGGAAACATGCCGAGCACAAACTGCCGGGACGGTGTTACGTTTCCTACAGGATCACTCAGCTCTATCACACGGGTGTCTGTATCTACTTCATGTACGGTGTCTACGTGAAAGGGGTCGACGACCCGGAGTCGGTTTTCGAAGAGATCGAGCACTCGCTTCGACAGACTATTCTCGACAACGGCGGATCCATCTCGCACCATCATGGAGTGGGAAAGTTGAGAAAAGATTTCATGAAAGACACGCTTTCGCCCTCGAGCGTCCGGTTGCTCAAGAAACTCAAAGAGGCGACCGACCCTCTGAATACGTTCGGCATACGCAATAACGTCTTTGATGAAGAGGCCGGCGACTGAACAAACGCTCCAGGAATTGTCCAATTGCCCGAAGACACTTTCGACAACAAAACAGTCGTGATCACAGGTGCATCGGCGGGGCTCGGCCGGCGTCTGGCACTCGATCTCGCGCGGCAGAAGGCTCGTCTGGTTCTCGCGGCCAGGGACGAGCCTGCACTGAGAACGGTCGAGTCGGAGGTTGCCGAACGGGGAGGCCAGGTCCGGATCCAGCCGACCGACGTGACCGATTCCGAACAGTGCCGGAACCTGATCGATCGGGCTGTCTCAGAGTACGGGCGGATTGATTACGTCATCCTGAACGCCGGTGTCAGCATGTGGTGCCGCTTCGAAGAGGTCACCGACGTTGAAGTGTTCGGCCGGCTGATGAATGTGAATTACCTCGGAGCGGTCCACTGTCTTCATGCAGCCCTGCCTCATCTTCGCCGCTCCGCTGGAACGGTCGTCGCGATTTCCTCACTTCAGTCGTTCTTCGGGCTTCCCTATCACACCGGATACGCAGCATCAAAACACGCACTGCAGGGTTTTCTCGAATCGTTCGAGATGGAACTGGGGACCGAGATTCGAGTGCTCAACGTTCGACCGGGCTGGATTCGAGGCACTCGGCTCCGAGCCAACGCCTACTCCGCGGACGGGAGCGAAGTCGGAGAGTCAAAGCGCCGGCACAGTAGCCAGTCCGTCAGCGTCGAGGAGTGCTCGGCGGCAATCGTCAAAGCCATGAAGGACGGATCCCGTGAGATCTTCATCCCGAACAAAATGAAACACTTGCCTCTCTTGAAAGTCCTCTTCCCTAAGGAGTTTCGGCGACGACTCCTGAGAGCGGTGGAACGTCAGAAAGAGCAGCGCGACAAGCAGCAACCCAGTAGCGGCAGGCCTTAGACACTCTGTCCAGCCCGTAGGATCGTGACTGCCTGACCGTCACTTTCCGACACAGTGGCGGCTGGTCCGGAACCTGGCAGATATTTCTCGCGCAAAGCCGCAAAGTCCCCGATGAAAGGGGGGTCTTGGAGCCCTGAGAAACAGACAGACTGGGACTCCAGGTGAAGGGGCGCGAACCGGACAGCTGCTCGTAAAATACTCATAGAAAAAGCTTTGCGCTTCTGCGTCTCATGCGCGGGACTCTTCGATGCGCTCCTTCCGGGGCTAGTAAGCCTGCCATTGGGATACGGGCGTTCCGTTCAGGCGAAGGATTCGAACTGTTGGCAGGCGTCCGGGGCAGACACCCTCTCCCAGGATCACCTCGTCCCTCCCGTCGGCATCAATGTCCACAGCGCCGAGGTTGCTTCCACAGGCCTGATCGTCCTCGTAGCCCACGAATTCGTGAATCGGTTCGTTGCTGAGGCCGAGCACCCGGACGAGAGGGGGGTAGCCCGTAAGCGGCCCCAGAGAGAGAGCAATTCCGCTCTCCCCGTCACCAACGGTGACCGGAATGAGCTGGACCCCGAAGGTCGTCTGGAACGCCTCCCAGGCTTCGGGCACCTCCTGCGGTGGTGACAGCGCAAAGATCGTGGCTGGATTCACGGCGATCTCAGTTCCCCATAAGAGCAGTGTCTCCTTTTGGTCAGCATCGCTACCCTTCTTTCGATCCTCACAGATCATCGTGGCCTTGAGCCCGTTGTGCAGGGGCAGGTCGGGAAAGGACCAGTTCCGCAGGAGTTTCCCCCGAGGGCTGAACTCGAAGACTTCCTTTGGGGCCGTCGGTCCCGCTCCCGGGGCCAGATAAATATTTCCACAGCCGATAGCGACTGAGGCACCATAACCGGACGGAAGCTCCTTCGGTAGAAACTCCGACAGCAGGCGACCAGTCAGGTCAAAAATGCGGACTTCTGGTGGATTCCCGGGTGCCGGGCCGGGCGTGACCGCGACCTCGTCCCCGGGTGCGAATCCCAACTCGCCCACTGAGATTCTTCCCGAGAAATCGAGATCCTGGAAGGCGATCCACTCACTCCTGAGGGTCCCAGACGGATCGAAAACCCGGACCCGCGCCGGCATCCCAAGGTCGTGTCCAGGCAGGGTCACGACCACAGGACGCCCCTGACTGTCGTAGCCACCGGCCACCAGAGCCCCTCCGCCGAAGTACTCGTACCGATACCCCGGCCGGCCCACCTGAAACTGATCCAGAGGGCCCGCCTTGAAGAAGATGGCCAGAGTTATCGCCAGCACACCCTGTGTTCCCCAGGCCCAAAAGAAGTTCGGAACATACGTGAAGAGAAGACACCAGGCCAGTCCGGCCGCGAAAGTCAGGGTTGCCAGTGTGACATTCGGCCAATGAAATGCGCCGAACAGGGCTGCTGCAACGGCCGAAGAGATCAGTCGACCGGCAAATGGGTGCGAATCGATGTCGAAAACATTCTGGCTCCGGAGGCGCAGGAGATTCTGGAGAAGATACTGCTGGGCCCCGGCCCACAGGAAATAGTAGAAGATGCTCCTGGCCTGCGGCACCTCGGGACTCCCGAGCAGCCACCCCGCGGGGAGCAACAGAATGAGCCCGACCAGAATCAGCCCGCCATAACCGAAGAACGCCGCTCTTGCATTGTCCAGCCGCAGCCCCAGCTGCCGGCGGGAATCGCCGAAGTAGACCTGGTTGCACAGAAGGATGAAGATGCTGAAGAGAAAAGTAGCTGAAAGGAATAGCGAGTGGTGATACTGAAACCGACCCCACCAGAGGTAGATCAATACCGCGGCGGCGAACAGTATGATGGAGAGAAGGGCAACGGTCCTCTTGAACATGTGCTGTTTCGATCGTTCGCCATTCTATGGATTCGGGGTTGAAGGCGCTACGGCTGGAGCGACAGAGTCTCTCGGAGCCTGCGTTCAGGACAATCTTACAGGACTGAAATGAGAAGCGGAGAAGGAGAGACGACGCCTCCAATTGGGCCCGCGCGTTGGGTCTGGTCCTTCCGTTCACGAGCGACGAGAACTCTGAGGAGGGTCATCCGCCCTGTCTACCATCAGACCTACCGGGCCGGCGTCCACTTCGCCTGCATGCTGGCAGGCTTGACGGATCGCTTCTGGATTGCACGGTCGAAGTTCAATGCCCTGCCGCCTCCCCTGCTTCGCTATAAAGTCGCGGAAAGCGTCGCGGTAGCCGCTTTTGTTGAGGTGGGCCGAGAGACGGTCAGGAACCTCGAGGAGGTACTGGCCCGGGCCGGTCGGCCACTCGGATCCTTTCAAAGGATTCTTGATTTCGGCTGTGGATGCGGGAGAACACTGATCTGGCTGTCCCGGATCTTCCCGGATCGACCTCTTTACGGAACCGACGCCGATCACCGGGCGGTCGCGTGGTGCGAGCGGAATCTCAACCACTGCAGCTTCACGACCAACTCCTGGGCTCCCCCTCTCCCTTACCGCAGTGGCTCTTTTGACCTGGTTTATGCCCTGTCCGTTTTCACCCATCTCGATCAGGCCTCTCAGTCTCTCTGGCTGGTCGAGTTAAACCGGATCCTGAAGCCAGGGGGAGTCCTGCTGGTGACCGTGCACGGAGACCGGGTGTGGGAGAAGTTGGAACCTCGAACAATCCAGGAGATTCGACGTCAGGGTCACCTCGAGACCGACGCGTCTCGACTCAGGGGAATCTATCCGGATTGGTACCGAACCAGTTTCCATACGCGGGACTACGTTCTTCGGAAGTTTGCGCAGTACTTCGATGTGGTGGAGTACTTCCCGGAGGCGATGGGTGACCAGGATGTCGTGATCTGCAGGGTGGGTCCAGCTGGAAGGGACGGTTGATATTGACCCAGCCCGGATCAGATCACAGCAGCCGGCAGCGCTCTGGAGCACCGGGGACTACCGCCTGGCGGCTCGTTGTTCTTCACTCGCACCTGAGGGCTTCGGTCGGTTCCACTCGAGTCGCCCGCCGGGCCGGAATGACGGCTGCGGTGACAGCTACCAGGACCAGAATTCCAGCTTGCAGAAGCGGGTCCGGATGAGACATCATGTGAGTGCAACCTCCCATCAGCGAACTCGGCGACATGCCTCTTCGGATGCCCGGGCCGTCGCCCTATAAAAGAGGACGATTCATGCGACGACACGCACTTGCCGGACTGGCCTTTTCGTTCTTCCTGGGGTCTTCTTTCGGAGGTCAACCGACCACCGGAGGAGGAGTGCCCGATTCCGGGAGCTCCTCGCCTCACCGAATGACTTCTCCGCAGATCGTCTCGGGTGGTGACTTCACGAGCCAACTCGTCCTCTTGAATACGTCTTCAACGACGTGTCGGGCCGGAGTGTCCTACCATCTCGGCGCAGGGGAATTCCCTGCGGACCCAATCCTGACGAACGGGCAAGACTTGGGTAACATCTTCGAACTGAGTGTGCCGCCGGTCCCCGGTGTTCAGAGATTGACGGTTCGCTCGACGGGACAGGAACTTTTCACGGGAGCAGCTACCGCGGAGATTCTCAACGCGGCCTGCTTCGGCTCGCTGACGGTCAACACGAAATACAGCGTGTTCGACGGTCAGGATCTGGTCGACCTTTTCTCGTACGAGTCTCCGACACCCGTGCCCCTCGGCCAATGCGCTGCTGCACCGGTTGAATTGGATCCGGATCCCTCGGATGGGCAAACTAACATCCCCGGCCTGGCCAATGTGTCGCTTCGTGATATCGACGGCGTGGTTCGGACGATGATGTTATTTGATTCGGACGGGAATCTCATCAACAGTATCCAACCGCTGCCGTACAACCCGGAACACGCAGCCCAGCTGCTCACGGAATTCTTCCCTGACCAGGACGCTTTCTCAGGAAGCTGGAAAGTTT
>CAJHYB010000241.1_pt1 | contig 20136 bp, 16 predicted proteins | sample 9198631 | NCBI WGS metagenome assembly CAJHYB01 (sample SAMEA7708354, study PRJEB35096) | sediment metagenome | biome: marine neritic benthic zone biome [ENVO:01000025]; feature: sediment [ENVO:00002007]; material: shallow marine sediment [ENVO:03000034] sea grass bed [ENVO_01000059] ... | reverse complement strand
TATCGGTGAACCGACCCTGACGGATCTCCTTTTTCAGCATTTCGAAACGGGTCGAACAAAGACCAGAGGGTGACCGCGATCATGAGCAGTGCCAGAATCCGCCGAAAACTCTGATCGGAGACGAGGAGAGCTCCCCAGGTTCCGAAGACAGCTCCGGCCATCGAGGGTACCGCCGCACTCAACAGGAACGTCCAGGGCAGCACCCGGTGACGGTGGAAGCCCCACACTGCACCGACGCTCTCCACCAGAATGCCGACTCGGTTCGTTCCATTTGCGACACCGGCCGGGAGTCCGAGGAAAATCAGAACTGGAAGGGTGAGAAACGACCCTCCACCGGCGATGACGTTGATCGTGCCGGCTACGAATCCGGTCACGAACAGAAGAAGGAGGCCGGGCCAGTCGGGCATTTGTGGCCGTCATTCTGAGTGCTTTCTAACTCTTTTGCAACCAGCCTCCAGCCACCGGGAATCGGGAGGGGCGATTCACTTGATAAGCATCTGGAGAACGCCTGTCTGATTCCACGAATTCCATGAATTCCACGGGCTCCACGAATCCCACGGACTAAACGGATTACACGGATTACACGGATTACACGGACTATGCGGATTCCGCAGACCACACCGATATCATGGATTCCGAGGATTTCAAGGATTTCAGGGATAGGTCCTGGGTGACCCGAGGGGGAGTGTCGCCGGGAAGCTGGTCTTGGCGATTGTCGATCCCTTATACTCTTTCCACTTCTCGTTCTGTCAAACCTGGGGGGGCAAATGTCGACACAGCACTCGGCGAGGGACCTGCTTCTGGTCCCGACACTGGTCACGCTGGCAATCACGATTCTTCGCCTTTTCGGAGAGCTCTACAACTGGTCGGCATTCTGGTTCAATCCTACCGCCGGTGGGGGAGGGGCTCCCATCGGAATCGTTTGGTTGGTCCCGATTTTCGGCTTCTGGTTTGGATGGAAGCTGAGCCGGGATGGCTCGGGCCCGGAGAGTCTTGCAAAGGCTTTTCTGTACCCGGTGGGCGCTATCGTCGTCCTTGTCGTCGGATTCACCGTCGCCAACTATCTCGGGTTTCTGACCGCGCTCGGCCTGATCATCTCGGTCGCCGCCAGTTGGGGAGCTGTGTACGTCGCCGGGATGTCCTGGAAGCGCATGGGGAGTCTCCTGCTCGTCTATGGACTGGCGGCTCGAATCCCGGTCGCCGTCATCATGTTGATCGCGATCCTGGGCGACTGGCAGACCCACTACGATGTGGTCCCACCGGGCTATTCCGGTCCGTCTGAGCCCTTCATGAAATGGGTGGTGATCGGCCTGGTGCCTCAACTGACGTTCTGGCTTTCATTCACCAATATCGTTGGCGGAATCTTTGGTGCCGTGGCCGCGGCCCTGTCGCGTCGGTAGCGATGCACTGATGGACGGATCGCCGCTGCGATCGGGAATCGAAGGTAGGCGCCTTCGAGTTCGTCGATCCGAGGTCTCGGAGAAAGTGCTTCAGCCGGATCCGACGGCATAGGGGGACGCTGGACCGGAAGCACCTTCCGGGACCAGATCCTTTATTCGGAACTTGAAATCAGATAGGTGAAATAGAGACTGTCGAGAAACCATTCCCGACTGGGTGCTGGAACCGGTGCTCCCAATCGAGGCGGAGCGGATGGGGAGGGCTCTTTTCGAACTCGACGAGTTCGAAATCGAACATCGATCAGACACGTTCTGCTGCAGGTTGACCCGTCCTGGCAAAAGGTCTTGGGCACGGCGAACTGCTATACTCAGAATGAATATCTCCCGCCGCTAATCGGAGGCATCCATGTCAACTCAGAAGACGAGTCAGGTCACAGAGGCCCAGGCGAGAGCTGTCGCCGAAGCTTCTCGACAAAAGGAATGGAAGCGCCCGAGCTTCATGAAAGAGATGTTTCTCGGTCGTCTTCGCGCCGATCTGCTGCACCCGTTTCCCCTGCCCGAAGACGAGCGCCCCGAGTTCACGCAGTTCTATGAGAAGCTCAAGGACTTCCTCGTCAACGAAGTCGATTCTATTCAGATCGATGAGACCGGCGAATATGGGGACGAAGTGATCCAAGGGCTTCGCGACCTGGGTGCCTTCGGGATGAAAATCTCGAAGGAATACGGCGGTCTCGGCCTCAATCAGGTCGAATACGGCAAGATCATGCAGATGCTCGGGAGCTTGGACGGGAACGTCAGCGCCCTGCTTTCGGCCCATCAGTCAATCGGAGTCCCACAGCCGCTCAAACTGTTCGGTTCCGATGAGTTGAAGAAGAAGTACCTGCCCCTCTGCGCGGCCGGCGAGATCTCAGCGTTCGCCCTCACGGAGCATGACGTCGGGTCGGACCCGGCACGCATGAGTACGACCGCGGAGCCGACTCCCGACGGCGACGCCTACATCCTGAACGGCGTGAAGCTGTGGTGCACCAACGGCACACTCGCAAAGCACCTGGTCGTCATGGCCATCGACACCAGTCTCGGAAAAATAAGCGCATTTGTTGTGGAGACCGACTGGGAAGGCGTGAAGGTCGAAAAGAGATGCCGTTTCATGGGGTTGAAGGCCTTGGCCAACGCCGTCATAAGTTTCCGGAACGTCAGGATTCCAGCGGGGAACTTGATCGGCCAGGCGGGCAAAGGCCTCAAGATCGCACTCACGACGCTCAACGATGGACGGCTCTCTATTCCGTCCGGTTCAGTCGGGGCCGCGAAGAGATGTCTGGAGATCTGCCGGGACTGGTCTGCCACCCGAGTTCAGTGGGGGAAGCCGATCGGAAAACACGAGGCGATCGCACACAAGATCAGCGATATGGCTGCGACGACTTTTGCGATGGAAGCGATTTCGTCCCTGGCGTCCGAGATGTCGAATCGCGGTGGCTTCGATATTCGCCTGGAAGCCGCTGCCGCGAAGGAATGGAATACCTCGCGGGGTTGGGAGATCATCGACGACGCGATGCAGATCCGTAGTGGTCGGGGCTACGAGACCGAACTCTCGCTGGAAGCCCGAGGGGAGAAGCCGATCGGAGTCGAGCGTTTGATGCGAGACTTCCGGATCAACCGGATCTTCGAGGGTTCGAACGAGATCATGCATCTGTTCATGGCTCGAGAAGCTGTCGACAAGCATCTCCAAGTTGCCGGTAACCTGATCGATCCGAAGAAGTCGTTCGGCGCCAAACTGTCTGCGCTGCCGGGGATGGTGGGCTTCTATGCCTGGTGGTACCCGAGCCTCTGGCTCAAATGGGGATTCTGGCCTCGATTCTCCAGCCTTGGAGTGCTCGCGGGACATATGCGTTTCGTCGAGCGCCGGACCAGGAAGCTGGCCCGCCAGGTCTTCCACGGAATGATCGTTCACCGAGCGAGGCTCGAGAAGAAGCAGCTGTTTCTGTTTCGTCTGGTCGACATAGCGAACGAGCTCTTCGCGATGGCGGCGTCGGCGAGCCGAGCACAGGCCCTGATTCGCGCCGGAGATCCGGCAGGGCGCTCGGCGGAGCGTCTCGCGGACCTCTTCTGCCGCTCCTCCAGACGCAAGATCAAGAGCCTCTTCAAGGACCTCTGGTCGAACGATGACGCCCTCAAGTACAGGATCGCGCAAGGGGTGCTCGAGGGGCGTCAGGATTGGATGGGCAACGGCATAGTGCCGCTCGACGAGATCCTTCGTGCCCGGCCGTCTCCTGCGCAGAGTCCTGCCGAGGAACGTCCCGAAGAGGTGTCCGTCTCAGTCGGTTAGTCCAACGTCTCGGAAACTCATCCCTATGCCCTCTCAGCGCAGGGTTGTTCTCGTCGACGGTTGCCGGATTCCGTTTCAGAGGTCCGGAACCGGATATCGCGACCAGACTTCCTATGACCTGGGTCGAATGGCCCTGACCGCGCTTCTGGAGCGAAACAGGCTCGAACCGTCCGCAATCGGAACTGTGGTGATGGGCACGGTGGTTTCGAGTCTCGGAACCAGTAACGTCGCCCGCGAGAGTGCCCTGGGCGCGGGTATTCCGCGGTCCGTACCCGCACACACGGTCAGTCAGGCCTGCATCTCGGCGAATCAGGCGATTGCAGGCGTTACGGATTCCATCCGTGCCGGTCGAATCGAGGTTGGTATTGCGGGCGGTACTGAAAGCCTCACGGACATCCCGATCCGGCTGCGCCGACGCCTTCGAGACAAGCTCGTCGCTTCTCAGAAATATCGCGGACCTCGAGACTACCTGAGATTCTTGAAAGGGCTTCGCCTGTCCGATCTGCTCCCCGAGATTCCCGCGATCGCGGAGTTCTCGACCGGGAGGACTATGGGACAGGATTGCGACCGACTGGCGGCCCGTTTCGGAGTCACTCGGAACGAGCAGGACCAGTACGCCCTCCGATCGCATCAACTTGCCCATAAAGCGTTCGAGGCAGGAAGGTTCAACGACGAGGTCGAGGTCGTCCGATTGCCGCCCGGCTTCAAACCGGTCGGACGTGACAACGGAGTGCGGGCCGACAGCACCATCGAGAAACTGGCGTCGCTGAAGCCGGCTTTCGTCAAGCCGCATGGCACCGTCACGGCCGGCAACTCGTCGTTCTTGTCGGACGGCGCCGCCGCAGTGCTGCTGATGAGCGAGGAGTTCGCCGAGAAGTCTGGGATCGACGCCAAGGCCGTCGTCCGCAACGATTGTTTCACGGCTCAGGATCCGCGAGAGGAGCTGCTGCTGGGACCGGCATTCGCTGTCCCGAGAGTGTTCGAACAAGCCGGCGTTGGTCTTTCGGACATCGACGTGTTCGAATTTCACGAGGCGTTTGCAGGCCAGGTCCTCGCGAATCTCCGATGCCTGGAATCGGAAACGTTTGCCCGTGACGTTCTTGGCCGAGATCAGGCTGTGGGCGAAATCCCTCTCGACAAACTCAACGCCTGGGGAGGTTCGCTTTCGATCGGACATCCCTTCGGCGCCACCGGAGCCCGGCTGGTGACGACGGCCGCCAACCGGCTGCAGGCCGAAGATGGCCAACTTGCATTGGTCGCCTCCTGCGCCGCTGGCGCACTGGGGAGCGCCATCATTCTGGAAAGGGCGGGCTAGCCTGGAAATGAACTGCGGAGCCAGCAATTCGGAGCAATCATGAACCTCAAGCCTTCGCGGCTTCGCGATGGACCCTTCTCTTCTCACTGTTCGAAATGAGCTTCGCAACGCTGGAAAAGAAAGACGGAATCGCCGAAATCTGGTTGGACCAGCCAGGTGAGAAACTCAATACGCTCTCTCTCGGTCTGCTCGAGAACTTTGACGAGATTCTTCGAGAGCTGGAATCCGACGCCAGTCTCGTGGGCGCCGTTCTCATCAGCCGCAAGCCCGACTGCTTTATCGCCGGGGCCGACATCCGGGAGTTTGCAGGGATGCAGAAGCCGGGTCAGGCCGAAGAAGCGAGTCGGGCGGCCAACTCCCTGCTCAGTCGGGTCGAAAACTTCCCCAAGCCGATCGTCGCGGCGATCAACGGAGCCGCGTTGGGCGGCGGACTGGAAGTCGCCCTGGCGAGCCACTACAGGGTTGCGACCGATCACCCCAAGACCGTCCTGGGACAGCCGGAGGTCAAGCTGGGACTTCTTCCGGGAGCCGGCGGGACACAGCGCCTTCCGCGCCTCGTAGGGCTTCAGAGAGCCTTGGGAATCCTGCTGACCGGAAAGAACATCTATCCCCACAAAGCCCGCAGGATCGGGCTGGTCGACGAGTTGATTCACCAATACGGACTGCTATCGGCGGCGCGGGCAGCAGTTCGCGACCTGGCGAAGAAGGGCACTCGTCGTCCCGGACGCCGCAGAACTTTCCTCGACAGGCTCCTGGAAAGCCCCTTCTTGAGGTGGCTCGTCTTCCGGAAAGCCAGACAACAGGTCCTGCGGCAGACGCGAGGTCTCTACCCGGCGCCCCTGAGAATCCTCGAGTGTGTTCGGAAGGGCTGGTCCCGTGGAATGGTGGCCGGACTCAAAGCCGAATCCAAAGCTTTCGGGGAACTGATGCGATCTCCCGAGTCTCGCCAACTCGTCTCTCTTTTCTTCGCCATAACGGAGAAGCCCACGAAACACCCTGAGGTGCGGGCGTCTGAAGTCAAGCGGATTGGCGTGCTCGGGGCTGGACTGATGGGATGCGGTGTGGCGCAGATCTCTTCGGAGAGAGGATTCGTCGTCAACCTCATGGACCTTTCCGAGGACTCCCTCTCTCGCGCCCGGAAAGTGATATCGGATTCCCTGAGGACTCAGGTCCGCAAGAAAGTACTCAGTGCGTTCGATCGTGACCTCGTTCTCAGCCGGCTGCATCTCGCCTCCGATTATTCCGGTTTCGACCGCGTGGACTTGACGATCGAGGCAGTGTTCGAAGATCTTGAGCTGAAGCGGCGCATTCTGAAGGAAATCGAGTCGAAAACCCGGGATGACGCGATCTTCGCGACCAATACCTCGGCGCTGCCACTCAGCGAGATTTCCCGGGACTCGATGCGTCCGGGCCAGTTCGTCGGGATGCACTACTTCTCTCCCGTTCCCAGAATGCCGTTGCTCGAAATCGTCCGGGGCAACAAGACTGAGGACTGGGTTGTATCCACGTGTATTGAGGTCGGAAGGAAGCAGGGGAAAACGGTCATCGTCGTCGGCGACGGTCCAGGTTTCTATACCACCCGTGTCCTTTCGCCGTTGATGAACGAAAGCCTCCTGCTGCTTCAGGAAGGGGCCGGTATCAAAGAGATCGACCGTGCGATGCGACAATTCGGGTTTCCAGTCGGGCCGGTCGCACTCATGGACGAGGTCGGATTGGATGTTGGAGCCCATGTTTCCGAGACGCTGGGACCTCTGTTCGCAGCGCGCGGGGCACAGCCGTCCGATCTGATGCACAGGCTCTGCGATGGGGGCTACCTGGGGCGAAAGAACCGGCGAGGCTTCTATCGTTATCCGAAGGACGGCAGAAGGCGGTCGCGTCGGAAACGGAAGGAAGTCAACGAAGAGATTTATTCCTATTTCGGCGGCTCCAGGAGAAAGCTCTTCGCCGAAGAGGAGATTCAGTCACGACTCTCTTTGATCATGGTGAATGAAGCTGCTCTTTGCCTCCAGGAGGACATTCTCTCTTCGCCCCGGGACGGAGATGTGGGTGCGGTCCTCGGGCTGGGTTTCCCTCCTTTCCTCGGTGGCCCTTTTCGTTATCTGGACTTCCTGGGGCCGGGCGAAGCTGTCCGCCACCTCGAGGACCTGGCATCGCGTCATGGAAGTCGATACACTCCGGCCTCGATTCTGGTCGAGGCGGCGAGAGGCAACCGTAGATTCTACGAATGAATTCCAGCCGTCCCTGCGCCTCGACGAAAGGCCGGTAACCGAATGAGAACACTTCTGGAGAATTGGGATCTTTGTCTGATCGTGGGAAGCTGGATCACCTACTGCGTCCTCTTCGGACGTCTGATGACGGCGCCCGGCCCGAAAACGGAGTCGGCGAACGACAGCTCGTGGATGGGGCTGACTCTGCAGATGGTGGCCGTCGCTGTGCTTCTGTTCGGCCTGAGGGACCCATACGCAGACCCGCTCGAAATCGTTCTTCGTGTTTCAGGAGTTCTCCTGAGTTGGTGTTCGGTCTGGCTTTCGTGGTCGTCTCTCAGGTATCTCGGGAGTCAGTGGAGTTTCCGCGCCCGGCTGCACGAGGACCATCAACTGATCACTTCAGGACCTTTCTCGAAGGTCCGACATCCCCTTTTTCTGGCCTTTTTTCTGCTGACGGTCGGAACCGGCCTCCCATTCTCGACATGGCCGGCGTTGCTCGTGGCCACGGTGCTGTCCCTTGCCGGGGTAGCGGTTCGGGTCCGGGCCGAGGAAACTCTTCTTCGCGGAAGATTCGGCGAGCAATACGAGCGGTATGCCGACCGGGTTCCCGCGTTCATTCCGTCTTTGAGAGGTCGATGAATCTCAGCGTTGACCTGATTCGGCAGGCCTCGGAGTATCTGAAGGGGAGGATTCGGCGCACGCCGACCGAGCACTCGCCGACTCTCTCCGAAATGAACGGTGTTCCCGTCTATCTGAAACTGGAGAATCTCCAGGTGACAGGATCGTTCAAGATCCGTGGAGCCTTCTTTCGTCTGTCCCGGCTCAGGCCGGATGAGGCGGAACGTGGAATTGTCACATGCTCGGCTGGAAATCACGGACAGGCGGTGGCGTACGCCTGCTCTGAACTCGGATTCGCCGCACAGATCTACGTTCCCGCGACTGTGGATCGCTCAAAACTGGAGGGGATTCAGCGGCTGGGCGGAGACGCCTTGAAGACCGATTTCCCTGGCTACGACGAGACGGACCTCTATGCCCAGAAACAGGCCGAGAAGTCCGGAAGAGTATTCATATCTCCCTTCGACGACTGGGATGTCATGGCGGGGAACGGTGGCAGCCTGGCCGCTGAAATCACTGAAGATGTCCCCGACGCCGCGTGTTTCCTCGTGCCAGTCGGGGGTGGAGGGCTCGCTGCTGGACTCTCGTACCTGGTCAAAGAGCGAGATCCTTCCGCTCGGGTCGTAGCTTGCCAGTTGGAGTCATCTCCCGCCCTGAAGCTCTCTCTCGAGCGAGGGACCGCAGTGACCGAGTTGCCGCCAGTCGAGACAGATGCCGGCGGGCTTGAAGGAGGCCTCGGTCGAGCCACTTTCTCGGTGCTCCAGTCACGAATCGATCAGGTTGCTCTCATCCGTGAACCGGAGCTTGGCCGGGCGATGAGATGGCTCCTCGAGGAGCACCGTTACCTGATAGAACCTTCCTCAGCGGTCACTCTGGCTGCCTGCCTGGATGGAAGGCTCGAGACTGACGGCCGCGCGGTCGTGGCCGTCCTCTCCGGGCGCAATGTCGCCTTTGAGACTATTCGACGTTTGATTGGGTGACGCTCGGTGTTCGTCGTCGACACTGATCCTGCAAATTGACAGTTCCCCTGACGCTGTAATAACTTGGCCATCGTGTTCCACGTCCCTCGGGGAGCGTTGCTCCTGGCCTTTCTACTGCTGACGAAGTGGGCTGCGGGGGCGGAGCAACCACCAGTCATTCTCATCACAATCGATACCCTTCGAGCCGATCACCTCCCGATGTGGGGAGCGTCCGGAGTCGCGACTCCGACGCTGCAGGCACTGGCCGATCGGAGCGTCCTCTTCGAACAGGCGGTGACCACAGCTCCTTTGACTTTGCCCGCACACGCCAGCCTGATGACAGGGACGTACCCGCATTTTCACCAGGTCCGCGACAACAGCACGGCTCGTCTCTCAGGCAGGATTCCGACCATGGCGACGCTCCTGAAGAGGCGAGGATACGAGACCGCTGCTTTTGTATCGTCGGTTGTCCTGGACCGTCGCTACGGCCTCGATCAGGGCTTCGATTACTATGGAGACCGCTTCGGTTCCGACGTTCGATACTCCGGGACAGCCGCCGAACGAGCGGCCGGTTCCGTCCTGGCTGAGTTTCGGGGTTGGCTCGAGAGCCGGACGAATGCTGAGCCTTTCTTCGCCTGGATTCACCTCTACGATCCCCACGCGCCCTACGACCCTCCTGAGTCTTTCGACCGTCGTGGCTACAAGGGTGAGATCGAGTATGTCGACCACGAACTCGGAGGACTCTTCGAACTGCTGAAGCGAACTGGTCTGGAGCGTCAAAGCCTGATCCTGCTCCTCTCGGACCACGGCGAAGACCTCGATGAACACCGGGAACCTACTCACGGGTTCTTTCTCTACGACACCGTTCTCAGAATCCCGCTCTTGATGAAACTTCCGTCTGAGCAACTCGCCGGCACACGCGTCACGCAACAGGTGAGGATCATCGACGTCCTTCCAACCGTCTTCCAGGTTCTCGGATCTCCGCTTCCTCGCGATGCGAGAACGCAGGGCGCCGGCTTGTTGTCTCTGGCCCTGGGGAAGTCGGGACGGGCTCTCGAGGCGTATTCGGAGAGCCTGATGCCCCGAATTCACTTCGGCTGGAGCGCCCTTTTTTCGCTTCGGACACCTGATTTCAAGCTGATCGAAGCCCCGCAGCCGGAACTCTACGACCTGCGGAAAGATCCCGGCGAAAAGAGGAATCTGTTCGAACAACGGCGGGGTCTCGGGAATCAGCTGCGGCAGCAGCTCCGTGGTATTCGGAGCCGCTTCGAAGGGCAAGCCGCGGAGACGGTCGCCGTGGATCCTCGACAGCAGGCGAAGCTCCAGTCGCTGGGATATCTTTCGTCGTCAGCACCTGTGACGGTTCCGCTCGATCTCGAAGACAGGCCCGACCCGAAACTGAAGATCGATGTCTATGCCGAGATCTATCGAGGCATGCAGGCCTTCGTCGAAGGTGATTTCAGCAAGGCGACGAGCCACCTCGAGAGGGCACGGACCCTCGATAGGTCGGCTTCTCTGGTTCATGACTACCTCGGGCGGACCTACGCCAGACAGGGACGCCCCCGGGAGGCGATCAGCTCCTACAGGACTGCGGCGCAATTGAATCCAGGCAACTATGAGATCTCCCTGAATCTGGCCACGGCCTATCTTCAGGCTGGGGACTTCAAGGAGGCTGAGAGCGGGTTCACGATGTTGACGACGCTCAATGAGTCCGACTGGCAGTCCTGGCACTACCTCGGGACCAGCCGGGTTCAGCTGGGGAACCTGGCTGGAGCCGCTGAGGCCTTTCAGCGCGCCGCCGCACTGGATCCGAAACACCCGGATACGCTTTTCAACCTCGGGAGCGTTTATGAGGGGCAGGCCAAACATCTCCGGGCTGTGGAGATCTTTCAGCGGCTGGTGGCGCTCGAGCCGGGCGATCCCCAGGCGTGGAACAGCCTGGCGACAAACTACGAGGCGGCTGGGCTTCGGAGTCAATCGGAAGAGGCCTATCGGAAGGCGATCAAGGCCAACCCGGATTATGCGATCACCTACTTCAACTTCGGGAACCTCTACGCCCGGGCCGGTGACTGGAAACGTGCCGAGTCCCTGTATCGCGAAACGATTCAGCGTGACAAGGGCTTTGTCCAAGCCTATCTCACTCTGGCTGTCGTCCTCGAACAGCAGGGCAAGAGAGAAGAGGCCGACCGCTTCAAGCGATTGGCCGAGCAGCTTCAGAAGGGTGGGTGACAGGAACCCCAGACTCGGTCCCCTCGACTGGTGATGGGGCAATCTGACCTGCCCATCCATGCTGGTCCGATCCTCGCCTCTGTCCTGGCCCAGGACCCGGGGGTGAGGCCGTTCGGGACAAAGGCACGGACAAGGGTGTCAAGGGCGAGTTGTGAACCATCATGGATCCTTTCGAAAGAGGAATTCTCGAGTTTTCGTTCCGAAGGGGACTCTTCGAACCGGGCGATTCCCTGGTCGTTTCGATCTCCGGAGGTCCTGATTCGGTTGCGTTGTTGAGGGTCATGCACCGGCTGGCGAAGAGATGCCGACTCGAGGTTGCGGCATTTCACCTGAACCATCGGTTGCGCGGGGACCAATCGGACGAGGATGAGCGCTTCGTGCGGCAGCTGTGCGAAAGACACGGACTCGCGCTCGACGTTGAAAGCTCGAACGTAGCGAACGAGGCCCGGAGTGTTGGAGGGAACCTGGAGGATGTCGGACGCCGGATCAGGCGTCGCCGTCTCCTCGCAGCCGCGAAATCCCGGAAGGCGGTTGCGGCGACCGGGCATACACTGAGCGACCAGGCTGAAACGATGCTGATGAAGCTGTGCCGCGGCTCGGGTGTTGTGGGCCTTGCCTCGATCTATCCGAAGTGGAGTCTGGAGCCACAGGAAGGCTCCATCGACCTGGTTCGCCCGCTCCTGTCCGTCAGTCGACAGGAGGTTCTGTCCTACCTGGAACGAATCGGACAGGAGTACCGCGTCGATCGCACCAACCGGGACCTCGGACTCGATCGGAACTGGGTGCGGAATCGGCTCATTCCCCTCGTCGAAGACCGTCTCAATCCTCGTTTTGTGGAAACGGTGGGCCGGACGGCCATTCTCTTTGAAGAGATCGCCGCGTTGCTGTCGAAGCAAGCCGAGGCGATCCAGCGGGAAGCCGTCGAAGTCATTGGCGAGGACTGCATCATCCACATGGATCTGCTCTCGAGGGCACCCCGGGCCGTTCAGCGAAGCCTGTTGCATCAGATGCTGGAGAGTCGGATCTCGAGCGAAGTCGAGTTCGGGCACGTCGAAGCCGTTCTGCAACTCATCGACGCTCAGGTCGGTCGCGAAATCCAACTCCCGGAAGGGTTTTCCGTCTTTCGAGAACGAGGAGCCCTTCGTCTGACGCGACGCAGCAAGACACCTCTTTTCCGGCAAGAAGTGGAGGTCCCGGGAGATGCTGCTTTTCCCGACCTGGACAAGAGAATGATCCTCCGTTTGACGGATGAGGATTCCTCCGGACTTCTGCTCGCTCTTCCCGAGAGGACTGTGATCGTGCGGAATCGGAGGCCCGGTGATCGGTACCGGCCGGGCCGAGGTCCGTCAAGAAAGCTGAAGAAACTGTTATCGGAAAACGGGATCCCGAGGCCCGAACGAGACCGTTTGCTGCTCCTGGAGTGCGGAGGAGTCATCAGCTGGGTCGAGGGATTCGAGCCCGATTCCCGATATGTCGGCACGTCCGATCATGCGACCTGTGTCGAGGTCCTGTTGTCATCTGAAACTTCGCGATGACCGTGGGCTCTAAAGTGATTGACGCCCGTATCCGAGCAGGCAGGAGTACGCGCAGAGACACGGAGGCGCAGAAGACGCCGGAAAGCCATCCACTCAGTATTCGGCGGTGTCGCCGTCTTCCAGATCGGCTCTTTACGATTTCAGCGACGGCCTGCGGCTCGCCGAAACTGAAACCGAAACGCGCTTTGCTGCGTTTTAGAAAGCGAACCGAACGGTGGCAGGTCGGATTCGAGATTGAATTTTCCGGCATCGACTCTCCGTATCTCCTGCCGGGAGCACTTGCGAGCAGCACCGGGACGCCCAAAGGGACCATCCTCCTTTGTACGCTTCCGGCCTGTTGCCTTATAATATGTAGGTTGTCCTAGCCTCTCGAGGCTTAGGAGGTTTGGTTGAATACGACAGCGAAGAACATTTTTCTCTGGTTGATCATCATTGTGGCCGTCCTGGCGCTGTGGCAGTTCCTGAACAGCATGAAGGACAGCAATGTCGACGAGATCAACTACAGCAAGTTCATGTCCCTGATCGACAAGGAAGCGATTCGGGGGACCCCTTCACGGCCGGTCACGATTTTCAAGAACAAGGTTGAAGGGACTTATATGGACCTGGAAACCGACGGGAGTGACAGGGACTTCCGCGTTTTCATCTCGCCGGAAGCGGGCGTGACCATCGGGGAAGCGCTGAATGAAGCCAGGGTGACAGTGACTTTCGCAGACGAGGAAGAGGGTTCTTGGATGGTCATCTTCCTGACGTCCTGGTTCCCGATCATTCTGTTCGTCGGATTCTGGATTTTCCTCATGCGCCAGATGCAGGCTGGGGGAAACCGGGCCTTGTCCTTCGGACGCAGCCGGGCACGACTGACGACGAACCAGCAGAAGAAAGTCACCTTCAAGGACGTCGCCGGTGTCGACGAGGCGAAGGAGGAATTGCAGGAGATTGTGGAGTTCCTCAGGGAGCCTCAGAAGTTTCAGAAGTTGGGCGGCCGGATCCCGAAGGGGGTGCTGCTGGTCGGCCCTCCAGGAACCGGCAAGACGCTCCTGGCCCGCGCTATCGCCGGCGAGGCGAACGTTCCTTTCTTCAGCATCAGCGGGTCCGATTTTGTCGAGATGTTTGTCGGTGTCGGAGCCAGCCGGGTTCGAGATCTGTTCGAGCAGGGCAAGAAACACGCCCCGTGCATCATTTTCATCGATGAGATCGACGCGGTCGGCCGTCATCGAGGCGCCGGACTGGGTGGCGGACACGATGAGCGAGAGCAGACGCTCAACCAGCTGCTCGTCGAGATGGACGGCTTCGAATCGAACGAGGGCGTCATCCTGATCGCCGCGACCAACCGACCCGATGTTCTCGATCCCGCATTGCTGAGGCCGGGACGTTTCGACCGCCAGGTGGTCGTCAACCTTCCGGATATTCGCGGACGTGAAGGAATCCTTAAGGTTCACACCAGGCGAATCCCCCTCGGGGAGAGTGTCGAGCTGGGAGTTCTGGCTCGCGGGACACCGGGCTTCTCAGGAGCTCAGCTCGCCAATATGGTGAACGAGGCCGCTCTCATCGCAGCCAGATACAACCGCAAGGCGGTTGTGATGCTGGACTTCGAAGAGGCCAAGGACAAGGTCCTCATGGGCAAGGAGCGACGCTCCATGATCATGAGCGAGAAGGAGAAGCGCAACACGGCCTACCATGAGGCGGGTCACGCCCTCATCGCCTTCATGCTCCCGGAGGCTGATCCTCTCCACAAGGTCACGATCATTCCCAGAGGCCGAGCCCTGGGCGTCACGATGCAGCTTCCCGAAGAAGACAAGTACAACTACACGCTCGAGTATATGGAGAACCGGTTGGCCATCCTGCTTGGCGGAAGAACCGCCGAAGAGATCTTCCTCGACAGTCGGACCACGGGGGCCTCCGATGATCTCGAGAGAGTGACCGAGTTGGCGCGCAAGATGGTCTGCGAGTGGGGAATGAGCGATGAGATGGGTCCTCTGACCTACGGTAAGAAGGAAGAGCAGATCTTCCTGGGTCGAGACATCAGCTCTCACCAGGACTATAGCGAAGATACGGCGATCAAGATCGACCAGGAGGTCAAGAAACTCGTCGTCGACAGCTACGAAAAGACGAAGCGGATTCTCGACGAAAACAGAGAAGAGTTGGTCCGGCTGGCCGAAGCGCTCCTGCAGAATGAGACCCTGAACCAGGATGAGATTCGGGCGGCGATCAAAGGAGAACCACTCCCACAGAAGGACGATGGTCCTGACTCCCCAGACAGCCTCGAGCAGCCCAAACAGAAGGCTCAGAAGCCCAAGAAGTCAGACCTGCCTCCACTCGTGAATCCTGAGGACAGCCCGGCTCCAGCGTAAGTCTGAGAAGAGTCGGTGGGCGCCTGTGCCGGCTTTTCACGTTCGTCGGCCGGCCCTTCGGGCAGCGCCGTCAGCTGGAAGGTTTTGTTTTTGACTTGGGCTTCGAGTCGCAGGCCAGATCATACGATTCCCTCAGCCACCTCTCCCAGATCGATTTGGCGAGCGGCTTTTCAGTGCTGAACCGCGTCGTCACCCAGCCGGCGGTCCCGACCTGAAAGCGATCCGGATCTTCTCCTGCCAGCCTCCTCGCCTGGGGGATGGAACGTTCAAGTCTGAACATGGCTTTGAATCCCTGCCCCTTCGCCCCTGGTCCGATAAAGAGGAACGAACCTTTCCCCGCCTTGAAAGATGTCTGATTGCAGGACTCTCCTACGGTGACCGCTGGAAACGTCGCGGCTTTGCTACGAATCGGATCAGTCGGGTCTTGTGCTCGGGCCATGGAATCCTCCTCACCTGCAATTGTCAGGCAGCGGGTGCATTGATCTTTCCGGAGCGGCGTTTCCCCCAGGACAGCAGACAAACGGCCAGAAGCCAGTTAACGGCAATCCCGATCACGTAAAGTTCCAGCTCCTGCCCGGGGCCGAGGTCGGGCATCATGCGGTACACGATCGTCTCAGCGGTGTTGAAGCTGAGATGGAACAGCACCGCCAGGAGCACGTTTCCTCCAGTGGCGACGTAAAGAAACGTCAAAAGACAAGCCTCAGCAGTGATCTGGGCGAGGTACAGACTTACGGAGAACACACTCGGTTCCAGGAACGATGGTATTGCTGCTCCCGGAAACCAGAACATCGGAGTGTGCCAGAAGGTCCAGGCTACCCCGAGAATCAAGCTGCTTTTTAAGAGCCCGCCGACGTCCAGCAGTCGAGGTTGAGCATACCCTCGCCACCCCAGTTCCTCGCCGAGCGGACCGAACGGCAAGGCCGCGATCAAGGCCAGTGGCGCGATGGATATTCCCTGCCACGGCTGAAAGCCCCCCAGCGCGATAGAACGAAACGAAGACAGTCCCACGGCAAGAGCAACGACCGCAGCGGGGACGAGGAACGCGAACGCATACCAGACGAGTGGAGCCCGCCACTGGAGCAATCGCCGCAACAGAGCTTTGACTTCGCTCTTGCCACCACGTCTTCCAGCCAGGATGACCGCGGCGAGAGACGGTCCATAAGCGCCCGGTAAAAAGACCAGCGCCCACAAGGGGAAGGTCTGATTGAAGGAGGTGTGCCAAAGCAACACGAACGGAGTCAGGAACATCCACGTGATCCCGTAGGCCAGTCCGAAGAATTTGAGGAGTTCGGCCGTCATCTCGTCCTTCCTCTGCTGTTCAACACCGGTCTTCAGCGAGCCCCTCGATCTGACCTCCGTCATGCTCCCAACAGGCATCGCGGCATGGAGCGGTGATGGTTGGCGGCGGCCGCAAGAAGAGGACAAGCTCTTCGTCGCGCCGTGGATAGGGTTGCCCGACTCGCTCAAAGCCGATTCGGATCATGGAGATGTTGTTCCTTCGGGTCGTCGCAAAAACTCGAGATGCAGGCAGTCGCACCAGCAGACGCCGGCAGAGATTCTCGGCAATGCGCATGCCGCGGTGGGTGGGAACGACGTAGACCCAGCCAAGTTCGAGTGCGTAGTCAGAGGGGCTGACGGGTGCCCCCGCCTTCTTGAAGATATCGTCCCGATGCGGTTCCTTGGGCGCTTTGATGGCGGCGATCGCTCCCAGCATCTCACCCGCAGAGTGGTAAAACGCGAACCATTTCGCATCAAGAATGCGGCCATCCAGGCTCTCAGTTGCAGCCTGAAAACCTTGCACCACGAGGCGCGCGAACTCCAAGCGTTCCCCTTGACTGCAGGCGAGCGGCTTCTTGAGATTGACGGTACCCTTCATTGCCCCCGTCACCGATCGCCCTCGACATCAGACCACCAGGAAGCGCGGTCAGTTTGTCAGAATGCGCGGCCGCTGCGGACCGAAACCGTCATGGTCTGGTCCCGGTGATGATATGAGCCGGCGACTCGAACACGACCTGTCCCTGCTCTGTGACGAAGCGGAGGAGAGCGCTCTCCGACTCTTCAAGGATCCGCCGAATCTGCTCCTCCTTCAGTTGGACTCCCATGACCGGCAGCCAGCCTCTCAGATCGGCTTCGACCATGGACCTGATACAAGGAAATCGCGCCGTGCCGGTTCGCGTTGTTATCCTGATGGAGGCGACCCCCGCGCTCTCAAAAAGCGCGGTCAGTTCCCGAGGATCGCCAAGCGCGAATGGCGCCCGGAGGGCCTCGGCTGCACTCGGGCCCGCAATACGCTCAAGCAACGCGACCTCGACAGGGTAGGCGGGGGAGTTCTCGAGCGTATCCCAGACGGCAACGGCCAGGCGACCCCCAGGCCTCAGCACCCTGACCATCTCACGCAGGGCTTTTCGGCGATCCGTGAAGAACATCAGACCGAACTGGCTCACGACAGCGTCGAAGCTCCGATCGGGATACGGTAGCGACTCCGCTGTGCCTTGCTTCCACTCGACCGTCGGTGCCAGCCGCTCCGCCACCGCCAGCATGCCGGCGCCAGGATCTATTCCGGCGACGGCGCCTCCGGTGCCGGCCCGTGCCGCAGCCTCGCGCGCGAGCACCCCAGTGCCGCAGGCCACGTCCAGAATTCGATCACCCGGCTCGACACGGACCGCGTCCAGTACGCGGCCCGCCCACTCCTGGAACAGAGCCGGGACGTGCAGCTCTTCGTAGGCCGTTGCGGCTGCGATCTGAACCTGGAGGACGGGGTCGCCCACTCTGTCTCCTCGTCGCCGTCTCACGCTGTGGACAGGGAGTACACGCGCTATGACTCAAGTCGCTCGATGCGCCGTGAACATTCGACAACTCCGGCTTTCACACCGACCACGTTGTAGAGGTCACGTGCTTCCTCCCACAAGTGCTTCGCCTCCTCGAGCATTCCGGTATTCTCTTTGACTATTGCCATCGGCCGAATCGCATTGGCCAGATCGAGCGTTGGAGGCTGTCCATGGTTTCGATAGAGTGAAAGAGCTTCCTTGTAACAAGCTTCAGCCTCCGGTTGTCGTCCGGAATTGCGGTGGATATCCCCAACATGTCGAACTGCATGCGCAAGCGCCAGAGGCTGGTCTTCTTCACGGTGGATAGTGACTCTTTCCTCATATAACGCCAGTGCCACATCAGGATTCCCCAGATCTTCCTCGACATGGCCGAGTTTTCCCAGCACAAGTGCTAACTCTCTTCTGGCCCCGGCCTGGCGACAGAGTGAGGCCGCCTGGAGGAGTTTTTCATGTGCCTCGTTCCCCCGACCTTCTCTTCGAGCGGTCCACGCCTGCTCCATGAGTTCCAATGCAGCTCGCGATTCTGGCTGTTTTTCCTTCATCTGTCTCAAATATAGGGATGCTGATCAACATTGTCACGACCTGCGGTCAGTTGCGAGGGAACGCGTCCGGTACGCGCTGACTCTCGCTGCGCTTCGAGCGCGGTACTTCAGGAAGTCATTTCGGTCGATCCATGACCCGGATACAGACCCGAAAGATATCCTCTGGCGAAATGGCCCCTGACACGACTCCAAGGTGGACTTTCCGAGCAGGGGGGCACTCTGTTCAGCTGGGGGATTCGACCAGGATCGTAGGCGTCGTCAACATCACTCCGGACTCTTTCTTCGACGGAGGGCGATACCTCTCGCCCGAGAGGGCGGTCGACAGATGCCTGGAACTGGCGGATCAAGGCGCCGATTTCCTTGATCTCGGCGCTGAATCCTCGAGACCGGGCGCCGACCCCGTATCCGCTGCGGAGGAAATGGACCGCCTGTTGCCTGTCCTCGAAGGATTGCAGGGGCGGGTCGAGGTGCCGCTCATGGTCGATACCTGCAAGCCCGAGGTCGCTCAGGCGTCGTTGTCTGTGGGAGCCGCTGTCATCAACGATATCGAGGGGCTCAGGAACCCCTCGATGGCTGAGGTTGTGGCCTCTTCCGGGGCAGGCGTTGTCGTCATGCACATGCGTGGTAAGCCTAAGATCATGCAGAAGATAGAGTCGAGTCCCGACATCTGGGAAGAGATCGATGCCTTCTTCAGTGAAGCCCTTTCCCGGGCCCGGGGTCTCGGGGTGTCGCGTGATAGAATAATAGTGGACCCAGGGATCGGGTTCGGTAAGACAGTTCGAGACAACCTGTCCATCCTCAATAAGTTGCACCGCCTGGAACGATTTCGGCTTCCGATTCTCGTCGGAACATCTCGAAAGAGCTTCATCGGCAAGATTCTCGGAAACGACGTGAATGAGCGGCTGTGGGGGACGGCGGCTTCCGTTTCTGCTGCTGTCATGCGCGGAGCCCATCTGGTCCGAGTGCACGATGTGGCGGAAATGCGGCAGGTCGTGAGGATCACAGACTCGATACTCGCCGAAAAGGTCCCGGAATGATCGAAGAGATCTGGTTGACGATAGCGCGGATTCGGCTGATCGATGTCATCGACCTGCTTGTCGTCAGCGCTCTCATCTACCACGTGCTGCTCCTGATTCGAGGAACGCGCGGCTGGCAAATGACGGTCGGTGCCGCGTCTCTTATCATCTTCTACTACCTGACGAAGCTTCTCGACCTGCAGGCCGTCGGCGTCTTTCTCGACAACTTCTTCACCTATTTCATCTTTGCCTTGTTTGTCATTTTTCAGGCAGAGATACGTCGAGGCCTGGCCCGTATCGGTCGGGGGCACTTCTTTAAGAGGTTCGTGTCGGCCCCGAAAATCCGATTGGACGAGATCGTTCTGGCCGCGACGACGCTGGCGAGCCAGAGGATCGGCGCCCTGGTAGTGGTCGAGCGCGAGATCGGACTCCGGAACTACATCGAAAGCGGAATCAACCTCGACGCCTATCTGACCTACGACCTCCTCGTGACGATTTTCAATCCGAAGAGCCCCCTCCACGACGGGGCCGTGGTCATCAGAGGCGACCGCATCAGCGCCGCCGGCTGCTTCCTGCCCCTCACTCTCGACCCTTACCTGAGTAAGGAGCTGGGCACCCGCCATCGGGCAGCAATCGGTGTGGCTCGCGAGACCGACGCCATCGCGGTTATCGTCTCCGAGGAAACAGGCACAATTTCCCTGTGTATCGATCGAGAGATTTACCGGCATCTCGATGGAGCGCGCCTGCTCAGATTGCTGAAGCGGCATCTGATGCCCGAGGCCCGCGACGGTCGGGAAGATTCATCCCAGCCGTCCACAGAAT
>CAJHYB010000674.1_pt1 | contig 20174 bp, 14 predicted proteins | sample 9198631 | NCBI WGS metagenome assembly CAJHYB01 (sample SAMEA7708354, study PRJEB35096) | sediment metagenome | biome: marine neritic benthic zone biome [ENVO:01000025]; feature: sediment [ENVO:00002007]; material: shallow marine sediment [ENVO:03000034] sea grass bed [ENVO_01000059] ... | reverse complement strand
GCCGGGGCCCGTGCCTGGAATCGAGGTCCTGTCGGGACCCGGGGACATGGTGACATTGGATTTCTGGATCAGCGGCTTGGGCTTTTTCTCGCCCCCTTCACTTGCAGGATACGACCTGACGATCACCTTCGATCCTGGTATTCTGACTTTTGCCGTGCCCGATGTGACGTTTGGGGGCTTTCTGGGCCCCTCGGTACCCACGGTGGACATTATAGCTCCCGGGGTCGCGGAGATTTCGATTCTTCCAGGACCCATCCTTGACGCCATCCAGCCGGATGCGTTCATTCTGTTTTCGATCAAGTTTACGGCTGTTGCAGCGGGTGAGACTCTTGTCGGTGTGGCCCCGCCGTCGAGTGGTGCCCCAGCCCTTGTGGACGGTGGGATTCCACCGATGCCTATACCGTTCGACGGGTCCGCGGATGCCATGGTCACCGTCCTCGGAGTCCCCGAGCCGGCCAGCCTGATCCTGCTGGCGAGCGGACTTTTCGGACTCGGCGTCCTGCGTCGAAAGATTCGCTGAACAGCGTTCAGACGGGTTGACGATGTTCGTCGACCCGTCCCCATGTCCAAGCGGAGCCGGTCGCCGGCGTAGAGAGGTGAGGAGGGCACCCGGCGGAATCCGTGTGGCCCTCAAGAGAATCGCCCTCCATTTCCGACAGCCTGAAGAGTCTCTCCCATGGACCGCAGTGCGGCGAATCGCCCATCGAAGATCCGCCGGTTGTGGTAGTCGCAGATCTGACTCGCACTGAGTTCTCCGTTGTCGAAGGTCGTGTTCGTCATTTCCGGAACGACCACGGCGAAGCCTTTCTCGAAAGCCACACGGATAGTGGTGTCGATGCAGTACTCGGTCTGGATTCCCACGACGATCAACGTCCCGATGGCCCGCTCCTCCAGGTAGTCCTGCAAGCCGGTTTGGCGAAAAGCGCTGTTGAAGCGCTTACGGACGATCTTCTCCCCTGAGTCGGGACGAACCTTCGAGTGGATTTCCCAACCCTTCGTCCCCGGTTCGAAGTCGCTCCCCGGATCCTCCTCGTGCTGAACGTAGATCACCTCGAGTCCGGCCGTCCGACACGCCTCGATCAATCGCGCAATGTTCTCGAGTACAACGTCTCCGAGATACGGGCCGAGGGCGACAGCCGCCTCCTGAACGTCAACCACTAGCAGAGCCGTAGCACTCAAATTGGTCCTTCCTCCCAGTTCGTTCGCCGACCTGACGGGCTTCTTCGGCGACGCGACGCTCATATCATCCCAGGTCAGCCGTTTATGAGTACTTACCCTCGATAATACGCACGCCTCCGGGAGTCGTCCAGACCGGCATCATGGGCCTTCCCGGCTCAGTTCCGTTAGAATCGAGGGACCATGAATTCTCCTTCGATTCCCTCTCTTCTTGTCTCTCTGCTCTGTTTTTCTCGCGCGGCTTCAGCAGCTCCGCAGGCGCAACGCCCGATCGACTTCGGCGACTTCTACCGGCTCGAGAGTGCGGCTGAACCGGCGATCTCTCCGGACGGGAGTCTGGTCGCGTTTACCCGACGTTTTCTCATCGAAGAATCAAACGAGCGGCGCAGCGAGATCTGGCTGGCGCGGGCCGACGGATCCACACCTGCGAGAAGACTGACGTCGGCCGCATTCTCCGCGAACAGTCCCCGCTTCAGCCCGGACGGGAAGCTGCTGGTCTTCCGGTCGAGGCGACCCTCTGATTCGAGTCCCGGAAGCACGAGCAACATCTGGTTCCTGCCGTTGGACAGCCCCGGCGAGGCCTACCGGATTCCTGGAGTCGATTCCATGCCCGAGTTCAGTCCCGATGGCCGCTGGATCGCTCTGACCAGGAGGACTCCACCCAAAGCGCCGAAGCCTCAGGAGTCCGAGTTCGAGAAAAAGCTCGACGAGCGCTTCGAGGGGCGGATCTTCGACTGGATGCAGTACCGCTTCGACCGTCGTGGATATCTCCCGGATCCACGAGACCCCGTCGCCACCCCTCCGAACGAGTTGTATGTCCTTCCCGCCGAAGGGGGGGAGCCGAAACAGCTGACAACCCTCGGAGTCGATGTTTCCGGGATCTCATGGAGCCCGGACAGTCGCCGCATTGCGTTCGTGGCGGACATGGAGCAGCGGAACGAACTCGTCTACAGGCACGCGGACCTCTGGATTGCGGACCTCGAAGGAGATGTCCAGAGATTGACCAGTGACGGATTCAACTACGGAGCTCCCGCCTTCTCCCCTGACGGAAGGCGGCTGGCCTACAGAGGTGGCAAGGGGCTCAGCCAGGTTATCGCAGAGAGGTCCGATCAAGGAGCCCCTATCGATCTCTTTATCAGGGATCTGGATTCCGGAGCCGTTGAGAACGTGACCGGGAAGTGGGACTTCCGGCCGGGTGGTCCGACATGGAGCCCCGACGGCAGGAGCCTTTACTTCGAAGTCGGAATCGGCGGGAACCGTCACCTTTTTCGTGCCACCGACGAGAGTGTCGTGCAGGTCACGCAGGGGGACAGGCAGTTGTCGGGATTCGCGTTTGACCGAGCCTTCACCCGAATGGCGTTCGTGAGCCAGGATGCTGTCCATCCGCCGGAAGTGTTCGTCGCCGGGATCGGTGGGGAGGATTCCAGTCGTTTGAGCCGGCTGAACGATGGGCTGCTTGCGGGGCTGAGTCTGAGCGCGCCGATGCGGCTCAATTACCCGAGTTCCGACGGCACCGAGATCGAGGGCTGGCTGATACTCCCCTCGGCGGGTTCCGATGCGGCCCAACGACGTCCTCTGATCCTGAGTATCCATGGGGGTCCTCATGGTGCCTACGGCCAGCGTTTCAGCTTCCAGTTCCAGCTGTGGGCCGCTCAGGGTTATGCTGTTCTGTACACGAATCCACGTGGTTCGAGCGGCTACGGACACGATTTTCTCTACGCGACCTGGGGCGGTGGTTGGGGAAACCTGGATACTGAGGATGTCCTTGCGGGAGTCGACCATGTCCTCGCCCGTCACCCGCTCGATGAGAGCCGGATGGGCGTTACCGGCTACTCCTACGGCGGGTTCCTGACCAACTGGGTCATCACTCGAACAGAGAGGTTTTCCGCCGCCATCTCAGGGGCCGGAATCTCGAACTGGATCAGTGACTACGGGACAGCTGATATTCCGCGTACCAAGGAGAGTGAGTTCTACGGAACTCCCTGGAAGGCTGAAAGCGCGGCACTGCTGCGAAGGCAGTCTCCGATCTTCTACGCTGACAGGGTTTCGACTCCGACGCTGTTCGTTCATGGAGAAATCGATTTTCGAGTTCCGATCGAACAGGCTGAGCAAATGTACACAGCCCTCCACAAGCTCGGTGTGCCGGCCCGGTTCATCCGCTATCCAGATTCCTATCATGGAGGCTGGACACCCTGGAATATGGTTCATCGCTACCATTCCGAGCTGAAATGGTGGGAGAAATATCTGTCGGCGTCGGAAACGACCTCGGATTGAATCCGGTTTCGAAAGTCTTAACGTCAGCGTGTCAGCGTGTCAGCCTGTCAGCGTGTCAGAAAGCACCCTGACGGGTCCCGCGCGCGTTAAGCAAGCGGATTTGAGAATGTCGGGGAAGTGAACTTCCTCTACCCCATCGGCTGCCGGTCTCGAGTCGTGGAACTGTGCCCCATCAGGAATCCCCAACCGCCGGACGCCCGGTGCATCAGGATCGTGATCGCTCCCACGAGTTCCAGTTTTGAGCCGGACGTGAGAACCAGATCCTGTATGTAGCGCGTGCTCACCTGGGCGAGGTCGCGCGTCAGCGGAGTGATGATGAGTTCCACAGATTCGTAGTGAGCGCTTTCGACGCTTGGATAAACCGTGTCCAAGGCTGCGATGACGTCGGCTTGCGAGGAATAGGCAAGACGCCCGTCCTCGACCCAGTGAAAACGTGGATCGTCAAGGTAGAGTTCCTTCACCGTCTCCCAGTCGGACCGGTTGACAGCATTTCTGTATTCCGCCAGAGTCGCCTCGACCTCAGCCCGGACGTCCTGAATGTCGTGCTCGGAGAGAGCGTCGGCCTGAGAACCGGTCGGACCGGCGCAGGCGGCTAGCAGTCCGGAAATGAGTGCGGCCTGAAGTAGCGAGTTCCTTTTCATCGAGTCTCCTCCCTCCACTTTATGCCGGATCACTGCCCTGATAACGTGAGTCTATGCACAATCATCGATTCCTGCCGCTGATCTGGCACCTGGCATTCTCCCTGATTCTGGCACTTCCGAGCGGATGCACCCAGCCTGAAGGCCCGCGAGGGGAAGCAGCACCTGCAGCCGGAGGCACCCACGGAACCGCGGGAATGGTCAGCTCCGCCCACCCATTGGCCACCGAGGCCGGGCTCGAGATTCTGTCTTCTGGAGGGAATGCGTTCGATGCGGCCGTGGCCATTGCTGCAACCTTGAACGTCGTTGAACCGATGATGTCCGGCATGGGCGGATACGGGACCATCCTCGTCTACGAGTCGGTTGAAAGCCGGGTCCGGTTTTTGAACAGCAGCGGTCGGATTCCCTCCGAAGTTGATTCGGACGTCTTTCGGGCCCCGACACCGGACTACGAGAAGAATCGTCGCGGCCCGAAGGCGGTCTCGACACCCTGCAACGCCCGAGCCTGGAAGGCCCTCTCGAGTCATGGGAAACTGCCCTGGTCGCGCCTCTTCGAGCCGGCGATTCGGGCCGCCAGTGAGGGATTTGACCTGAACAGCCGGGATGCCGGCATGATTTCCCGCGCATTTGAGTCGTTCCCCGAAAACGCGCAGGCGATCTACGGTCGAGAGGGTGTTCCGATGAGCGCGGGAGACCGGCTTGTCCAGCAGGATCTGGCCTCGTCTCTCCGGAAGATCGCCGACCAGGGAGCCGAGGTTCTTCACGGTGGCGAACTCGGAGAATCGGTCGGGACAGCCATGAGAGAGTCGGGCGGCTTCCTCACCCTGGACGACCTGCGAGACTGCGAGGCGGAATGGTGGGATCCTTCGCGGATCGACTACCGTGGGCATACCGTATATACCGCATCGCCTCCATCAACCGCCTTTCCTTCCCTGATTCGGCTGGGAATCATGAGCCGATTCGAACCCGGCGAGCACAACGGAGTCGAGCACCTTCACCGCTTTGCCGAAGCCACCAAGCACGCTTTCTGGTGCCGATTGGCCCATGCGGGTGATCCGGAGGTCAACCCGCCCCCGCTCGATCAGCTTCTTTCGAAGGAATACTGGCAGGAGCAGGCCGATCGCATCGACCCCGAGAAGTCCAAGCCTTTCATACCGCCCGGATCCGTCGGAGAACCTTCGCAGCATACGACCCATTTCGTAGTCGCCGATTCGGACGGCAACATCGTCAGCGCGACCCAGACCCTCGGAAACCTTTTCGGAAGTCGAATCATGCCCGCCGGTACGGGGATCTGGCTGAACAACTCCCTGGCCTACTGCACGTTCGAGCCGAAGGGGAATCCCATGGACGCGCACGCCGGGCGGCGCAAACTCTCGGGAGATTGTCCGACCATCATCATCAAGGACGGCCGTCCTTGGGCGGCGCTCGGCACACCTGGAGGGCATACCATCGGACAGACGGTTCCGCAGATGGTGATGAACCTCGTCGACTACGGAATGGACATCCGGCAGGCCCTCTCCGCAGCACGGGTCAGCTTTATTGAACCCGATCAGCTGGCAGTCGAGGACGGGATCGACGACGAGGTGGTGGAGCAACTCAAGGCCCTCGGGCACAAGATCCGGACCGGCGTCCGTCTCGGCAACGCCCAGGGACTGACCATCGAGTACGACGCGGAGGGCCGCCCCGTCCGTTTTCTGGGAGCGTCTGATCCCAGGGGTGGGGGGCTGGCGAAAGGACTCTGAATTTCCCCGCTGACCAGGTGTCATCGGTTTGTGGCGGCCCGTTGTTTTTGAAGCGCAAGAAATTCAGCGGTTGTATTACCGCGGAGTCTGACCCGTCCGATACAATGCGAGCGTGAACATGCTAGGTCCTTTTAGCCTTGATTGGTGTGGAGTGGACTGGTCGGACTGGTTCCCCATCGTCAAGAGACGGAAGCTCAAAGAAATCTCGAGGGGTCCGGGCGTCTACCGCGTCCGTGTCGCTGGTCAGCCGGAGATGGCTTATATCGGATACTCGGCCAGCTCTCTGCGCAAGCACCTCTCTTCTCTGACGAAACTGACCCTCGGCGACCAGGTTCCCTGGGGCGAGCGACACACCGCTTCACTCGCTCTCTGGACACATCGAAAAGGGAACGAACTCGACTATGAGTTTTCCGCCTCTGCCGCTGAGCTCGACGAACGCCAGCTCAAGGCGCGCTGGTGCCACCTCCTCTGGCAGTACAGGCTCTGGAAGCGTGAGTCGCCTTTCGGAAACTTCGCCCGGCTCCACCCGGAGTACGGAGACGTCCATATGGACGGAACCGGCACCGAAGGCAGACGAATCTCCGAGGTCGAGGCAGTTGCGGATCTCATGAGCCTTCCCCCTTTGGAGAGCCTGGGGGAACCGAGTGACGACTATTGGATGCGGCTCATGTGGTCATCCGGAGCGCCCGATGATTCCGAGGAGGGGCTTCCCGAACAACCCGGCCTCTTCAAGGTCCTCGACGAAGGTGGGCAACTCCTCTATGTGGGTGAGAGTGAAAACCTGGCGGAATGGAGCGAGAAGGAGTCGAGGTTTCCTGGCGCCCGCATCAGTTACAGTCTCTTGCCCGACATCCGCTCGAGACGTCAGCGGCTGGAACTGTCGACCGACTTAATTGGCGCCTTCCACGCCACCTCGAAGGGTTGTCCGAAGCTCCAGTTCACGGCCTCCGATGGCTGAAGATTTGATCGGGCTGAACGAAGCACCGACCATCGCCGGTCCCGCGCTCATGCCCAAGGTCGTCACGGAGTCGAATCCGAGGTGCCGCGTCAGGATCAGGAGCACCGGAATTCATCGCAATGATCTCCTCTTCCAGGTTCTGGAGGACTCCGCCGAGGGCGAATGGGATCGACACGATGGGCACCGCGATCAGCCGCGATTGTTCAAGCGCCGAACGATGGCACTGACTGCGGTGCGGAGCGCTCCCGTTTGATCCACAACCGTGAAGGCACCTCCGACCAGAAAGATGAGAAAGATGACGCTCGAGGCATCGGACACGCCGCGAGGGATTGCAGATGAACAGGAGAACCAGAGGGTGAGGGAAGCGTGACTCCGACATTCGCGGGAAGCATAGCGTCGAGGGGGGCGTGATCGCCTGACCAGTGCCGCGGGTCAGTCGTGGGTCCGTCCCCTGATGCAAACGACTCTGTGTTGTAGAATCCCTGCGGACCCAAGGAGAATGTCGCAACAAACGGAATTGGCCGGGCCACGAACAGAGTTGAGTCCGGACCTGATTCTCGAGTCGAATCCGCAGCCCATCCTGAGTGTCGACCTCCAGGATGACTTTGAAGTTCGTCAGCTGATCGTCGGCATGCTGGAGCGACTCGGCTCCGTCGTCGACGATTTCAGCGATGGAGAATCAGCGCAGTTCCTCCTTTCGAGTCGAGAGAGAATCGAGATCCTTCTGACAGACGTTCTGCTCTCGGGGGGATTGACGGGTTTGGAACTGGCTGGTCAGGCCCGACAGGTTCGACCGGATCTGAAGGTGCTCTTCATGTCCGGATACGCCGCCGAGGTGCTCGAGAACAAAGGCGCACATCCGAACAGGGGTCAGCTCATTCAAGAACCATTCCAGCGTGGCACTCTGGCCGGACGGATCCGCCAAGCCCGGATATCGGGTTCATCCTGAACAGAGGAGTCGCCCTCGGAGGGCCAGGTTGAGACTCACCGATCGCCTTGCAGAAAATGAGGAGGAATCATGACCGAATCCCGTTTGACCCGACGTCGCTTCGTCAAAGCCGGTACGGCGGCTGCTCTCGGCGCCACACTTGGGAAATCGACACTCTCGAAAGGACGGTATCCGAAGCCGGCCCTTCTCGGCGGACAACCTATTCGAAGTTCCGAGTTTCCGATCTGGCCGGACTTCGAGACGAGCGACGAGCAAGCCCTCATCGACGCCCTCGCGAAACGTGACTGGTGCCGGCTCTCCGGGGATATTTCGACTCGGTTCGAGCATCGATGGGCCGAACTTCTGGGGGTTCGACATTGTACTGCCGTCGCCAACGGAACCGGAGCTCTCTATGCGGCGCTCAATGCCCTTGACGTGGGTCCGGGAGACGAGGTCATCGTTCCACCCTACACATTCGTGGCCACCATCAACGCCGTGATTCAGCAGTTCGCCCTTCCAGTCTTTGTCGACACCGATCCGAACACGTTTCAAATGGACTGTGGACAGCTGGAGGAAAGGATCAATGAGAGGACCCGGTGCGTCATGCCGGTTCACCTGGGTGGATCCGTCGCCGACATGGACCGTGTCGGGTCGGTGGCGCGGCGACATGGTCTGGGAGTCATCGAAGATGCCTGCCAGGCTCACTTTGCGGAATGGCGCGGCAGGCGGGTTGGGGGGATAGGTGACATCGGATGCTTCAGCTTCCAGGCTTCCAAGATTCTCCCTTGCGGCGAAGGTGGAGCACTGACAACCGACAGCGAACAGCTGCTCGATCGTTTTCACGCCTTCCAGAACAACGGGCGGGATCGCCTGACCGGAACTCGTTCCGGCTATCAGTATCAGGGATCGAATCTGAGGATCACGGAGTTCCAGTCCTCCCTTCTTCTCGCTCAACTGACCCGGTTCGAAGCGATCTGTGCGCATCGCGAGGCGAATGCAGTCCGGTTGCAGCGGCTCCTCGACGAGATTCCCGGAATCACCCCGGCGAGCATGCACGAGGGATGCACTCGAAACACGTACTATCTTTTGATGTTCCGATACGATGAACGGCACTTTTCAGGCTTGTCCCGGGCAGGTTTCCTGCGGGCCATGCGGGCCGAGGGAATTCCGGTTTCGGGCGGATACAAGCCGCTCAACAGGGAACCCTTCTTGAAGAAGACACTCGACTCGACGCACTACAAGCGACTCTTTTCTACGAATCGTCTGAAAAGGTACTGGAACGAGCAGGAATTCCCGAAGAACGAGCGGCTGTGCCGTGAAGGTGTGTTCCTCGGCCAGCGGAGCCTGCTCGGGTCACCAACGGACGCCGATCAGGTTGCCGATGCCGTTCTGAAGATTCAGCAGCACTCCGCGGATCTCGCGAAGTCCTGAATCGACAGAGCGACTTCCCGAACATTGCTCAAAGACACAGGGCTTCAGAGCCGGGGCTTAACGGATCAGACGAGCGCACTGGAGGCACAGGAGGGTTGAACTTCGGCCCTTGAGGCTCGAGAAGCTCCGCTGGCCAGTGTTCTTGGTTTCAGTTACGATTGTTGCCGGGTTCCGGATGGCAATCATGGACACCGAGGCCGGGAGTGGCCGTGAACTTGTAGCGGTTACTGACAGGACTTCTTCGGGACCGCGCGCGCTTTTGAGGATGCCGAGTTGTGACCGAGAAAGAGTCGCCTGAAATCGTTTCGGCTTCAAGTGCCTCTTTGCGTTTGCGACGGTCTCCATCATCCCGAGTGCAACGACGGATTCGTGTTGCGTTGATCGCACTCGGGGGAGCAGGGATTGTCATTCTGGTCGCTTTGCTGCTGTTTCACCGGAGCCATCTGGTGAGCCTTGGAAAGGACTCTCGGCGAGCCGGCGAGCGGGCTGCCCGAGAGGCGGCTTCACTGCTGGATAAGCGCCTGGACGGCCTGCGGATTGTCGACCAGATCGCTTCCGAGCTTTCCGGCGCCGACTCAGGTGTCTGCGAGGTCGCCGAGACGCTGATCGGGACCCTCGGCGACAATCCCCATGTGAGTTCACTCCTGATCGCTCACAAGCCCGACAGGCCGCCGGATATCCGGGAGTGCCGGATGAATTCGATCTCGTCGCAGGTCTCTCCAACTGGAGCATCGCGATACGTCGGCGTCGCCCGAAGGCGCGATGGAGTCACCTTCCAGATGAGGACGTACTCCGAAAAGGAGTTTCAGGACCGCTCCGTCGCGGAGATTGATGTCTGGTCGGTCGGCCCTGCGGAAACGGGCCAGCCGGGTTGGAGTCATGAAGCCCACCGGTCGGAGTTGGCAGGTGAGTGGTTTTCAGGAGGATATGCCGTTCCGTTTTTCCGAACCGACCCGAAGAATCCTGAGCCGGTTCTGGAGGGCGTCGTTGCAGCGCACCTGACAGCTGACGAGTTCCGTCGGGAAGTCTTCGAAGCCGTACACGAACATCTAGGTGACTTTCCGATCGAGGCCAGCTATGCCTTCGTCGTGTCCGAAACCGGCAGGATTCTGTCTCACCCGAACCCATCATTCATACAAGGAAGGAGCACGCTGAAGTCTTTCAGTCCCAGACTTGAGACGGGTCAGGACATTCTCCAACTACCCTCAGCGGGACCGAACAGTCAGGTTCGACTGCTCGATGATCATTTCGAGGAATTCTCCAATCAGACGTCCTGGGTCTTCTTTGCCCCGATCCGGGAGGCAGGATGGTGGGTCGCGGTCGTCCTTGACCAGGTCGAGGTCTTCAGAAGCGAGGGGAAGCTGGACGAACTGAAGCGCGGCCGGATTTCGATCCTGCTGGCCAGTCTGGGTGTGGCCCTCGCCTTGATCGGGCTGGTGCTTCGGGTGGAACGGCTCGAGGTCCGGAGGCTGTGGGCGATGTCGATCTGTTTCGCTGTTGTGTGCTCCATTGGCATCGTGAGCCTGTGGGTCCTCCACGTGGGTGAAGACCCGGATAGCGCGGGCCGGAAAGCGCACCGGATCATCCAACTCGTCAACAGCGCGATTCCCTCCAAGGTCCAGTTGAGCTACGAAAGGCGGATCGGGCTGCCGAGCAGGGTGATCCCGACCGGGATCTTCGTTCAGTCGGTCGAGTTCACAAGCGCCAACGACGTGACCGTGACCGGATACATCTGGCAAAGATACTCGAGTGACTTGGAAGACCTCATTCCAGAAGGTGACCGGCCCGGTTTTGTTTTTCCTGAGTCGGAACAGACCGAGACCGCCAGAGCGTATCGCCACGAAACTCCCGGGGGCAGTGTAATCGGCTGGTACTTCAAAGCGGTCTTGCGGCAGGAGTTCGACTACTCACACTACCCGTTCGACCGCGAGGAAGTCTGGATTCGGATCTGGCATTCGGACTTGGGCGAAGGGATTCTGCTGGCTCCCGACTATGCGGCATACACCTCGCTCGACCCTGACCGGAAGCCGGGACTCGAGTTGCACGATTTCGTCCTCGAGGGCTGGAACGTCCAACGCAGCTTCTTCAGCTACAGATTGAACAGCTACGAAGCCGATTTCGGATTTGACACTTTCAAGGGACAAAGGGAGTTTCCGGAACTGTATTTCGATGTCGGGCTCAGCAGAGACTTCCTGAATCCCTTCGTTGGCTATCTGATCCCTCTTTTCGGAGTTTCCTTCCTTCTCTTCGCGATTCTGATGACGGTTCGGACGCACCCGGCCAAGGCGGCACTGCTGGGGTTCGACACGTCGACTGTCCTGGGATTCTGTGCCGCACTCTTCTTCGTCGTCATCCTCGCGCACACGTCACTCCGGCGCACTCTGGCCGCCCAGAACATCATCTACATCGAACACTTCTACTTCGTTGTTTACGTGGCCATTCTGGCCGTCGGCGTGAGTGCTCTGATGATCGCCGCACCGGCGCGTCCGGCCTGGGTGCGATATCAGGACAACCTGATCTCCCGCCTTCTGTTCTGGCCTTTCCTGCAGGGTACGATGCTGCTGATTACTCTGCTGACATTCGGTTAGCTCGCGGATGGCCGGAATGCGAGCCGGCAGCACGAGAACCTCAGACCACGATCAGCGCGCCTACTTTTCTCGCGCCTTCCGGTCGTGTTCGCGGGCTTTTTCCAGAGCTTCCTCGAAGCGGGCCTGCTCGCCTTCGAGCGGAAACTCCGACCGATCGTCGGCCGGGGCCTTGGTTCGAGGAAACTTCCAGCCATATCCCCACCGCCATTTCGCGAAGGGAAGAAATCCGACGCCGCCGATTCGAACGCCGAACCAGCGGATCCCGGCCAGCCATCCAGTCGAAGTCTTCTTGACGCAGTTGTAAAACTGTCGGTCGGCTTCCAAGCGATCTCGAAATCCGCCACCCTGGTAATAGAGCCAGTCATGCCTGACACAGCACTCCTGTTGATCGTAATCGGGCACGACGCTGCATCCGTCGGACTCGAACTTCTTGTCCATTGAAGACCTCCTGAAATCTGTAGGAAAAGCGGCGCCCCGGGAGGGCGCAGTTCGCTCATCCCAAAGACTATAGATGAATGTCCGGGAAGGGCCAAGGAACCGAATCAGAACAGGAAAGACGCCTGGGTCGAATTCGGCCTGCACTCTGCTGCCGAGGAACGGCGGCGAGACCACCGACGAAATGAGGTCGTTGACTTGACCCTCAAATCCAGCTCCCTCTGACGTTCCCAGGTGATGGGTTAGTATGGGACCGGGTCGGACGGCTCGCTTTCGGCCCGGAGGTCGGTATGCGGATTCGGACGACCCTTCTCACCTTCGCGCTCTCGATAGGATCTCCGGTTGCGGCTGCACAGTCGACGGACCGCTCTCAGCCTAAGCAACTGACCCTATCCGGGCTCGTCCTTCTCGAGGACGGAACTCCTCCCGTGAAACCGGCAAAAGTCGAGTTGTTGTGTAACTCCCGTGTCATCCTCACCACCCAGACGCGGACAGAGGGGGCCTTTCATTTTCGCCTGGGAGAGGAGCGGCGCTCGTCGGATCTCAGTGCCAGCAGCAGCGGACCCGACAATCTCGAGCAGAGCAACCGCGGACTCGGGGGACTCAAAGCCGGCGGGGAATTGAGGGAAAGTGGCGATGGACGATTCGATCTGACAAATTGCGAGATCCGATTGTCACCCATGCCGGGGGTGGAAGCCCAGCGGATCACCCTGGGAATTCAAAGCGTCTTCGACAGGGACGTCGGAGTGATCGTCCTTCGCAAGAAGGCCTCCGTGCGTGGGACGACCGTCAGTGTCACAACGCTGGAAGCCCCGAAAGATGCCCGGAAATCTTTTGAGAAGGCGCAGAAGGATCTGGCAAAGAGGAATCCCAACTACGGCCGAGCTCAGAAGAGGCTCGAGAAAGCCATCGCCCTGTACCCTGAGTTTGCCGAGGCGTGGACCCTTCTTGGAGAGGCCCGGCTGGGAAGCAGCGATCTTCCAGGGGCCCGTCAGGCATTCGAGCAGGCGGCCGAGGCCGACCCGAATTTCATCAAACCTTTTCAGATGCTGGCGGGGATCGAGTTGGAGAAGCTGCGCTACCGGGAAGCCTTGATCTGGACTGCGAAACTGATCGAACTCGATCCCGGCCAACCCAAGACCCGCTACTACGACGGCCTCGCCAACTACAGTCTGGGACAGTACGCGCCGGCCCTCGAGTCGCTCTCCGTGATCGATGAAGGAGGCTTTGGATCGGATTACCCGGCTGCTCTGTTGATGCTCGGCGACATCCTCGCTCGACGGGGTGAGATTCGGGCGTCAGCTGCCCGATTGCGCCGTTATCTCGAGATCGGCGATCACTCGCCTGAGATGGGGCAACGACTCCGTCGCCAGCTTGAAGACTGGGAGGCGAAGGGGCTGATCGATCCTGTCGAGGAAGGACAGAGGCTGTAGGAGCCTGAGCGCATCGCAAGCTGTGACGGCTCCGCACTCCAGAGGTCTTTGCGAAACTAGCGGGTGGCCTCGTGGGGTAGGACGATCTCGAAGCGTTCGGAAAGGGAGAGCGACTGCTCACTCAGCCGATCGACGACATCGACTTTCAGCCGGTAGCGGCCCGGCTCGAGCCTGATGATCGGAAAACCCTTGATCAGTACGACACGGTCGCCTGTAAAGTACTGGATCGATTCGCCACTCTCGTCGATCTCGTTCAGGACGATCTCTTCGCCCCTGAGGAGCTGATACTCAACCCTCAGGGCGGGCTCGAGCGTCGTCTGGTCCAGCACAGTGTTGTAGAGGTGAAGGTAGAGTGCCAGCGGCCTGTCTTTCGTGAAGATCTTGCGGAGGTTGGGCCTCACCTTCACATCGCCGATGACGAACATCTCCTCCTTCTGTGGAACGTCACCCAGGTCGACCAGATAGTCCGAGAGGATGAGTGAGCTCGCTCCCAGCTTCTCGGGCGCGTTCTTCGGTGGCAGAATCGCCTGCCGTTTGATTCCGATCTGCTCGCTGTGAAGGTCCTTGAGCACCAGATCGATCTTGTAGCGCATCTTCCGGTCGACCGGAACCAGCTTCTGGTAGATCGATCGACCCTGACGGCCGATCTCGAGATCCTCGGGACGGAACGAAACCATGAGATCGTGCTCGAATTCTGTGATGACGCGGTTGGTCATGCTCGTGACGAGAGCATAGAGCGCGACTCTGGCGATGGCCACGCCATTTTCGTTGCGAAAGGTGAGGTCCTTGTTCTCGACTTCGATTGAGACAGCGGCCAGGGTGCGGCTTTCGTTCAACCTGAAGTAGTCGTTTCTGGTCCGGAAGGGCAGATCGGCGTAGCTCACGTTTACATCGACGATCTCCTTGAGATCCTTGTACGTGATGTCTTTCGCCGTCCCGACCGTGATCAGGGTCTCGTACCGCGTGAAAGGGTTGTCCTTGGCGCGGTACCTCATCCCGGGATAGCGGTCGCGGTTGGTCGGGGTGAAGTAGGGATGATCCCCTCGTTCCATCAGACCGAGGCTCTCGGCGGTCGTCAGAGCCGCTCCCGGAACAAAGAGCATCTCATCTTTCTCCCAGGGGTTGCGGGCCAGACGGAACTCGCGGGTTCGAGTCGGATCGACGAACTCGAGCTCGACATCGGGCCCGATCCCTTCGATGTAGCGGTATCGCCAGATTTCGAAGGGCACCACGGATGTGAAACCACCACCTTCGTGCTCAGGCCGCTGATAGCTCTCTCCCGAGTAGTGTTTTTCGATCTCGGCCGGATCTCCGTGGATGATATAGATGCGGCCCCGGTCCGTCTTCCAGCCCCGCACGCCGCTCGCGAAACGTTCGTTGGCGTAGGCGACGCGGCGATAATGTTCCTCTTTGAATTCGTTGACGGCGGTTCGAATGTCCGGATCGCGCCGGAACCAGAACTGCTCTATGAACTGTTCCCGTTCCTCGTCAGTTGTCAGGCGGTGAAAGACCTCGCGCTCCTGCGGCTGGATGATGTAGACGGCGTCTTCATCCAACCACTTCTTGTAATAATCCTCGCGCTCTTCGTCTCGTATCTGATCGTCCTTCTTCTGCCTTTCCTGGAGTTCGGGTGCTGCGAAGGGCAGAGCGAGCGTGCAGGCGACCGAAAGTGTGAGTGTCAGGAGGGGAATGGTCCGTTGTTTCGGCATGGATCGAATGATCGACAATGAAGTATGCACGTGTTTCGTCGATTCAACGACCGTGTCCTTTCACCGTCATCGAATCGGTGGCTGATGCTTCCCAGTTTGACAAAAGAGTCCCTCTCTTGTCTAGAAAAGCATGGGAGTTCCCCGGCTTTGCGTGAGAGGCAGCCAAAGTTCCAGGAGCGGTCAGGCAACCGCCCCGAGGTCGGGTAGAGGAGCCGAGGTTCTCCCGGGTCCACCTTGAGACGGTCCGGGTGGATTCGACGTGCAAAGGCATCCGGGGATGAACGAATGGAGAGCGCTCAGCCCTAGTCCCGCAGATCCTTCGTCACATCCTTCCTGAGGTTCAAAGTCTTGGACGAACTCGTCCACTTATTTGGATTTCTGAGTCTCCGGCACGACCCGTAGCGGCGAGCCTTCAAGGGCGAGTTTCTTTGAAAACAGGAAGTTACAGAGATTCTGAAATGAGTTGGCATGTCGTTTGCAGCTGAATCGGCGACGTTTCGCTCACGGTGTCCGGTCCGATAGTCAGTGGTTTCGGTTTCCTCATGCGAAAGGAAAGCGCTGTTTTGAACTGGATTTCCGAGTTGCGGAGAGTTATGGTCTGTATATCGCTGGGAGTCGATGTATACACCCCGTTTTGCTAGGGATTTAGTCAAACCAGATCACTAGGGAGGTCCGAATGGTACAACTGCGTTCACCACGCACGTGGGCGGTTCTTGTGCTGGTCTGTTTCGTGCTGACCGGCTCGAGCATATATGCCCAACTTTCAGCCTTGAGCGGCTCGATCAAGGATCCGGCGGGGGCCGTGGTCCCGGGTGCCACTATCACGATCATTGCGGAATCAGGTGCTACGCGTGAAGTGATCAGTGACGACGAGGGCCGTTATCGCTTCAATCAGGTGACGCCTGGAACCTACGAGGTCCGGGCCGAAATGGACGGCTTCAAGACGGTGTCGCAACAGGGAGTGCGACTGCTCGTCGAGTCACCGCAGACGCTCAACCTGATCCTCGAACTGGGCGACATCTCCGAGATCGTGACGGTGACCAGTACTTCCCTCAGGGTTGCCAACGAAGTCGACGCGACGATTGGAAACGCGTTTCAGGAAGAGCAGATCACCGAGCTGCCGTTGGATTCGAGGAACGTGACGGAGCTTCTGAGCCTGCAACCGGGTGTCGACGCCCAGGGGAATGTCGCGGGAGCTCGCAGAGACCAGTCCAACCTGACTCTGGACGGGGTCGACGTCAACGAGCAGCAGCAGGGAACCGCGTTCACTCCGGTTCTGCGCGTCACTCCGGACTCCGTGCAGGAGTTCAGGGTCACGGTCACCAATCCGAACGCCAGCCAGGGACGGTCCTCCGGGGGACAGGTTTCGCTGATTACCAAGACCGGGTCCAATGACTGGCACGGCTCTCTTTACGAGTACCATCGAAACACGGTCACGTCCGCCAACGATTTCTTCAACAATCGAGTCGGCATCGACACACCCAACCTGCTCAGGAACCTCTATGGCGGTTCGGTGGGTGGGCCGATCGTGAAGGACAAAGTTTTCTTTTTCTTCAACTACGAAGGGCGCAAGGACCGCAGTCAGTCCAGCGCCGTGCGCACGGTTCCGTTGGAGCACCTGGGACGAGGCGAAGTGAAGTACGTCAACACCTCCGGCGAAACGGTCACGCTCACGCCCGATGACATCGCCTCGATCTATCCGGAGACGGGAGGTATCAACCCGATTTCGGTGGGAGTGTTCGCGGACGCCGCGGCAGCCTATCCCGCCAACGACAGCAGCGTCGGCGACGATTTGAACACCGGGGGCTTCCGGTTCAACAGTTCCACTCCGCTGAACCAGAACACCTGGATCGCGAAAATGGACTTCAACCTGACCGACGCTCAGACGCTTTTCGTGCGCGGGAACTACCAGTGGGACAACCAGCAGTTCAGTCAGGCGGAGGCGCCTCTTTTGCCTTGGTTACCGGGGACGCCGGCGCCGGGACTGTGGAGCCATCCCATCGGAATGGCGGCCGGACACACCTGGACGATTACTCCGACTTTCATCAACACCTTCCGCTATGGCCTGACACGCCAGGGTTTCTCTCAGCAAGGCGACTCGGGTGAGAACTCCTTCCGTTTTCGGAGCGTGTTCCAGCCACGAGCCTATTCGAGGACCCTCGACCGCACGACCCCGGTCCACAACTTCACCAACGACACGTCATGGATCACGGGTAAGCACACATTTCAGTTCGGTACCAATATCCGACTCATCACGAACTCCAGGGCCTCGTTCGCGAACGCATTCGACGATGCGAACGCCAACATCGGTTTCTATCAGGGCGCGGGCGCCACGATCTCTGATCCGGTCGGAGACTTCGACCCCGGATTTGAACGAGTTCTGCAAAATGGAATCGTAGCGGTCCTGGGGCGCTTTTCCCAATACACGGCCAACTTCAACTTCGGTGGGGACGGCACGCTTCTCCCAGCAGGAAGCCCCGCGTCTCGAGAGTTCAAGACCAACGAGTACGAGTTCTATTTCGAAGACAGCTGGCAGATGGCTCCTAATTTTACGCTCAACCTCGGCCTTCGTTGGGGCTACAACAATCCGGTAAATGAGAACACTGGATTCCAGGTGCAGCCGACCACCAGTCTGGGCGACTACTTCGACCGGCGAGTGGCCAGCGCGAATCAAGGAGTCCCGCTCAACGATCCGATCACCGTGGACGTTTCGGGGCCCTTCTATGACAAGCCCGGCTACTACGACTCGGACTACAACAACTTCTCGCCTCGAGTCTCAGCTGCCTGGACGCCGGACTTCGAAAACGGCTTCCTGAGGGCGATTTTCGGTGGGGAGGGACAGTCGGTCTTCCGCGGCGGCTATGCGATCACCTACGATCGAATCGGGAGTCAGCTGGCGGTTTCCTTTGACCTCAACAACACGCTCGGGTTCTCATCGTCCACGACCATCGCGGCAGAGACCTACAACGTCACGGACAACCTGGCTCCCCTCTTCACGGGATTCAATCAGGATATCCGGAGCTTGCCGGGAATCAGCACTCCCGACAACCTGACGTTTCCGCTCTTAAAGCCATCGGACGGCGCTCGAAGGATCGAATCCTCACTCGACGACACGATCACAACGCCGATCAATCAGAGCTGGAATTTCTCGATCGGCCGCGAGCTTCCCAGCGGATTCTTCGTCGAGGCCTCCTACATTGGACGCTACGCGGACAATCTGCTGGCCAGTCGCGACATCATGCACCTGAACAACCTGGTCGATCCGGCGTCCGGCCAGTCCTGGTACGACGCCGCCCGGATCATCATGGACGCCCGTCTCGCCGATACTCCGATTACGGAGATCGCTCCGGTTCCGTTCTTCGAGAATCTCTTCGCACCCCTTCCGACCAGCGGAGCGTTTCTCAGCGATCCGAACCTGACTCCGACTCAGAATGTGCTCAACCTCGCTTCGCGACAGGGCTTCGATATTCTGGACTGGACCTTTGTTCAGGACCTGATCGATGAGGGTGGCGTGCATCCCAGCATGTTCTTCCATCCACAGTACGCGGCCTTCTCGGCGTTCAGCACAATCGCCAATTCCAACTACCACGCATTTGCCGTTACGCTGCGGAGACGATTCAACGATGGGATTTCATTCGACTTCAACTACACACTTTCGAAGTCGATGGATAATGCATCCGGCATTCAGACCAGCGGTCTGTTCGGTGCGGCCTTCATCCTGAATCCGCTCAATCCCGACTTGAGCCGGTCTGTCTCGGACTTCAACACCGAGCATATCGTCAACTCGAACTGGCTCTGGGATCTTCCATTCGGAACCGGCCGGAAGTGGGGCAGCAGCTGGAACGGTGCCGTGGACGCGATTCTGGGCGGATGGTCCCTCAACGGGGTCTTCCGATGGAACTCCGGCCGCCCGGCCGCGGACTATTTCGAGAGTGCCCGATGGGCGACCAATTGGAACCTCTCCAACAACGTAACCAGGATCCGCGATCCCCGCCCGGATCCGAATAAGCGTGGTGACTCTCCCAACTTCTGGGGAGATGTTCAGTTCGCATACAACAGTTTCCGCGATGCCTACGCCGGGGAAGTCGGTGATCGAAACATCTTCAATCGTCAGAGCTTCGTCAGCCTCGACTTCGGTCTGCACAAAGCCTTCACGATGCCCTACGCCGAGGGTCACCGAGTGGTTTTTCGGTGGGAGGTTTTCAACGCGACGAATACGCAGAGACTGGGGAATACCAACAGCACCGGTGTTCAGACCGATCCTCAGATCGGCACTCCGCCACCCGGCTGGGGGAATATCATTGCGATCCAGGGTACTCCGCGGGTGATGCAGTTCGCGCTCCGCTACGAGTTCTAGAACCGGCGTTAAAACAGACGTCTCAGGGGCGGTTCAAGCGAGCCGCCCCTTTTTCGTCCAAGGACGGACCGTCCTCTCGGGACTGTTCGTGCCTGGCAAGATGAATTCCAAAATCCATTCCGATCTCAGGGCCCGTTGCGAGCGGTGCCTGCTCGGGATGCCACCGCGTCAGCGCCCTGCGACGACCCTCGTTCTGTCTCTGCTTCTCCTTGCCTGGAGCCCTCTACTCCTTCGTGCTCAAGAAAGCGGAGCGACAGCTCGCGGCGCCCACTCAACGCCTCAGTTCGTCGACGTGACCGCCAGTGCGGGCCTCCTTTTCTCCCATGGGTATATCGACGGACCCCGGACCGATGCGAGAATGGCCACCGGCGGCGTTGCTGCGGGCGACTTCGACGGAGATCAACTCGTCGACCTGTACGTCGTCACTGGAGACATCGGCCCCAACTTCCTTTTCCGCAATCGCGGGGACGGGACCTTCGAGAAAGTGGGAGAGGCCGCAGGTGTG